>Ga0302319_10008724_pt1 | contig 19653 bp, 11 predicted proteins | sample Bog_T0_2_FD_203319 | JGI IMG/M metagenome (GOLD analysis project Ga0302319, IMG submission 203319) | Peat permafrost microbial communities from Stordalen Mire near Abisko, Sweden - Bog_T0_2 | ecosystem: Environmental > Terrestrial > Soil > Wetlands > Peat | place: Sweden: Abisko, Stordalen Mire... | reverse complement strand
GGACTCGCCGACCACTCCATACAGTCCCTGTCCAAACTCACTCCTGCGGCCTACGCCGCCACACCGGCAAAATAGCCTATCCTCCATCCGCTAGCCCTATCAACCATGGCGTTGGCCGAACGCCCCCCAACAAAAGGCCCTATGTGCGGTTCCATGCGTGGCAGTCCCTAGTGTTCAGCGCCTTCGTATTTCTCTTCGGTTTCATCCTGAGCTTCGTTTTTCCGTTTGTCGCGTCCCATGCTCCCCGTCTCTTTTGGGGACTACGGTGGGTGGTCGCACTGGTCTCGGTTGCCATCGCACTCGCTTGGGTCTGGTGCATGGTCAGCGCGTTGAGCGGCAAGCGATTCAGGCTCCCAATTATTGGCGACTGGGCCGATGAGCAAGCTTACAGGTAAGGTTGGGCACACCTGAGGTATCAGTTTCGAGTCCGCGCCTGGGCCCCGTCCCCGAAGAGCACCTTACGATTTGCCGACTGACGAGTTGGCGACCATCAAGCCGGAACCGCACATTCCACCACCAAAGTATGATGCGCAACGGGGATGATTATCTAAAGTGGAAGACGAGATACATCGCGAGGTAGAAGGCGATCAAGTAGGCCACTGCGAATCCGCACCTTCGCCAGTCCCTCTTGGTCTTCGGCGACCACCACTATAAGACTCCGAGCAAAATGGCGTTGGGAGCGAATACGAGAAACCGTAACCAACTAGGCCATTCCGAGACTGGTTTGATCACGCAGATGATTTTACCGCCCGCTGAAGGTTTCGGGTGGTTGACCGGCTACCCGGCAGTTCCATTTCATAAACACTTGACCCCACTCTATTCAGCCACTGAAGGACAAGACCGCAAGCATTCTTAAAACAACATTCCATCTTTCTTCGGTAGGACTTGGAATTTTTGGACAAAAAGCCATCTTGGCCGCTCTTTGAGCAATGCCCCCCTGACGTATTCTTTTTCCCTGCGTGCTCCACTCTCGCGTGTTTTTTCCGGCGCACAGGTCGAAGTGCCCGAAACCACCCCGCCGTGCCTCCCCTTCTGCTTCCGGCCCAGCAAATTCTGCACAGATTCCGAACTCTCTTGACACCCGATAATTCCTCGCAGTACCATCGCCCCCGCTCGACTGATCGAGCGAAAAAAGCGCTGAAAGAAACGCGCCCGGCTGAGTCAACGAACCAACCTTTCTTGTTTCCCTTGGAGCTAGTCACATGGACTTGCGGATTCGTACCTCGCGCCTCGTGGGCAGGACTGCGTCTATCTTCCTCCTGCTTCTGCTGTCATCCCTGGGGGCAATCCAGGCCCTCGCGCTCTCCGATCCCCCCATTCCAACCGGCGACATCCGCATCCATTATTTCCGGCCTGACGGCAACTACAGCGGCTGGACCATCTATGCCTTCGACAATACCACTGAGAACACCGGCGGCTACGGAACCGGCCCTGTTACGGTCACGGGGACTGACAGTTACGGCGTCTACTTCGACGTAGGCGTAACCAACGGCGCCCAGGAAGTCGGGATCATTCTTCACAACCTGGTCAGCGGCCAGAAGGACACTCCCAACAACCTCTTCGTCGATCCCTCCTCGCAGAGCTTCGAGTATTGGGCCTACTCCGGCATCGCCTGCCTCTACACATCTGCGCCCAACTTGAGCAACCCCACCGCGATTCTGCCCGGATATGTCCGCCTCCACTACCACCGCACCGACGGCAACTACAGCGGATGGACCATCTACGCCTTCTACGACACCACCGAGTACACTGGCGACTACAACAGCGGCCTCGTTCCCGTCACCAATTCCGATGCCTACGGCGTCTACTTCGACGTCTCTGTCGTGAACAATGCGCAGAATCTCGGACTGATCATTCACAACCCCTCTGCCTCCGGTGGCGACCAGAAAGATCCGGGGCCAAACGAGTTTGTCGATCCTTCCACCGAAGGTTTCGAGTACTGGGGTTACACCGGCATCGGCAAGCTCTACAAGAGTCAGCCCAGCCTGACAAACCCCAACGCGCTCCTGCCTGGCTACGCGCGCATCCACTACTATCGCCCCGACGGGAACTACTCAAACTGGAGCGTCTATGCCTTCAATGACACCGCCGAATATACCGGCGACTACAACGACGGCCTCACATTTGTAACTTCCTACGACTCCTATGGCGCCTACTTCGACATCAGCCTCATTCCCAACGCGCAAAACCTGGGCTTCATCATCCACAACACCGCCACCGGCGTAAAAGACCCCGGCCCGAACATGTATCTCGATGTGGCAACCTACCTCGAGGGCTGGGCCATCTCAGGCAACGCAAATGTCTTCACCTCCACACCCACCCCCATCGAAATACTTGATAGCCTGCTCAACGTCCAGCAGGCCTATTGGCTCGATCGCCAGCGAGTCGCCATCCAGCCCGTGTTTGCGGAGTCCGGCGGCGCCTATGCGCTCAGCTCCAGCCTCACCGGCAGCCTCTCTGTCACCACCTCCGGCATCACCGGCGGAACCACAATCCCCCTCACCCCCGGCGGCAGCCTCACCGCGGACGAGCTACTCCGCTATCCGCAACTCAGCGGTTACACCGTCCTTCAGCTACCGGCAAACACGCAAGTCGCAGCCTTGCAGACCTTCCTCCAGGGCCAGCTCGCATTTTCCGTCGTCAACGCAAACGGCGCCCTCACGTACGCCACTGGTATTCAGGATGCAGGTGTGCTTGACGACCTCTATTACTATCCCGGCAAACTTGGGGTCGTCTTCCATCATGCCAATGACCGTGGTTGGTACGATTGGGATGACGATGACAACTTCGATGTGAAACTCAAGCTGTGGGCGCCCACCGCGCAGAGCGTCTCCGTGCAGATATTCACCCACGAGGCCGACACCACCCCCGCCGCCGTCCTGCTCATGCATAACCACAACGGCGTGTGGGTCGCAGACGGCGATTCAACCTGGAAGAACAAGTACTACCTCTACGTCGTCAAAGTCTGGGTCCCAGCCGACGCCGCCGTCGATACCAATATCACCACCGATCCCTATTCCATCGACATCGCCTTGAATGGGACCAAGAGTCGCATCACCGACCTCGACTCCGACGAAGACAAACCCGCCGGCTGGGACGAGACCAACTCCCCACCCCTGCGCAGCTTCAGCGACATGAGCGTCTACGAGCTGCATGTTCGCGACTTCAGCATCAACGATCCCACGGTCCCCGTCCTTCATCGCGGCATGTATGAAGCATTCGCCGACCAGAACTCCGACGGCATGAAGCATCTCCGCACTCTTGCCGCCAGCGGGCTCAAGGCCGTGCACATCCTGCCCTCCTTCCACTTCGCCAGCGTCAATGAGGACAAGTCCACCTGGATCATTCCCACTGGCCTGGCGCAGGACCCTGCGGATAGCACCCAGCAACAGGCAGCCGTCGCCGCCAGTCAGTCCAGCCCCGCCTATAACTGGGGCTACGATCCCGTACACTACATGACCCCCGAGGGCAGTTACGCCATCGATCCCATCAACCGTGTCCGTGAATACCGCACCATGGTCGATGGTCTCCACCAGGCTGGCCTCCGCGTTGTGCAGGACGTTGTATTCAATCACACCAACGCCGCCGGCGAAGGCCCCAACTCCAACCTCGACGAGGTAGTGCCCAACTACTACCACCGCCTCGACGCCAACGGAAGCCTGGAGAACGGTTCCTGCTGCCCCGACACCGCCAGCGAACACAAGATGATGGACAAGCTCATCATCGATACCCTCGTGCTCAACGCGCGAGATTACAAGATCGATGGCTTCCGCTTTGACATCATGAGCTTCATGTTCACTTACAACATCACCCACATTCAGCAGGCCCTCCAGGCTCTCACTCCTGAAAAAGACGGCGTCGACGGATCCAAGATCTACCTCTACGGAGAGGGCTTCAACTTCGGCGACACCGCCAACAACCAAATCGGCCCGAATGCCTCGCAGGTCAATCTCTACGGCTTCGGCGTCGGCACCTTCAACGACCGCATTGGTGACGGAATTCACGGCGGCAGCCCGTTCACCGATGAGCGCGTCCAGGGCTTCGCCACCGGCCTCTTCACCGATCCCAGCGCCTACACCAGCAGTTCACTCTCAACCACTCAGCAACAGGCCCAGCTGCTTCAGTACTCTGACTGGATCGACGTCGGACTCACCGGAAACCTGCGCGACTACACCTTCATCGACAGTGCGGGCACATCCGTCACCGGAGCCGAGGTCAACTACAACGGCCAACCGACCGGCTACACCAGGAGCCCCTTCGAGGCCGTCAACTATGCATCGGTCCACGACAACCAGGACCTCTTTGACCAGGTGCAGTTGAAGTCCAGTTACACTGACAGCGTCGCCACCCGCGCCCGCCGCCAAATTGTAGCCATGAGCCTCGTCACCCTCGGCGAGGGCGTTCCATTCTTCCAGGGCGGCGACGACCTGCTCCGCTCCAAAGACATGGACCAGAACAGCTACAACTCCGGCGACTGGTTCAACAAAATCGATTGGACCGGCCAGACCGCCAACTGGGGCATCGGCTTGCCCATCGCCAGCCAGAACCAGGGCCAATGGCCCATCATGACTCCACTGCTCAGTAACCCCGCTTACACACCGCTCCCCGCAAACATCGCCTACTCCGAAGCGGCCTTTCAGGAACTCCTCAAGATCCGCTATAGCTCTGAGCTATTCCGCATGCCCACCTTTGAGCAGGTGCAAAAGAATCTCACCTTCCTCAATACTGGCCCCAATCAGATCCCCGGCCTGATCGTCATGAAGCTCGACGCGAATGGGGGAAACGATGGGCCGTACAAACACATCGTCGTGCTGTTCAACGCCACCAATGCGCCGGTAACTTTCACCAACAGCCAGTTGCAGGGATTGCCCTTGCATCTTCACCCCGTGCAGCATGCCTCCGCCGATCCCATCACCCGCACATCCACCTTCAACTCCAAAACCGGAACCTTCACAGTCCCCGCCCTCACCACCGCCGTATTCATAGCCGAGTAGCCACAACCGTCCTACCCTTCGCTTTCCCCCAGGTGAAGGGTGGGACACCCCTAAACCAACTCACCCATCCAACCTCCCAGCACTCAATCATCCCGAGCGAACGGGCCCCAGGAAGCCCTTCAGTTCCGAAGTCCTCAGCGACAGGTCTTCGTCGCTGGGATGCCGGTTGGGCGCGGTGAGTCCAAAGCTTGCCCTGAGCGAAGTCGAATGGGGGTCTGCATTCGTTCTTCCCGTTTTTACCAAGAACTTCTGGGACGGGACACCGGCTGCAAGAAGCCGAAACAACTGTCCGAATTCGGTACAGTTTTTCATAGGCTTTGGGCAAAGCAATACAAAAATGCATACATGTTGCCATGCATTTGACTAACCTGTCTTGATTTCATGAACGAAACAGTTTGCGACCTTCGCTTGAATTGAAAGAGATGCAAGGATGTTTGACGCGCGCCGTTGCAAAACGTTAGTTTGGCACTTGGACTGCTGTACATTTCCCAAATCGATCTAAGCCGCCCAACAGTTCACACCCCGGTTTCAGATTTCCCTACCACAACCAGTAGTTCTACCAAGCGCCCAGTCGAACGTTCTTCGCAATTTGACCTTCCTTACAACAGAGCCTGCCGATCGCCGGCACGTCAGTTTAGGAGTCTCGAAATGCATTTGAAGAAGTGCCTGTTGATGTTGATCGCAGCTTGCTCCCTCTCGCTCCATCTTTCCGCCCAGGACACATCCACCATCTCAGGAACAGTGACAGATGCGACCGGCGCCGTAATTCCTGGTGCATCGATTGAGCTGCTGAACCCTGCCACTGGTAAGTCTTACAAGACCGTCAGCGGGGCGAATGGTGCTTACACCATCACCAACGTCGTGCCCGGGCCGGGCTACAAAGAGACGGTCTCCCGCGATGGTTTTGAGACAACCATCCTTACGAGCCTTTACATGAACGTGGGCACAACCCGTTCGCAGAATGTCAAGATGGCCGTGGGCAGCATTTCCCAGACAGTTGCAGTCTCCGCGGCGGATGAGACCGTTACGCTGGACACCACGGATGCCACCGTGGGCAACAACTTCCAGGTGCAATACCTCAATGAGCTTCCTGTGGCGCTGCGCGACTCTCCCATGGCGCTTCTGACCCAGCAGCCGGGAATGACAAACGGCGGGAACTCCAACGGTGGGCGCAGTGACCAGGACCGCATCACGGTAGACGGCCTCGACGTGAACGATATGGCCTATGGCACCTTCGGCTACATCGTCGGCAACGCCCCGGTCGACTCCATCCAGGAGTTCCGCGGCACCACCGCAGGCGATACAGCCGACGACAACGGCGGCGGCGGCGGCCAGTTTGAGATGGTCACCAAATCCGGAACCAACCACTTCCACGGCAGCATCAACGAGTATCACCGCGACACCGACCTCGAAGCCAACGAGTGGTTCAACAACTTTAACGGCATTCCCCGCGGCGCCCTCATCCGCAACCAGTTCGGCGGCAACGGGGGCGGCCCAATCTGGAAGGACAAAGCCTTCTTCTTCTTTGATTACAACGGCCGCCGCGACACGCTGAACGGTTCGCAAACGCGCACCGTCCCCACGGATAGCTTTCTGAAAAACCAGACCATCAACTACTTCACAAACATCGCTGCCGGCACCACCAACAGCATCAACGCCGCGCAGTTGGCCGGGTTTGACCCGCAGCACGTCGGCTTCGACACGTCGATGCTGACCGTTCTGCAGGGCCGCTACCCGTCGCCGAACGATTTTACCGGCGATGCAGGCGACCTGCTCAACACCGCCGGCTATCGCTTCAACTACGCCAAGCCCTATGTCGAAAACAACTATGTAGGCAGGCTCGACATCAACCCCTTCAAGAATCACCACTTCTTTGGCCGTGTCACCTACAACCACGTCAATTACGTCAACGGCGCTCCTCAGTACAACACCGATCCAGAGACCTTCCCGGCGCTCGACACCAGCCACGCCTGGGTAGCCGGATGGGATTGGTCGATCGGCAAGAACAAGACCAACAGTTTTATCTACGGCTCCACCGTTGCCAATCGCAGCACCCTGGTCGCCTATGCCCCGGGCGGCGTCAATGAATACAGCTACGACGGCGACCCGACCGGCGGCACGTTCCTGGATAGCATCTACGCCAATCCCGGCGGCTCGTCCCTCTACTTTCCTATTCCAATGTTCCGTGACGACTTCACCTGGGACAAGGGCCGGCACAGCTTCTCCTTCGGCGGGACCTTCAAGATGCCCAGTCCGCAGTACGGCACATTCCATGACTACAACGGCATTGGCATCGGCCTCGGTGGCGGCGTTCTCGGCCTCACGGACTCAGATCCCAGCGGCTTCGTGTTCCGTCCCAACGATCTCGACCGCAGCCAGACCAGCGAGACTATTTATGACTCCGCGGATGTTTTTGGCCTCGGCCGCTTCGCATCCTCCGGCGCCACTTGGAACTACGACTCCTCACACAATGTCACGCCCCAGGGAAGCGGCCTGAAAACTCACTTCAAGTATTACGAGTCAGAATTCTACTTCTCCGATACCTGGAAGATCACCCCGACGCTGACCATTACCTACGGCCTGCGTTACAACAACTACACCGTGCCTTATGAAATCCACGGCATTGAGTCGGTCCAGAGCGAGAGCTTCTGGGATTACTTCAATGCGCGTGTCTCCCAAAGCTCGCAGGGAATCGGCGGCAACGGCTCCCTTCCGGGTGCATCGGCTGCCGTGCCGTACATCACCTACTCGCTCGGCGGCAAGACAAACAACGGCCCCGCCTACTTCAAGCCCAGCAACACAGACTTCGCTCCCCGCGTGGCCTTTGCCTGGACTCCCACCACCGACCACAAGCTCGTGGTAAACGCCGGCGCCGGACTCATCTACGACCAGACCGTCGTCAACGCCTTTCTCCAGGAGCAGTCCAGCTACTCCTACCTGTTCGAGAGCTCGGGAGGCAAGAATTTCGGCCTGCCCGGCAGCCCCACTCAGTCCCCGGCCTATCAATCCCTGCTCCAGAACCCGCGCTTCACTGCGCTGACTGCCCCGCCGCCGGGCGGACCCACGCCTCCGGTCATCACCACTCCCTACCAGCCCTTCATCGGCCCTGCCGATCCGGAATGCGGCGGCGCGACCGGCCCTTGCGGGCTGGCCAACGGTGGCGCGTTCAACATCACCATCGATAAGAACCTGCCCTCGCCCTACAACATCATGCTCAATGCGGGAATTCAGCAGGAGCTCAACGGCGGTCTGATCTTCAAGCTGAGCTATGTGGGTCGCATGGGTCGCCGTCTCCTGGCACAGGCTGACGCCGAGCAGCTCATCGACTTCCCGGATAAGGCGTCAGGCCAGACCCTCAGCCAGGCTATGGCTTACATGACCACCTGGCTTCGCGCCAACCCCAATGCCGACGCTTCCATGATGCCCGCCCAGCCCTGGTTCGAGAATGTACTCACGAATGTTTCACCCGGTGAGTCCAACACCGGCTTCATCGCCGCCAACTTCGCTCCCTACCCGGCCCGTGGCGACGTTGCCGACTCCGTTGAGATCATGTCGCTCTTCGGAATGCTGCCCGCCAACGTCGGTATGGGCGCACAGTACTCTGAGAACACCTTCTTTACCGACGGTGGCTTCTCTTCCTACAACGGCTTGCTCGCTTCGCTGCACAAGAACCCCACCCACGGCCTCCAGTTCGACATCAACTACACATTCTCCCACTCCATCGACAACGTCTCGCAGGTCGCCAATTCCTATGCCTATACCGGTTACGGCTTCCTCTGCGATGTTCTCCGCCCGCGCATCTGCCGCGGTAACTCGGACTTCGACGTCTCCAACTACATCAACGGCAACTTCCTCTATCAGCTTCCCTTCGGCCGGGGACGCGATATGCTCGCTACCATTCCCCGCTGGACCGATGAGTTAATTGGCGGCTGGGAACTCAGCGGTCTGCCTAGCTGGCATACCGGTTCTCCCTACATGGCAAACTCGCTCGCCTTCCTCATGGGCTACTCCAGCGAAGACCCGGGCATCGTCACCGGCAGCCTGGCTCCGTTGAAGGCTCATGTCACAGCGGCGAATGGCCAGGTCTATGCCTTTCGGGATCCTGCCAAAGCCTACGCCCAATTCCGTGGACCCACTGGCTTCGAGATCGGTCCCCGGAACAACCTGCGTGGACCGGGATACCTCAACATGGATCTGGGACTTGGTAAGACATTCCCGCTCTACCCCGAAGGCGTCACCCTCAAGTTCCACGTCGACGCGTTCAATGCATTCAACCATCCCAACTTCGCTGCACCTGTATTCCAGAACAACATGAGCCTCGTTTCGAACCCGAACGAGTTCGGCGTCGTCCCAGGCACAGTCGTCCCCAACGGAGCAGACCAGGCAGCCCGCGTGCTCCAGGGGTCTCTGCGGCTGGAGTTCTGAACCTCTCCAGTTCAACCAACGTCAGCAAGAATCGCAAGAACACCAGGAAAGGCCGGGCGCAAGCCTGGCCTTTCCTGTGTGATCTAAAATACGGCGCGGCCGGCCCCGGCCTCGGTGACTCTGTCCAACCCAGATGAGGGTGCCCCCGGTCCCTCGCATTTGGGGACCGGTGATCACACTACGATGGGAAGAAAGAAACGAAAAAGGGGAAATAGCCGTTCACTCCAATTCAGTTACGATGGAGGTGTCCGAGTTGGCTTGGCACCGCGTGGGAATATCTCGCTCGAACTGCAAAGGGAAATTCGAATACTTCCCACCCGCCCGAGGGGTTAGGCATCGGACAAATGGAATCCACCGAGGTGCTTGCTCGAGCCGCATACCTGGTGAATCAACATCTGTATCCGAATGAATTCCGGCACGAAATGCTGGCCGCGAGCCCAGACCCTGGCAATCCTGCGCCATCACTCCGGCTGAATTGCCCCCGCCCGCGCGGCAAAACAAACCAACTCCCTGACGTCCTTGCAATGAATCTGATTGGTATGCACATGGACAAACGATCCCAGGCATTGCTTCAGACCGCCCTCCAGACGTACCTGGAGAACGTCAACCGCGAGAACTTCGTGCAGTTTGCCAACATTGAATATGCTGAAAGTGCGCGACGACTCCTTTATTTCCTGACCGAGATGGGTGTTCCCAGAGGCAGCATCCAGTGCTTCAGCGGAGACCGGTCCCAAGAATCCGATCATCGAAAAGGTTGGAGCAAGCGACTTGGTCTTGGCGTTAGACCGCGTCCGAGCGCTGGGGATTTCGGTCCCGCCACGGCCGTTTCGATTCGGCCCAGGGTTGAGTTCGGCGATCAAATCTCCATCTCACGCGCCGCATTCCGATTCTTGCTCGTGACGGCGTACCTCTTCTTCGGACCGATTTTGCACGTAGGCATCGAAGGAGTGTCGGCCCTAAAGGCTACTGACGCTATCGACTTCAATACCGCCAATGATCCGGTTTCGGTGAAACCACACTAATAGAGGCGACCGAAAGTGAACAGAGTCCTGGCCCTCATCGCTAAGGCAAACGTCTGTTCGAATTCGGTACTCCGTCTCGATAGGTTTGGAGTCTCTCGCTCTAAGCCTCTCGTGCTACCGGATCTATGACGGTGTCAGGCGCTCCGGTCGACTGAGCCTACTCAAAGACAGCCCCGACCATCTCCTAAGCAGGGCTTAACTGGTACCAGGCGGTTAAGCCTCAACCACTCGAATCTGATACCACGTGGTGATCCGAGGCCCGACAGCATAGCCGTAAACGATTCATTTCAAAATAAGATGACGGATAGACCTGCTACTGTCGCACCCCGGCTGATCTATGGCGGTGCCTGCCCATTTTGAACTCTTTGGAAGCACAAACGGGAAGGCTCGTGACCGCGAGCCACCCCGTCTGCGACCTTGCCGCCGGTCTCTTTACCATTGTGTGGCATGCCGGAATGGATTCAGGTTAGTGCTTCACCGGACGTGGTGCTTTCGACTGAATGTGGCTGTCACCGTGCAGTTCGCGCCCGGCATGCCGCCCGAGTAATTCGATCCGGAGAGCGTACCGCCGCATCCCGATGCACCCGTCAGGATCGATCCCGAGTTGGGGGTCAAGGCGCACACATAAGCTGCACCCGCACGGAGTTTACCGTTGCACTCAGTCACAGTTCCGTGGCCGATCACCGCGGTCGAAAGGGTGTAAAGAACGGGCGCGGTCGAAGTAAGCGTAGCGGTTACCGTGCAGTTGGCGGCAGGCATCGTACCCGTGAATGTTGTTGTTCCCGACCCGCCACACCCGGCCACGCTGGTAAGCGTCGACCCCCCAGTCGGTGCGACTGCACAAGAGTAAGCCGCGCCGGACTCAAGCTTGCCTGCGCAACCGGCTATGGTTCCGGTCCCTGTACCTGCTATCGCCGTGCTCAGTGTATAGGTTGTTGCAGTGCCAGCAGTGAACGTCGCCGTGGCGGTGCAATTCGCGGCTGGCATGAATCCTGCAAAGGTCGTCGTTCCCGACCCACCGCATCCGCTCACGCTGGTAAGCGTCGACCCGCCGGTGGGCGTGACCGTGCAGGAATAGGCTGTGCCTGACTTGTACGTACCCGCGCAACCGGTCAATGTTCCGGTTCCCGTACCTGCCGTAGCTGTCGAGAGCGCGTAGGTTGTTGCTGTGGAGAGGGTGAATGTCGCCGTTACCGTACTGTTGGCCGACAGGGTGAATGAGCACGATCCGGTTCCTGCGCAGGCTCCGCTCCATCCGCTGAAGGTCGATCCGGTAGCAGGCACTTCGCTGCAAGCGACTACCGTGCCGGTGGGATACGTAGCGCTGACGCAGTTGCTGCCGCTAAGAGTGCCTGATCCGGTCCCCGCTGTTGCCGTGGCCAGAGTGTAGTCCACGGGAGACGCAGTGCCGTATTGGACTGCGCCCAAGTCCCATGCGCCGGTTGCTGGGCGGGGGTTACCGTCCATGTCATTGCACAAGGTCGGATAGGTAGAGCATTGCGCCGTCAGGTTCGCGCCCTTCCCCTGGAAGATCGCCGCGCCTGACGCAGTCATCTGGGCGTTGACCAGCCCGGGCACGATCAGAGATGGACTTCCGCCCGTGCGTGGCCATGGGTTCACGAAGCCAGTGAAGCCCTGGATGGGACTGGCTACCGAGTAGTCCACGGTCCCGGTTCCGCCGGAGAATGATCCCGAGTCCCCGGATACGTAGGTCCCCGCGTTGTAGATGAACTGGCTGTCGGAGAAGTCGCCGGGCTGACTGGTGTTGTAAAAGATGTTGTTCTCAGCCACGGACCCGCTGGCCAGGTTGCATCCCCCGTCACCCAGTACCCCGAAGGAGTACTCGTTGCCCTTGCCGTCGGAGCCCAGACTGTCGTTGAGGAACGAGTTGTTCAGGAACAGGAAGGGTCCGCAGGAACCCGACTTCCCGAACTCCACGGCCCAGTACCCCCATCCCGTGAATACGTTGTTGATCATCACCACCGGACCCTTGGTAACGGTATTGAAGTCGAAGAAGATACCGTCATTTCCGGAGCCGAAGAAGAGGTTGTTGGAGAACACTCCCGAGAACGTTCCCCACGCATATATAAGGTCTTCGTGGTCGGCGGGGGTCACATATACGTCATTGCCGACGGCATTCCCTGTCAGGGTCCAGTTCGATTGCGTGGCGCGCAGGACCTCGGAGTACGAGTCAATGTAGTCATTGGTGAAGGTGGTGTTGTCGTTACCATTGGGATCTGTGGAGTAGCCCCAGGTGGAACCACTGCAATTCCCGGTCTCGGCACATACAGGACCCTGGCTACGTACATGATCCATAGTCCAGGTCACATTGCCCGACGTACTGATGGCTGTGACTCCGCCGGAGGTGGATTCGGTCTGATATATGCCATAGCTGGCGTTACCGCCCGCCCAAGTCCCCTTACGGCCACTAAGTGTGCAGTATGTGCACAGTGCAGTGATCTCATCGCCGCTAAGAACCACCTGATTTAGATCAGCGGTCGTATATCCGCCCGCAGTCGTCGGTACGCTATCGGTCGAGAGCACGGTCTGGATCAGTAATGGAAGAGTGGCCGTACAAGTCTTGCTGATGTTTAGGTTGGTAGTGTAGGTCCCGCCCCCGATCCAAATTGTGTCTCCACATCCGACACTAGCGAAGCCGATCTGGTCCATCTCGGTCCAGGCATTGGTCCAATCAGCTCCTGAGTTGCTTCCCGTAGCCCCTTTCCGGACGTAATGGTTAGTTGCGAAACAGGGGGCTGCGACCAGCACAGCCAGTAAGACGGCAAATAGCTTCTTCATTCGAATAAACCTCTCTGCGTTCGCTAACTTCTGTAAGGTCTATGGCCTGAGGCATACGTCTCAATCTTCATTAAGTTGCGACGCAGGACTAAGGGGGATAGGCCATAGAACACTGCTTGAAATAATAGTTACTCTAGTTTCTATTACGGTAACTGCTCACTTTTACACTAATGCCGTAATACTATGTTACCTATCCATATTTCGCGGAGATTCCAGGGGATCATCGAGGGTGACCTTACGCAGAAGGTAGAGTGGTAGCTCGGTCGCCAGGTGGCCCACCCAAGGTTTTTGAAATCTTGACCCCCAGCGAGCCTGGGTGCCCCATCCATCGCTCGCAAGGGGGGATGGGGACATGACACCTATTTCCGCTGCTCCAAACTTTCTTTCCCGATTTGCAGTCTATTTCCCCCGGAAAGCGCACAATAAAATGATGGCTGCCAAACCACGGATCGAGACCCGTAGATGCGCCCTGCCAGGCGCGAAAAGGGCCGATTTAACCCGCTGAACCCACCCCTCCATCCCCGAAATTCAACGATGTCCGGCTGGGAAGTATGATATAACTGCAATTGAATCATATATATAAGATCTCGCACGGTGTGCTCATCAGTAAACACAAACCCTCAAAAAAGCCCTACAATCCCCCGTTTTTGATCGAAATCAGCCAATTTTACCCCAAGAAACAGGCTCCTCCCAATCCACACCTCGCCGCGCTATTCTCAGTAGATGGTCCGCTTCACCGTGCTCGCCTCCGGCTCCAAGGGCAACTCCACCGTTGTCACCGGCGGACGCACACGCATCCTGGTCGACGCAGGCCTAAGCTGCCGTGAGCTCTTCCGCCGCATGAAGCTTGCGGGCGAAGACCCCGAAACCCTTGACGCCATCCTCATCACGCATGAGCATACCGACCACGTCGGCGGCCTCGCCGTCACCGCCCGCAAGCTCGGCATCCCCGTCTACTTCACTGAAGCCACCCACCGCGCCTGGATGCGCTGGCTAACCCCCCGCCGCCAAATGACCTACGCCCAGTGGCTCGAACAGTGCCGCCAACAGGCCGCCGACCGCCAAGCCGAATCCGAACCCTGCGAAGCAGGTGAACCCGATGAGCTGGAAGAAGCCGAACCAGCAGTCCCAGACCCCAGACCCGATACCCCAGACCCCAATCCAATCCCCTCCCGCAAGGAAGACCCAACCTGGCTCCCCGGCGTCGAGTACTTTCAGGCCGGCCAGCCTTTCGGCATCGGCGACATCGCCGTAAGCCCCTTCACCATCCCCCACGACGCCGCCGATCCCGTCGGCTTCGTCTTCCGCGCCGAAAGCCTCCGCCTCGCCGTCGCCACCGACCTCGGATACATCCCCCCCAACGTAAAAGCCCAGCTCAAAGCCCTCGACCTCCTCCTCCTCGAATCCAATCACGACCTCGAAATGCTCCGCGACGGCCCGTACCCCTGGTCAGTCAAACAAAGGGTACTTTCGCGCGTAGGTCACCTATCCAACGAGGCCGCGGCAGATTTCCTCGAAAATACCTACGATGGCCGGGCCGCCTACGTCATCCTCGCCCATCTCTCTGAAAGCAATAACCTTCCCGAATTGGCACGCGTTACAGCCGAGCGCGCCTTGAACGGCCACGCCAGCCTCCTCGCCAACCGCCTGCTCCTCGCCAGCCAAAATGAACCTCTTGAGCCTATATACTTTTAAGTAACTTAGGTTACAATAGTTGTACACGGGCATCACTCTGTACCAGGTAGATTGGCAAGGGAAAATTGGCGGCCGGCCAGAAATTTTGACCGCCGACATGGCAAAAAGGGGCAGGAAACCTGAAACCGCACTCCGGCTTCAGCATCCTACGTTCAGCTGGCTAAACCTTGCTTCGTAAACCGCACATTGGAGTGAGCGGTTGAGCACATCCTTTGCAAAGTGAGTCTAAGAGTTTATGGCAAGAACCGGATGCACAGACAGGGTTGTGGGCGCCATTCTGGCAAGCTGGCGGTATGACATCTCAGGAATCTCTCCCGAGATGCGCAAAGACTACGAGCAGCACTTTGTCGAGTGTCCCCGCTGCAGAGCCCGGCAGAAGTTCCACCGTAGTCTCGATGTAAGCCTTGCGATTCTTACCTCGCTTGCGGTCCTCTTCTTCCTCTTCGCCCTCGCCGTCCTCCACCACATCAAGCCGCTCGAGAATGTGGCGTTTAAGATCCTCGGCCTGGACCCCTTCGACATGTACCACATGCTCATGTCCGCGGCCACCGCCGGCGTCTGCTTCTCAGTCATTGCCTTCGTTCTGGTCCTGACGGCAACCCCCGTACCAAGCTACCTCGGTGGCATTGCCGCTGAGCGCGCCCGCCTCCTCGAAGAGCGTCTTCCCGCGCGCATCAAGTCCCTCCGCCCCCGGTAGAGTTCGTCTCCCATCGAGAAGTTGAAAAGCTCCCAAGTGGGATGCTCCCTTGCGCGAAAATGGTGAGATGGAGGTCCGATATTGGCGATCTGAATTGGTCGCAAACAGAGAAGAGGATCGCACGAAAAGCGTTCGACCTTGCGCTGAGCCGCGAGTTCGATGCGGTCATTCAGGAAGTCAGGTGTAGGGCCGCGGCCATCGAAGCCCCGTCGGCCCTCTGGGACCCGGAAGACTTCCTGACAAAGAGCCGCAAGGACATCGACCAAAGGTACGATTACCGGTATTCAGATCTCATTGAGGTTTTCGCAAGCCTTATCTGGTCCGGACGCCTGACAGAGGCAGAGTTGAACGGCCTCGGCGAAGACAAACTCGGCGCAGTTCGGACCATAGTCTCGGCCGCTGAGGCCTGGTCCCGCAGATGACCCGAAGTTTATTCCCAATTCCCTAATGCTGCGCCACACTTTCGCCGATAAAGTCAGCGGAGGCAATACGCATGAGCATTTCGCCCATCACTTCAGCCATTCCCGTTTTCGCTCCGGAGGCTTCGCCGAATCCGGCGCCTTCGCAAACCGCACCCAGTGCACCAGCATCATTGCCGAACGACACCGTCACCCTCAGCCCCGCAGCCATGAAAGCTTCGCAGGCGGGCGACGTCGACCACGATGGAGACTCGCACTAAAGCGCAAGGAGCCGAACCAGACCGTGACAATGCCTTTGCGGTTAACCAACCACATGCGCTGAGTCTTCCGAGCCAACACAAGAGCAGCTTAGGTCCGATCAGAGAAGATCGGAACCATGCTGCCCTCGGTGTCTGAAGTCCCCAAGACCTCATTCCCTGGTTTGATGGCCGTGAGGTAAGCTATAGCTTCCCGGCTTCGATGCAACCCCGACTCCACCATCGGTCGAAGCGTCCTCTCAAGTTCACCCAGCTCCGCGGCGCTCAGTTGTGTGGCAAAAACCTCCCGCAGTGTGGCCGATCCGGGGCGCGGCGCAATGTCAATGTACGTGTCCCAAGCCACCGCCGCTTGTCGCATTATGTCAATGTGCAACTCAAGATGGATCTCAATAAAGCCGGCGCCCTGAAAGAACGTGATCAGGTCTCTCTCCGAAAAATTCGTCACCGGGTTTTTCTGGATCTCTTCTGGCGTTGAGGGAAGTAGAGCCGACTTGCAGCGGTGCAGCAGCCTGGCTACCGGAGAGGCGGTCGCCCCCGCAGGAGACAACAGAAAGCTCGAAAAGGCAGCAAGATGTAGCGCTTCATCCCGATTGATTGGTTCGGCAATCGAAACCCGTCCCCCTGGCGTGAGAGCCCGATAGAATCTGCGAGCCACAGCCGCCTTGTCTTCTATATAGGCGAGCACAGCGCGAGTCGTTACCACATCTGCCGATTCATCCGTCACGCCATCCAGCGCTTCGGCCGAGGTGTGCAGAAAGGTGGAGTGCTTACGGACGCCCTTCTCCACGGCTCTTTGCTCGGCTCGGTCTAACAGCGGCCTGGAAACGTCGGCGAATATCGCCTGCATCGACTGACCCGCGCGTTCAAAGGCGCCGAATGCGATAAGGCCATCTCCGCAGCCAACATCCAAAAGCACTCGCCCCACAAGCGGCCCTGCCCCGTCAAGCACAAGGTCACGCATGCGCTCAACCTTGCGCTGAATCGCAAACTCCTTCTGGGGGTCGCCGCCATTCCGCCGGCGCAGCAGCCACTCAGACCATTGATCGGAGTGGAGCGGGTCATTCGACATCACCAATTCCTGCTTTCATTCCCGCGTCCCGCTCCGTCCGCTTCGCGCCGAAATCACTTCGCGATCGGCACTCGCATATCCCCGCCCGTCATCTCTCTGGGCAGGCCCAGGGTAAGAATATTCAGCAGCGTAGGCGAAATATCCCTGAGCGATCCATCCGCCCGCAGCCGGTAGTGTGGAGCATCTTCCGCCACATAAATCATCGGCACCGGGTTAGTCGTATGCGCCGTATGTGGCCCGCCCGTCACTGGATCCTTCATCAACTCCGCGTTCCCGTGATCGGCCGTAATCAACCATGCCCCGTTGCGTTCCCGAATTGCTTTGTAAATTCTCCCCAGCTGCGCATCCACATATTCGCAGGCGCGAATCGTCGGCTCCAGTCGTCCCGAGTGCCCCACCATGTCTGCATTCGCAAAGTTGGCGACAATCAGATCAAAAGCCGTGTCGTTGATCGCCTTCACAATCGTGTCGCCGATGCACTCGGCCTTCATCTCCGGCGCCAGGTCATAGGTGGCCACCTTCAAGGACGGGCAAAGAATCCGCTCTTCGCCAGGGAAGGGAACTTCGATGCCACCATTAAAGAAGTAAGTCACGTGTGCAAACTTCTCTGTCTCGGCTACACGCAGATTACGCAGTTGATGCTGACCCAGCACATTGGCCAGAATGTTATCCATTGACTCAGGCGGAATCACCAGCGGCAACTCATAAAGCTTGTCGTACTGCGTCATGCAAAGGTAGTGCAAGTTCTTCGGAATCTCGCTCCGTGGAATCGTCTCGTCCAGCGACTCCCACCCGTCCAGGTTCCGTCCGCCCTTCGAGTTCAACCCGCTCTCTCGCGCCAGCACACGCGTAATCTGCCGCGCACGATCCGCACGATAGTTGAAGTTGATGCAAACATCCTCGTCGCGAATCTGTGTCACCGGCTTGCCCGCGCCATCCACCACCACAAAGGGGATAATGAACTCGTCGGTCACGCCGTTGTTGTAGCTTTCCTTGATGCGCGCTACCGCGTCGGGATACGCCCCACCCTCGGTTTTGCCTGTAACCATCGCGTCAAATGCCTTGCGTTCGCGCTCCCACCGCTTGTCGCGATCCATCGCGTAGTAGCGCCCGTTCACGCTGGCGATCCTGCCCACGCCGTATTCGCGCATCTTCTTCTCAAGCGCCGCAATAAATCCCGCGCCCGAGTTCGGCCCGGTATCGCGGCCATCCATGAATGCATGCACAAATACGCGCGTCAGTCCATACTCGCGCGCCGTCCGCAGCAGCGCGTACAAATGGTTCTGGTGCGAGTGCACGCCCCCGTCTGACACCAGCCCAAACAAATGCAGCTGCCGCCCGCCCTCCTGCGCCCGCTTCATTGCCTGCACAATCGTTGGCACACTTTTGAACTGGTCCGCGGCAATCAGAGCATCAATGCGCGTGATGTCCATCTGCACAATGCGCCCAGCGCCAATGTTCAGGTGGCCCACTTCACTGTTCCCCATCTGCCCGTCCGGTAGCCCAACAAAGTGGTCGCTGGCCTGGATCAACGTGTTCGGATACTCACGCAGCAGCTTGTCGTAAGTCGGTTTCTTCGCCAGCGCAATGGCATTGTCGGCAGTTTCAGCGCGGTAGCCCCATCCATCAAGGATGGTAAGAACGAGAGGACGCTTGGACACAGTCAGTTTCCTTTGGAGTGTTGTATCGCGGAGGTTTCCGGCAGAACAGAGAAGGGATGCCCAGGTCTCTCCTTGGGAGATGGAGCGACCTGGAACATCGGAATGTCGGCGAAGCCCCATGCCCCACCGCAGGTGCCTAGTCGTTGTAGTTCAAGCTTTCCAGCCCCAGATACACCGCGCCCGAGCCCAGCTCCTCTTCAATGCGCAGCAACTGGTTGTACTTGGCAATGCGGTCCGTGCGGCTCACCGATCCAGTCTTGATCTGCCCCACGCCCGTCGCAACCGCCAAGTCGGCGATAAACGTATCTTCCGTTTCGCCGCTGCGGTGCGACATCACTGAAGTGTAGCCATAGCGCCGCCCCAACTCAATCGCTTCCAGCGTCTCCGTCAGCGTGCCGATCTGGTTCACCTTGATGAGGATCGAGTTGCCCACACCCTCTTCAATACCGCGCTGCAGCCGCTTCACATTTGTCACAAAAATGTCGTCTCCCACCAGCTGAATCCGGCCACCCAGCTTGTCGGTCAAAATCTTCCAGCCTGCCCAGTCATCCTCGGCCAGCCCATCTTCCAGCGAAACAATCGGGTACTGCCGCGCCCAGTTGTCGTAGAAATGAA
>Ga0302319_10008721_pt1 | contig 19656 bp, 13 predicted proteins | sample Bog_T0_2_FD_203319 | JGI IMG/M metagenome (GOLD analysis project Ga0302319, IMG submission 203319) | Peat permafrost microbial communities from Stordalen Mire near Abisko, Sweden - Bog_T0_2 | ecosystem: Environmental > Terrestrial > Soil > Wetlands > Peat | place: Sweden: Abisko, Stordalen Mire... | reverse complement strand
AAGTGCAGGCGATGGCGGGGCAAAAAGCGGGCCATCCATGATGGACGTCTTCGATCCGGCTTTGTTTGGGCGCGTCTTTATATAATCATGTTGAAACCGCATGGCGAAACGATCCAAGAAAAAGCAGGCGCGCAGCAGCGAGATTCCGGCGAAAGCCTCCGGCGCGGCTGCCGTTGTTCCGAGATCGCCTTTTTGGTTGAGCCGCGATTGGGTTTTGGGACTGCTTCTGGTTAGTGCAATCGTTCTTGCCTATCTGCCGGTGTGGTGGGCTGGCTATATCTGGGATGATGATTTTCATGTCACGGCCAACCCCGTTGTTATCGGGCCGCTTGGGCTGAGTGAAATCTGGACGACGAGCGCCGGAAAGTTTTGTCCTTTTGTGTTCACGACGTTCTGGGTGGAGCACGCGCTGTGGGGGTTGGCCCCGCTGCCCTACCACGTGGTGGATGTCGTGATGCACGGCGCCAGCGCGGTTTTGCTCTGGCAGGTTTTGCGAAAGCTACGCGTACCGGGCGCATGGCTGGGAGCTGCGCTCTGGGCGCTGCACCCGGTTCAGGTGGAATCGGTGGCGTGGATCAGTGAGATGAAGAATACGGAATCGGGTGTGTTTTTCCTGCTGGCGATCCTATTTTTCCTGAGATGGCAACGCAGCGGCCTCCCCGGTGGGTGGAATTATGGATTGGCCCTGGTTTTCTCTGCCTTGGCGATGGCGAGCAAGTCGTCCACGGTGATTCTGCCGCTGGTCCTTTGGCTGTGCGCGTGGTGGATGGAGGGGCGATGGCAGTGGCGCCATGGGGTGAGGGTGGCGCCGATCTTTCTGATGTCCTTCGTCGCCAGCGCTCTGACGATGTGGACACCCGCGGTGGGGGGCGGCGGCAATCCTCAATGGGTGCAGACCTGGCCAGAGCGGTGGGCCGGGGCGGGGGACGCGGTCTGGTTTTACCTGGGCAAACTGGTCTGGCCTCATCCGTTAATCATCATTTATCCGCGCTGGCAGATCGATGCCTCAGATTGGATCTCCTACGTGCCGCTATTGGTCGGGATCATTGTCCTGATAGTTTTCTGGCTCAATCGCGAGTCATGGTCCCGGCCATGGTTCTTCGCCTTCGGGTATTTCCTGGCGGCGCTGCTGCCGGTGCTGGGCTTGGTTGAGATGAGTTTTACCCGCTACTCATTGGTCGCCGATCATTTCCAATATTTAGCCAGCATGGGCCCGCTGGCGCTGGCTGGAGCGGGAATCGTCAGATTAGCAAATGTTGTCATTCCAGGAAAGTCGTTGCAAGCATCGATCCTCAGTGCGGGGGTACTTCTGCTGCTCGGGTTTTTGAGTTGGCAGCAGGCTGGATTCTATGAGAATGAGGAGACGCTTTGGAGCTATACGTTGGCTCATAATCCAAATTGTTGGATCGGTCATAACAACCTCGGCATGGTTCTTGAAAAAAAGGGGTGGACGGGTGATGCGATTGACCAGTACCAAAAGGCCTTAAAAATCAAGCCAGGCTACGCCGATGCCTACAATAACCTCGGCAATGTTCTTACCCAAGATGGGCAACTGGACGATGCGATTGAGCAGTATCAAAAGGCCCTCACAATCACCCCCAACATAGCCGCAATCCACCATAACTTTGGTATGGCTCTTTACAAAAAGGGGCAGATAAACGAGGCGATAGTCCAGTACCAAAAGGCGTTGGAAATCAACCCCAGTTATGCCGATGCCCTTTATAATCTCGGCGATATCTTCTTGCAAAAAGGGCAGATGGACGAAGCGTTGGTCGAATGCCAGAATGCTGTGAAACTCGACCCCACTCTAGCCGATGCCCATAATAGTTTGGGTGTTGTCCTTTTTAAAAAGGGACGAGTGAACGAGGCCATAACCCAGTTCCAAGAGGCGGTGCGCTTGAAGCCTGACTTTAGTGAAGCGCAAAACAATCTGGCCAAAGTGCAGGCGATGGCGGGGCAAAAAGCGGGCCATCCATGATGGACGTCTTCGATCCGGCTTTGTTTGGGCGCGTCTTTATATAATCATGTTGAAACCGCATGGCGAAACGATCCAGGAAAAAAAAGGCGTTGAGCGGCGAGTTTACAATGAAAATCGCTGCGAAAGGAGCGGATGTTTACGGACTGCCGCCCTGGTTGAACCGCGATTGGATGTTGGGACTGCTTTTGGTTGGCGCAGTCATTCTGGTTTATTTGCCGGTCTGGCATGCCGGATTTAATTGGGATGACGACAATCTTGTTACGGCCAACCCCTGCATTATCGGGCCGCTGGGATTGAAGGAAATCTGGACGACGAGCGCCGCCGATATTTGTCCGTTGACGCTAACCACATTCTGGCTGGAGCACGCGCTGTGGGGTTTGACCCCATTGCCGTATCATTTGGTGAATGTTCTGCTGCACGTGGCGTGCGCGGTTTTGCTATGGCAGGTTTTGCGGAGCTTGCGAATACCCGGCGCGTGGCTGGGCGCGGCGCTCTGGGCTTTGCATCCGGTGCAGGTCGAATCGGTGGCGTGGATTTCCGAGATGAAGAATACCGAATCGGGTTTGTTCTTCCTGTTCTCAATCCTTTTCTTTGTGCGGTGGCTAAGAGCAAGAAATCTCAACGGACGAACCGGATGGAATTGGAACTATGCCTTAACCTTGATCTTTGCGGCTTTGGCGCTGGCCAGCAAGTCGTCCACGGTGATTCTTCCGGTGGTGCTTTGCCTGTGCGTGTGGTGGATGGAGGGCCAGTGGCATTGGCGCAGCCTGACGAGAGTAGTCCCAATTTTTTTGATGTCTGTCGCAGCTGGTGTTGTCTCGATGTGGACGCAAAAGCTGCAGCTGATTTTAGAAAGCGATCAGCAATGGGCGCGCGCATGGCCGGAGCGTGTCGTGGCAGCGGGCGACGCCGTTTGGTTCTATTTGGGTAAGCTGATCTGGCCGCATCCCCTGATTGCCGTTTATCCGCGTTGGACGATCGACGCCGGACAATGGCTTTCGTATTTGCCGCTGCTGGCCGTAGTCGTCATTTCTTTTATTCTGTGGCTCAAGCGCCAGTCATGGTCTCGACCTTGGTTTTTCGCCTTCATATATTTCATGGCAGGCCTGCTTCCGATTCTGGGATTGGTTGACATGAGTTTTTTCCGCTATTCCTTCGTTGCTGATCATTTTCAATATCTGGCCAGCATGGGACCGCTGGCCCTGGCGGGAGCGGGGGTGGCTCGACTTGTGGATTTCGCAATTCCGAGAAACGCGTGGCTGCGATCAAGTCTCTGTGCTGGACTTTTGCTGATTCCCGGCCTCTTGAGTTGGCAGCGAGTCTGGGCTTATGAGAGCGAGGAAGCGCTCTGGACAGATACGCTCGCCAAGAATCCCAATTGCTGGCTGGCTCACGACAGCCTCGGCATTGCTCTTTCCCAAAAAGGGCAGGTGGAGGAGGCGATTGCTCAACTTCAAAGTGCTCTCGATATCAATCCCAATTATGTTGATGCCCATAATAACCTCGGTGCGATTCTTTACAAAAGAGGGCAGGTGGACGAGGCGATAGCACAGTACCAGATGGCCTTGGAATTTAGTCCTATCAACGCTGACGCTCACAACAATCTCGGCTCGGCGTTTCTCCAAAAGGGACAACTCGACGAGGCTATGATTGAGTATCAAAAGGTTCTGGCAATCAATCCCAACTACCCGGATGCCCACTACAATCTTGGCGTTGCTTTTTTCCAAAAGGGAGAAGTCGACGAGGCGATAACCCAGTACCAGATGGCCCTGAAACTCAGCCCCAATAATCCTAGCGCCCACAACAACCTTGGCACGGCTCTCTTGCAGAAAGGAGGGCAGGTGGACCAGGCAATTGCCGAACTTCAGAAAGCCTTGAAAATCGACCCCAACCTTGTCGACGCCCACTACAATCTTGGCGTTGTTTTTCTCCAAAAGGGAGAAATCGACGAGGCAATTGCCCAGTTTCAGGAAGTCTTGCGGCTAAATCCCCACGATAGCGACGCGCAAAAAAATCTCGCCAAAGCGCAGGCGATGGCACGCCAAAATGTGAGGCCCAAATAAAGCTCTTCAGAAATGCAGGTTGGTCTTTAGTTGCCCAGTGCCGTTCAGAAAGTGGTATAAGGCCAAATAATAGCCAGCCATCCGTTTTGCGGATAAACTTAATCTCTTTCATTACAAACGTGTTGGGAAAGGTCGTATAATTGTCGCTTGTTTTTAAAGGCTGAAATCGCTACCAGCTAAATCCAGCTGAGGGCTTGTATGATCCTTATCAAGGGACGAATGACTGTCAGGATGTTCCTCGTTGCACTGACGTGCCTCGTTCTCGGCGGAGCGTTATTTGCATTGGGATATTGGCAAGGCCAGCGCTCGATGCAGCAGAAAATCGACGCCGCGCTTGCTGCTCAAAAAGTCGCCTCGGCGCGCGAAAATAATTTTGCCCGATTCGCTCCCGGCCAGCCGATGCCGCCGCTGTCGTCGATGGCCCGCTCTTACCCCGGTCAGGCGATGTCACCCATGGTGCGTCCCACTCTTCCCCCGAATGCCACGCCGGAGATGAAAGAGTTTTATCAGAATCGAACCACGCTGATGGAAAAAATGGCAGAGTTGCGCAAACAAAATCCGAACAATACGAACGGTCCGCCCGATCAGTCGATTATCGCCCAATTCCAGCAGGAGAACGCGGCGCTACTGGCGCGACAAAGGGAACTAGCGCAGGTCATCGGGCAGCAGCAGGCCAAGAACCCCATGCCTGAGCCTCCGCCGCTACAAATTCCGCCGAATGCTTCGCCGCAGATGAAAGACTATCTCACGGCGCGAGACCAGCTCATGCGCGATCAAATTGCATTCATGAACCAGCATCGCACTGACGAGTCTTCGGCGCGGCAAGCGGCCATGGAACAATGGCGCCAGCAAAACACGGCCCGGTTCCAACAATTACAGCAGCAGTCGCAAGCTTTGGCGCAGAACTCCCAACCCACGCCCCAATCTACGACTCAGACCACCTCAACCACCCCGGTTGGTACCACCCAATAGAGGAATAAAAAGAACATGTGTACGAAGAGCTTGAAAAAATGGGCACTCTTGCTGACCTTCTGGGCTGCGGTGCAGTTATCACCGCTTCGTGCGACTGACGCAACGTTCGATAGCCTCACGGTGACGCAAAGCGCGGACATCCAATGCGACGCGCTGACCTTGGGCGCGCATTACGACAATACCTCGATTGCAGGAGTGCAGTTGTCTTACGCCGAAACACCGGCCAATGGAACGACCTCCTCCACTCTCGAATTCAACGCCAGCCGCAGCGCCAACACCTGGCTGTGGCAGCAGACGCCGACCGGGAGCACGACCCTGCAAAAGCAGATGACGCTGGATAATACCAACACGCTGACGCTTTGGGACCAGTCATCGCCGACACAAAACGCCAACATTGTTTTGAACCCGCAGGGCCCGAGCACCTTTGACAATTCGATCGAAATCCCGAATCAAACCTCGTCCTCAATTGACGCTTACAGTGTCCTGACAAAAGGGGTGGCTGATAGTCTCTATATATCGCCCGGAATTGGTGGTTCGATTGCCCTAAATGAGGGGAGTTCTACAGGATGGAGTGCATTTGCGGAAGGCTCCATGTCACTAGCCAGCAGCGACTGTTCAACGGCGATCGGTATTCAGTCAACGGCCAGTGGCCACGCCGCGATAGCGATAGGGGCTGGGGCCACAGCCAGCGGTAGCGTTTCAGTAGCGATGGGAAATAATACAACTGCCAGTGGAGACTTTTCAACGGCAATGGGTTTTATGACAACTGCCAGCGGCCAGGGTTCAACGGCGATTGGGCGAGGTTCAACTGCCAGTGGCAACTCATCCATGGCAATGGGGTACAATTCAACTGCCAGCGGCTATTACTCAACGGCATCTGGATACTATACACAGGCCCGAGGCTTTGGTTCCTATGCAATTGGAGTTAATAATATAGATATTTCCTCAACAAACCAAATTCCGAGTCCTAATACCTGGGTTTTAACGGATCCACTTTTTGAAATTGGAAATGGACAGCCGACAACTCCAGGGTACTGGACGAGCGGAGCCTATTCGAGTAGTGGATACTACACTTGGTACCCTCCTCCAGGGGCGGAAATCGCATTTAGCTCGACCGACACTGATTCTGGTTCTTCTTATTATGGTTGGGTGATTTCCTACGTTTATCCATGGGTCCCATCTCAGTATATCCCACCCACTCCGCCTACATATTCGAATGCCTTTGTCGTTTACAAGAACGGGAACGGTGTTATCCAAGGCAGCTTGAGTGCGGGAGGTTCGATCAGCACCAGCGGCGATGCCTCTGTTCAGGGTAGTTTAAGCGCGGGATCCATCAGCACCACGAGTCTCAGTGCATCCAGCCTGAGCACGACAGGAAACATCACCGCGCCAACATTCCTTACCACGGCTCCAAACGGGTCTGGCGACATCCCGATGTACACGGGCAGGTAGGATGCGCATCGCTTAACGCCGGGTACTTTGGGACGTCGCAAAATGAAGCTTGCGCCTAATAGACGGGAGGAAATTTCCTCTGCCGCGATCACCCAAACACTGGGGATCATTGCCATTTGTTCCGCGCTTTTTGTGCTCACGGCTTATGCCGCTTCTCCGCCGGACCCAGCGTGGTGGTACTCGCCCGGCACCGGTTTCCAAGGCGCGGTTGTCCTGCCTCAAGTTACCAATAATAATGGCGTCGCAACGACGAATTATGCTCCCAACAACTACGCCGTCGTCACGCAGGGCCAGCTTAAGCAGTTCACCGCCCGCGCCGTCGATGAACTCAATCTCGATATGCCCGGCGGCGCGGGAACCGACCTCAATGCAACGGTGAACAATTGGGCCCAGGATTACGCCACCCACGGTTATAATGCGAATAATATCAAGCCGTCCGATTATATCGTGATGAACGCCGGTCAGCTCAAATATATAGCCAATAAAGTTTGGACTCGGTTGGTCGCCTCCGGTTACACCAATGCAGTTCCATCATGGCTTCAGACCGCGAGTTCCGATAATGTCGCGGCCAACCTCGGCCAGCTCAAGACCATCTTTAATTTCGATCTCTCGACGTGGCATCCCTCGGATTCGCTCGTCCTCCTTTCCGTGCTCAGCGGCGAGGGACAGAGCGGTCCCGCCGGCCAGACCTTGCCGCAGCCGTTCGTCGTGCAGGCTATCAATGCGTCCGGTCAGCCCGTGAGTGGCCTTGGCTTGGTCCTGACGGTGATGCAACCGGGCAATGGAGGCATTTCCAGTGCGGCGAATGGCTCATTCGGTGGTTCGATGAACGTGAGCACCGACAACGCGGGGCAGGCAACAATCTATATGGAGCCTGGCAGCGACGGCCCGTTGAACGAGGTCTCCTGTGTCGCAACGGTAAATGGCGCTCAGGCCACCGTCTATTTGACGGCCCTGACGAGCTCCGCGACTTCATCGAATCCAACGCCGGGTGGAGGTACTCCACCTGTAACGGATCCTGGCCCCATTAGTTTGGATGCTCCCGTCCCCACCATTACTCCGGATGATTATACATCTGCAGATGCTGCCGCTAATGGGGATTCCATAGGTGATTTGCCGGCCAATTATCTTAATTATAGAAATATCACGATTTCATGGCCGCTCATAAACGGAGCTATTAGCTATGAAGTAGATCGAATGGATGATACGGGAATATGGACAACGATCGCGACAACCACGGGTGAATCGGCGACAGACCGGAATTTGTACTCAGGCATTGCCTATCAATATCGAGTCATCGCGATTGCGGGTGCCGTTAGATCCGAGCCAGGCCTTACGTCCTATTCTGTTCCGCTCCTAGAAGCTATCGCATGGCTTTTGGGTGACACATGGTATGAATTCAGCACTGCGGATGGCTGGTGGCCGTTTATCCACCCATACGATGCAATAGTTGGATGGGATAACTTTAGTGGTGACGCGGAGGTTTGCGACTCATATAAATTTATTTTTAATCCCACCAAAACGGCTAACATCTATACATGGTGCGAATATTATTCTGTTCTCACTCCTGATGCGAATGGATATGGAGGGTATGATTATTTCCCAACCGTAAGCAAGTACAACTGCTCAACACTAAGCAGGCAATCGGACGCTTACTCGGTTCCACTATATCCAACTGCCGATGATGGGTGGGTTTCTCAGCAGATAAGGCTTTACTCTGGACTGGCAATTAATGGCTGTCAGCCAGGAAGTTCGGTGGGTGGAGCTCTGGGATCGTCGCAAGGGCCCCCTCCTGGCGGAGTTATTCAACAGGGAGGGGCGGCGTTTTCCATTAATCTGGACAATGCAAATATTGGCATTTGGTTTAATTGGGTTGCTGCCGACGGATTTGGTTTTAATGGCCTATTCCTCCCTAAGCTCACCGTGACATATAGTGGAAGTTCAAGTCTTCAGGTATGGGATCCAGGTGGTGGCGAAAACTATAGCGGAGCCATTGTTCCCAGTGGCATGAATTGGCCGGAAGAGTCTTATTTCACGGAAGCCACCACTTCTCCGCCATATTACCCGAACTCTATTTGCATCATTCCCAATCCTGCGACAGTCCATGATGGCGATTCCATCACCATTACCGTGGCTGAAAACTGGTATTGCTCCACCTCTAAGACCTTCACCTATACCTATAAATCCAATATCAATCCTCCCGACCTCTCCATTCCTATCGACGAGGCGAGCGGTTCGCGTTATCGCAAAATTGCGCTCAATGGATTGCCGATGTCCGATGAAAAGCCGCAGCAATCGACCGAAAGCGACCAGGAAAAAGAGGAAAGCTACATTGACGCGCTGACGCTCGGTTTGCGCCATGGCACCACCGATGTCTATATGCCTGTTTCGGGCAGTGATTTCTCGGTCTCCGCCCGCCGCGATTTCCGCTCGCAAGTTTGGGATGACCTCAATGGCCTGAGGCCGCACGAGCAGCCTGATCTCCCATTTGGCATGTGCTGGAGCAGCAACCTCGCGCCCAGCATTAAATTTACCCATAACAGCGATCCCAACAGCACCACGCCCGATCAAGCCATCGTCACGGATGAAGCTGGCGCGGTTCACACATTCTTCCGCTGGTACGATGTCAACGGCAATCAGCAATTCTTCCCCATGCCGACGGCCAAGAACGAAGCGCAGGTGCCGAACCTGGAATCGCTTGCCGTCAATAACTCAACCAATCCGGTGACTTATATTTTTACCCGAAAGTACGGTGCGGTGCTCACCTATCAGATGACGGCGCTAAGCCAGACGATAGACAACGATCGGTTGGTCGGCCCAAGTTATAGCACTACCTATCAATACGCCCGCCTGATTCAGGCGGTCGACCGTGTGGGTAATACGATCAATTATCAATTTCAGGGCGCAACAAACCTTATTCCGGAAACCATTACCGTGGCCAATCAGCCGGGAATCCAGCTTTCTATTCAGCAGACGCCAATTTCCGGGCTTTCATATCTCAACATTAACAATCCTCAAAGCGTCATCACGGCCATCTGGGATGCGAATGGAAACAAGACCTCTTACACCTATGCCAGCGCGCCAAGTGATCCGACAACTGGTGCAATAAGCGATTCCAAGGCTGTCGTTCTCTCCAGCGTGACCACGCCCGATGGAGCAATCACGCAGTATTCATATGATGCAACACAAGAAGGGGATTTAACCCCTCCAGTTCCGAATCCTCCCACCAACTGGTATCACTATGTGGATATTGGTTCAATCACGGACCCATTGGGGCACGCCTATAATTTCACCTACGCCTTGGATCATTCGAAGCTCAATTACATGAACAATCCACAAGGCTATACGGGATATTATACGCAAAGTGGTTGTCTGCGGAATATCGCCGCCGTCACAATGCCGGATAACACCGCTGGAAATCTGAACGTTGCAACCTTTGTTAACACCAACAATCCCTACTTATCCAACACCTACTCGGCAATCTGCCTTAAAAAAAACACCGGTGGTTCCGGTCTGGTCGTTAGCGGCCCGCGAATTAATACCGTCACCGACGCCACCGGCTTCCACCGTACCTACACCTTTGATAATTCGACCGTCATCCCGCTTCCATCCTTCCCACAGCCGAATAATAGCATAACGCAGTCGAAGATCATCGCTTATCAGAGTCTCAATATTGCTTATGGCAATCTTGGTTCGGAAACCTTCCAGTTCGACATCAACGCGGCGATGGCCCTAAAGCAAATCACCGACTTCAGCGGCAACGTCACAACATTCGCCCACACGGACGCCTGGATCGCGCCGCCCACCTATACAGCCCGCATTTCCGGAGCGACTCTCAATGGCTATTACGACGATCCCACCAACCAGACCGACGCGCTCACCCATACCAAGACATTTGCGTACGATCCGTCCACGAGAATCATGACTGACAGCGTTGATGAGAATGGGAATCATACCCATAACGACATCGATTCACTCGGACGCCGCACGAGCGAAAAGATATACGATCCCAACGGCAAGGAGATACAGGAAACCGATTTTGCCTATGGCAATACCGCGTATCCCGGCTTTATGACCCAAAAGACGGTGCAGGCCCTGGGTGGCGCAGACCCCTCCTGGGTTCAATCTCTCGTCACTCAATATAGTCCTGATGCTAATGGCCGCGTGGCGCAGGAAATCGTCGATCCCAATGGCCTCAATCTCGTCACCACCTTTAGCTATGACTCCAACGGCAACAAGCTGACAGCGACTGATCCGAGAGGCAACACCACCTGGTTCAATTACGATTCGCGCAACCGTCTCGTCACTATCACCAATGCCGATGGATCGCAGAAGCAGAGGGTCTATGACGCGCGCGGCAACAAAATCAAAGAGTATGATGAGAACGGCATCGCCACTCTCTATCAATATGATGCCCTCAATCGCCTGACCGCCCAGGCGCGGGACATGAACGGCAACGGCGTGATCGATCCCACCGCCGACCTCGTCACCTCCTATACATATAATAACGCCAACTCCAAGCTCACCACCATCGCGCCCGCCGGCGGCGTCACAAAGATGTTCTATGACAACCTCCAGCGCGTCACGGATATCTATACCAGCCCCGGTAACAGCGTCCAGTACGACACCCATTTCGATTACGATCCCCACTTCAACTGCGGCGGCAATTGCTTCGACGGCTCCTCCTTCAAGCCCACCCACATCGTCGATCCGCGCGGATTCACCACCGATATCACCTACGACGCCCTCTATCACCCGCTCACCAAGGCTGTCCGATACGACACAAGCAAGCCCGCGTCAAACACCTCCACGCAGTACGACGCCGTCGGCAATCCCGTGCTCGTTACCGATCCGCTCGGACACCAGACCGGCACAACATACGACGCGCTCAACCGGCCCTTGGTCGTCACCTATGCCGACGCCAGCACCACGCACGCCTCCTACACCTCCACCGGATTCAAGTGGCAGGTCATCGATCAAAATGCAAACAACACCCAAACCGCCTATGACAACGCGGGCCGCGCCATATCTATAACCGCAGGCTATGGCACTTCGGCGGCGGCAACGGCCACGACCGCCTATGATGCCGCAGGCAACGTCGCCGAGACCGTCAACCCGCTCCATAAGGCATGGAATTACATCTACGACGCGCGCAACCGCAAGGTTCAGGAATTCGAGCCGACCGTCGCCGATGCTTCCAACGGAAATCAGACTTCGCGTCCCATCCTCACCTGGCGGTACGACTCCGCCGGACGCGTCACCGCCACCATCGACGCCCGCAACAACGAAACCGATACCTATTACGACGCCGCCAACCGTGTCACCGATGTCAAAGCGCCACCCGTGCCCGTGACTGGAGGAGGCACGCAGCGGCCCAATACCCACACCTACTATGACAAGAACGGCAATGTCGTAGACCTGTGGGACCCGAATCATCATAAAACTCACAACACCTACGACCTCCTCAACCATCTCCTCACCACGAAGGACGCAGCCGACATCACTGTCACCAACACCTATGATCAGGTCGGCAACAAGGTCACCGTCCAGGACGGCAACCTCAACACCACCACCTTCGCCTACGACGGCCTCAACCGTAACACCTCCGTCACCGACGCAGCGGGCAGGAGCACCACATTCACTTACGATGCCCTCAACAAAACGCAGCGCACCGATGCCATCGGCCAAGTCACCACCTATCTCTACGACAACCGCAACCGGCTCCAGCACGTCATCTACACCTCCAGCGCCGCCGCCAACTCCCAGCGCAACTTCGCTTACGACGGTGTCGGCAACCTCCTCTCGGTCGCCGAACCGGCCAAAAACGGCGTCGCCGACGTCGCCTACACCTACGATCCGCTCAATCGCACCCTCACGGAAACGGTAGCCGGCGCTGGTCCTGGTGCCGGTGCAGTCACCCATACCTACACCTACGACGCTGCGGGCAACCGGCTCCAGACTGTTTATGGCGGGACGGGACGCACCATCACTTCAACGTTCGACGCGCTCAACCACCTCAGCACCATGACCGAGTCGGGCCGCACGACCAGCTACGCCTACGACCTCAACGGCAACATCGCGCAAAAGACCGCCCCCAACGGCGACACGGAAACCTACTCGTACGACGCGCTCAACCGCGCCACTCAGGAGATAGCTTCCGCTGGCCCTGGCGGTGGTCAGGTGCCTCTCTTCAACTACCAGTACGGCTACGACCTCGCCAGCAATGTCCTCACTGTTGCGGAAACCTACCCCTCCGGCCTCAACAACCGCACCGTCAGCAACACCTACGACGCGATCAACCGCCTCCTCACCGAAGCCATTACCGGAGCCGCCCCCAACGTCACCACCACCTACACCTACGACAATGCCAACAACCGCGCCACGAAAGAGGTAGCCGTCGCAGGCTCTGCGACGGTCACGACCAATTATCAGTACAACAACCTCAACCAACTCACCGGCTTCACCGACACCGGCGACAGCCGCAGCGTCGCGTACGTCTACGACAACAACGGCAACCGTACCAGCCGCACCGTCACCGGTGGTTCGGACAGTGGCACCGACACCTACAGCTACGACTTTGAAAACCGCCTCATCGGCCTCGTCAAAGGCACCAACGGCGGCGGCGGCACCTACGCCTACACCTACGATTATCGCACCCGCCGCATCGTAAGGGACGAAAGCCAAGCCGGAAGCGTTGTCACCACCCTCGTCTTCAGCGGCGGCACCAGCGTGCAGGAATACACCGGGGCCAACCTCTTGGTCGAATACATCCGCGGCTCCGACTACGGCGGCGGAGTCGGCGGCATCCTCTACACCCTGCGCGGCGGCCATGAGCGTTACACCCACGCCAACAAACGCGGCGACGTCATCGCCAAAACCGACAGCAACGGCAACCTGAAATACCAGGCCCAATACGAAGCCTTCGGCAACCAGGTCGCCACCAATGGCACCACGGAAGACCGCCAGAAATCCAACTCCAAGGACACCGATCCCACCGGCCTCGTCGACGAAGGCATCCGCTACCGCGATCTCGAAACAGGCATGTTCATCTCCCGCGATCCCGCCGGCTTCGTCGACGGCCCCAACCTCTACACCTACGTCCGGCAAAATCCATGGACCAGCTTTGATCCCGAGGGACTCGCCACCTTCGTCGAAGATGCGGAACGAGGCGCCTACAATCTCTTCCATCAATCCCTCGGCCAGTCGGCCACCGTGCTCGCTCAATCCATGGGCCTCGATAGGGCTGCAGTCGGCGCTCAACGCCTCGCCACCGGCCAATGGGGCGCTATGGGGCAATCGCTCAGTCAGATTCCCGGCCAGGTCAAAACCGCCATTTCCCAGGACGCCCATCTCGCTGCCGCCGGAACTCAACGCCTCGCCAGCGGTAATTTTAGCGCAACCGACATGGAGGACTCCCTTGGCCGCGGCTGCATGACCGGCATCCTCGCATTCGGCTGCCTCGGCCCGGACAGCGCCGCGCTCAAGGTCGAAAATTCCGCCAGGGATGTTGTCGAATCCACCGAAGAGGGAATGGCTCCCCAATTGGCGCCACAAGCTCCGGCAAGCGACCCGAACTCCAAGCTATTTCCAAACCTGCGCAATGATAATTGGGTCACTCCAATAAAAATCCACCCCACCGAAGACCTCACCAAGCCCACCTTCGGAGAAGGATACGATAACCCGCTCATCTTCGTCGTAACCAAGGATGGCCGATTAGTCGTTGGTGATATGGATGAAGGCGAGAGCACCGGTGGCCATCATAACGACCTCGCCCAGGGAGAGCCTGTTCAGGCCGCAGGCATGGTCATCATTTACAACGGGAAATTGCTCGAAATAAATAACTTTTCCGGCCATTATAAGCCGTCAGGCCCATCGGCCATGGCAGCCGCCATCAAGGCCTTTCAACAGGCAGGTTTTAAATCCGCAAAAAAAGCCTACAAGGAATATAATCAAGAGGAATCCCCATGATTGACATGGATCCGGATATCTACATTGAAATATTCCACAAATTGGCGGCCATCGCCGGGGAATATGAGGCAAAAGCCGGCGGCTTCCCTCATGTCAAGGCCCCCGCCTACTTTGCGCTCCTCATGTACGTCAAGAATGCCAGCCCCGAATTGCAAAAAAAGGCCGAGCTCGAATTTGTCAAAATGGTCGAAGCCCTGGGAGAGAAAAAGGAACCGGGACAGCCCATGCGCGCCTCCTCCGCGCTGATCATCTATTGCATGCGCGAGCTGAAATTTGAATTGGTGCGCGAAGCCGCCATCAAAATGAAAAATGCGCCTGAAAAAGCGGGCGGCGAGCATCTTCTTTTCCGATTATCCATGGCCCGGCTCATGGAAACCTATGAGCCGGTATGGCAGGGACCGGCGCGCGACCACGGATATTTTATTAAGAAATATCCAAAGCCGGAGGAAGCTTGCGCCAAATATTGGTGGCAGCAATCGTGCGTCCACGATCGGGAAATAACTCGCAAAACAACAGTAAAAAGCGCAACCTCGCGCTGGTGGAAGCGCAGAACATAATCACCGCAATCATGACTTCTCTTTTTTTCTTTTCCTGGGTGCCTGTCCTTGTTTCGCCTCTCGCATGGTGGTCGAACAAGGCCTCGAAACCACCCTCCGCTCGCGTGGCCGACCAAGAAAATCGGTGCCTGTCATATGAAAAATGTACCTGTCCCTTTTTTCCTGGTATGGTGGCCACCGGCAATTTTGGCTCAACCTATAATATAAATATGACCATAAGTGGAGTCGGACTTGTTGGTTCGCTAGCATATTCAGTGACCTATAACATGAGTGGGGATGCTACCTTATCAAATGAAACTCAGACAACTGCCACTGATTCTGCAAATTGGGTGCCTGTAATTACAGCAACTTTAAGCTTGAATGCCGCCCCAGGCGTTGGTCTAGGGGGCACTGGAAATGCGGGGGCGACAGCTTTTAGTGCTAGCTTTAATATAAACGAATGAGAGGTTTTTCACCGTGTACAGCTTGCTTTTTCTCTCTCTCATTTTAAATTACGGCGATGTCGATGTCTTGGGCTTTATGCCCAAGCATCAATCTATTCATGTAAGCTCTGAAAAGGCCCTTGCGGATTGGGATTATAAGTTTGATACTTTGGGGGATTTTGTTAAGGCAGTAAATCAAGGTGGATTTGTCAAACTCGACAGCGGAAACGTCAATCACCTTTTTTATGTTGTTTTTAGGTATAATGAACACTTATTGATAGCGGTCTTGCCAAGTGATGGTGGTCGTTTTCAACGAGCGAAGTTAACTATAACTAATAAAGACGGAAGCGAAAAAGAGTTTTCTAATATCAAATTGATATCCTTTATTATGACAGACGTTCTAGGTCCTATTACCAACAACGTGTCATATCAAAAGCTAAATGTACCTCTTTTCGGTTATTCTACGCCGGTAGTAGAGGGCTCGACTAGCAGCGTCATAATTAATTTTAAAGGTCGGATAGATCCCAATACTTCAGGTGCATTTGCGACAACTGTTCCTTGGGGAAAAATACAATGAGGCAACCACGCAGGCAGGATGCCAGCGCAACAGTAACACAAATCCAGGCGCAGGTTGGCTTCCCAAGCCTCCTGCCAGTTGCAGAATGAAAACCAGACTCACCCTCACACTGCTGGCCTTGGCCGCAGTTTCCATTAACCTCCACGCCGCAAGCTCGGTTTTGCCCGCGCCACTGCCCGAATTCATGAACCAGGAACAACTGGCCAAATGGAATGCCGATCAAGCCGCCGCGCAAACGACGACTTCCACCGCTCCCGAATCCGCCAACCAGTTTTACACCGGCAAGCCCTACGTTGCCGATGCGGGTGGTTACGTCTTCAAGTACCGCACCTACAACCCCGAAATGAGCCGCTGGACTAGCGCTGATCCGAGTGGATTTCCAGATGGAGCTAATGATAAATTCTACGCACCTAATCCCGTGTCTTCGCTTGACCAGTATGGGTTGTGGGGTTGGGGTGATGGCAAGGTTCAGGCTGAACTAAATAGTTTAGCTTCTCAGGTTCCCGGTGCTGCGCAAACCGCCCTTCAAGCACTTGCTGACGCCACCCTAGCTGGGAATAGCAAGTATCTGGATGTTGAGGCATCAGCGGGCGGTGATTATACTTGCGGCCATGCCTCGGCTGATTTCACTATTGAATGGTATGGTCTCGTCGATTGGAATACAACTACTGTAACTGGCTCCGGAACGATACCGACTACATCAATCAGTGCTATATCAGCAACAGCGAATGGAAACTCAGGGATTATTAACCAGACTATTACCATTAACTCGCGTATTCCTATCCAGTTAAATGGGTCGATAGATGCTACATTTAATCCTCCTATGGTCATTACTCCTTATTCTTTAAGACTTGATTCCATATCGAATTCACAAATCGCTTTGTCCATATTTCTTGATGTGACACTCACGATTTATTCTGAATAGCTTATTTTAACACATATTCTATACCCTTATCTATGAAAACACTGCTTATCATGTCTTGCATGGCCTTTCTTACACCATTTTGCGACGCACCATTAGATGCGGCAACTCCCGCTGTCTTGCCCGCACCACTGCCGGAATTCATGAATCAGGAACAACTGGCCAAATGGACGGCCGATCAGGAAGCGGCGGCTGCAAAGGAAACGGCCTCCGCTCCCGAATCCGCCAACCAGTTCTTCACCGGCAAGCCCTACGTCGCCAATGCGGGCGGTTACGTCTTCAAGTACCGCACCTACAATCCCGAAATGTCCCGCTGGACGAGTGCTGATCCGAGTGGATATCCAGATGGAGCTAATGATAAATTTTATGCTCCTAATCCGGTATCGTCATTGGATCAACTTGGACTTTTGAGTATTATCAATGACCAAGTGCAAGCTCAACTCAACAGTTATGTACCGCAGGTACAGATCAGCGCTCAAAATGCTTTACAAGTGGCCGCAAATTTTATACTCGGTTTAAGCAGTAATATTCTGGATGTCGAAGCGACAGCAACGGGCACTTATAGCGGAAGTGCATCAGGCACAGGCGATTTGGATGCTCTTATTGGTGACTCATGGCTGCCAATACCTGGAGGAGCTTCCGGACAAGGTTCCATTGCTACTACCGCTTTAACTCCACTGACGGCATCGGCTAGCGGTAATACCGGACCGATCAATAATACGGCGACAGTATCAACATCATTTAGTGTCTACATAACGCCTACATTTAGCATGACGTTTTCGCCGCCTATCTCAATCTTCTCAAATCTTCGGCTTGATGGCATCAGTAATGGGCAGGTTACCCTTACGGGAGTTATTCAGGCGACATTTACAATATATTCAGAATAATTTTCTTTTACGAACTAGACCCGTGACTCGATTTTTTTATCTTTTAGCATCTTTAATATTGATCCTTAATCGCTTTGCTTTTGCTACTGAGGATCCTCTGCTGCATGCAAAGCGACTTATCAATGCGAATCCGAGATTATCATTTTGCGATTCTAGCGCGGAACAGGGTAGCAAGGCGTCTGTGTCCAATAGAGATTATCCCATTATTACTCTCGATTCGTTCAAAGCAAACATAATTAAAGCACGTATAGTAGCCCAACTGAACTCGGCAGTTCAATCTCTAGCTTCTGTCCCTGCGCTACAAGCGGTTCCAAATTTAAACCTAAAGCAATTTTCACCATTTCCGGTTATACCGTCGACGGCATCCGTCCAATATTTAGCCTTTTATCCGAAGAAATATGACAAAAATGAAGTTAGACTTGCAGTGATAATAGCAATCAGGTTTATTTCTCCGGATGAAGCAGTCGCCTATGCTAAAGCCGCTGCGCCATCCGAAAAACAATTTTCTCCCTCGCGCTCGATTATTTATATTCGAGATAACACGCTTTATATTTGGTATGATAGTCGTTCAAATTCAACTTATTATCAAGCAGATGGTGATGTTAACTCTGTGAAGGTTGCTATATTGTCTGAACTTGGAGTACCAATGTCTTATTAAGAATCTAGCCACAACGGATGCCATGCGTAAAAAGGAAGACACATACATTTTGTCGGGGAAAAGGGGACAGGCATGTTTTCACGTTCAGATCGAGGCTACAATACAATGGTTATATTGCCCCATACCTCGTATTGGGTTCCTTTACTGATACGTGGACTGAGTAGTTTCGCAATGCCTAACCTTTCCCGCTCTACGGTTTTGGTGAAAGCGGCTAGGCTTCTGGGTAAGATCGAGAAAGAGAGTTTTAAAATTCCCGATATGGAACATTGGAAGAGTACGGTGTGCGTTTCGATGTCAATTTCTGTAATTAATGTTTCGCCAGATTACTTTCCGTTCGAGTAAGCCTGTAAATATGAAAGTTATTATTTTTTTGTTAGCTGTAATTGGAGTATCTTCGATACCTGTCTCTGCACAAACGTCAAACGACAACCCTGCAGCCGCGGCGGCGCTGTCGAAACTGATGGATCCCACTGCATCAGAGCCGGATCGCCAACTGGCCCTTGCTGTGTCGCGCTGTGACGAAGTGCGGGCGAAAGTTGCTTTAGATAATGGAGCCGATGCTAACCACTTGGGACTTGCAAACGAAACCCAGCTAATGATTGCCTGCCAAAATTGCAAAAACGTCAAGTTGGTTGAATTGCTTTTAAAGTATGGAGCCAAGCCTGATCTTCCCGACATAGATGGACTTACCGCCCTTATGATCGCTTCTCGAGGTTCTAGGCTTGAAATGGCTAAAGTGCTTTTGGAGCATGGAGCCAATCCCAACATCAAATCACATAATCCGGATAATATTGATGCTAAGATTGGAGGTATAGAAGGCTATACCGCGTTGATGCTCGCATGTCGAAGCTCAACCTCCGAGATGGTACACGTATTACTCGAGCATGGAGCAGATCCGAAGTGCGTTGGGGCGGACGGGAAAACGGCACTTGATATTGCAAGCGAACGCAGTGCTCCGCAACAGCGAGAGCCTATAGTCACGTTCCTGGAGCAGAAATTAAAATAGCCAACCGTTATCCAACGTTAAAAAGGGCTGAATTTATTTGTGCCCTAATTCGCCGCCACCCTTCTTACTCACAAGGGCGTGGAAATGGGGACAGGCAACTTTTCGGTTTCAAGACTCACTTTCGTAAGGGAAAAAGAGGGGCCATGAAACTTTTTAAGCTTTTTAGGCCAAATAGGATTTGCAGTGCTACCGCC
>Ga0302319_10008719_pt1 | contig 19660 bp, 19 predicted proteins | sample Bog_T0_2_FD_203319 | JGI IMG/M metagenome (GOLD analysis project Ga0302319, IMG submission 203319) | Peat permafrost microbial communities from Stordalen Mire near Abisko, Sweden - Bog_T0_2 | ecosystem: Environmental > Terrestrial > Soil > Wetlands > Peat | place: Sweden: Abisko, Stordalen Mire... | reverse complement strand
CAGAGGGAATCACCGTCGCGGCAGACCGTAAGGATTTCGCCGGCGATGGGAGCCTGGATCAGCACGGCGTCAGGTGTCATGAGGGCCACGTGCACGGCCTGGCCTTGCATCTCCGGCGGCAATTTGCTGGCAGCCGAGAGGTGCGCATCGAGCACCAGCGCATGCGGCGCGGGCTGCCCGGAGGCGTCCGGCGCGAAGACGTTGGCAATGGGCATGAGCGTTTTTCCCAGCACATCGTAGGGGTTTTCCTGCGCATGGAGCGGGACGGCGAGCGCGAGGAGGCTCAGCGCGAGGTTTTTCAAATTGATCTTCATTTTGTTACAGGTTGCGAATCGACGGCCCAACCCCGATAACTAACCTCAATTCGCCAGTATGGCATTTTCCTTTTTCCCAGCGCCCGTTCTCGCCGCCGGGCTCATCTTCGCCCTCAATCACTCGACGGTCCCGGGCAAGGCTGTCCTGGTAACGCTGTTTATCTTTTCGATTTTCTCGTGGTCGGTCATGTGGACAAAGCTGCGCGTGATCCGGATCGCGCAGCGACAGGCCATCAACTTCCGCAATCATTTCCGGGCGGATCGCCAGCCGCTTCGGCTTTACACCCAGGGCGCTCGGTTCGATGGAACCCCGCTCTATGACGTCTACCTGGCCGGGTGCGAGGAGCTGACCTTCCACCTGCTCGGGTCGCCGGAACTGGACGAGACCTTCCGCGCCCGGCTCGAGACGGCGTCGCCCATCTCTGCGACGCAGATGCGCGCCGTGGATTCCGCGATGGAGAGGGCGGTGGGGGAAAGCTCGCTGCGGCTCGAGTCGCAGATGATCCTGCTGGCGACCGCCGTCAGCGGGGCGCCCTTTCTGGGGCTGCTCGGGACGGTTTGGGGAGTGATGGACACCTTTGGCGATGTGGCCGCGGCCGGATCGGCCAACCTGGCGGCGATGGCGCCCGGTGTCTCCGCCGCGCTCATCACCACCGTGACCGGCCTGCTCGTGGCCATCCCGGCCATGTTCGGCTACAATTTCCTGGTTACCAGCATCCGCGCGATGACCGTGGATATGGACAACTTCGCCGCGGAGCTCTCGAGCGAGCTGGCCCACCGCTACGTCGATCACGGCACGCGGGCGGGCTCGCGCCGGTGATCCCAAAGTGATGCGCCGCTACTCGCAAAAGCACTCATTCCAGACGCTCTCGGAGATCAACGTGACCCCGTTGCTCGATCTCGCGTTCGTGCTGCTGATCATTTTCATCATCACGACGCCGCTCATGGACAAGAGCACCGGGATCGTGCTGCCCTCGAGCAAGGCGGCGGCCGATGCGGTCAACCCGGCGCTGGTCCAGACGGTGTCGCTGTCGAAGGACGACGTGGTTGCATTGAATAGCCAGCAGGTTTCCCTCGACCAACTCACATCCCTTCTCTCCGACAAGCATGCCCTCCAACCGGAAATCGCCATCGTCGTGCGCTCGCATCGCGAGCTGTCAGTGCAGAAGCTGGTCGACGTGCTCGACGCGATCCGCCGTGCGGGGATAACCAAAGTGGGCGTCGTCACGAACCCGGAGAACGAATGAACGCAGGCCCGGAGGAGCGCGGCACGTTCCGGCGGAACGTGATCATCATCGCGGCCGTGCACCTGGCCGTCATCGGGGGGCTGTGGCTTTTTTCCATTTTGAAAAATCAATCGCGGTCTGGCGAAAACGTCGCGTGGCTGGACGGCGGCGGCCTTCCGGTTGGCGGCCAGCAAGCGGAGGCCAGCCCCGCTGCTGCCGCCGCCGCCGAGGAGGAGACGCCGGCGGAGGACGAGATGCCCACTCCCACGCCGGAGCCGGACCGCATGGCCGCCCCCGCGGCGCAGGAGAGCGCCCCACCGAGCGCGATTGTCATTCCCGCTCCGACGCCGCTGGCAATTTTGCGCACGCCCACGCCCGAACCGACGGTGACGCCCACTCCGAGGCCGACGCCCAAGGCCACTCCCAAGCCAAAGCCTAAACCCAAGCCCTCGGTTTCGCCGAAGAAGCACAAACCGAAAGTCCACCAGACGCCCGCGTCCGAGGATCAGGACGATGACGACGACACGCCGCGGCCCTCGGCCAGCCCCAGGAAGCACAAGGCCGCTGCCAAGTCCTCTCCTCACGCCTCCGCTCACAAGAGCCCCGCATCAGAGGACGGAGACGATGACGCCGGCTCGAAAGCCGCCAAGGCCGCGTTCAAGAAAGCGAGCGGCCACGCCACCGGCGGCGGTGATGGCGAAGCCGGTACGGCGTCCGGTACCGGCGGCGGCCACCGCGGCGGGGCGGGCCATGCAGGCGGCGGGGCGACCGAGAGCGATTTCGGCTGGTACAACTCGATGCTGCACGACCGCTTCTACAGCCGTTGGGATCAGCCCACGTCGATTGTCACCTCGACCTCGAAATTTTCGGCCATCGTCAAGATTCGGATTGAAAAAGATGGCACTATTTCCGACGTGTCGCTTGCCTCATCCTCGGGTAATGACGTGATGGACCAGTCCGTAATGGAAGCCGCCCGCCGCGTCACCCAGGTCGATCCCCTCCCGCAGGGCCTCGGCGACGGAGGCCCCTACGAGGTCAAAATCAATTTCGAACTCAGCCAGCAATCCCAATGATCAAATCCCACACCGCCCTCATCCTCGGCATCTGCCTCATCGCCTTTTCCACCGCTCGCGCGGCGGAGGCGCCCGTCATCACCATTAGCAAGAGCGACATGATCGCCATCGCTGTCCAGCCCATCTCGGGCGCCGATGGCCCCGTCATTTCGAAAATCCTCGAGGCCGACCTCGCGGCCTCCGGCTACTTCACGCTCGGCAGCCCCGGAAGCGCCGGGCTCATCGCCGGGGGGGTGTCGAGCGGCTCACAACTCGATGGCAAAGTGAGCGATCACAGCGGCCGGGCCGCGGTCGCCGGCACTTACAATGGCGATGCCCGTGCGCGCGCCCACGCTTTCGCGAACGACATCGTCCAGACCCTCACCGGCAATCGCGGCATCGCCGGCTCGCGCATCGCCTTCTGTGCCACGCGGACGGGCCGCAAGGAGATTTACCTGGCCGATTACGACGGCTCTGGCATCAAGCAGCTTACCCATGACAATTCCATCTCCGTCGGCCCGAGCCTCTCGCCGGATGGGCGGCTGCTCGCCTACACCGGCTACAAGGCCGGCTACGCCGATATCTACCTGGTCAACCTTTCGTCCGGCTCGCGCGACCGCATCGTCAAATACCCCGGCACCAACTCCGGCCCGGCATTTTCGCCCAACGACGACCGCATCGCCTGCACGCTCAGCAAGGACGGCAATCCCGAGCTTTACGTGTGCGGCCTCAACGGCGGCGCCCATCGGCTCACGCACACGCCCGGCATCGAATCCTCGCCCACCTGGTCTCCCAACGGCGATCAGATCATTTACTCCTACGACGACCACGGCGGCCCGCAGCTCTACCGCATCTCTGCCTCCGGCGGCTCTGGGGAGCAGCTCTCGACCGGCTACAACTATTGCACGGAGCCCGATTGGTCGCCCGATGGCGGCAAGATCGCCTTCAACGTGCGCCAGGGAGGGTCCTTCTCCGTGGCGGTCATGGACCTGCGCGGCGGAGGCACGCGCGTCGTCGGCACCGGCGAGCGCCCCGTGTGGGGCCCGGATTCGCGCCATCTGATCTTCTCCGACGGCGGAGTGCTTTACCTGATGGACGCCCAAACCGGACGGAAGAAGGCGATTGTCAGCGGCCTGGGCCGGGCGACTGAGCCGACTTGGTCGCGGTAGGCACGCGTCACACTGCCAAATTAACGCCAAAACATACGGTACGGGAGTATTTAACCGCAGATTCACGCAGATTTTCACAGATTTTATAAGCCTGAAATCTGAGATTTTCCAAAAAATCTGCGGTAATCTGCGTGAATCTGCGGTTAAAACAGAAACTCCTCTTGCACTTAAACGTGAACGTTCATACTCGAGTTTTCGAATTCCAAAATTTCCGCCATAACATCCAACGCAATCCGTCATGACTCTCAAACTCGTTCGCTCCACCATCGTTCTCTCCTGCATTCTGCTGCTGGCCTCCTGCGCGCTCTTCAAGAAAAAAGGGGCCGGCGAAGCAGGCTCCGGCTCCGACCGGGACACCGTCGGCGGCACACCGCTGCCCGAGCGCCAGGAAGGCGTCAACTTCATGAGCGATAACGTGGACAAGCACCAGTTCCCGCCGGTGCACTTCGCGTTCGATTCGTATGCGATCGACTCAGCGGACGAGGGGACCCTGCAGGCCGTCGCGCAGTTTATGCAGGGCAATCCGAACACGATTATCATCGCCGGCTTCACCGACGAGCGAGGCACTCCCGAGTACAACCGCGGGTTGGGCGAGAGCCGGGCGGAAGCGGTGCGCGATTACCTCCTGCACCACGGCGCCGACGCCGGGAAAATCCAGACCGTCAGCTTCGGCGCGGAGATGCCCGCGGATCCGGGTTCCAACGAAGGGGCGTGGGCGAAGAATCGGAGGGCGGAGTTCGGCGTGGTCAAATAGGAGGAGGAGGAAAGCTCGAATTTTGCATTTCGAATTTTTTCCTTCGCTCCCATGTCCGATCCTCTCTCCCCCGTCTCTCCCTGTGTCTCGGTCATCATGCCCGTTTACAACGAGGTGAAGACGGTGGCGGAGATTGTACGCACCGTGCTGGCGCAGCCGTGTGTGGCGGAACTCATCATAGTGGACGACGCCTCGACCGACGGCACCTGGGAGGCGCTCGGGGGCTTTGACGCCGACAAGCGTGTGAAGACAATTCGCCATGAGGCCAACCAGGGAAAGGGCGCCGCGCTCCGCACCGGCATCTCGAGGGCCACGGCCGATCTGGTCGTTATCCAGGACGCCGATCTCGAATACGATCCGACGGAGTATCCCGTGCTCATCCAGCCCATCCTCCACGGGCGCGCGGATGTTGTGTTCGGCTCGAGGTTCCTGGGGGGCGGCGCGCGGCGGGTGCTCTATTACTGGCACTACCTCGGAAATCAGTTCCTCACGTTGGTCTCGAACATGGCCACGAACCTGAACATTTCGGATATGGAGACGTGTTACAAAGTGTTCAGGCGCGAGATCATCCAGTCGATCCGCATCCAGGAGGACCGGTTCGGGTTCGAGCCGGAGATTACCGCCAAGGTCGCCCGCGCCGGGGTCCGCATTTACGAAGTTCCCATCTCGTACTATGGCCGCACGTACGCCGACGGAAAAAAGATCAACTGGCGCGACGGCGTAAGAGCGCTGATCTGCATTTTGAAGTATAATTTCACGTAGCCAGGTGACCTCTCATACCAATTCCAGCTATTGACTGGACCCGGCCCCTCGCGGTCCCGTCCACCCAGTCCATCTCGTCCATATTATTGCCTGATTTGTTATCAGACGGCCGCCAGGCTGCGGAACAGGGCCTCGTACTCGTCTGTGACCTTTTCCCAACTGAAGGCTTCTTTAACCCTCGTTACGGCTTTGCCGCGGTACTCCTCGATTACGTCGGGGTGCTCGATCAGGTAGTTGAGCTTTTCGGCCAGGGACTCCCGCTCGCGCGCGTTCTCGAATTTCACCCCGGCGTCGGCCACCACGTCGGAGTTCGCGGCGGAATCCCTGACCAACACGCAATTGCCAAAACCCATCTGGTCCAGGAGCACCGGGCGCGTGCCCTCGACGCCGGAGGCCAGCACGTAAAAAAGGCAATGCCTGCTTAGTTCGCGGTAGGCCTCCTTGAAGGCGTAACCGGTGAAGATCACTCGGTCGTCGGCCAGCGCAACCAGTTGTTTCTTATATAGGTCGCTGTAGGGCGCATCGCCTACGATGGCGAGCTTGATACCCGTGGTTCGCGGCACGGCGCGAAAGGCCTCGATCAGCAGTTCGGCGCGGTTCTCCGGCACCAGGCGGCCCACGAAGAGCACGTAGCCGCGTGGCTTGAGGCCATGCCTGTCGAGGGTATTGATGCCGGCTTCCTCGAGACGCACATTGGCCCCGTACGGGATGAGCCGGGTCTCGCGGTGGAAAACGCGCCGGTATCGCTCCTGGATGACTTTTGCGTCGGCGATGACCACGCTCGCCAGGCGGCTGGCCCAGGCTTCGCTCGCCTTGAGCCATTTTACGGCGAAGCCGCTCCACTTCTTGCGCGCCCAATCCTCGCCGTCCACGTTGATCACCACCGGAATGCCCAGCAGCCTGACGATTGCGCAGAAAATCGAGTTTCCCACGCCGCAGATGTAAACGATGTCCGGCCGCACGAACGGCAGCAGGAGGCAGGAGAGGAAAGTGTGGGCGAGGGTATCGAGCGACTTCCGCTGGATGGTGCGCAGCCGGACGATCCGCATCCCCCGGTATTCGTTGTTCGGCAGCGGCACGAATGGGTAGCGGTTGAAAACCGTCACCTGGTGGCCGCGTTCCACCAGCCGCGCCCCGAGCTCTTCGACAAAAGTCTCGAACCCGCTGTAGTTCGCCGGCACTCCCCGGGTGCCGAGAAAGGCGATGTGCATTTTCGTGGGGCGCATTGGCCGGTTGTCCTAACTGGAGGAACTCTGTTTTGCAATCCCGGCGGGAATTCCTTGCCCGATAAAATTCTCACCGCATACTCCCGTTCCTCCATGAAAGTCGTCATCCTCTGCGGCGGGCGCGGGACACGCCTGCGCGAAGAAACCGAGTTCCGACCCAAACCGATGCTGCCCATCGGCAAGCGGCCCATTCTTTGGCACATCATGAAGACCTACGCCCATTACGGGCACAAGGACTTCATCCTCTGCCTCGGCTACAAGGGCGATATGATCAGGGAATACTTTCGCAATTACCTCTGGAACACCTGCGACGCCACGCTGCGCCTCGGCCGGCGGGCGGAAGTGCGCTTCCACAGCAGGCACGAGGAGGAAGATTGGACGGTCACGCTTGCCGATACCGGGGAGAACTCGATGACCGGCTACCGTATCCGGCTGATCGAGAAATACCTGGGCGATGACAGCGAGTTTCTCCTCACCTACGGCGACGGCGTCAGCGATATCGACATCGACGCCTCGATCCAGTGCCACGAAAAGGCCGGGCGGATTTGTACGCTGACCGCCGTGCATCCCCCAGGCCGGTTCGGCGAGCTCGGGCTCGACGCGGCCGGTCTGGTGTCCGGTTTCAACGAGAAGCCGCAGACCGAGGGGGGGTACATCAACGGCGGCTACATGGTCTGCAAGCGTCGTATCTTCGAATACCTGCCGGATGATCCCGGCATGATGTTCGAGCAGGAGCCGATGCGCCGGCTGACATCCGAGGGCCAGGTGGCCGCGTTCCGGCACACCGGTTTCTGGCAGCCGATGGACACTTTCCAGGAGCTTATGTTCCTGAATGCGCTCTGGGACAAGGGCAACGCTCCCTGGAAAGTCTGGTAACCCGTTATGGCCGGCAGTTCTTCCAGTCCCGAGCCTTTCGGCGGAGTCTTTCGTGGACGGCGTGTGCTCGTAACCGGGCATACGGGTTTCAAGGGGGCCTGGCTGTGCGAGTGGCTGCTCGGTCTTGGCGCGTCGGTTTCGGGCATCGGGCTGGCTCCTAATACCGAGCCGTCGCTCTTCGGGCAGCTTGGGCTCGAAACGCGCCTGGACCACCACCTCGAGGATATCCGCCGGTCGGGCGCGGCCGCGGCGATCATTCGCGAATTCCGGCCGGATTTCCTATTCCATCTCGCGGCTCAGCCGCTGGTGCGCCTCTCCTACCAGCAGCCCGTCGAGACATGGGAGACCAACGTCCTGGGCACCATCCAGGTGCTCCAGGGGCTGCGGCTTCTGGATCAACCTTGTGCCGCGCTCTTCATCACGACGGACAAGTGCTACGAGAATCGCGAGTGGCTTTACGCCTACCGCGAGGTGGACCCGCTTGGCGGGTACGATCCGTATAGTTCGAGCAAGGCCGCGGCCGAGATTGCCGTCGCGGCGTGGCGGCGCTCGTTTTTCCTCGGCGGGCCGGTGAAGATCGCCACGGCGCGGGCCGGCAATGTCATCGGCGGGGGCGATTGGGCGCTCGACCGCATCGTGCCCGATGCCATGCGCGCGCTGGACCGGGGCGAGACCATTCCGGTTCGGAACAAGACGGCGACCCGGCCGTGGCAGCACGTCCTCGAGCCGCTCGGGGGCTACCTTTGGCTCGGCGCCGTGCTGGCGGATTCGAGCTTTGCCGGGCCATGCCCGCCGGACGCGCTTCGATTCCGGGAAGCGTTCAACTTCGGTCCCCGGCTCGAGTCGAACCGGACGGTCGCGCAGCTTGTGGCGGAAATCCTCAAGCACCGGGCCGGACGATGGGAAGACCGCTCGGATCCACGCGCGCCGCACGAGGCATCGCTGCTCAACCTTTCGATCGATAAGGCGTTTCACCTCCTGGGGTGGCGCCCTGTCTGGGATTTTGAAGAGACCATCGCGCGTACAACGGAGTGGTACACGCGGGCCGGGCAATCGCAGGCGGCCCTGGCGCTGACGCAGGCACAGATCGCGGAGTATACCGCCGCGGCCCGTGCCGCCGGGGTGTCATGGGCAGGGGTCGTTTGAAAGGGTGGACAGAATGGACGACATAGACAACATAGACGGCTGAGCGCAGTCCACGCCGTCTACAACGTCCACCCCGTCCATGACAGAAGACCTCAAGTCACAGATCGTCCGCCTCGCGCGCGATTTCTCCGCGCAAGCCCACCGTTCGAACCTTCCCGGCTGGGACCCTGCCCACGCCCCCTTCGAGCCCGGCGTCACCACGGTCCCGTACGCGGGACGCACTTTCGATTCCGACGAAGTGGCCGCCGCCATCGCGTCGACGCTCGACTTCTGGCTCACGCTTGGGCCGGAGGGCGACGGGTTCGAGCACGAGCTTGCATCGGTGCTGGGCGTCAAGCGGTCGATTCTCGTCAACTCCGGCTCGTCGGCCAATCTCGTCGCCTTTTCCGCGCTCACCAGCCACAAGCTCGGCGACCGCGCAATCGGCCCGGGCGACGAGGTCATCACTTGCGCCGCCGGTTTTCCCACTACTGTCGCCCCGATTATCCAATGCGGCGCGGTGCCCGTTTTCCTCGATAACAATCCGCTCACTCTCAACGCCAGCCTCGACCGGCTCGAGGAAGCTTACGTCCCCGGGCGGACCAAAGCGGTGATGATGGCCCACACGCTGGGCAATCCGTTCGACCTCGAGAGCATCGTGGCCTTCTGCCGGCAGCACGATCTCTGGCTCATCGAGGACAATTGCGACTCGCTCGGCTCGACTTACACCTTCTCCGCCGGGCACGAGGAGCCGCTGCGTTTTCGCAAGCCGCTTGCCGGGAATGGGCAGCCGGTCGCGTACCCCACAGGCACGTTCGGCGATCTTTCGACGCAGTCCTTCTACCCGCCGCATCATCTCACGCTGGGCGAAGGCGGCGCGGTCAACGTTGTGCGCGATATGCGGCTCAAGGTTCTGGTCGAGAGCTTTCGGGATTGGGGCCGCGACTGCTGGTGCGCAAGCGGCAAGGACAACACCTGCGGGAAGCGCTTCGGCTGGCAGCTTGGCGAGCTGCCCGAGGGTTACGATCACAAGTACATCTACTCGCACCTCGGCTACAATCTGAAGCCGCTCGACATCCAGGCGGCCATCGGACGGCAGCAGCTCAAGAAGCTCGACCGCTTCAGCCAGGCCCGGCGGGACAATTGGGAATACCTTCGGCGCGGCCTCGCCCACCTCGGCGAGTGCTTCGACTTCCACCTTCCCACCCATGCCAGGGGGTGGTCCCCCGAGGGGTTCATCTGGGAAAGCGAGAGCGGACCCCGGTGCTCGCCCTCGTGGTTCGGCTTCATGCTGCTCGTGCGGGCAGGGGGCCCGTTCAGCCGCACCGATCTGGCCCGCCATCTTGACGAGAAAAAGATCGGCAACCGCATGCTCTTCGGCGGCAACCTGCTGCGCCAGCCCGCGCTGGTGCAGTTGCGCCACGATCGGCCGCAGGCGCTGCGCATCCTGGGCGAAAATCCGGGCGCGGACCGGATCATGAACGAATCGATCTTCATCGGAGTCTACCCGGGCCTCACCCGGCCCATGCTCGATTTCATCATCGAGACCATCTCCGGCTTCGCCCGGAAAAGCTGATGCCGTCCGTTCCCGAAGCCGACCTCGAGCACATCCTTGCCCACACCTCCGGCCTTTGGGAGCCGATGCGCGGGAGGAACATCTTCGTCACTGGCGGCACCGGTTTTTTTGGCCGGTGGATTCTCGAGAGCTTTGCGTTCACCAACGGGCGGCTTGGTCTCGGCGCGCGCATGACTGTCCTCACGCGCAATCCCGCCGCCTTCGCCGCCAGGGCGCCTGCTCTGGCCGCCCACCCCCATATCCGCTTTATCCGTGGCGATGTCCGCAGCCTGGAGTGCGGGCGCTCCGAAAAATACTCTTACATCATCCACGCCGCTGCCGAACCCGGTTCGAATGATTTTCTCGGCACGTTCGACACAATTGTCGAGGGAACCCGCGCCGTGCTCGAGTTCGCCCTGGGCGCCGGCGCCGAGCGCCTCCTGTTGGCCAGTTCCGGCGCTGTCTATGGGCCGCAGCCGCCGGATATTACCCACGTTTCCGAAAATTACAGCGGGGCGCCCGATTGCACCCGGCCCGCGAGCGCGTACGGCGAGGGTAAACGCGCGGCCGAGTCGCTATGCGCCGCCTGGCACGCCCGCCATCCCGCCCTTGAGCCGGTCATCGCCCGGTGCTTCGCCTTCGCCGGCCCGTTTCTCCCGCTCGACGGGCAGTTTGCCGTCGGCAACTTCATCCGGGACGCCCTGCGCGGGGGTCCCATCAAGATCGCCGGCGACGGCACGTCGTTGCGTTCCTACCTTTACGCGGCGGACCTGGCCATCTGGCTCTGGACGATGTTGTTCAAAGGCGCCGCCGTCAGGCCGTACAATGTCGGCTCTGGGGCCGAGGTATCCATCCTTGAGGTGGCAAAAGCCGTTGCCTCCAGTTTTCCGGGCGACATCCCCATTGAGGTCGCCGGCAAGCCCACGCCCGGCGCGGCCCCGTTGCGTTACGTCCCGGCCGTTGCCCGCGCGGAGTCGGAATTGTCACTAAGACCGTGGATCGATTTCCCGACAGCCGTCCGCAAGACAGTCGAGTGGTACGCGCAATCCGGTTAGGCGGAGTAAGTGTTAGTGTCGCCATTCGGTTACGGCGATTACCCCCGCCTGGGCCACCGGCCCAGGGCTACAGCGCGCTGCCGCGCGCGGAGAGAAACCCGTCGCATCACGCTTGCGTTGTAGCCCTGGGCCGGTGGCCCAGGCGGGGGCGGACACCGTTTCTAAAATAGCTACACGTTTAGTGAATTCGCCTCACCGGGCCGTCACTACCGCGAAGGAGCGGTGGTGGTCGCGGCAAATCGCGAGGAGCACGCGCCCGCCGGTCGCTGAGGCGGCAGCCTGATTGTATTCGGCCACGGAGTGGATCGGCGCGCGGTCGATCTCTTCGATCACGTCGCCCCATTGCAGCGTGCCGGCGGCGGCGCAGCCGTCCTCCACGCTCGAGACCATGACGCCGTGGGCATTGGGCGGCAGGTCCTGCTGATGATCGGGGGGGATCTCCATCACGTGCACGCCGGCCAGGAGAGCAGGATTGGTGGCCGGCGCGGGCGTAGCGGAGGCGGGCGGTTGAGCGGGTTGGTTATTCGCGGATGGATTTACAGGCTGCTCGACGATTCCGGCGGTTACGGTCACAGCCTGGTTTGCCCGGTCAAGGCCGACGGCGACTTGGGAGCCGGTGGCGACGCCAGCGATCTGGGTGCGAAGCTCGCTTAAGGTGTGCACCGGGTGCCGGCCTATCGACGTGATGACGTCTCCCTTGCGGATGCCAGCCTTCTCGGCGGGCGAGCCGGGAGTGACGCCGTAGACGTACGCGCCGTCGGTCTTCGGCAGGCCCATGCGCGCGGCCTGTTCGGGTTGAAGGACCTCGACGCCCAGGTAACCGTGCGGCACGTGCCCGGTTTTGATGATCGACTCGAGAGCCCGCCGGGCCGTGTTCGATGGGATGGCAAAGCCGAGGCCCTGGCGGCTTTCGGAGCCGGAGCCGCCGTAAACCGCGGAATTGATCCCGATGATCTGCCCGTGCACGTCGACCAGCGGCCCGCCGGAATTGCCGGGATTGATGGCGGCGTCGGTCTGGAAGAAATCGTTCGCGCTATCCTCCATGGCGCGGCCCTTGGCGCTGATGATGCCTTGGGTCACCGTCTCGTCGAACCCGAAGGGATTGCCCACGGCCACGACCCGCTGGCCGACTTTCACCTGGTCGGAATCGCCAAAGGCCAGCGGCGTTGCGGTAAGGCCGGTCACCTTGAGAACGGCGATGTCGGTGACGGGGTCCGAGCCGATGATACGGGCCGGCGCGGTCTGGCCGTTGGCGAGCCGGATGCTAACCTCGTCCACGTCGGCGACCACGTGTTGATTGGTGAGGATGTGGCCTTCCTTTGAAACGATGACCCCGGAGCCCAGGGAGTGCATCTCCTCGGTGCGCCCGGGCACGAGGAAACGCCGGCCAAAGAAAAGCTCGACCGCCGACGCTGTGACGCGCTTGGTGGCCGTGATGCTGACCACCGACGGCACCACGGCCTGCACCAGCCGCGTGTACTCCTCGTCCACGGCGGCGAGGAGGTGGACGTCGTCGAGATTCAGGTTCGAGCGCTCCGCCGGGGTGAATTTCTCGGCAGTGGCCCGCGGAGTCTGGCTCTCCGTCCAGCGGTAGAGGCCGTAGACGCAGATTGCGACGACGAGGACAAACAGGATGAATCTTCTCATTGGGGGGCAGGCGCTCGATAAAAGGCGGGCGCGGCATTTGTGGCATTCGCACGGGCCGCGGGCAAGGCGGAGCTTTTCCGCGAGAAATCGCGCTGGATTGATTGTCCAAAATGAGGTGAGACTTGTGGTTCGACATTCCCCCAATGAATTGCGCAGCCAATTTTCGCCCTCGCATCGTGCAGGCGCGGCTATTGGCAAGCGCAGGCGCCATGCTCTTGTTTTCGATGGCGCTCCACGCGGCTCCGGGGCTGCCGCCGCTTGCTCCGGTCGATGGCCTTGGCGTGAATATTCATTTCACCGATCCGAAACCGGGCGAGTTGGAGATGATCGCGGCGGCCGGCTTTAAATGGGTGCGGATGGACTGCGCCTGGGGCGCAACGGAAAGGGAGAAAGGCAAATACGATTTCTCCGCCTACGACCGCCTTCTCGCCGCGCTGGATAAACAGAAGATGCACGCGCTGCTGATCCTCGATTACGGCAACCCGCTCTACGCCGATGCGGGTGACGAATTCCGCGCCGCGTTCGCCAAATGGGCGGCGGCGGCGGCCCGCCATTTCGCCGGGAGGGGCTGCATCTGGGAGACATGGAACGAGCCGAACGGTGGTTTCTGGAAGCCAAAGCCAAATGTCGTCGAGTATATCGCGCTCGCAAAAGCCACCGCCGCCGCCGTGCGTCAGGCCGCGCCCGGAGAGCCAATGATCGGCCCGGCTACGTCCGGGATCGATTTTAAGTTCATCGAGGCGTGCTGCCAGGCCGGGTTGCTCGAGGATTGGGCCGCGGTGTCCGTGCACCCTTACCGGCAGACCGATCCGAGGACCGCGGCGGTCGATTATCAGCGGTTGCGAGATTTGATCGCGAGGTACGCGCCACAGGGGAAGAGAGTCCCGATCATCAGCGGCGAATGGGGCTACTCGACCGCCTGGAAGAACTTCGACGACGACAAGCAGGCGGAATATCTGACGAAAGAATTCTCCACCAACATTTCCCGCGGAATCCCGCTTTCGATCTGGTACGATTGGCGGGACGATGGTGATAATTCGAACGATCCGGAGCATCGCTTCGGGCTGGTTCGACGTGAGTACCACCCGGGCCGCAATCCCGTGTACGATCCCAAGCGCGCCTACCAGGCAATGAAATCATTCGCCGCGAAACTGGCGGCGAATCCAGCTCTGTTCCAAACCCCATGAAAGCAATATTCTTCTGTGCGCTTCTCGCAATCGGCTTGGTTGCGAATGGCCAGGACCCCAGCGCGGTTACCCAATCCCAGACCGAAGCGGTGCGCGAATTTCCGGCGCTTGGGCAGCCGGGATCGGATTTTAACAAGCAATTCGTCAGCCGGTACAAGGCGCTCAAGACTAGTGGGGACGCAACTTTGACCCACGACGATTGGCCGCTGGTGCTTGCCAAGCAAGTGGCGACCGAGCTGGGGATTGCGCCGGCGGCTCAGGCGACGCCTACTGCGGCGGCGGAGGCGCCAAAGACCGATAACACGCTTAATCCGCCCAATACGCCGGGTGCGGCAAAGGGACCGGCGGCGGCGACCAAGGATAATCCGTTCGTGAATTCGTTGGGCATGAAGTTCGTGCCGGTGCCGGGGAGCAAGGCGCTGTTCAGTATTTGGGATACGCGGATGAAGGATTACCGTGCGTTCGCGGAGGCTAATTCGGGTGCGAATCCGCGGTGGAAGAAGACCGATTTCAAGCAAACAGAGGAGGAACCGGTGGCATCGGTGACCTGGCAGATGGCGAAAACATTTTGCAAGTGGCTCACGCAAAAGGAACAGGATGACAAAACGATCGGGCAGGATTGGGAATATCGCCTGCCAACCGACGCGGAGTGGAGCACGGCGGCTGGGCCGACCAAGTATCCCTATGGCGACCATTGGCCGCCGCCGCTGGCAGCGGGCAACTACAGTCCCGCGCTGGGAGAGGATAATTTCAAGAACACGTCGCCGGTCGGGAGTTTCGCGGCCAATAAGTACGGTTTATTCGATATGGGCGGGAACGTGTACCAATGGTGCGAAGACTGGTATGAGCCGAAGATGAACGATCCGGCGGTGGTGGCAAAGTTCGCAGTTTTGAAGCAAGGCGGGGGTCATAGGACGCGGGTGATTCGCGGCGGGGCGTACTACAGCGCCGATGAGGAGATGATCGAGTCCCGGGCGCGCGCCAGCGATCGCCCCATCGACGGCAATGGAGGCAATGGCTTCCGCTGCGTGCTGGCGCCGGTGGGAAGCAACCCATCGGATGAATCGGGGGAGAACCACTAGAGAAACAGATTATGAATAAAACCAAATTCGCCATTGTAGGACTTAACTTCGGCCACTGGATCGTTGAGGATTTTCTCAAGCCCGGACAGGCCAGCGATAACTTCGAACTCGCCGCGGTTTGCGATATCGATAAGAAACGCGCCGACGACATGGGGGCCAGGAGCGGCGCCCAAGTCTATTACGACCTCGATCGATTGCTCGAGCGGGAGGATATTCCCGCCATTGGGCTCTATACCGGGCCGGTCGGGCGCTCGGATTTGATCCGCAAGATCATCGGCGCGGGCAAACATATCATGACCACCAAGCCGTTCGAGCTTGACCCGGACAAGGCGCTCGCGGTCCTCAAGGAAGCCAAGGCGCTTGGGCGCGTGGTTTATATGAATTCGCCCGGCCCCACCGTGCCGCCGGATCTCCGCCAGATCGAGGAGTGGCGCGAGAAGCATCAGCTTGGCAGGCCGATCGGAGTCAGGTCCGATGTCTGGGTCAGCTATCGCGAAAAGGCCGACGGCGGCTGGTATGACGATCCCGAGAAATGCCCGCTCGCGCCGGTCTTTCGGCTTGGCATTTACCTGATCAACGACCTGGTCCGTATTTTCGGAGAGGCCGAGAAAGTGCAGGCGCTCAAGTCGCGGATATTCACGGGGCGTCCGACGGTGGATAACGCGCAGCTTGGGATTGCTTACAAGAACGGCGCGATCGCCAATATCTTCGCCTCCTTCTGCGTGAACGACGGGCAGCATTATTCGAATTCGACGACGTTTAATTTCGAGAACGGGACGATCTATCGCAACGTGGGGCCGCTGGCGTTCTGCGGGGGCAAGCGCAAGCTGGTGGTCGTCTCGAGGCACGGCGAGGCGGAGCCGGTGACCGAAACAGTCGAGTTCGGCGAGCACACCGGAGATTACCCATGGGAGACCTTCCACCGGGCGATCGACGGCCAGGTGATCGAAGGGGAGATCACCCCGGAGCAGATCGTTGCGGGACTGAAAATCGTGGCCGCGATGGCACGCGCGCAGAAATCGGAGAAAACGGAGATTGTGTAGAAATTCTCCTGTGATTTCTTTGACCCTTCATCATGCCCTCGATCCAGAAAAACTCTCCACTCAACGGCCTCGCTGAAGGCCAGGTATTGCAACGCGCCGGTTCCAAAGGCGCAAATGTCACGCTCCGCGGCGTTGCTTCAGACGCGGGGGCTGTCGCGGCCACGATCTCGAACTCGCACGGCCCGCTCAAAGGCTGGCGGGCGCGCCGGGTGGGCGAGGCGGGCGGCGGCAAGTTTGCGGCGGAGCTGGCCGGGATTCCGGCGGGCGGGCCTTACAAGCTCGAGTTGAGCATGGGCAAGGAGCGCGTCGCGCGGGTGGAATCGTTTTTCGTGGGAGATGTCTGGGTGCTGGCAGGGCAAAGCAACATGGAAGGCATCGCTCTGATCGAGGGCTGCGCCGAACCGCACCCGCTGGTGCGCGCGTTCTCGATGCGGCGCGAGTGGCGGCTCGCCACGGAGCCGCTTCATCTGTTGGCCGAGTCGCCCGATCAATGCCATGCCCTCCGCCAGTGTACCGCCGCCGAAGGCGAGGCATTGCGCTGCAAGGCCACCAAGGGCAGCGGCGTCGGCATGTTTTTCGCACGCGAAATGGTCCGTCGCTCGGGTGTTCCTCAAGGCCTCATCTGCGCCGCTCATGGCGGCACCAGCATGACGCAGTGGAATCCGGCGCTAAAGGCCGAGGGCGGCGCGTCGCAATACGGCTCGATGCTCCTCTCGGTGCGCGCCACGGGCCAGCCGGTGGCGGGCGTGCTGTGGTATCAAGGCGAGTCCGACGCCTTGCCGCAGGACGTGCCGCTTTACGAAAAGCGCATGACAGAACTGGTGGCCGCGACCCGGCGCGATCTGAGCCAACCCGGGCTGCCGTGGGTCACGGTGCAAATATCGCGCGTGTATGGACTGGCGGCCAAGCGGGAGGACATCAAGGCGTGGAACGATATCCAGGAGCTTCAGCGGCTGCTGCCGAAGAAGATCAGGAATCTGGAGACCGTGGCCGCCATCGATCTGCCGTTGGACGATGGGATCCACATCGGTGTGGATGGTTTCCCCCGGCTCGCATCGCGCATGGCCAGGGCGGCTGCCCGGCTCGCGTACGGCGACCGCCGCGAGCTGCCGCCTCCACGGCTCGAATCGGTTTCCAAGCTCCGGCTCAAACGCGGCCTCTCCTTCACGGTGGATGTCGCATTTGCAAACGTCGTCGGCGGCCTGCGCTCCGGCGGCCTGCCGTACGGCTTCGCCATCCTGGACGGCAACGGCATCGACCAGGCCGTCGTTTACAAGACGACGCTCCATGACAACGTCGTCCGGCTCCATCTGGGCGTGGCAACGGCCTCCGGGCTGTATCTCGCGTACGGCGCCGGCAGAGTGCCGATTTGCAACATCACCGATGGCCGGGACGAAGCGCTGCCTGCGTTCGGTCCAATCCCGTTGGAGAAGCCGGCGGCCGTGTTCCCGTTCATCCGGGAATGGAAAGTCACCGGCGTGATCCCGCCTCCCGCGCCGCTCGCAAAAATCGGCGTCCCGGACCCAGCCGCCCATGGCGGGCGGACGAAGACTTATACGACTGATTTCACCGACGAGCATTTGCTGTGGCAGACTTGCAAGGAAGGGCATGCCTATTTCTCGTCCCGAATCAAGCTGTCGGAGCCGATGCGACTCGAATTCCTGATGGGCTATGACGGGCCGTTCCGCCTCTGGCTCGACGGGAAGCCGTTCTACCAGGACCTAAAGGGAATCAATCCCATCATCATGGATGAAAAGCGCCGGCTCGTTTCGCTGCCGGCCGGCACCCATGACCTGCGCGTGGCGATGGATATCAACCAAGGCCTGGCCTGGGGATTTTGCCTCCGGCTGCGGAGGGTGGATGTAACGCGGGGGCAGATTGAGTCGGGGGATTATGCGAAGGTGAGTTTTCTGGCGTAGGTTCTGTGTGGACATTGTGTGTACAAGGGACTATGATTTGGAATATCAAAGGAGAAGGCCATGTGCGCCGCCAGCTTATCCACTCGTATTGATTTGCGAATAGATGCTCACAAAAAGAGCGTCATCAGCCGCGCCGCGGCATTGCTTGGCGTGAATATCACAGAATTCATCATGGAGAGAGTTTTTCCCGAGGCGGAAAGAATTGTGGCGGAAGATAATCGGACCCGCCTTCCCAAAGCGGAATGGGAAAGGTTCTATGCTAAGCTGGACGAAGCGCCCAAGGATCTGCCGGAACTCCGCCGGCTGCTGAACGAACCCAGCATCTTCGTAAAGAATTAACCGGTGGCGTTTCTCCAACCGAGGCTGCTGGATAAAGGCGATCCCGTTAACGGATTTGATTGCGGTGCGGCGGAGTTGAACCGCTTTATCGAACGCTACGCCTATCAAAGCCAGCAGAGCCAGGGCGCCCGGACCTATGTTTCGCTCTCAGAAGATGGAAAACTCGCCGGCTTCTATACACTGGCCTTTGGCTCTGTGGAATATGAGCGAGTGCCGGAACGCACCCGCAAAGGTCTTGCGCGGCATGAGGCGCCAGTAATGGTTCTGGCGAGACTTGCGGTGGCGAAGGAATTTCAGCGCGCGGGTTTGGGCAGGCAACTTCTCCGCGATGCGCTGCTACGAACGCTGCAAGCGGCGGGCATTGCCGGGCTGCGGGCCGTCGTCGTTCACGCAAAAGATGAAAACGCGAAGCGCTTTTACGAACGATTCCGATTCGAGCCGTTCCCGTCAGAACCTTTTAAACTGGCGTTGCTGCTAAAGGACCTGCGCGCGATAGTGGCGGGGTAAAGGCATACCCGCATGAAGCATTCGATTTACCGCATCGAGTCCATCGAACAGACAGGCACGTATACGCTTCGGCTTTGTTTTGAAGACGGATTGGTTCGGACGATTGATTTCGAGCCGATTCTCGAAGGGGAATTATACCAATCCCAGTAATTATCTGGCCTGAACAATTCGGCGCGATCGCTGGCGGCCCTTCAGGCCGCTGCGGCTTCTTCGACCCTAACACAGGGTTGAAACCCTGTGCTTTGTGCGGTCGGGCTTTCAGCCCGGGAGACAGGTCCGAATAATTACTGGGATTGGTATTATTCGGGGCATTGCACGAGCCTTCAGTTTTCGCAAGGGTTGCTCTCGATGCCGAGGTTCACACTCTGGTCTGGCCGTTGGGTGCGGACTTCGACCCGGCAATCTTGCACGACTGGCCGGAGCATGAGGCTGCGTTCAAAGCGGCGGCACACCGTTGGAGCAAGTCCGTAGCGGCTGCTTGATTACGCCATGCAATGAGATTTCCGACCAACGCGAAGATCATTGCGTTTTGCTTCTTCGAAGGTTCGGCATTGAGCGTGCCTGCCGGCGTGCTGATCAAAAAAATTTGGGATTTCACGGCTCCGGACTGGACAGCGCCTGTATATCTTTCAGTGGTGGCGTTCTCCGTATTGTCGTTGTTCGTCTGGTCGCTGATGTCTTTTCGCGATCAACCGTTCCTGGCGATTATTGGGCTGATTACATTTTTCTGTGTCGCATCGCGGCTTATGCTGCCTTCTCTCGCGACAGCGTTGTAGCCCTGGGCCGGTGGCCCAGGCGGGGGTTGGCTCCGCTGCTGATTAC
>Ga0302319_10008717_pt1 | contig 19663 bp, 21 predicted proteins | sample Bog_T0_2_FD_203319 | JGI IMG/M metagenome (GOLD analysis project Ga0302319, IMG submission 203319) | Peat permafrost microbial communities from Stordalen Mire near Abisko, Sweden - Bog_T0_2 | ecosystem: Environmental > Terrestrial > Soil > Wetlands > Peat | place: Sweden: Abisko, Stordalen Mire... | reverse complement strand
CGTTGGGCAGCCCTTCGGGATTCTTCACCTTGGGCGCAGCCGGTGCGGGAGGCGGCGCATCTGCCGGGACATCCTTCTTCTTGGGGATCGCGATGACTCCTGGATCGCTCCCCGGCCCGCCTGCATCCGGCGCCGTCTGATCCGGCTGCTGGGTCGGCGGAGGCGGTGGCGGCGCGGCCTGAGACCGAGCGAAAGGCGCGACTGTCACGGTTATCCATAGAATGAGCAACGCGGCGAGCAGCAAACGGCGAGGAGACGGGACAGACAGGCGCAAGGTGTACATGACGACCTCTTTGCTCAACAGCATACGGGAAGACGGGGTCTAGCTTCTAGCTTCCAGCCCCGCCGCTTTGGGAATGTAGATCGGAAGGAGCAATCCATTTTCCCGGCGAACGGAAAGCTAACAGCTAGAAGCTAAAAGCTGGAAGCTGTCTCTCAGGCTGTACTCTAATAGACGTGGAAACTCGGTTGAAGGAAATCCGATTCGGCCTCGCGGCTTTGGTGTGTACGATGGTCTTCGCTCCCGCCGCTTTGCTATGCACCCTCCATTTGCCTGCACAAACCGCGCCCGTTGCTGCCGGTCCGCCGCCGTCGACAGGAGGAATCTTTCCCCTAAGCGAGGTCCACAAAGGAATCAAGGCAATCGCATGGACGGTTTTCCAGGGCGATAAGCCCGAGCCCATGGACGTCGAGATTCTCGGCGTGCTCCGCGGTGCGCGTGGCCCAGGGCAGGACATGATACTCGCCCAGCTTCACGGAACCAAGCCTGAATACACAGGGGTAGTGGCTGGCATGAGCGGCAGCCCGGTCTATGTCGGCAACCGGCTGCTGGGTTCCCTTTCATACCGAATTGGCGAATTCAGTAAGGACCCCATCGCCGGCATTACGCCCATCGAGCAGATGCTTGAGGTGCGCGATATCCCTGTAGAAGCAGGCGTCAGTAACTCACAAGGGAGCCGCACCCTTTCAGCCGATGGCATGAACTTTCAGGCCATGGAAACGCCTCTGATCATGAGCGGCCTTCGTCCAGAGGCGATTCGGCTTTGGCAAAAAGAGATGGCCGGCACCGGCCTGGAAACAGTGGCCGCCGGTGGCTTGAGCGGATCATCCATAGCTGGCTCAGTTGGAGCCGGCGACGAACCCTCCGCTGCGGCCTCGGCAACCGTTGTGCCCGGCTCGGCGGTGAGCGCTCAGCTCGTCCGCGGCGATATTGAAATTGCTGCCACTTGCACCGTCACCTACATCGATCCCAAGCAGTTGCTTGCATGCGGCCACCCAATCTTGCAGGCCGGCAATGTTTCCCTGCCCATGACGACAACCGATGTGCTGGCTACGCTCGCCTCCCCGCTCAATGCATTCAAGATTGTGAATACCGGCGAGTTGATCGGCGCATTCACTGAGGACCGCAGTTCCGCCATTCGCGGTGTATTGGGCCAGAAGGCGCACATGATTCCCTTCCACATCTCGGTTCATTCTCCTAAGGGCGAACGCAAGCTGAACGTGGAGATTCTCGAACTGCCTTCGCTCACTTGGCAAGCCATGCTGGTCACGCTTTACGAGGCTCTGCTTGAGAACAACGAGAGCAGTCAGGAAACCAGCTATCACCTCACCGGCACCATCGACCTGAACGGATATCCCCCCGTGCCGCTGAATGAGTGGGCATCGGCCACAGACGCAGGTGGGGCGCCGCTTGAGCTAGCTCTCGAAGCCGGGAGCCGTTTCGCGCGTATCTACTCAAACAGCTCCCGCCAAGCTCCTGTGCGCTCGATTAGCCTGAATGTTGAATCCATCCCTCATCGCATCCAGCAGCAATTGGAAACCGCGCGGCTTATTTCCGGCGATATTGTCCATGCCGGCGACACGGTTACCGTGGAAGCGACCATTCGAGCGTGGCAGAAGCCGGCACGCAATGTCCGTATCCCCGTCACGCTGCCGTCCAGGCTCGGCACCGGCAACCTCCGTATCCTGGTTTCCGACGGCAATACACTGGACCGGACTCTGGATCAGCCCCGGTTCTCCAATCGACCATCAGACCTTGATACCGTGCTTGCTCTGGACCGCCGCAAGCACTCCGGCGACCGCATCTACGTCAGCCTGTTAGTCCCGGAAACCCAGGCCGGCGTTGAAGGACAAACGCTGACAAGCCTCCCCTTATCCGTTGCCAACGCGCTTGAACCTTTGCGGTCGACGCAGGATCTTAACCTGAATGGGGAGTCGGCAACGTGGGCTGCGGACGCCCCGGCCGATGGTCTGCTGAACGGATTCCAGATACTTACTCTGCACATAGAGCCGGGCGGCGGTTTAAACTAACATTGACGTAAAGCATCATGCCATTTTTTGAGCCGGCGCAAATTCGGGTTTGTCGGCTTCTTTGTCACCCCCCAGTGAGGATTTCGAGAAGGCCATGGCCCAAATTCAAGGACTTGCAGCGCACGCGGCTGGAGCAGAACTACTTCCCTATCGCTATGACCCAGGAAAACTGGGCGCGCAAGAGGTGGAGATCGCCATAACCCACTGCGGCGTTTGCCACAGCGATCTGCACTTAATCTCGAATGACTGGGGAATAAGTCAGTTCCCTTTCATCCCCGGCCACGAAATTATCGGAACAGTCGCAGCTGTTGGCGCTGAAGTTAAATCACTTCAAGTAGGACAGCGTGTTGGCCTTGGCTGGCAATCTAACTCCTGCGGGGAGTGCGAGTGGTGCACCCGCGGCATGGAAAACCTCTGCCCCGCGTCTGAAGGCACCTGCGTGCACCGCAACGGCGGCTACGCTGAGCGCGTCAGAGCCAATGCCCGCTTTGTGATTCCCATTCCCGATGCGTTGAAAAGCGAGCACACTGCTCCGCTGCTCTGCGGCGGCATTACCGTCTACAACCCGCTCCGGACGCATGGAGTCAATCCGTCGTCGCGTGTGGGCGTTATCGGTATCGGCGGCCTGGGACACCTGGCCATCCAATTCGCGCGGACGTTTGGCGCCGAGGTCACCGCCTTCTCGACGTCAGCCGGCAAAGAAGAAGAAGCGCGCAAGCTGGGTGCGCACCGCTTCGTCAATAGCCGCGAATCGAAAGCGCTGAAAGAAGTGGCTGGAACACAGGACCTTATTCTGAGCACAATCAACGCCGACCAGGACTGGGGCGTCTACATTCAGGCGCTGCGGCCCACGGGTACGCTTTGCTTTGTGGGTGTTCCGCCGTCACCCGTCTCGGTGCATGCATTTCCGCTTATTGCAGGCATGCGTTCAATCAGCGGCAATCCCACCGGAAGCCCTTATCGCCTGCGAGAGATGCTGGACGTCGCGGCGCGGCATGGCGTGAAGGCGCAGATCGAATCCTACCCCATGGCCAAAGCCAACGAGGCCATCGAGAAGGTAAAGAAGAATAAGGTGCGGTACAGAGCCGTACTGGCAAACTAGTGTCTTGTCTCTAAAGCCGTCCTTCGTGAATTCCACAACGGACTCTAGAGGCAGGACATCTGGAGCGGATCCCTGTTAAACCGTATAGGCCGGTCTGTGCGTGTTGTGCCTGTCCGCATGCCCGGCTGCCCATGCAAGCAGGTCTTTCGGGTGTACCGGCTTTGAAAGTAACTCAAAGCTGTGCCCTGAACGCCGCGCAGACATCAAAAGGTCAGAAGTTGCAGCCTGTCCGGAGAACAAAAGAATCCGGCAATCAGGAAAGATGCGCCTGACCTTGATTGCCAGCTCAATACCGCTCTCGCCCGGAAGCATGACATCCGTAATCAACATCTCAGGTGGCATCACCAGCGCAGTCTCAAGAGCGCTTTCCGCATCGTAAACGGGCATGGCGGCATAGCCGGTCCTGTTCAGGATTTCAGCCAGGGTGTCTGCGATGGCGGACTCGTCATCGACTACCAGCACAACGGGGCGGTATCCCTTTGGTCCATTGATTGTGGTGTTTTCCAGAACTTGCTTGAGCGGCACGGTGGGGAAATTTGATTTTGGAGCCATGGTGGAATCTACCTCTTTTAGAACCGTACCAGCGCTTCCTTGATACGGGGAGACTCTTTTCGATACGTACAAAGTATTTAGAATCTCGGATTTCAAAACACTTTTAGAGAGATTTTAAGGCACGTTAGGTAACGGAAAGAGAGCGGGAAGTTTTTTTGAGAGTGGCGATAGACTCGGCCTGCAATTTTAGCGTCTTAATACTTGATCAATAGTGATCACTTTCTCTTCCTGAGGAGCTTGCAAGTTTTTTGCCTCGTCAGTATTATTCTGCACAAGCATACGTTTAGGATAATTTAGCCATACGTTAAGACTTGAAATAAGGGATGTATCCCGATTTCATGCGAGAACCAAAGTGAAAACAAGCACAGGAAAGGAACCCAGCCATGGCCACCAACTCCGAGACGAGTCATGTTGCATCTAGATTCGAATCCATTCGCCAGCTAGACGTTCCCAAGGGCCGGGAAGGCAAGCACAAAAAGATCGTATCGGAACTGATGAGCGACATCGACCAATTGGTATCGGGGTCGGCGCTTAAAGTCCCGTTGTCGGCTTTGCCCGATACCAAAGAAAACATTCGATCAGCGCTAAATCGCGCGGCGCGCCAAAGAGGGATTGAAGTCGCCACATCCAGTGACGCTGAATTCCTATATGTCTGGGTAAATAAACCCGCAGCGGATTGAACCGCTGGAGCCGGAGCTTCGGACGTTTAGCCCCTATCCAGGCGCCAAACGAGCGAAAACCTGAGCCAAAAGTTCGGTTGGGGGGCCCGGACTTTCCACCACGTCGGCCTTAAGCCCCGCCGCCTTGATAGATCCATTCACATCAGCCTTTTCCGCCTGCGCAGCGAGCAACAGAATCTTGCAATCCGGCAGCTCTTTCTTCAGGGCAGCCGCGACCTCGATCCCGCTCAATCCCGGCAATTCTACCTCTGCGATCACCAGTTCCGGAGGAATCAGAAGCGCGGTTTCAAGCGCGTCCTTAGCATCGTAGGCCGCAATGGCCGCGAACCCGTTCTTGTTCAAGATCTGCAGAACCGTTTCCGCAATGGCCGGCTCCTTGTTGACCACCAGAACTATCGGGCGATCCTTGCCTGCGTCCGCATCCCGCCCAGAAACTGGTACTTCCGTGATGGGCACCATAGTGAAGTTTGTGTGTCCGCTCGGTGGGAAAGTGGGGAGTGAATCAGAGTGATTTGCGCGCATAAAGCCCCCTGACCTCTCGAACCACTGAGCGGCTTACAGGGCACATGCTGCACGTAACGCGTCCAAGACCAGGCGCGAATGAGTCAATCGGTACTTCTCTCTGCACAACGGCAACCTGGTGAACGACGCAAATCGACGAATTCGAATCCGTGTTAGTGAAACATTGCTTTCTCATGTCTTTCTCCCGGTTCGACGGAACCATTGGCTATTCCCTGGCGGGATCTTCGCTTGAGTCTGCAATGCCCTTGCAAAGCGCTTCAAGAAAAGTAAATTAACTCACCATCGGGAACTGCCCCCTACAACTCAACGTAGCAGGGTAATTTCTATACGGGGGAACTCTTTGCGTTAGGTATTAAGTCTTTTTAATCTGATGCTTGTAGGGTTCAACAAGGAACTGATGCCTCTTCCATTCGAAACGGCAAGTTTCATTGCAGGTATTGCTTGCCCCAACGCGCGTTCGTCATCCGTCAGCAAGTGAACAGCTTTACTTCACGGCTATTTAAGCGTAGGTTAAGCGTACGGTTCAATTTTCGCGGAATCCGGAGGGTTAGGCGGGCCCAAGCGATGTCAACCAACGAAGATCCAAACGCAGCTCCGATGCAGTTTCAATCCATCTCTCAGGTGGATGTCCCCAAGGGGCGAGACGGTAAGCACAAGAAGATTGTGACGCAGTTATTGAGCGACCTCTCCCAATTGGTGGCCGGATCGGCGCTCAAAATTCCACTCTCCGTATTGCCGGATACAAAGGAAAACATCCGCTCCGCGCTCAATCGCGCAACTCGTTTCAGGGGAATTGAAGTTGCCACATCCAGTGACTCCGAATACCTCTATGTATGGAAGGTCGAGCCCGAATCCTGAGCCGGTATCCATCCCTGATTCGGCACAACTATAAGATATTCTCATTTCAGTTCCCTCCTGGGATCGCCAATCCACCATGACTTCCGTACGCATCGACAAATGGCTTTGGGCAGCGCGCTTCTTCAAAACGCGGGCGCTGGCACAAAAGGCTTGTGAGCTGGGGCGCATCCACTCCAACAGCGTGCAAGCTAAGCCAGCGCGCGATGTACGCGTGGGTGACATGCTGTTAATCAAGAACGAAGCCGGCGAGTTCAACGTCGAAGTTCTGCTGCTGAGCGAGATGCGCGGCCCTGCCGCAGTGGCGCAGACGCTCTATCGCGAGACCGATGAGAGCAAGGAAGCACGGTTGAAGCTGGCGGCGGAACGCAAGGCGATGCAGGAGTTTGCTCCATTACCGGAACACCGGCCTTCGAAACGCGATCGGCGAAGGATTATTCAGTTCCGTGGCGAGAGATAGTCAGTTCGCGAGACACAAAACGCACATGAAAATGATTTGCCCGCTTTTGCAGATCATTAAAGCCAGTTGGCGCACAATCATAGTATTCGCCGTTTCTACCAAACAAAGGACCTCACAAATTGCCACATAGCCCCTACCCCCTACCTGCTGGTACTGGGCTCCATACTGTTCTGAAGTACCGTAAACGCCTCCTTATCCGAGCCGAAAGATTCCTCCTCAGCAGACCTTCAAGGATGAGGCACTGCGCCTGCATCTGTATCAGCCCAATATCCACTGCGGGCAGTCAACTTCAGGCCGGGATGGTTTTTCAGCTTCAATTCAACAGCATGAAAACCGGGATGCGGTGACTGCGGCTGGAAGCTGAGTACATACCGATTAGGCACATGGTTGGAAATAGTGAGCAGGTTGCGCACCAGGGTTCGGCTGTTTTCAAATTTGAAATACTCGCCGCCGGTAAGTTGCGCCACCGTCTCAGGCACGTTGCGCTGCAAGCTGTCGACTGTCGCAATGGCAGCCATTTTCGCCAATGCCAGTGGAGGAAGAAGCTGTCCCACGCAGTCGAACGCCTGCACAACCTTGTGCTGCGTGGCGTCGGGGTCGGGGTCTTTCCCCATACACCCATGCGGAGGATTAGGGTTGGCATTGCTGCCAATGGCAAATCCCCCGTCCGTTTTGCTGACAGGGAGTTCCTTGTAGGCATAGTGCGCTGAGTCCGCCTTGCTGCTGGAAAATCCCAGACTGTAAATGGCGGTATTGGTGTCGCTGATGGCGCGCAGCGCGTCGTCCAACTGCGTCTGGCTGCCGTGATCCAGCGTTTCAGAGATGAGCAGAATGGCGCGGCGATAATTGGGCGGCTGTTTGCGCAACAGATCGACGGAGAACGCGAGCCCGTCCAGAATGGCGGCGCCTTTATCTCCTGGTTCGAGGTTGTTGAGAGCCTGGCCCGCCACATCCACGTCAGGGCTGAAGTTCTGAATCAGGCGGGGCACGCTATCAAATGCAACCACCGCAACCAGATGCGGAACACCGCCTACAACGGCGTCGATGACTGCGGAAAATTTGCGAAAGCTGTCGAGTTTGCCGCCGCCTGCGCCGCCAGATTGCACAGCTACAACCAGCGCCAGCGGCTCACTGCCAGTGTCTTCGTCCAGAGTGAGCCTTTGCTCCACGCCGTCGTCCGTTAAGCGGAAGTCTTCGGCCTTGAGCGTGAAAACCACCTCTCCTTTCGCGTTTCTGACTAGCGCCGGTACCAGCACCACGTTGGATTGCATCCGGAGCGAAGGCGTGTTTTGGACCGACGCGGCTTGTTGCTGGGACTGAGCCATGGCAACGGAGCAAGTGAGGAACGCAATTGCGCCACCGAACTTCATGAGAACACTCCTTGAGGGTCAGTGTAGCTGCCAGGCGTCGCGTTCCATCCAGCAAGACTGCCATTCGAGGGTAACGCCGCTGCCGTTCGTATGCCTGACAGCCCCCAACTTTAGTAGACTCAACGGCAGCATGTTTGTTTTCACACATTCACATTGCCGCTTCCCCGCCGCATGGAGAGTTTCCGCCCTTGCGCTATCGTTCATCGCCGCTTTCGCCGCGCAACCGTCTCAAGCTCAGGGTACGCATCTTTGGACGCAGTCGCGCATTGACGAGTTTGAAAAAGGCACGCCCCAGGGTGTTGCCGTAGCCAGCGACGGCCACCTGCGCGAGGGGCCTGGGCTAACCGAGTTGCTCACCACTCCCTCGACGTATGTATGGTCGGTTGCCGCCGGCAAAAACGGCGAGACCTTCCTCGGCACCGCTTCGCCCGCCACAGTCTTGCGCGTAGGCAAAGACGGCAATCCTTTCACGCTGTTCGAGACCAAGGATGTGAGCGTGCAAGTAGTTCGATTGGGCCCAAACGGTGCACTTTATGTAGCAACTCTTCCCAGCGGCAAGGTTTATCGTCTCAATGCCGATGCGACCGCAAAGCAGGACGACACCAGCGCCACGCTCGTCTTCGACCTGGCCAAGCTGGATGTCGAGAAACCTGCCGAAAGCCGGGCAAAAGAAGGCGATGGCAAGCAGGACAGCGACAAAACAGAAGAAAAGTCGCGTTACATCTGGGATCTGACCTTCGACGGGGCAGGAAAGCTCTACATCGCCACGGGCGGTCCAGGAGCGGTTTATCGCGTAGACCCTGCTAAAGCGGGCGCGAAGCCCGAAGCATTCTTCAAGAGCGACGAGCAGCACATCCGCTGCCTTACTTGGGATGCGAAAGGCAACCTGATCGCCGGATCGGACGGCTCAGGCCTGGTCTACAGGATTGACCCGCAGGGCAAGGGCTATGTGCTGTTCGAAGCACCCCGCCGGGAGATTACGTCGGTCGCAGCAGAGGCGAACGGAACCATTTACGCAGCCAGCGTTGGCGATAAGAGTCACAACCCGCTTCCGCCGCTGCCAGTGCAAGGGCAGGCGCAAGTGACCATCACTTTGGTTCAACCGGGTTCGCTGCAAGCGGCCAACTCCAGCACATCGGTGCCCGAGGGAAGCGAGATTTATGCGTTGACTCCAACAGATGCGCCGAGGCCGCAGGCGCCACGCCGCATATGGGCAGGCAAGGATGAAATTGTCTACGCACTGGCTGCCCGCAAAGATGGGATACTGGCACTGACGGGGAACCGTGGACACATTTTCAGAATCGCCGAGGACGGGAGCTATGCCGACATTGCCCATCTGGACGCCCAACAGGGGTTGAGCCTCGCGGCTTCGAATGCGGGTGACTCCGCCAACATCCTAATAGGTACAGGCAATACGGGAAAGCTGGTTCAACTGGGCGCAATCGAAAAGCACGAGTACGCAAGCGATGTGTTGGACGCAGGTGCCCTGGCGCGCTTTGGCCGCGTAGAAGTCGAGCCGGGGTCGACCGGCTACGAGTTGCTTACCCGCACCGGAAACGTGGAGCAGCCTGTACGCGGCCATGGCGACTGGGGTTGGTCCGATTGGCAGCCCTTGAAAGACGGAGCTATAACATCGCCGGCTGGACGGTTCTTCGAGTGGAAGGCAGTGCTGCACCCGGGCGGAACCCTGGGTGGCGTAGGTGTCAATTACCTGCCCGTTAACTCAGCGCCGGTGGTGGATGAGCTGATGATCGTCCCCGGGGCGCGGATCAATGCGCAGGCCATGTCGCAGATTCAGCCTGGAGGAATACAGCCAATCACCATAACCTTCCCCTCTTCGGGTCAGGGTGCGATGAACTTCGATGGCACGACGAGTCAGCCACTACAGGCCTTCAAAGATCGGACAGCTATCACCGTTCGCTGGGCTGCGCATGACGATAACGGCGACGACCTGAGCTTCGCGCTCTACCTGCGTGGGGACGGCGAGTCCGTCTGGCGGCTGCTCAAGGATCAGATTACCGACAAAGCATATAGCTTTGACGCCACGCTCATCCCCGACGGAGGCTATCAGATCAAGGTGGTCGCGTCCGATGCGCCATCGCACACACCATCAGAAGCGCTAACGGGCGACAAGATCAGCGAGCGGTTCGAGGTGGATACAACGCCGCCGGTAGTGACCGCTCTGAAGGCATCGGCGGAAGCATCGTCGCGGGTGACCTTTGATGCCGAGGATGCTTTTTCGCCTATCGCTCATGCGGAATACTCGCTGGATGCGGGGCCGTGGCAATTTATCGAGCCGGTCGGTGGCTTGTCGGACTCGAAGCATGAGCACTACGAGCTTCGGCTTCCTGCAACGGCGCTTGACGGCAAGACAGGCGAACACCTGATCACCGTTCGCGTCTACGACCGGCACGACAATGTTGGTGTGGCCAAAACGGTATTCAGCGTACCGGCCAAGTAGGCGTGCATTGATGCGATTCGAGCTTTTTCTGGCGATGCGGTACCTGAAAGCCAAGCGACGTCAAGCCGTGGTTGGTGTGGTAACCGCGATCTCCATCGCCGGCGTGGCTGCGGGTGTGGCCGCGCTGGTTATCGCGCTGGCTATTACGAACGGCATGAGGCGCGACCTGCAGGACCGGCTGCTGGCCAACTCCTGGCATGTTCAGTTGATGCGCGTGCAGGCAGACGGCATCCACAACTGGCAGCCTCTCTTCAACCAACTGCGCCGCATGCCCCACGTGGTTGGAGCCTCGCCCGGACTTTATGAGCAAGTGATGGTGGCACGCGGCGCACGGGCTGGGTACGCGCTGATGGAAGGGATTCTGCCGGACAGGGAGAAAACCGTTAGCGACCTGTTGTCGACGGCCTCGCCGGAAGCGATTCATGCGCTGGAACCGCAGCCGACACAAGCCGCTCGAAGCACGTTGCCACCGATCGTGCTGGGAAAGGATCTGGCCGAGACTGTGGGTGCCGGCGTTGGAGATCGAGTGACGCTGGTGAGTCCACAAGGTGAAATGACGCCGTTTGGAATGCTTCCTAAAGTTGTACCATTTCGAGTTGCGGGCACGTTTCATTCAGGGTTCTACCAGTTCGACGCACAGATGGGTTTCGTTCGCCTGGCGGACGCGCAGCAGCTCTACAGCGAGCCCGATTTGCTTTCCGTGATCAACTTCAAGGTTGACGACCTCGACCGCTCGGCGGAGATCGGCAAGCAGATTGAACAGGCCGCCGGCAAGGGCTATATGACCAATAACTGGATGGAGCAGAACCGCGAGTTGTTTCGCGCCCTGAAGCTGGAGCAGGTTGTCACCTTCATCGTGATCGCGCTCATTGTGATTGTGGCCGCGCTCAATATACTCATCGCGCTCACCATGATGGTGATGGAGAAAACGCGTGACATCGCCGTGATGATGAGCTTCGGCGTGGAACCCGGGCAGGTGCGCCGGATCTTTTTGATGGAAGGATTTTTAATCAGCCTTTTTGGAACAATTCTCGGCCTCGTGATCGGATATTTGGCGGCCTGGGCGGGCGGACACTACCACTTCATTTCCTTGTCGGCTGAGATCTACTCCATCGACACGCTGCCCTTCGCACCACGTGCGCTCGATGGCGTAATCGTCTCCGCTGTGTCCATCGGAGTCTCGCTGCTGGCAACTCTGTACCCGTCATCGGCCGCGGCTAGGGTGCTTCCGGCCGAGGCTCTGCGGTATGAGTAGGCAGGCTTCCAGCGCTTGACAATGTGACACATTTTGTGCCACATTTTAACTATGCCGAGCGTAAATCTTCGCGAACTTCGAGACACCCGCAAATTGCTGACCTGGCTTGAAGCCGGCGAAGTTGTGGAACTGCGCAAGCGTAACAAAATCGTGGCCCGAATTGTGCCTGAGTCGCCGAGAACCGAACCCGTCGAGTGGCCGGATTTTGAAGCGCGCCTCCAACGTATCTACGGTGACCGCGTCCTGACTCCAGTCGCCGATCTAATCGAGGCTCGGGAAAACGAGCGCTATTGATCGTCTACGTCGATTCCAGCTTTCTCGTTGCGGCATACGTTCGTGATGCGCAGTCTGCGGAAGTGCTGCGCCGCCTGTCGGCCAAGCCGAGAATTAGCATTACGCCTTTCAATCGCAGCGAATTGGCAAATGCAATCTATCGGCAAGCCTTTCTCGGGCGAATTGCCCTTTCCGATGCTCAATTGGCATGGAACAGCTTTGAAGTCGATTCCCGCGCGGGCATCTGGGAATACAGGGACTTTGCCAGCCAGACCTGGGAAACGTGCATTGTTCTTGCCAGGCGCCATGGTCCAATGCTCGGCATCCGCACTTTAGACTCGCTGCATGTCGCTTGCGCGCTGGAATTGAAGGCCCAGAAGTTCTGGACTTTCGATGATCGGCAAGCGCGACTGGCTGAGGCTGTGGGGCTCGATACCACCGCGTAATTCCCTGCTCAAGCAAGCTTACTGCGGCGTAATAATCCCACCCAGCGCGTGCCGGCGAGGTAACACAATGCCGCGATGATCGACTTCCGGTGGCGGGCCTGCCGGCGGCGCGAATCCAGGCGAACTGGCACGTTCGATCAAGGCTCCGCCACAGGCTGGGCACCAGTCGGCGAAAGTGTCAGAAGCGAGTTCGGCGTGGCAGTGGCTGCAAGAGCGATCCATACGAAGTAGACTACTTGATTTGGGTGCACGCGCTATAATCCGCGGTCGCAAGTCATATGTCGAAACGGAGCGCGGAAAAACTCCATGCACCCGCGGCCATTCCGCAGGAATCAGAGATACGGGGGAGAAATGAAATATCGTCTTCTGACAGTGAATCGGGAATTCGGAAGCGGGGGCGGCCGCATCGCGCAAACTATCGCCGAGAATCTGGGCTGGAAGCTCCTCGACAAGGACATCATCGACGCTATCGCCTACGCCGCCCACGTCGACCCCAGCGTCGTTCTCCGCTACGACGAGCATGTGGAGTCGTGGCTGCGCCGCCTGAACCAGCAGGCTATGCGCTCAGCCGCGCTGGCCGCCGGGCTCGAGCTTCGCGACAACGCGGTCTTCGATGCCGAAGAGATGGTGAAGATTTCGCAAAAGGTCATCGAACAGGCTTATGCCGATGGCAACTGCGTCATCGTCGGCCGCGGCTCGCAATGCGTTCTGCAGCACAAGCCGGACACATTTCACGTCTTCGTTTACGCGCCTCATAAAGAGCGCATTCTGCGCCTGCGGGAGCGCCTGCCGCAGGGCACTGACATCGAGCAGCGCATTCGAAGCGTCGATGCCGAGCGCGCCAAGTACCTGCAGGAGTATTACAGCAAGCATTGGCTCAACCCTCACTTGTACGATCTAATGATTTCTTCGCATCCGGAAGAGGAATCGACCGCACGCATCATTGAGTGCGCTATGAGCAGCTAGGATAAGTAGCAATCAAGTTGGGTGCCCCGGGTCTCGCCTTTGAGACCTGGGAGGCCGCAAACTTCATCCCGCCACGACAGGATTTCCCAGCCGCCTGACTCGGTAGTAAACCGTCAGTCCTGTCACCGAACCGCACGTCAACAGACTTGCCGCCATCCCTAAGATCAGCGACCAATCCCGCTGATAGACTCCGTGCACTATCCCGATTGCCTGTAGTACGCTGAACCCGCCAAACGTGATCAGCGAGATTCCCTCATCGGTCTTCTTCCGCCATACCGCGAGCACTTGCGGCACAAACAGCAGCGCATTGCAGCCCAGTCCCAAGCCGAAAATTACCGCGACAATCTCTTTCATCCCGCGCGTCTCCCGTCTCCAAACCGCACTGCATTGCGCGCCTTCGCCCTGGCTGCTTCTTCCTCGCGGCTCCGCGGCGGAGCGTTGGTTTCAAGAGAGGCAAGCAGCCGCGCCGATACCGCTGCGATCTCATCCACCGCGGCCAGAAACGTCGATTCGTTTGCCTTGGACGGCTTGTTGAACCCGCTCACCTTGCGCACAAACTGCAAGCTGGCTGCCCGAATTTCCTCGTCCGTCACGGGAGGATTGAAGTTGAAAAGCATCTTGATATTCCGGCACATTGAAGGGGTACCTCCAGCCATAGGCTTGACCGCTGAAAGCGAACTCAGCGGCGCAGTGCTTCTATCCTCTCATTCCGAGAGAATGGATTGTGCATGTGGTGTTTGAATGGTCTCGTGGATAAGAGCGCAAGGTACCGGCAATAGCGAGTCCAAGATCCGCTGACTCTATTCAAGCCATAGCTCTTTCCCTCTCGACAGACGGCACGAAGCTGCGCGGCCACCACAAGTCCACCCGCGTTCCCTCGCCCTGCACGGAGTGAACATCGACTTCGCCGCGATGCTTGGTCACGATGCGCTTCACTGTCCACAGGCCCATTCCGTTGCCCTGAGCGCCCTTCGTAGTCATGCCGAATTCGAAAATCGCCGGCAGCAGTTTCGGCTCGATGCCCACACCGTGGTCTGTCACAGACACCTTTACTCCGGCCTCATCCCCAGTTACATCAATGTTGACCTGAGTTCTGGACTTGATCACAGCTTCACAGGCATTGCGAACCACGTTTAGAAGCACCTGCCGAATTTCGCCCGCGTATCCCTCAACCGTGCAGTCACCTTTGCTTGCGACCTGAATCGAAATAGACTTGGTGCGAATGACGGGAGCCAGGAGAAGTTCAACCGAATGCAGCGCGGCGACCAGATCAATCCTCTCCGGCCTCGTAGTCTGGCGAATAAAGGAGAGCGTGGAGTCCGCCAGCGTGAGGGCGCGCTGTGCTTCTTCTCCGGCTAGGCGCGCGTACTCTACGATCTGAGGCGGGACACCTTCGGAAACGCTGATCAAGAATTGCAGGTTCTGAATCGCCTGGAGCGGATTTTTGATCTCATGGCTCACGGCCGCGGACATCCGGCTCCAGTCCTCAAGCTTCTGCGCAGCCACAAGGCTCTCTTCAATCCGCTGCTTCTCGTGCTCAGTGTTCGCGAGCCGCTCGGCATAGTCTTTGATGCCGAAGGCAATTTTACTGACACGCTGAATGAGCATGATCGCCACGTACGCCGAAAGGATTGAGGTGACAATGTTTGTCGAAGCATCTACCCAGAAGATGGGCGACCAGGTGGTAATAACTTCAAGCAGGTGCGTGGAACCGCAAGCGAGAATGAACAGCGCGAAACCCAACAGAAAATAGCCCCAGTCGCGCACCAGGATCCGGCCGGTGCGCCGTACCAGAAAAATGAGTGTGCACGCGATGGTGAGATAGCTGAGAAAGGTGATCAGGTTGGTGACCACCATTGTCCAGATCAGCCCGGGATCGGAAGCCCAGCAGACCGCGTGGGGCATCAGCGAATTGGATTCGAACATTAGAAATTATCCCAGTGGTGTTGGCATTTGACGCCCGCGGCCCCGGATGTTGCACCGCCGGCGCAGCATGTTTAGATGCTATTGCGTTATACCAACGTTGCATTGGTGCGATCAAAAATTTTTGGCGGAAGAGTAAACACCGTCGGTGCCCATTCCGCACCTGTAGAATTCATGAAAGCGAAATCTATCCCATGACCTACTTCGACCAAGTTACTGAAGCAGCCGCATTTCTTCGTTCCATGCTTGGACCGGTCTCTCCACGCATCGGAATCGTGCTTGGCTCCGGCCTCGGAGCGGTAGCTGACACTGTCGTCGACCCGATCCGCATTTCCTACACCGAAATTCCTCACTTCCCAAAGTCGACCGTTGAGGGCCACTCAGGCCGCATCGTCGCCGGTTCTCTCGGGGATGTGCCGGTCATCGTAATGCAGGGCCGCGTGCATTTTTACGAGGGCTACTCACCGCATCAGGTCACGTTTCCGATGCGCGTTCTGGGTATACTTGGCGTGCGCGCGACGATCCTCACCAATGCAGCTGGAGGCATAGCCGAGGGCTACCATATCGGCCAACTCGTCGCGCTCGCAGACCACATCAACTTGATGGGCTTCAACCCACTTGCCGGCGGGAACGAGCCACGGTTCGCCGTTCAAGCCGGCGCAGGCCTGCGCTTCTTCGACATGACTGAGGCGTATTCAAAGAGGCTCCGCGCGCTGGCCTGCACAGCAGCTGAAGGAGAGGGATTTGCGCTTGCCGAGGGCGTCTATCTCGCCGTTTCTGGCCCCAGCTTTGAGACACCTGCGGAGATTCGCGCTTTTCGCTCGATGGGCGCAACCCTGGTTGGCATGTCTACTGTGCCGGAGACGATTGTCGCGCGTCACATGGGGATCGAGGTGCTTGGAATCTCCTGCGTCACCAACCTCGCTGCCGGACTGGGAGCAACTCCTCTAAGCCATCAGGAGGTCTTCGAAGCTGGCCGCCAGGTGGAGCACCGACTCGCCCGTCTCTTTGAGAGACTTGTCCCTCGCATCGCCGCCCATTTGGGATCGGAATCGTGAGGCGCGCTTCATGAGCGAAACCGCCACACACGATTCCATCGGCGGCAATCCCCCTATTCTTGTCGCCATCGCCGGATGTTCCGGCTCCGGCAAAACCACCCTGGCCGCCGAGTTGGCCCGCGCGCTGGGCGGTGTCCACTTTCACTTCGACAACTACTATCGCGACCTGTCACATCTGCCGCTGGCCGAACGCGCCCTGGAAAACTTCGATGATCCTGCGCTTATCGAAAGCCCGCTGCTCATCGCCGATCTGACTGCGCTCGCCCAGGGATATCCAATTGAACGCCCGCTCTATGACTTTTCGACCTACATTCGGATTCCCGGCCAAACGGAGACTTTCAGCCCCGCGAACTTCGTCGTGGTTGAAGGCCTTTTTGCACTCTACTACTCGGCGCTGCGACCGCTTTATCAGCTGCGCGTTTACATTGACACACCGGACGACCTTTGCCTTGAACGCCGCATCAAGCGCGATGTGCAGGACCGCGGCCGGACTCCGGAGTCAGTTCTCCGCCAGTATGAAGCGACCGTTCGCCCAGCAAGCGTGGCTTTTGTCCGCCCTTCGGCCGTTCATGCGGACCTGGCCGTTGACGGCGCCGGCGCTCTAGACTGGAAGGTAGAACGCGTGATGAACGAGATGCGCACACGCGGCCTTTTGCGCAGCGGGAGCTGATCCCCACTCGACTTCCCGCTAGTCCCATTCAAGGCAGAATTTCAACTTTCTGGTGCCAATCTAGTCACATTCCGCAAATTTTCACATCAAATCCATAAGAGGCCTCCATCCGTACCGATAAGGTGAGGGTGAGATGAGCCAATCCATCACATTGGGGAACTTGGGCCGGTTGACGATGCGGGAAAAATTCACTCAATCCTTGAACGCGATCAAGCGCAATACGGCCGTGTGGCTGCAGCAAGGTATCTCGCCGCGCCGACTGGCGCTGACGCTGGCTCTTGGCGTCGCTATCGGCTGCGTCCCCGTTGTCGGCATTCCCACGCTGGTTTGCGCCGCGCTGGCCTTTGCGTTGCGGCTCAATCTCCCGGCGATTCAGGCGGCAAACTACGCCGTCATGCCGCTTCAATTGCTGCTGATTGTGCCGTTTGTGCGGATGGGCGGATGGCTGCTGTCCTCCGGGCCTGATCAAGCCGCGCAGGCCAGCATGCTGTTGCACACCACGCCGCTTCGTTTGGTTACACAGATGGGTTCGCTAGCCGAGCAGGCGCTGTTGGCATGGGTACTTCTTGCTGTCCCCGCCGTGCTGCTGCTGACTTTCACGCTTACGCTGGTGCTGCGGCGCATTCCGGCTGTGGCCGCTGCAGAGGGTGCGGACTGAGGCCCAAACAGGTTTTCCCGCAAAGGCGACCTAATTGAGGTTCGAGGTTTCCCACCCATTCGCCAGAAAAAAGGCGAATGAATGGGGCACGGAGCATTTGTGCTCCACCTGAATATGACCTTGCGCCATCCTTGGATATATTCCTACTTACCCGCATAGGGATCGGCGACAGGTTTTCCGCTCTCAATCCACGCTGTATAGATCATGTCGCGGAGCATCGAAGCTCCTGCTGCCAGCCGTTCTGCGGTAAACTCGCGCGACTCAGCGGTGCCAGCCCCTACAAACCCGCCTGCCTTCTCCAGTTGGTACACGCGCTCGACATAGGTCTTGGTGTTGCGCAGGTAGGCGACATAGGAATCGAAGATATCGCCCTCGACGACTTTGGGCTCGGTCATCTTGGCGTGTACTTCCGGCTCGTGCAGATTCGCGTCTACAAATGGGCCCTCGAACTGCCAGTGAATCTGATGCGCCGTTGTGTATCCATTTGGATTCAGCCCCACCCAGCCGTTGTACTGGATCGTGGTGTGCAGCGGCTGCGAGGCGTCGCCTACGTAGTGGCCCAGCCAGCCCGAATAGAAAATCGCCGCAGCTTCAACGCCTCGGGTGTCTTTACCGGAGGCCGTCAGGGCGCGGTACTCACGCAGCGCAGCCTTGAGGCGCTCCCAGACCTCAGTGGCTTCCCATGGCTGCAGGCCAATCTTTTCAGGCCGATCACCGGAAGCGAATACCTTGGCCTCGAAATCCAGACGACGATGGGGCAACGGGCCCAGAGCATCCGCAGGCTCAAGGTCGATAAAGTGCTCCAGGGCCTGCGCCGCATTCAATTCCGGCTCTGCAGGTGAGCGCCAGCGATCCGGCTCCGGACCTAGATATTCAATCTCATTCACGGCTGGCTCCGAGCGAAGGAACGCGGGCACGCTCGACGGCAGCGTGCTGGCCGCCAGTTTGTTCACCAGGCGATGGCCTCCATTGCCCCAGGCAAGTGCAGCAGGCGGTTGGGCGACAAGGCAAATCAGCCCGGCTACGAGCGAGGCTGAAAGGGGGAAACGACCAGGGGAGTGAGTCATCAATGAGCGCAACATCTGCCCAGTATAAGGTGGCGCGAACTGTACCGGAAACTCCAGCCGCTCCTGCTTCAAACGACTCGATCATTCTTTGACGGGGTTTTCCACCGAATCACGCCGTATAAAGTAGACAGATTTCCGCCGGAACTGCCGGCACAAGGAGAAAAGATGCGTATTTCCCATTCAATTGCAATTGCAGTGGCCGGAATCGCACTCGCCGGGAGTGCCATGGCCGTAGCCCAGTCCGCGAACCTGATCAACAAGCCGGATAGGATAAACGGATACGTCGATCTCAAAACCGGGATGTTCCATCCCCTTCCACAGGTGTCTGCCACGCCTGAGACGACACCCACTTTCGTTACCTATTCAGGCCACATTGAGGTGGTTCTTAATACAACGCTCGCAGGCACCACCCTCAATTCGTTGCCCAAGGGTTACACGATTCTCTGCGATGTGAACTTAACCGGCTATGTAAACGATTTGGTCTATGAGGAGGTGGGTGCAAGCCCGGCGACCGTCAGTGGGAATGTCGCCTCGTGTACCGTCAACATTCCGATCAGTTGGAAGGGCGAAAGCGGGGGGTCCGGTTATTACTTCAATGGAAGCTACAAGGTCACGGCGTCCTATGCCCCGGGCGGCGCAACGCAGGCGCTTACCGATTTCAACGTCATCCGGCAAACCACCGGGGTCCTGAATGGCGCGGGCGGAGTTGTCGCGTTTTCAATTCCCTCAGGCGGAACCACAACCACGATCGCGTTGGACCCCGTAATCTAGGCTCGATTTAAGCCAGATCGTCAAAATCGCCCATTTTGCGGCGCACACCCCAATGCGCCGCAACCGCTAACACTAAATTAAATCGACCTTTCTGCGAGACCCCGGCAATCGTCTCCGTCCGACTCTTACGCTCGTGTAGGGGCCCTTTCATTTGCTCCCCCCGTTACTTCAGCGTTTCTTCTCCGCTAACCAGAACGGATTTGCATAGAGAGTCTGGAATCAAACGCTTATACTACGTGCAAATCGCCAAATGAGCGGCATCCA
>Ga0302319_10008716_pt1 | contig 19663 bp, 18 predicted proteins | sample Bog_T0_2_FD_203319 | JGI IMG/M metagenome (GOLD analysis project Ga0302319, IMG submission 203319) | Peat permafrost microbial communities from Stordalen Mire near Abisko, Sweden - Bog_T0_2 | ecosystem: Environmental > Terrestrial > Soil > Wetlands > Peat | place: Sweden: Abisko, Stordalen Mire... | reverse complement strand
GGCATCAAGCAGGGCCTCGAGGCCAGCCTTGTTCTCGAGCAGGCATTCACCACCGGCCTCCACCGTGCCGCCTGCTACGCGCAGCGCATGGAGCGAGTACTCGGTCAGCTCTAAGAAAACCTGGGTTTCTTCAGCCTTTGGCATTTTATGCGTTCACGTGAAGGGTGTCGGGCTGTTTCAGGCCTTCACGAAATTCTTGAGGCGCTCCTGCAGCTGACGGCTCCGCTCGTCCAACATGACCTCCTTGGCCGCGATCGAGGCCATCTGGGCCCCGAGTTTTGCGCGTTCCTCGGATTGCTGCGCCTCGGCGCGCATGAGCGCATCCGCCCCCTCCTGCAGCTTCGCGCGCTCCGCCTCAATGGCAGCCTCCTTCTTGCGAACCTCGGCCTCGCGGGCCTTCACGTTGCCCTCGATCTCGCCCCGGATGGTGGCGAGCTTCGAGCGGAGTTCGGCAAGCGTGTGCGCTTCGGTCTTAAGCCTCGCCTGCGTCTCGGCCGAGGACTTCTCGAAGATGGCTTTCTCCACGTCATGGGCCCCGCAGTCGATCGCGAGCTGGGACTTGGCGGCCGCAATCGCGGCCTTGTCGCGTTCGATCTCCTCCTCGGCCCTCGCCGGGCCCGGGTCCGGCGCCACGGGCGTCGCTTTGGAGACGTCCGATTTCAACCGCGCAAGCTTTGCCTCCCACTGGGCGCACTCCGCCTCAAGGGCCTTTGCTTTCTTCGCAGCGTCGGAATGCAGGGCCTTCGTAATGGCGGACGCCGCCTTGTTGGCAGCCGCGGAAGCCGTGATTTCCGCCTCCAGTTCCTGCCGGTCCTTCTCGAGCTTGGCCATCAGCAGCGCGGCATTCGCCTCGCGGCGTTGAAGGGCCTCTTCGCGTTCAGCTGGGGTCATGTGCGCAACGAATCTGCCGGGCCAAGCTGGCCTCCGGATGCAATCGCACGGGCCGGGTCCGATTGGGACCGCCGTCTCGAATGAGTGTTTGGAGTTGATGCCGTCACGTTCTCGCCCCGGGCTTGACCCGGGAATGCGGCATTAGATTTCAGATTACCAGCGCCGGTGTCAAATCGCATGGATTGCCGCCTTGGAGACGGCAAGGCCCGCCTCCTTGACTGCCTCGCTCAACGTCGGGTGCGCATGGATCGTCCGGCCGAGGTCCTCGGCGCTGCCGCCGTATTCCATGTGCGTGACAACCTCCGAGATGAGCTCTCCAGCACCCCTGCCAATGATTTGCGCGCCGAGGATCCGGTCCGTCTTGGCGTCGGCCACCACCTTCACGAAACCGTCCGTCGCGTCGCTCGAAATCGCCCGTCCGTTTGCCGCAAAATTGAAACGCCCGACGTTCACAGCGAGCCCCCGGGCCTTGGCCGCGTCCTCCCCAATGCCCACGGAGGCTACCTCGGGGTCGGTGTAGACGATCGTCGGCACGAGGTCCCAGTCGACATGGCCGGCTTTTCCCGCAATCCATTCGGCTACCGCGACACCGTCCTCCTCGGCCTTGTGGGCGAGCATCGGACCGGCGACCACGTCGCCTATGGCCCAAATCCCGGGAGCGCCCGTGCGCAACTTGCCGTCGACCTTTACGCGTCGCTTTTCGTCCAGCGCAACCCCTGCGTTCTCGAGACCCAGGCCGTCGGTGTACGGCCTGCGCCCGACCGCGACCAAGATCCGCTCCCCTGGGAACTCAAGCTGCTTGCCCTCGCGCTCTGCTAGGAGCACGGTCTGGCCGCCGGTGGCCCTTAGGCCGGTCACCTTGGCCCCCGTCTCGATCCTAAGGCCCTGCTTCTGGAGCGCGCGAGAGAAGGTGCGCACAACATCGTCGTCGTACCCTGCGACAATCTTCGGCAGGAATTCGACCACGGTCACGCTGCTTCCAAGCCGCGCCCAGACCGAGCCGAGCTCAAGTCCAATGGCGCCGCCGCCCACCACGACGAGCGAGGCCGGCACGGCCGTGAATGAGATTGCGTCGTCGCTGGAGACCACCGTCTTGCCGTCAAATTTCATGAACGGGAGCTCCACGGGTGCCGAGCCCGTCGCGATGACGAAGTTCTTCGCGGCAAGGATGGTTTCCCCGGATGCCCCCTTTACGGCGAGTGATGTCGGGGAGGCGAATGAGGCCTCCCCGGTGATGACGGTGACCTTGCGGGCCTTGGCGAGGGCGGCCACGCCGCCGACAAGCTTCGTGACGACGCCCTCCTTGCGCTTCATGAGCGCCGCGATGTCGGCCGCGACCGGTCCGGTCTTGATGCCATGGTTCGCGGCATGGTCGCGTGCAAACACGAGCTGCTCCGAGGAGTAGAGGAGCGCCTTGCTCGGGATGCAGCCCACGTTCAGGCAGGTCCCGCCGAGCGTACCGCGCTTCTCTACGAGGGCCACCCTTAGCCCGAGCTGGGCGGCCCTGAACGCACATACGTAGCCCCCGGGGCCCGCGCCGATGACGACGACGTCAAAAGAGTCCATGGAAGGGTGCGGCTCTAGAGGCCGAGCAGGAGCCGTGCGGGATCCTCGATCTCCTGCTTGACCTTCACCAGGAACGTCACGGCCTCGCGCCCGTCCACGAGCCTGTGGTCATAGGTGAGTGCCACGTACATCATGGGCCTTATGACGACTTGGCCGGCGACGGCCACGGGGCGGTCGTTGATGGCGTGCATCCCGAGGATGGCGCTTTGCGGCGGATTGATGATGGGGGTGGACAGGAGCGAGCCGAACGTGCCCCCGTTCGTTATCGTGAACACGCCTCCCTCCAGGTCGTTGAGAGTGATCTTTCCCTCGCGCGCCCTGCCGGCGGCGTCGGTGATGGCGCGCTCGATCGCGGGCATGCCGAGCGTGTCGCAGCCGCGGATGACGGGGACCATGAGGCCCTTCTCCGTCGAGACAGCCACGCCGATGTCGTAGTAGTGGTTCTGGACCAGAGTGTCTCCATCGACCTGTGTGTTGATGGCGGGGACCTCCTTGAGCGCGTGCACGACCGCCTTCACGAAGAACGACATGAAGCCCAGCTTGAAGCCGTACTTCTTCACGAACTCCTCCTGGTGCTTCGCGCGGAGGGCCATGACAGCCGACATGTCGACCTCATTGAAGGTGGTGAGGAGCGCGGCGGAGTGCTGGGCCGCGACCAACCTCTCGGCGATTTTCTGGCGCAGGGGCGTGAGCTTTCGCCTTGTCTGGCGATCGCCGGCCTTGGATGCCGCGGGGGTCGGAACGGCGGGCGCCGGCGTGGGGGAGGGCGATGGCACCGCGGCTGCGGCCAGCATGTCGCCCTTGGTCACGCGGCCGGCCTTGCCTGTGCCCGCGACATCCGCGGGATTCACGCCGGTCTCGGCCGCCAAACGGCGGACAGCGGGAGAGGGCACCGCGGCTGCGGCGGAGGCCGAGGGCGCATCGGGGGCCGGCGCAGCCGCGGCAGGGGCCGGAGGCGTCCGCTCGGCCGCGGTTGCACCCGCTGCTCCGTTCTCGATCGTCGCCACCACCTCTCCGATCTTGACCTCCGTGCCAGCGTCCACCTTCAGCGTGATGACGCCTGCGGCCTCGGCGGTTCCCTCCGAGGTAATCTTGTCGGTCTCGAGCTCGAAGAGCGGCTGCTCGGGCTTGACGGTGTCGCCGTTCTTCACGTGCCACTTTGCGAGGATACCCGTGCTGATGGATTCGCCCATGGGCGGGATTTTGACGTCGAGGGGCATGGATGTTTTAGAGGGTGTAGGCGTCTTCGAGGAGACCTGCGAGCTCGAGCTTGTGGAGGGCGAGGGACCCAACGGAGGGGGACGCCGAGGGGCCCCGTCCGGCGTAGAGCGGAATGATCCTGAACACGTCCGCAATCTGTCCGCAGATCCAGGTCCATGCGCCCATGTTCTGCGACTCCTCCTGGCACCAGACCAGGCGGGCTCCCTCGTACTTTGCGGCGATCTCGCCCAGGCGGTCCGTGTGGAGGGGGTAGAGCTGCTCAATCCGGACGAGCGCCGTGTCCTTGATCCCGTTCCTTTCCCGATAGTCGCTGAGGTCGTAGTAGACCTTGCCCGAGCACAGGATCACGCGTGAAACCTTTTCCGGCTGCGCGGGGTCGTCCAGGATTTCCTGGAACGCACCGTCGGTGAGGTCCGCGATCCTCGAGACGGCCCCGGGGTAGCGAAGCAGCGACTTGGGGGACATGACGATCAGGGGCTTCCTGAATTCGCGCATCACCTGGCGGCGCAGAAGGTGGAAGTACTGCGCGGGAGTAGTGACGTTTACCACCTGGATGTTGTCCTCCGCGCACGACTGCAGGAAGCGCTCGAGGCGGGCCGACGAGTGCTCGGGCCCCTGGCCCTCGTAGCCGTGCGGCAAGAGGAGCACGATCCCGCAGGTGCGCTGCCACTTGGACTCGCCGCTAACGATGAACTGGTCGATGACGACCTGGGCGCCGTTGGCGAAGTCGCCGAACTGGGCCTCCCAAAGGCAGAGAAGGTCAGGAAAATCGAGCGCGTAGCCGTAGTCAAAGCCGAGGACCGCCACCTCCGAGAGCAGGGAGTTGTAGACGCAGAAGTGCGCCTGTTTTGGGTCGAGATTCTTGAGCGGCGTGTATTTCTCCCCTGTCTCGGTGTCCGTGAGGACCGCGTGGCGGTGGCTAAACGTCCCGCGTTCGCAATCCTGGCCGCTTAGGCGCACGGCACGCCCTTCCACGAGCAGGGATCCGAAGGCAAGGGCCTCGCCGAACCCCCAGTCCACCGGGCCGCCGTCCCTGTGGGCGGCGATGCGCGCGTCCAAGAGGCGCCGGATCTTGGGGTTCACCTTGAACCCTTCGGGCACGGTCGTCAGGCCCCTCACGAGCCGCTCGATCACCGCAGCAGGTACACCTGTGTTGAGCGGCATGTGATGGTAGGCCGGCTGGAATTGCGCCGTTGAGCCCTTGAAGGGGTCCCTCGGCCGGGCGCGCTTCGCGGCCTTGGCTGCCTCACGCTCCTTGGCCTTGGCGAGGTTCTCCTCGAGCGCCGCCGAGTACTCGGCCTTGATCGCGTCGCGCTGCGCGGTCGAGATCGTTCCCTCGGAGACGAGCTTCTCCGTGTAAAGCGCCGAGACCTGGGGATGGGCGGCGATCTTCTTGTAAAGCATCGGCTGCGTGAACGAAGGCTCGTCGGTCTCGTTGTGGCCGTGCCGGCGGAAGCAGTACATGTCGATGAACACGTCGCGCTTCCAGCGCACGCGGAAATCGAGCGCGAGTTGCGAGACCATGCACACGGCCTCGGGGTCGTCCCCGTTCACGTGAAATATCGGCGCCTCGATCATCTTCGCCACGTCGGTACAGTAGCGGGTGGAGCGGGCGTCCTCCGGGTCGGTCGTGAAGCCGATCTGGTTGTTGATGACGAAGTGGACGGTGCCGCCGGTCCGGTATCCTGGCAGCTGGGAGAAGTTGAGGGTCTCGGCAACAATACCCTGGCCGGCAACGGCGGCATCGCCGTGGATGAGGAGCGCCATGACCCGCTTGCGCTCCGTCGAGTCGCCGCGGATCCTCTGGCGCGCGCGCGCCTTGCCCTCGACGACCGGGTCCACGATCTCCAGGTGCGAGGGGTTCGCCGCAAGCCTCACCTCCACCTTCTCGCCCGAGGTCGTCGTGAGGATGGACTCGTATCCAAGGTGGTACTTAACATCGCCGTCGCCGCCGACCGTGTCCGGAATGTAGTTCTCGGAGAACTGCTCGAAGAGCTGGTCGAAGGACTTGCGCATCACGCTGCAGAGCACGTTGAGCCGCCCGCGGTGGGCCATGCCCATCACGATCTCCTCGACGCCCGCCTCCGGGCAGTGGTCGATCACGGCGTCGAGAGCTGCGATGATCGTCTCACCCCCCTCGAGCGAGAAGCGCTTCTGACCAACGTACTTGGTGTGCAGGAATTTCTCGAAGAGCTCGGCCTTGTGCACGCGCCTCAGGATTCGCACCTTCTGGGCCCGGGTGAAGGAGGGCTGGAGCATCGAGGACTCGATCCGCTCCTGGAGCCACATCCGGCAGTCCTTGTCCTGGATGTGGGCGTACTCAACGCCCACGTGTCCGCAATAGGTCCTCTCGAGCGAGGCGACCACATCGCGCAGCTTCATCTGGCCGCCGCCGCGGTAGGCAACGAGGTTGAACGAGGTGTCCAGATCCTCATCGCCAAGTTCGAACTCGCTTAGCGCCAGCTTCGCCAGCTTTGGAGGCGGATCGCCCAGCGGGTCCAGATGGGCTTGTAGGTGGCCGATCGCCCTATAGGCAAAGACCAGATTTCGCACCTGGGACTGCTTGCTGCTGTCGATAATGGGGACCTGATGTGATTGTCCTGCAACGAGATCGGTTATCGATCCGCCATTGTTGCCAAGGGAGAATCCCTGGAAGAAGGCGCGCCAGGTCGGATCAACCCCATCGGGATTGTCGAGCCATCGCCGGTACATCGGCTCGATGACATCGATGTTAGCGCGCGTGGGAAGTGACGTGGAATTCATCATGTGTGCCGGAGCGTTGCCACACCGGCTTTTAAGGAAGGGTTTGGCACCACTTTGCATGGGTTGACCCGTAAACTCAAGCCCGAGGGGATCTCCCGGGATGGGTTGCAATCTCGCTTCACAAGGGGTCCGGATGTATTAGGGTGGTTTCTCCCTCGGACATGGAAGCCCTCATCAAAGAATCCCTTATCTCGCTCTTGGATGGCATCAAGCGCGCTGATCGAGGTTCCATCTCGGCCGGCATGAGCCGCTTGGACGACCTCCTTGAGAAGGGGCGGGGTTCGCTCCATCCCCAACTCGTGCATTTTCTTGAAAAACGGAGCTACCCGAAGGCGCTCCAGTTTCTTGGCGGTGACTCAGCCATTCCGGCAGGCTCGTGCGGCGGGAGGCCCTGACCGTGGCCGATCGGATACCGACTGTCGGGGGCAGCGGGCTCGGTCAAAACCCCTTCGAGAAGCTGAACCTATCGGGGCTTCCTTCGGCACCGCCGCCTACCAGGGCGGAACTCCCGGTTGAGGCAGCGCCGGAGCGCAACCGCGGACGCGTTGACATCAAGCGGGAGAAGGGGGGCAGGGGAGGCAAGACGGTCACCATCATAGACGGGTTCATCGGCATCGGCCTTCCCGAGAAGGAGCAGCTTGCCAAGAGGATGCGCGCGGCCTGCGGTAGCGGAGGCACCGTGAAGGAGGGAAGGATAGAGATCCAGGGAGATCAGCGCGACGCGGTGGCCAAGGTCCTAACCGAGGCGGGGTTCCGCCCGGTTTTTGCTGGAGGCTAGGCGGCAAGCCCTGCTGCGAGGGTCAGAGCACTCTTGGCTCGGTTTAGAATGTAGAGGTGGTATCCCGGCGCCCCATTGGCGAGCAGGTCCCGAATTTGCTGGAGTGCCCAGTCTATACCGATCGCCTCCACGATCTCTGGCGAATCGCCCGCTGCTTCGAGCCTGCGGATGAGCGCTTGGGGCAGGGCGGTGCCGCACATCGACGTGAAGCGCTGGATCTGCTTGAGCGAAAGGACAGGCATGATGCCCGGTACGATAGGCACCGAGATCCCGGTCTCCCTGCAGAGATCCACGAACCGGTAATAGGCTCCGTTGTCGAAGAAGAGCTGCGTCGTCACGAAGGATGCGCCCGCTTCCACCTTTCGCTTGAGCGCCCGAAGGTCCGACTCGATGGTCGGGGCCTCGGGGTGCTTCTCTGGGTATCCTCCCACGCCCAGGCAGAAGTCGGGGTGCCGGGCCTTCAGAAGTCCAACGAGCTCGTTGGCGTAGCGCAAGCCGTCCTGGGGCGCCTTGAATTCCGCCGTCCCTTTCGGGGGGTCGCCGCGCAGCGCCATGATGTTCCGGAAGCCGTCCCGATGGATGCGGTCCGCGATCTGGTCAAGCTCGGCCCTGGAATGGCCGACGCAGGTTAGGTGCGGCATCACCGTGAATCCGAATTCTGCCCTGAGGATTGCGCTCACCTGGGCCGTCCGCTCGCGCGTGCTTCCGCCCGCGCCGTAGGTGACGGAGACAAAGTCGGGCGACATGGAACCGAGCGCTGCCGCGGTCTTCCTGAGGGCCTCGACTCCCGCCTCGTCCTTTGGCGGGAAAAATTCGATCGACCGCAGCGGGCGGCGCTGCGCGAAGAGCTCAGAGAGGGGGCGATCGGGAACTAACACATATCAACGCATCGCGAAATGTTGATATGTGTAAAGGAAAATCCGTCCAGCCCGTCGATTGGACAAGGGCCCCCGATTCCGGCATGCGCTACTTCGCCTTCGCGGGCTCGAAGAACTCGTTGGCCTTCTGGGGGAGCCCCGTCAGGGTGTAATCGTCCACCTTGAACGAGCGGCGCTTCATCAGGTCATTGATCTGCGCCTTCGGGTCGGAGCTCGACACCACGGCGAATGCCGGGCCGGCAGGAATAGTGTCAAACTCGGGCGCGATCAGCTTGGCCTCGGGCGCGGCGGGAGCATCCTTGGCGGGCGGAGTGATCGCTTCCTTCGCGTCGGCCGTGGGGGCCTTCAATTTCTTCTCCTCCGGCTTTCGACCCAGGGACACCTGAACGGTCGTTCCGTCAAAGGTGGTGAGCCGGAACGTGCGCATGAACCTGGCGGCGTCCGCCGAAGAGGGATCCTTGATGTCGACTGTGTCCGAGAATCGAAGCGCCGTGAGGGTCGCGAGGAGCGAGTTAACCTTCTCCCCGACGAGCTTCTGCCCTGCCGGCGTCTTTGCGGCGGACCACGGGCCGTCCTTCTTGGCACGCATGGCCTCCACGGTCGCCCCTCCCTCAAAGGGAATCTCGACCTTGGCGATGTCGTCGGGCTTAAGCGACACGAGCCGCGTGTCGGCCCAACCCTTTGGGTCGGTGTCGAGCCAGGTGTGTAGGCCTGCCAGGAACGCCTTGGGCTCGTCGCCGAACCGGACAAAGCGCCCATTGCCCGTCTCCGGAGTTTTTCCGAGCGTGAGGGTCCATATCTGCTTCCCATCGGAGTCCTTGAGCGCGATCTGGGAGTCCTTGAACTCGAGCCGCGAGAGCCTTTCGGGGTTACTGGTCACGAACCGGTCGACCTTTGCCTCGTTCAGATCCTGGACGAAGCGGGCGATCTTATCAAAGTCGGCCGGCATATCGTAGTAGCTCGGGACCCGCCACGCGTCGCCAGACACGCGCACAAGTTCCACCTTCTTTCCCTGGTCGGCGACCATGAGCCCGGCCGCCCTGGAGGCCGTGTCCGCGTCAAGAAGGGTCATACCGACGCGAGGATCCTGGGCCGGAGTCGGCTCAGGCCGGCTCCGGAAGTACGCCACGGCCGACAGGAGGCCAAGGAGTACGACGGAGATGACGAGGTTTCTGAGTTTCATCGCAGGTAAGCGTGTGTTTCGTGGCCGCCTATCCCCTGCGCCTGCGGTAGAACCAAAGGCCGAAACCGCAGACGAGGAGCGGGGTGCCGAGCAGGTTCACGACAAGGAGCCTGTTCTCGAGGGCGTCGATGCCCTCGCGGAGGCTCCTGCGGATCTCCCGCCGCTCGCCCCGCAGGGCCGAGGACTGTTTCTGGAAGTCCTCGATCGCTCGCGTGGCCTCCGGTGAGGCGATCAGCTTGCCCCCCTCGCTCTTTTTCCCTTGGAGCTCGGCAAGCTTTGACTGGACCTCGTTGATGCGTGCCTCAAGGGCGGTCAGTTTCTCCTTATATTTCTCGGCGGCCTTCGCCTCCATGTGTTTGACGACCGTGAAGGGCCGCACGGAGTTTCCTTTGCCCCGGATCGAGATCAGGTCACGGGAGCCCGAAAGGAAGTCCAGGGAATTGGCCGCAAGCGAAAGGTTGTCATTGAAGGGCTCGGCGGCGGTTTGCCCCATGAAGGGGAATTTCCGGACGCTGTAGTCGTCGAAGAGCCAGTCGGTGTCGGCTACAATGATGAGGATGGACGAGGTCTTTGACTCGGTGAGCGATCCGCCTTCTGCCTTCGCCGCGCCCGTCTCGTCCTTCTTCTCGACCGCCGCCGGGTCCTTGGGCGCTCCCGAGGGGAACGCTGTCTTGAACCTTCCGGTCACCAGCGCGGCGATCGTGTGCTTGCCCGACGGCGTGATCTGCCGGGCGATCTCCTCGGGCTGCGCAAACTGGAGGGCCGCCACGGAGACCTCGCCGGCCTTGTCGGAGGTCTCGACCAGCGGGGTGAAGGTCAGCGTGCTGCCGGGCTTAAGCGACACGCTGCCCGACTCGATGAAGAGAGCGGTCGCGAGCTGTGCCGTCGGCAGGGACTTTGGGTTAAAGTTGTCCTGGGAGAGATTCAGCCACACCGGGTAGCGCAGGTGGCTCTGGTCGCGGAGTTCGACCTCCTCGGCGTTCTCCGGGTCGCCGACGACTTTCTGGGGGTCGTACTGGATGCCCCAGCCGCCCAGCAGCACGGGCAGGTCGCTTGAGACGTTGGGCTGTGGACCCCCGAACATCGCCTCTTGGCCTCCCTGTCGCTTGAAATACGCGGACGAGGGGTCGACCGCCAGGAACACGGGCTTTCCCCCGAGCAGGAACTGGTCGATTGCGAACTGGAGCTTCGCCGTCAGGTTCTCGGGGTGCACGATCGCGAGCACGTCCAGGTTGGCAGGCAGCTCGTTCGCGGAGGGCTGGATCGGGACGATCTGGTAGGTCTCCTCCCACTCGCTCACGACGAACTGAGACTCCGTTCCCTGCTGGCCCATCATGGGCATGCCGGGGGAGCCCTGCAACGGGAGGCTCGTTATGAGACCAAGCTTCTTCTTCTCGACCTGGCCCACGCCGTAGATCACCTCCGAGACGTCGTACTCAAGGAACTGCTCGCGCTGGGGCGTGAGGGCGGGAATCACCTTCTGCTGGTCGGCCTGCGTAGCCACGAGCCCGAAGTAGAACTGCGTCCCGCCGGGCATGGTCTGGGGCTCGATGCCGGCGGCCGTCGCCTTCTCCTCCTCGGGCGTGTCGGGCTCCGGGTCGATCACGTTCAGCCGGACCTTGCCCTTAGAGGCGCGCTCGTACTGGCGCAGCATCTCGCGCACGCGCTCCGCGTAGTTCTTGTACTCCACGAACTGGCCGGCGGCGTTGCGGGAGAAGTACAGGTCGAGGGTCGTCGGCTCCCCGACCTTTGCGAGCAGCGCGCGGGTGCCGGGTGAAAGGGTGTAGATCTTCTCGGACGTGGCGTCGTACCTGAGCGGCACCGAGGTCGCCAGGTAATTGGCGAGGACGAGCCCCACGAGGAGGAGAAGGATGGCGAGCGTCTTGCTTCCGTGTGTCATGGCGGTTCGGTGTCAGCGCTCCAGCGCGACCACGTTAAGGAAGAGGGTGAACCCGATCAGCGAGAGGAAGAAAACGACATCCTTCGCGTCCACGATGCCCCGCACCATGGGGTTGAAATGGGTGATGAAGCTGAAGTTGGAGATGGCGTCGGAGACGCCAACCGGAAGGAATCCCTCGAGGAAGCCCGTGAAGCCGCTGTAGCCGAGGAAGACGAGGACCGCGCAGGCGCAGAGGCTGATGACGAAGCTCACGACCTGGTTCTTAGTGAGCGCCGAGGTGAGGGAGCACACCCCGAGGAATCCGCCCGCCATCAGGATCGCGCCCAGGTAGCTCGTGCACACGATGCCCCAATCAGGGCTCCCGAGGTAGCCGATCGTCAGCGCCATCGGGAAGCTCAGGACCACCGCCAGCGCCAGGAAGGCCCAGCCGGCGAGGAACTTCCCGATGACCGCCTCAAGCGTCGTCACGGGCAGCGTGAACAGGAGCTCCGCGGTGCCGGAGCGCTTCTCCTCCGACCAGAGCCGCATGCCCACCGAGGGCACGATGAAGAGGAAGAGCCACGGGAAGAACCCGAAGTAGGCGTCCAGGCTCGCGATCCCGGCCTTGAAGAACCCGCCGAAGCGAGAGAAAGAGAGCGCCACGGAGATGACGAGGAACGCGACAAGGAAGACGTAGGCCACCGGGGTCCGGAAATAGCCGACAAACTCGCGTTTGAAGATGGGGGTTACCTGTTTCATGCGTCCGAATCTGTGAGGCTGCGGAAGATCTCGTCCATCCTGGCGCCGGGCTGGCGGGCAAGGAGCTTGGCGGGCGACTCGTCGGCCACGAGCTTGCCGCGCGAGATGATGATGACCCGGGTGCAAATGGCCTCGACCTCCTCGAGAATGTGGGTCGAGAGGATGACTGCCTTCTCCACGGCCATGCTCTTGATAAGCATCCTCACCTCGTTCTTTTGGTTCGGGTCAAGGCCGTCGGTCGGCTCGTCCAGGATCAGGACCGGGGGGTCGTGCAGGAGCGCCTGGGCGAAGCCTACCCGCTGCTTGTAGCCCTTTGAAAGCGTCTCGATCGTCTGGCTGCGGACCGAGGAAAGGTGGGTGAGGGCGATCGCGCGCTCGACTTGGTTCCTCCTTGCCGTGGAATCGCGGTACCCGCGCACCTCGGCGATGAAGCCGAGGAACTCCTGGACCGTCATTTCCGGATAGGCCGGGGCGTTCTCGGGAAGGTAACCGAGCTTGCGCTTCACCGAAACGGGATCCTCAAGGACATCGACACCGTCCACCAGGGCTGTGCCCGAGTCGGGACGCACATAACCCGTTATCATCTTCATGGTCGTGGACTTACCCGCGCCGTTTGGCCCGAGGAAACCGAGGATCTCGCCGCGCTTCACCAAGAAGCTCACATCGTCCACGGCGCGCTTTGAGCCATAGGTTTTTACGAGGCCTTTGACTTCAATCATGTGGGGAAAGGGGAGGAACGGGACACCAGGGAGCCGTATGAACCGGATATGTAGCCCTAGGTTCCATCAGCCTTTCAAGATGATTTTTTTCAGGGGGCCGGCGCGGCCTCGCGTTCGCGCTCGGTTTTCAGCCTAAGCTGGCCGCAGGCGGCGGCGATGTCATGGCCCTTCTCCCGGCGCAGCGTCACCGAGACCCCCGAGCGGTCGAGAATGTCGGCAAAGGCGACCTGGCGGGTCCCCTCCGGGCGCCTCCAGGGGAGGCCCTCGACCGTGTTGTAGGGGATCAGGTTCACATGGGCATGGAGGTCGAGCGCGATGTCCCTGAGCCTGCGCGCCTGCTCCAGGGAGTCGTTCACGTCTGCGATCAGGATGAACTCGAGCGTGACCATCCTGCCGTGGCGCTCGGTGAAGGCCTTGATCGCAGGCAGGAGCTTCGCCAGGGGATAGGCCTTGTTCACCGGCATGATCTGCGTACGGACCTCGTCGGTCGCTCCGTGGAGCGAGATCGCAAGGCGAAACCCGATCGGCTCCTCGGCGAGCTTGAGGATCTTCGGGACGATCCCGCTGGTCGACACGGTGATCCTCCGGGCCCCGAACCCTAGGCCCCACTCGGCATTCACGATCGTCAGGGCCCGGATCAGCGCGTCGTAGTTGGCGAGCGGCTCGCCCATGCCCATCACGACAATGTTGTCGAACGACGCCAGCTCGGCTCGGGCGCGCGGGGTCCGCTCATCCTCGGCATAGCAGACCTGAAGGAGCTGCGCCACGATCTCGCCCGCGCTCATGTCGCGCTTTAGTCCCGCCAGCCCGCTCGCGCAGAAGACGCACCCCATCGCGCACCCGACCTGCGTGGAGATGCAGATGGTCTTCCGCGAGTGGTCGAGCCCCACACCCTCCTGGGGTGCGCGGATGATGACGGTCTCGATGAGCGACTTATCCTCAAGCTCCAGGAGGAGTTTGTCCGTCACGTCGGCCGAGTGGCGGTTTAGGACAAGCGAGGCGGGCATGAGCGTGAACTCTTCGTCGAGCCAGGCGCGGAGCGCCTTCGGCAGGTTCGTCATGTCATCCCAGGAGCGCGCGCGCTTCTTGTAGACCCAGTCCAGGATCTGTTTCGCGCGAAACGCCTTCTCGCCCCGCTCCAGGAGGGACGCCGACAGGGTGTCATGCGTCTCCCCCGTGAGGGGCCGCTTGGCGGGCTCAAACTTCATTTCGCGTCCGCGTCGCCCTGTTGAGCGCGCTCACGATTGCCTTGATCGAGGCGAGCTCGATGTTGGTGTCGATCCCCGCGCCAAAATAAGCGGATCCCCGCTCGAGCTTGATCTGGATGTAGCTCACGGCCTTCGCCTCGGCGCCCGCGCCGAGCGAGTGCTCCGAGTAGTTGACGACGTCGAACCTTGGAATCGCGGTCGAGGCGAGCGCCTTGACGAACGCGTCGATCGGGCCGTTGCCCGCGCCGGCGAGCGCATGCGCCTTGCCGTCCACCGTGATGCGCGCCTCGCATTTGACCGTCGAGTCGCGCTCCGTGGTCTTGAAATGCTCGAGCGACACGGGCGAGGTCCTCCCGAGGTACTCCTTCTGGAACGCGTCCATGATCTCGTCGGCTGTGAGCTCGGTGCCCTTGGAGTCCGCCAGGTCGTTCACGACCTTGCCGATCTCCTTGTGCATGAGCTTTGGCAGCTGGTAGCCGTAGCCCTGCTCCAGCACGTAGGCGACGCCGCCCTTCCCCGACTGGGAATTGATCCGGATGATCGCCCGGTAGCTTCTTCCGATGTCGGCCGGGTCAATGGGGATGTACAGGACGTCCCATGGCTTGCCCGCCTTCTGGTGGGGCAGGGACTTCTTGATCGCGTCCTGGTGAGACCCGCTGAAGGCCGTGAAGACGAGTTCTCCGGCGTAGGGCTGGCGCGGCGGCACCTCCAGACGCGTGCAGCGCTCGTAGACATCCCTGATCGCGTTCAGGTCGCCCAGATCGAGGCCGGGGTCGATCCCGTGCGTGTAGAGGTTGAGTGCCACGGTGACGATGTCCAGGTTGCCCGTGCGCTCGCCATTGCCGAAGAGCGTGCCCTCGACGCGGTCGGCCCCCGCCAGGAGCGCGAGCTCGGTAGCCGCAACTCCCGTTCCCCGGTCGTTGTGGGTGTGGAGCGACACGATGGTCGAGTCACGCCGCGTCAGGTGCGTGCACATCCACTCGATCTGATCGGCATGGACGTTGGGCGTCGCGTACTCGACGGTCGCGGGCAGGTTCAGGATGATCCTGTCCTTCGTTGTCGGGCCCCAGGCATCCGACACGGCCTCGCAGATCTCGAGCGCGAACTCGAGCTCGGTGCTCGTGAAGCTCTCGGGCGAATACTCCAGGCGAAGGCGGGTGCCGGCCGCAACGAGGGCTGCGCCCTCGCGCTTGAGCTGCTCGATCGCCCTGACCGCGATCTTCATGATCTCCTGCCTGGGCAGGTTGAAGACGTACTCGCGCTGCTTCGGGGAGGTCGAGTTGTAGAGGTGGAAGATGACGTTCTTTGCGCCCCTCACCGCCTCAAGGGAGCGCGTGATCAGGTCCTCGCGGCATTGGCAGAGGATCTGGATGGCGACGTCGTCGGGGATCCTCTTCTCGTCGATCAGGCGGCGCGTGAAATCAAACTCGATCTGGGAGGCTGAGGGGAAGCCCACCTCGATCTCCTTGAAGCCGATGCGCACCAGCATGTCGAAGAACTCGACCTTCTCCTCGACGCTCATCGGCTGGGCGAGCGCCTGGTTGCCGTCGCGCAGGTCGACGCTGCACCATATCGGCGCATGGGTGAGGGTGCGGTTTGGCCACTGCCGGTCGGGCAGGTTTACGGGCGGAAAAGGGGCGTACTTGGTGATCGGATGGGGCTGCATGGAATCGAAGGGTTCGAGATTGGCTGTTTTCTGACGGGAGTACAACGCCGTCTGGGGTCCAAAAGGGACCGCGGCGGAAAAGTCCAACAAGGCCTACGCACGACCCGCCGCTACGCGGCGTCCTTTACAGGTCGTGCGCGAAAGTAAGTCGAAGGGCCTGAAGGGCGTTTGCCATCTCTTTGTTCCATACATCGGCCACCGCTGGGCAAAGTCAAGCGAGAGCCCCGTGGGCCGGGACCTGCTTTATGGTGTTTTTCTTCCCCCCCAAACTCAATAAATGGAAATATGGCGCATATCGTTGGCTGGCAGGGTCCCGCGACTGGATGCGTAGTTGTTCCGTTGGACCCGGCGCCACACGGGCCGTTATAACATGGGTCAATGATTGATGTCTCCCGCAGCCGGGCCCATGCCTAGCCGTGAACCTATGCACCCACTCGACACCTCCCTTCCTTCCCAAATAGCGCCCAATGCACCCTGGATCCTAGTCGTCGACGACGAGCCCTCCATGAGGGTCCTGATCGAGGTCGTCCTTAGGGCCGAGGGGTGGACCGTGTGCGCCTGCCAAGGTGCGGCCGAGGCCCTCGCGGCGATCAAGGCTGCTGCCGCGCCGCCATCGGTTGTCATCTGCGACGTGCTCATGCCCAGGGTGGACGGCCTGGAACTCGTGCGCCGGATGTGCGCAAAGCTGCCCGACCTTAACGTGATATTCATCAGCGGACACCTGACGGATGTCTCGTGGTGGCCCACGGACCTGCGCGAGCACCGATTCCTGGCGAAACCCTTCGATAACGCGCAGCTGGTGGCGGCCGTCAATGATGCGCTCGGCGGCCCTCCGGCGGGCACCTGAACGGCGCGACGATGGACATCAACCTGATACTTTCGGCGCAGACCCTGCGCCTAGCGCCTCAGATCACGCGGGGGGAACTAGTAAACGGGACCTTCGTCCTGAAGAACCTCCCGGCCAAGACCTATCTCTGCGTCACGCCCGAGCAGTGGATCATCCTCCAGCAGTTCGAGAAGGCGAAGATGGTGCCCGCGGTCCTCGGCAGCGCTATCCTCGACCGCCAGTGCCTGCCACTTGGCGAGTTCTACGAGCTCATCCTAAAGGCGATCAAGGCTGAGATCCTCCTGGAGCCCGGTGTGGGTCCGGAGCCCGTCATGGCCGACGACTGGTCCTGGGCGGTCCGCCCCAAGGTTCTCTCGCGGCCGCTCTCCATTCTCTTCTGCGCGGGCATGCTCATGGCGCTCTTCTTCCGCCCGAAGTTCCCCACCACGGTGGTCGACATAGGCGCGGGCCTCTTGCTTCTTAGCGCGACGCTTAGCTTCGGCGAGTTCCTTGCCGGATGCATGCTGCGCGGCGCCGGGGGCGAGGTCTACAGGCCCCGCTGGGCGTGGATACAGATCCCCCCGCACTTCTTCGTGGACACCGACGACACCGTGATGATGTCGCGCGAAACCCAGACGCTGGTGGCGATGGCGATCCCGACCCTGCTTGCGGCGGCGGCGGGCATCGCTGCCTGGCACAAGCCCGAGTGGGCCTTCTTCTCCTTGGTCGGCCTGATCCTAAGCGTGCGGCCGATCTTCGGGGGCACCCTTGCGGCGCTGATGCGGGTGGGGGGTAAGCGGGCGCCGAGCGACGCCGAGCATAACTTTCTGTTCCAGCCCAACCGCAGGCCCGAGATCCGAATCAAGCTGCTCCTTAAGGCCATCTCGCACCCGACCACGTGGGTGCGCATAGGCTACGGGATCCTCTGGACCCTGGCCATCGTCTACTGGGTGGAGAGGCTGGGCACGGCGCCCTCGTTGTCGCTTCCGTTCTGGCGCGCCAATGGCCCGAGGATCGCAACGGGCGCGGTCGGCTCGCTCGTCCTTTTGGGGCTCGGATACCTCTTCTGGGAGCTCTGCCACTGGGCCAGGGAGCGCGGACGCGCCCGCCGCAACACGATGCGCCTGTGGCGCCAGCGCTGGTTTGGTCCCGACCGCGGCAACCTGGACGAGTCGGGCCGCGTCAAATTGCTGACGCTTTCACCCATGCTCAGCACGCTGCCGCCCCCGCATCGCGTGGAGCTCGCAAGGGCCATGGCCATAAGGCGCTACGGGCCGTTCAGGGACCTTAAGGAAAGCAGCGGCGTCCCGACCCGGGTCTCCATGATCGTGAGCGGCAAGGTGAGCCTTCGCCGCGAACTGCCCACGGGCCGTACGGTGCAGGTGCAGGTCTTGAGCGAGGGCGACATCATTGGCCTCCACGACCTTGCCGACCCGAAGTTTCCGGGCTACACCGTGCGACCCCTGACGCCGATCACGCTCATGACCCTCGACCGCAAGGCCGCCGAGGAGTTGATCGTGGCCAGAGTCACCAACGATATGCTTACGGACACGATCCTTAAGCTCCCCTTCCTGCGCCGGATCGCGCTGTGCCAGAACTGGCACTTTCAGGCCATCAACCGCTTTGCAAGGCTCTCGCAGATCAGAAGCTACGCGCCTGCGGAGATCGTCCTTGGCGAGGGCCAGACCGTGCCCGAGTTCTTCGTCATATTCCAGGGGGACGCCAAGGTGTCGCGGGAGGGGAGGCTCCTTTCGATGATCCACGCCGGTGAATTCTTCGGGGAGATAGGCCTCATGCAGAACAGCTCGTCGAATGCCACGGTGGCTGCCCACCACGGGACACGCTGCCTGAGTATTCCCCGGAACGAGCTGCTGCGGTTCGTAACGCACAACTACACCGTGGCCCTCGAGCTCGAGCGGGTGAGCTCAAAGCGCCTGGGGCGCCCGATCTTCCCGCTCAGGCCCGGGGACTTCCGCAGCATCTAAGTAGGCCCCGCCCCGGGGCCGGAGGGCGGCCGCAGGCGCAAAAGGGAGGCGTTTTCATGCCTCCCCCCCCTGCGCCCCGCAACCTGTGTAGGTCGTGGTAACCGGACGCAGGTCACCGGCGTCTTGCGGAATGTGTACGATGTTGCCTCCATTAACCTATGCCTGATGACCAGTCGTTTGATCTGGCTGGCTGCCTTAGTCGCGTGCGCCAGCGCGACCAAGCTGCTGCGCGAGAGCTCGTGGAACACCTCCATCCCCTCGTCATCCGCATCGTCAGGGCGCACCTTCCTCGGAGAGTCTCCGAGGAGGACCTCAGCCAGGAGATCTTTCTGAAGATGTTCACCCGCATTGACCAGTATCAGGGTGCCGTCCCCTTCCCGCACTGGGTGTCGAGGATCGCGGTAACCACCTGCATCGATCAGCTGAGGGCCCAAAAGCGCAGGCCGGAGCTGCGCTGGGCGGACCTATCGGAGACCGAGGCCGATGTCTTGGATTCGGTTATGACCAACGAGAGGGATGTGGCACCCGACGAGGCTGCGACAGCCAAGGAACTCGTCCACAAGCTGCTGGACCAGCTCAAGCCCGAGGATCGTCTCGTCATTCAATACCTTGATTTGGAGCAGAGATCGGTCGCGGAGATCAGTGCCTTGACCGGCTGGAATCAGACTCTGGTCAAGGTGCGGGCCTTCCGCGCGAGAAGGAAATTGCAACGTTTTTACCGTGAACTTATTGAAAAGGAGCGCTCATGAATAACCCCGAGAAGTCGTGGCAGAAGCTGGTGGACGCGGCCCGTCGCGCCCCGGCCGAGGGCGACCCAGCCGCCCCCTTTGGTTTTTCGACCCGAGTGGCAGCCCTGGCGTTCGAGCAACGCCCGGCGCAGTCGATGTTCGCGCGCCTGTCGCTGCGCGCGGCCGTGGTCGCGTGCGCCCTAGCCGTCGCCTCGGTCGCGTTCAACTACTCGGCGATCGTGTCCGCGTTCGACACCGATTTGGCGCCCGCGGCCGGCGACGACCCGATCGCGGAAGTCGTTAACCTGGGGACCTAAGCCATGGCAAAAACCTGGCAAGTAGTCCTGGCAACAATCGCGATCTTTGTCGCGGGCCTGGTGAGCGGCGGGGCGACGGCGCTCGGCCTGGTCAAGTGGGTCGCCAGCCGCCCGCGCGAGAATGCCGCGCTGCTCTCGGAGCTCGGACTTAGGCCGCCGCAGGGCCCCATGGGGTTTAGCCCCCAGCTTATGAGGGGCTTTGCCAACCAGCTCGACCTGTCTGAGCAGCAGCGGGCAAAGATCGGGCCCATCGTGAAGCGCACCGCCGCGCAGCTCGGCCGCAACCGCCGCGAGGT
>Ga0302319_10008709_pt1 | contig 19677 bp, 17 predicted proteins | sample Bog_T0_2_FD_203319 | JGI IMG/M metagenome (GOLD analysis project Ga0302319, IMG submission 203319) | Peat permafrost microbial communities from Stordalen Mire near Abisko, Sweden - Bog_T0_2 | ecosystem: Environmental > Terrestrial > Soil > Wetlands > Peat | place: Sweden: Abisko, Stordalen Mire... | reverse complement strand
CGGCATTTGGGCGCACTGGGGTCCGCAGTCGGCCGTGGAAGCGGGTGATTGGTATGCCCGCAACATGTACATCGAAGGTGGCCCACAATACCTCTATCATTGCGAAACGTATGGCCACCCCTCGAAATTCGGCTTCAAAGACACGATTCCGCGCTGGAAAGCCGAGAAGTTTGCGCCCGCCGAACTGATGAAGATGTACCGCCAGGCGGGCGCGAAATACTTCATGAGCATGGCCGTGCATCACGACAACTTCGACATGTGGAATTCCAAGCACAACCCTTGGAACGCCGCCAACATGGGTCCGAAGAAAGACATCGTGGGCATGTGGCACAAAGCGGCGACGGACGAAGGAATGAAGTTTGGAGTGAGCGAACACCTGTGGATCACGTACAAATGGTTTTCAACCAGCCACGGCGCCGACAAATCCGGCCCGCTCGCCGGCGTTCCCTACGACGGCGCCGACCCCAAGAATTACGATTTTTACGTAGATTCCGATGAGGTGTTCAGCAAACTCGATTGGAATGAAAGCAACATTCCGGAATGGTGGAAGCGCCACTGGTACGCGCGCATGCGCGATTTAGTGGATAACTATCAGCCGGACTTGCTGTACACGGATGGCGCGCTGCCTTTTGAGCATTACGGTTTGAGTTTAGTGGCCCATTTGTACAACGAGAACGCCAAGCGCCACGGCGGCAAAACCGAAGCTGTCTATACAAGCAAGCGCCTGCAAGATACCGAGAAGGGAATTGCGCTGTTCGACGTGGAACGCGGCTTGGTGGATTCCATCTGGCCGCGCCCTTGGCAAACCGATACTTGCATTGGTGACTGGCACTATAAACGCGGTGTGCGCTACAAAACGCCGAAGACGGTGGTGGATCTTTTGGTGGATATCGTAAGCCGCAACGGAAATTTGATGCTGAATTTCCCGCTGCCCGCCAGCGGTTATCTCGATCTGGAAGAACTGAACGTTCTGGCTGGAATCACGAAATGGATGGGCGTCAATGCCGAAGCCATTCACGGCACGCGCCCCTGGAAGATCTTCGGCGAGAGCCCCGCTGTGGCGGAGAAGGCTGAGCAAAATGCTTCCTTCAACGAAAACAAGCGGAAAGATCTGTCAGCAGCCGACATTCGCTTTACCACCAAAGGCAACACCTTGTACGCCTTCGTCATGGGCTGGCCCGATTACGAGGTTCTGATCCGTCCGCTCGCTCTGAACACTTCGCTGCGCGTCGGTAAAATTGAGAACGTGGAACTGGTAGGCTTCGACGGCAAATTGCAGTGGTCGCAAGACGAAAAGGGGCTGAAAATTCTAACCCCGCCCAAGCCGCCCTGCGAGCATGCTGTCGCTTTCAAGGTCACCGGCGTCTAGCGGATGCACCGCAGAGATTTTATTCGTTCGCTCAGCGCCGGAGTCGTAGGTGCATTGCAGGTACAGATTCCGGCGGATTTCACTTTGCGCATTCAACCAGTGACGGTTGAACTCACTCCCAAGCACCACGTCAAAACTATGGGTTACAACGGTGCATCGCCCGGTCCGCTCATTCGCGTGCCCGAAGGCAAAACCATCTCCATCGACGTCTTCAACGAAACAAACGCCGAGGAAATCGTTCACTGGCACGGTCTGCATATTCCGTCGAACGTGGACGGCGCGATGGAAGAAGGTTCGCCGTTGATTCCGCCGCATAGTTCTCTGCGCTACAACTTCACCGCAACTCCGAGCGGCACGCGCTGGTATCACACGCACGTCGCCGCCGGACGAAATCTGAATCGCGGCCTGTATACCGGACAGTTCGGCTTCTTCTGCATAGAACCGCGCCAAGAGCCGGGCAATTACGATGCGGAGTTTTTCCTCGCCTTGAAAGATTGGGACCCATACTGGACCGCGCAAATGAGTGACTCGCTGGATGTCGCTTATCAGCGCTTGTCCATAAACGACCGTTCGCTGGGATTCGCCGAGCCGCTGCGCGTAAAAGAAGGCCAGCGCATCCTGCTGCGGTTGCTAAATGCCAGTGCCACTCAGTTGCACCGCGTCGCTCTGCCGGGACACCTTTTTCGCGTTGTAGCGCTAGACGGCAACCCGGTCGCGACCCCGCAACAAGTGGAGGTGCTCGAACTCGGTCCGGCGGAACGCGTGGATGCAATGGTCACCATGAACGCGCCCGGCGTTTGGATTTTGGGCGCTATCGACGACCATACGCGCGACGCGGGCATGGGAATTGTGGTGGAATACGCCGGCCAAACGGGAACTCCTGTGTGGCGCACTCCCGGCCGCGCCCTTTGGAACTACACTGCTTTTGGAACACAAGGCGGCGCTGTTTCCGCCGAATCGGCCGTTCGCGTGCCGCTTGTCTTTCGCCAGAAATTCGTCAGCTCCCACTGGCAGGATCACTGGACCATCAATGGAAAACAATATCCCCATACCGATCCCATTGAAGTCACCCAAGGCGGAACGTACCGGCTGATTTTCGACAACCAGAGCACGGAAGCGCACCCGATTCACCTGCATCGCCATACCTTTGAACTCGTGAACGTTGGCGGCGCTGAAACGCGCGGTGTAAGAAAAGACGTGGTGATGGTGGGCGCAAACTCGCAAGTGCAGGTGGAAGTGGTTGCCAACAACCCCGGACCCACGCTGTTTCACTGCCACAATCAGATGCACATGGATTTCGGGTTCATGACGATGTTGCGGTATAGGTAGAGTCTCAAGGTACAATCGTCGATTGCCGTCGTCCGTCAAAGCAGGTGTTCGCTTCAATCAGGGCATTGTTCCCACCATCGCGTGTTTCAACAACGCCACCGTGCCGCTGGGAGTCGACTTCGACAAACTGATTGCAGCGCTGCAGAAATACATCGACACCTGCGTCGCACCCGCCTGGGGAACAGCGGCAAAACTGGTTAAAACGACGGGATTTCAAACGGGCGCGTGGGCCATGGTTTTCCTGGACGACGCCGATCAGAAGGGCGCGCTCGCCTATCATGATTTGACACCGGAGCATCTGCCGGTGGCGAAAGTATTCGTCAAATCCATTTTGGCGGAGAAGGTCTTGGTTAGTGTCTCCGCATCGCACGAATTGGTGGAAATGCTGGTTGATCCGGCCATGAACATTTACACCAAAGGCCCGGATGTCGCTGCAACCTACGCTTATGAGAGCGCCGACCCGGTGGAGGAAAGTTATTTCCCGATCAATCAGATTCAGATGAGCGATTTCCTTTATCCTGCTTATTTCGAAGCTTTTCGTGGGGCAAAAACGGTGCAGTTCGACCATATGAACTTATTGACCAAAGCGTTTCAGATTCTAGCGGGCGGCTACCAGATTGTTATGAAGGAGGGCAAGGAGACGCAAGTGTTCGGATCTAAGGATAAGGAGCGGCGCTTTCGGAAAGAAGACCGCCGCGGGCACCGGAGTGAGACGCGCCGTGCTGGAAAATTACAGGTTGCCGATATTAAGACGATCAAGAAATACTTTCGCTCATGAGCGACTTTCGCCAACGGATACAGGATTACATCCGGCAAGAGGCTCGTCCGGTGGAGAAATTCGGCCACCAACCGCGGCTTTATGCACTGACGCAGGCGGTTGGCAACGGTCTTGTGTACGATGACGATGTGGTGTTTGCGGCTGTATGGCTGCACGATATGGGCGTGTTCACCGGCCATCGTCCGGAAGATCCGCAAGCCCTCGCCGTATGGGACAACACCGCATACGCCATGGCTAAAGCGCCGCGAATACTGAATGAAGTAGACTTTCCGCCGGCGAAGCGGGCCGCTGTGGTGGAAGCGATTCGCACCCACCAGCCAGCGGGAAATCCTACGACCGTTGAGGGTGAAATTCTCCGCGACGCGGATATTCTGGAACAATTGGGAGCCATTGGCGTTTTGCGGACTGTTTGCAAGATCGGACGAGATACGCGGTTTCCCGATTTTACTTCCGCGGCGGCATCGCTAAGAAAAGCGCTGGCGTATCTGCCGCAACAGATTCATCTCGATGCTACGCGCACGCTCGCTCAATCGCGAATTGCGTTGTTGGAATCTTTCTTGCGCGAGCTGGACGCCGAAGCCGGGACTGCGCTGCACTGATTAACGTCGAGGCGCGGCGCTTAAAAGAAAGTCATCGTGCCCGGGAAACTGTCCTTGGCTTGCCCCGCGGATTATCTTCCGTAATACCGGATAGAACCACCGGCGCACGGTCGGGAAACTCGGCGACCAGCGAAAGATTTCCGCCCATGGCCTCCACCGTTTTGCGGAGCGTCGACAGCAAGAGATCGCTCCGTTTTTCAAGGCGCGAAACACTGTCCTGGCTGACCCCGAGCGTCTTGGCCATCTTCACCTGCGTGAGCTTGCGTGCGTGCCGGAGTTCGCGCAAGGTCATTTCCTCGGTGATCAACTCAGCGGCGCGGACCTCAACCTTCTTGCGTTGGGCGAGGCTCAGTTCCTTCATTTTGTCCTTTAGCGTGATTGCCATGGCTATGTCCCCTTCTTCGTTCGTGACAGATGCTCATCAAATCTGTCGTCGGCCTTTGCTATAAGCTGGCGATAAGATCTCTTTTCGCCTCCGCCCGACTTGTCTCCCGCGATCAGAAGGACCGCGTTGCGTTTCGGGTCGAACGCGAAGGCGACGCGCCAGACGCCGTCGGCCGCGTCAAAGCGCAACTCCTTCATATTCGCGTGGCGCGAACCTTTGAGCGTATCCACGCGGGGCCTGCCGAGCTGTGGGCCAAACCGCTCCAGCAACAGGGCATGAGCGCGTAATTCGTTCTGCACGTCATCCGGGAGCGCGTCGAATTCGGGATCGAAGTCCTTATGGAATTCAACTTCCCACTTCACTCCTACAGTATGTCATACAGATAATATGTTATAAAACACATATTGCGCTCTGGAGCCTGCTTCGCCGGGCCGCTGAAGCGCAAGAAGATCCCGCCGAACAGTCATAATTCGATCCGCCTGCGAACCGGCGCAGGCAGGCCGTGTCAGCTAGAGAGTGAAGCACGGGACCCGCTCCTGGACCCGCTCTTTTTTGCCGTCTTACTTTTAGTAAGATATGTTTATGGAAAAATTACCGTTTCTTCAAAAGGGCAAATCGCAATTCCAAAAGCGGTGCGCGACGCATTGAACCTCGGCGAAGGCAGCAAACTGACTTTGGAGGTGCGGGGCACGGAGATTATTCTGTCCAAAGAATCTCCTTGGAAAAAACTTCAAGGCGCGGCGGCGGGAACGGACCTGCTGAAAACGTTCGCGAAGTTCAAGAAGCAAGAGCGTAAGCGTGAAGATCCGCGTCCTTGATTCCTGGGCCATCGTTGAATGGATGAGCGGCAGCCAGCCAGCCGTTGATCGCGTAAGCAAGCTTTTGAGCGAAGCCGAACGTGGGCGCGGTCGGCTCTATATGAGCGCGATTAATGTGGGTGAAGTTTACTACTTCCTTAAGAAAAACCACGATGACGCGCTGGCCGAGTTCTGGCGCGAATCGTCGCGGACCTTGCCTGCTGCCATCGAAGTGCCAACGCAGGAACAAAACTGGAATGCCGCTTCTCTCAAGGGCCGTTTCGCGATTTCCTACGCCGACGCCTTCGCAGCCGGTCTGGCGCAGAAATACAACTGTCCGCTCGTGACCGGAGATCCGGAATTCAAGCTCGTCAAGGGACTGGAATTGGATTGGCTAGGCCTCGATTGATACATTCTCTAATTGGCAAGTCCGCAAAACTTCTGAAAGTTCTTGCGGAACAAACGGTCCAAATCCTGCCGAATATGCTCACGTGTCACAGCGCGTCCATCTTCCACCAGCAGCGCGTAGCTGTTGGCTAAGATCGGCGCCATTGTACGGCGCGTGTTGCGCCACTTGTAGATCACTTGCTCCAGCACGCGCGCGTCGGAATGCTGCGGAATAAAGCTCATTCCCAGCATCTCAATTCGTTCGCGCGTGATTTCTTCTACAATCGACGGATTGTTGAGAAACCACCAGCAGCCGAACGGCATCAGGTTGGCGAACTTGCGCGCGTAGACTGCTAATTCGTGCTGGTTTTCGCGGCTCAGCAGGCTGATCAGAAAGCGATTCTGCGGAAATTCGCGGCACAGCGTTTCTACCGCTCGCAAATCGGCTTTGCCCACGCCGTCGCCGGCCAGACGAATGGCCGGATTCACCTGCCGGCGCACACCAATCATCAAGGAAAGAGGAATTTTGAATTCGCGGCAGGCGGGCAGCACCGCTTCGCGCAGTAATTGGGCGCGAATGGAAGTTTCGGGGAATACAAAATCGTCGGAAAGCGAAACCGCCATATAAACGGGATGCATCACTTTGCACCAATCGGCCAGGAAGCGCCGCACTTCCGCCACGGTGGCGGGCGTCAGATTCTCCTCCACGCGATAACCTTCGGCTTGCAGCTTTTGCCAGTGTTCCGGCCATTTTTCGAGCACTCGATCTAAGCGCAGCACCGCGTGAAACAGTTTGTGCGGATCAGCATTCTTCCAAAGCGGCGCTTCGGCTGGGTCGAGCGGATCGTTCGTCATAACAGCCTCGCTAATGCCGGCTAAACGGAACACTTTGCCGATATGAGCTTCTAATGTCTGGTTGGCGCAAAAGCGGCGCGCTTCAGTCAGATCCGCTCTATCGGTAGGAAGGTCAAGAGCCTGCAAAACGGCGATGACTCCGCGCGTGGCTTCGGACACTGGAGGGTTCTCCACAAACAAGGTTTTCCAGATCAAATCTGCCTGTTCGCGTTTGGAGAGAGCCCAATATTTTTCCGTAGAGATGTCGCTGGAACGGAACAATTCGGCTTCCAGATAGTGGTACGTTACCAGTTCGTCGATGCCCCAGAGACCTACCGCGCCGAGGGACGGCTTGAAAAGGTGGGTATGGATATCGATGATCTGAGTGGCGCTGAGTTCCTCCTCCACAACGGAAAGAAGGTTCTGCTTGGAAAGTTTCTCTTCGAGGATTTGATTCATGGCTATGCCAACGATAATATTATTGCGGTGCGGGACGAAGATCAAACACAAAAATTAAACGAAGCGTTCGTCCGAACTAAACGGTTGCCCAAAACAAATTTGCCTCAGCACTTATAGTGTAAGAGAAATGACTCGCCGTGAATGGTTGGGCCGCAGCGTTGCGGTGGTGATTAGCAGCAGGGCCGGTAGGCCGGCGGGTGGCGCGCTGGACGCGGCAGGCATTCTGAAACGGGTACAGCCGCCCGTTTTTCCGCGGCGCGATTTTGCCATCACGCAGTATGGTGCGGTCAGCGACGGCGAAAAACTCTGTAGCCACGCGATGGCCGATGCCGTTCGGGCCTGCAGCCAAGCGGGCGGGGGCTCTGTTATTGTGCCCAAGGGAAGGTTTCTGACGGGCGCGGTGCATTTGGAAAGCAATGTGAATTTGCACCTGGAAGAGGGCGCGACACTGGCGTTTAGCCGCGATCCGAAAGACTATCTGCCCGCGGTATTCACGCGCTTTGAAGGCACTGAGTGCATGAACTATTCGCCGTTTATCTATGCCTTTGAGAAAACGAATATTGCGGTGACGGGCAAAGGAGTTCTGGATGGCCAGGCAGGGCCGGAGCACTGGTGGCCCTGGGCGGGCAAAGCGAGCATGGGGTGGCAGAAAGGCACGCCGAACCAGGAGAACGACCGAAACACATTAACTGCCATGGGCGACAAGGATGTTGCGGTGGCGCAGCGCGTTTTCGGCGAAGGGCACATTTTGCGGCCCAATTTTATTCAGTTTTACCGCTGTGCCAACGTGCTGTTGGAAGACTTCCGGATGATCCATTCGCCCATGTGGGAGATCAATCCGGTGTTGTGTCGCAACGTGACCATGCGCGGCATCGATATCGATTCGCACGGGCCGAATAACGACGGCTGCGATCCGGAAAGTTGCGACGGCATGTTGATTTCCAACTGCACGTTCAGCACCGGCGACGATTGCATTGCGGTGAAAGCCGGCAGAAATAGAGATGGCCGCCGGGTGAACGTGCCTTGCCAGAATGTGTTGATTCGCGATTGTGTGATGAAAGACGGGCACGGCGGCGTGTCCATTGGCAGCGAAGTTTCCGGGGGCATTCGCAATATTTTGACGGAGCACTGCCAGATGAGCAGTCCGAACCTGGAGCGGGCGTTGCGCATTAAAACCAATTCCTATCGCGGCGGCGTGATTGAAAATATTGGATTCCGCAACGTGACGGTGGGCGAAGTCAAAGAGGCGGTTATTGAGGTGGATTACTTTTACCAGGAAGGGGAAGGCGGCACATTTATGCCGTCGGTTCGCGGCATTGACATCGCCAATGTGACTTCCGAAAAGAGCAAATACGCGATTTTCATGCGCGGCTACAAGAACTCGCCCGTGGGCGGAGTGACAGTGGCAAGCTGCACTTTTCAGAACTCGGCTGAAGGAACCCACTTCGAAAATGTGGAAGGTGTTACATTACGCAACGTGACAGTGAATGGCAAGCTTCTGCCCGCTGAGTAAGTATGGACATCCGGCAACTTGAGTTGTTAGTGGCGGTGGTCGACTTGTCGAGCGTGACAAAAGCTGCGGAGAAGATGCACATATCGCCGGGCGCCATCAGTTTGCAACTCCAGCATCTGGCGGCGCAACTGAATACCGAACTCTTTGTCAGGCAAGGCCGCCAACTGGTGCCCACTCCGGCGGGATTACGCCTGGTAGCGCATGCGCGCTCGCTGATTCGCCAGATGCGCGAAATCCGCCAGGAGTTTGCGAACGATCCGTCTGCCGACAAGCTGCCTTTCCATTTCGCCACCGGCGCGACCACGCTCATCAACCGGCTCGGTAAGCCGCTGCGGGCGTTACGCAAGCAATACCCAAATACCCACGTGGAAGTGACGGTTTTGCCGACGGAGGAGATTGTGGCCGGTCTGCTCGACCGGCGCTTTGACCTGGGCTTGATTTCGCTGCCGTATCCGGAGGAACAGCGGCTCACGCTGATTCCTTTGTTTGAAGAAGAGCTGTTGATTCTTAGGCCAGCGGCGCGCAGTCAATCGGCATGGCGGGTAGGCTCCATACCGGTAGAGGAAGTGGCTGCCGCGCAGTTCTTGCTTTATCCGAAGCGAAGTAATATGCGCACTATGATTGAAGGCTTTTTCAACAGCCTGAATGTTGCGCCCGAGGTAATTATGGAAGCCGACGACACGGAAGCCATCAAACGTTTAGTGGAATCGGGGTTCGGCTATTCCATGCTGCCCGAGTTCGCGCTGCGCGCCACACCGCGTTTTTTCGAAACATTTCGGGTGGCAGGCAAGCGCCTGGCGCGCACGCAGGCCCTGGCCATGGCGAAGACGGAGTACCCGCGAGCGTTGACTCGCTCCATCGCCCTTTTTTTAGAGGCGCAAATCCGCGCTTGATTTGAACAATTAGGAATGAAGGCTTAAATATGTCCGACTCAGTTACCCTCAGCAAGAACTCGCTTGGCGTAGGCGACCGGTTTGCGCATCAAGCGGGCGCACAGTTGCAAGCGTGCATCCTGGCCGCTCAAAGCGGCGTCACGGTGGTTCCGGTTTGGAATAAATCAAATCGCGAACACAACATCATCGGCTCCGAGCCGGGAAGCGTTCGGGCGGCGGCCGACCGCGCCGTGCGCGCTGCCGGTTGGAAACACCCCTATCACGTGGATGCAGACCATATCAATTTCGAAACGGTGGATCGGTTTCTGGATGCCAGCGATTTCTACACCATTGATGTCGCGGATTGGATTGCCAAACCGGCGGATCAAGAAGCCATCGCGGCTTTTGTAAAACGCCATCCGGAGTTGGTGGGTGAATTGCAAATTCCGGGAATCGCGAAATCGACGTGCATTGATGCGGCTTTCGTGGAGCGAACTGCCGCCAAATATCTGACCGCCGTGAATGAAGCGGGGCGGATTTATCGCAAGATTGAAGAGCGCAAAGGGAAGGGAAAGTTCATTCCCGAAGTTTCCATGGATGAGACCGATAGCCCGCAGACGCCGGCCGAATTGCTGATCATTTTAGTGGCGATAGCCGACGAAGGCATCCCGATACAAACGATTGCGCCCAAGTTTACCGGCCGCTTCAACAAGGGCGTGGATTACCAGGGCGACGTTGCGAAGTTCAGCGAAGAGTTTTCAGACGATCTTGCCACCATTGCGTTTGCCGTGAAGACATACAGCCTTCCGGCGAACTTGAAGCTCAGCGTGCACTCCGGCAGCGACAAGTTTTCCATCTATCAACCGATGCGCGAAGCTCTGAAGAAGTTCGAGGCCGGGGTGCACTTGAAAACGGCGGGCACCACTTGGCTGGAAGAATTGATTGGTTTGGCGGAAGCGGGCGGCGAAGGATTGCAATTGGCGAAAGACGTATATGCCTACGCTTATGAACAGCGCGATGCGTTGTGCGCTCCCTACGCGGCGGTGATCAGCATTGACGTGAAGAAACTTCCTTTGCCCGAAACCGTACGCGGCTGGAGTTCCGAGCAGTATCAAAACGCGCTGCGGCACGTGCAATCCAATCCGGAGTTCAATAGCGACCTGCGGCAGTTATTGCATGTCGGCTTCAAAGTGGCGGCGAAGCTAGGGCCGAAATACCTGGGATTTCTGGATCAATTTGCGCCGACCATCGGTAAGAATGTAACGGAGAATCTGTACGAACGGCATATCCGGCCCGTGTTCATTGGTGTTTAAACCGGCAAATAAACCTCGTCTGTCCCCTTTTCGAAAAGGGGACAGACGACATTTCCGCCCCAGCAACCCATCAACCGGAGGCGCAGTAGCATAGTTGAAGGTGAAATTATGCCTCTACGGATTGGTTTGAACCTTCTGGCGATCTCAGCGCTGGCGGCGCAGCTTGCGTTTTCGCAAAGCTCGCTCGCGTCGCAAGTGTTGATCGTCTACAGTCCCGCCGATCCGAACTCCACCGCTGTAGCGGCGCACTATCAAACAGCGCGCGGCGTGCCGAATGCTAATCTATGCGCGATCGCCGCGCCGACGACCTATTCGGTGGCATACAGCGATTACGTCAACTTGATTCGAAATCCGGTGCGGAACTGCTTGACGGCGCTGGGTCCGGTAAACATTCTCTATATTGTTCTAGCCTATTTGCGGCCCATCGCAGTGCAGGCAACGGCAACCCAAGCCTATGCGGTGGATTCGTTTCTTGCCGATATTTGGGACCAATACACCACGCAGTTCTTTACCGTCCCGCCTGCGGTGCATCGCTATTATGCGGAAAGCCAGAGCCAGGGAAATGTTTTCATCCCCTTTCAAAGTCTGGCCGCGTACCGAGCCACGGCGCGCTCACAATTGATTTATTCGGTTTGGCGATTTGACGGCGTGACGCCGGCGATTGCCGAGGCGCAAGTAGACAGTGTGACGGCGGCGATGGCGGCGGGTGGTCCGCCGGTCAGCCAGGTGAAGGGATCTCCCTCGAATGCTTGTGTCGATATGACCTATGCGCCGCAGAGCGATCCGGATAGCTCCTACACCACGGCAAACTGGGATCTTTATCGAGTTGCCGGCTTTTTGACCACCGCCAATAATTTCAATGTCGTGGTGGATACCATGAACACCTCCTTTGGCGTGGGCTCGTCTCCCGATTGCCTCAATACTGGTCTGTATACGGGCTGGTACAACTATGGTTCCTACAGCAATGCGTTTTCCTGGGATCTGGGATCCATCGGCTGGGATCTGGATAGTGGTGCATTGGTTGATACGCGCAGTGGACCCTGGTGGGGCACCGGTGCGATTGCCAACGGCATCGCAGTAACTTCGGGTCCAATGGCCGAGCCTTATCTGGAAGGGCTCGCCCGACCAGCCGTGGTTCTCAATCTTTTGGAAGGCGCCAATGTCGGCGATGCCTTTTTGCGGAATACCCGCTGGCTGAAGTGGATGATTTTGAATGTGGGAGATCCACTGTATCAGCCTTTCCCCGGCGGCGTGGCGCCATTCAACAGTGCGTTGGGGGAGAATTCTGTTGCGTTGTTTTTGAATCAGAGCACGTTCCGTCAATATGTGGGCGGAACGCCGTTGGGGGTGAATATTTCGCTGGCCTCTCCAGCACCCAGCGGCGGTTTAACGATGGCACTGACAGCGAACTTGAGTGGCGTGACCTTTCCACCGTCTGTGACAATTCCCGCCGGGCAGACGAGCGCCGTACTCTCGGCTACTACCGATACTGTGACTGCGGAGTCGGATGTGCAACTGACGGCCACTCGGGGGGCCGTGAGTGCGACGAATACGATTTCGGTCTATCCGCTGCTGTCTGGAGTGGGTTTTAAGAGCAATCCCGCGATCGGAGGGGGAACGCTGCCGGCGACCGTGAATCTCAATAGCAACGCTCCGCTGGGCGGCGCGCTGGTGCAATTGAGCAGCGACACTCCCGGTGTAGCCGCGGTGCCCGCATCCGTGAGTATTGGCGCAGGGTTGACGCAAGTAAGTTTCAACATCACAACCAGCGGTGTGGCGGCAAACACCACGGTCAACATAACGAGTAGCTACGCGGGCGCCAGCAACACTGTTGCCCTGACGATCGAGCCTTAGAGACAGCCATTTATAGGTAAATCTTGCAGATTTCACTGTTCATTACTTGTTACAACGACACACTGTTTCCGCAAACCGGTAAAGCGGTAGTGGCCGTTTTGGAAAAGTTGGGCCACCCGGTTGAGTTCCGGCCGGCGCAGACATGCTGCGGCCAGATGCATTACAACACGGGTTACCAGAAGGAAGCGCTGCCCATGATGCAACACTTCTTGGAGGTGTTTCGCGGGGCGGAGGTGGTTTGCATTCCTTCGTCTTCCTGCGTGGCGATGATTCGCGACCACTATCCAAAGATGGCCGAAGCGAGCGGTGATGCTTCGTTGAAGCGAGCGGTGAAAAACATGTTGCCACGCATTTTCGAATTTACTGAACTGTTGGTGGATAAGTTGGAAGTTACGGATGTTGGCGCCTTCTTTCCACACACCGTGGCACTCCATCCCTCGTGTCACTCACTCCGGTCTCTCAAACTGGGAGACCGGCCGGCGAAATTGCTGGGCAGCGTGCGCGGATTGACGCTGGTTGACCTGCCGGACGCCGAAGAATGCTGTGGCTTCGGCGGCACGTTTGCGGTGAAAAATGCCGATGTGTCGGCGGCCATGCTGTCCGACAAGGTTCGCTGTTTGCTGAACTCCGGGGCGGAGATTTGCGCGGCAGTCGATAATTCTTGCCTCATGCATATCGGTGGCGCATTGAGCCGGCAGCGTGCGGGAGTGCGGGTGGTGCACTTGGCGGAAATTTTGGCGTCGCAGGGGAGCCAGAGGATGATGGCGGAATGAGCACTTACGTAGGCGATGCGGCCGATGCACCGAAGTTTCAGACCGCCGCTAAGAAACTGGTGGGCGATACGCAGGTGCGCTACAACGTGAAACGCGCTACCGGCGTGATTCGCAAAAAGCGCGCCAAAGTGGTGGACGAAATGCCCGACTGGGAGCAGTTGCGCGAGAGCGGGCACCAAATCAAGCAGCATGTCCTGCGCCACCTGGATTTTTATCTGGAACAGTTCGAAACGGCGTGTACAGCGGCCGGCGGCACAGTGCATTGGGCGCGCGATGCCGACGAAGCGAATACCATTATTGTCGGCTTGGTGAAGGCGCAGCAAGCCAAAGAAGTGATCAAAGTGAAGACGATGACTTCCGATGAGATCCGCTTGAATAAAGCGTTGGAAGCCGCCGGCATCACGCCGTTTGAGACGGATTTGGCCGATCTGATTGTCCAGCTTGGCGAAGATAAGCCGTCGCATATCGTGGTGCCGGCGCTGCACCGCAACCGCAGCGAAATTCGCCAAATTTTTCTGGACAAAATGAATTTGACTGAGCTGGGCGAACAACCGGAAGATCTGGCTGGGGCGGCGCGCCTTTATCTGCGCGAAAAGTTTCTGCGCGTTCCGGTGGCCATCAGCGGTGCGAACTTTGCCATTGCCGAGACGGGTTCGGTTTGCGTGGTTGAATCGGAAGGCAATGGGCGCATGTGCGTTTCCTTGCCGCGCGTGTTGATCAGTCTTATTGGCATTGAAAAGATTATTCCGACGTTTCAGGACCTGGAAGTATATCTGCAGACGCTGCCGCGCTCGGCGACGGGCGAACGCATGAATCCATATAATTCCATTTGGACAGGTGTGACGCCCGAGGACGGTCCGCAGGAATTTCACGTGGTGCTGCTGGATAATGGCCGCACGAAGGTGCTGGCCGACCGCGAAGCGCGCGAAACACTGGATTGCATTCGCTGTGGCGCCTGCTTGAATGCGTGTCCGGTTTACAAACAAACGGGCGGGCACGCATACGGGTCCATTTATGGCGGGCCCATTGGAGCTATTCTGACGCCGCAATTGCAATCCATGGAGCATTCGCAAACTCTGCCCTATGCCTCTTCGCTGTGCGGCGCTTGTTACGAAGTTTGCCCGGTGAAAATCAACATCCCAGAAATTCTCGTTCACTTGCGCAACAAAGTAGTGGAGCGGGGCGATGCGCCTTGGGAAGAAAGGATGGCGATGAAGGCGGCTGCTTACGTTCTGGAATCGCCGGAGCATATGGAACGCGCGCGCAAGCTGGGGCGCATTGGGCAAATCCCGTTTGCGAAGAATGGCGTGATCCATCATTTGCCCGGCGGTTTGGATGCATGGACAGGGGTGCGCGATTTGCCCGCGATCCCCAAGGAATCTTTTCGCGATTGGTGGGCGAAGCGCGAGACGGAGAGGGCTTTGTGAGTTCAGCGCGCAACGAGATTCTGGAACGCATTCGCGATGCCACCGGCGGCACTACGCCGGGAAGGGAAGCCGATTACGCCGCCGTTCCCAGAAACTATGTGCGGCAGGGCTCGCTGAGTCAAGAAGCGAAACTGGAATTGTTGGTAGACCGCTTGCACGATTACGGCGCGACGGTCTTTCATGCACGCGATGGCGAAGTGGACTCGGCCGTGGCGGCGGCGTTGCGATCGCGCGGAAAAGTTTCGCTACTCATTCCGCGGGATTTGCCGCGTGCCTGGATGCCCGACGGTTTTCACTTCTTTCGTGAAGGAACCAGCTATCAGGAAGTGGACTTGAGCGAAGGAGTGCTGACGGATTGCGCCTTGGCGATAGCGTCTACCGGGAGCATTGTGCTGCGCCACAGCGCGGGCGCGGCGCGGCGGGCGCTCACTTTGATTCCCGATTACCATTTGTGTGTGATTTTCGCGGCCCAGGTGGTGGAAACGGTTCCGGAAGGTATTGAGCAGATGAAGGCTTTTGCCGGCGTTCCGATTACTACCATTGCCGGACCATCGGCGACGGCCGATATTGAAATGATCAGGGTCAAGGGCGTGCACGGACCGCGCACACTGGATGTGATCCTGGTGGCCTAGCGGTTTGTGGCATAACATAGTAGGTCGGCCGGTTGAAACAAAATGGAATCGCAACTCACGGAAAAGATATTTACGGCGTTGGAGAGTTTTCGCATCGAAATCCCGTCGTGGGGTTTTGCCAACACTGGGACGCGCTTTGGCAAATTTCTGCAAGCCGCCGCGGCGGGCACGATTGAAGAAAAATTCAGCGATGCCGGGCAAGTGCATTCGCTGACGGGCGTTTGCCCGACCGTAGCGCTGCATGTGCTCTGGGATTTTCCGCGCGGGTTGGATAGCGTTCACGAAGTGGCCGCACTGGCAAACAAGTACGGCGTGCGGCCGGGTTCTATCAATCCGAATCTGTTTCAGGATCAGATTTATAAGCACGGATCGTTCGGCAATCCCGACGCGAAAGCGCGTTCTGAAGCTCTGGAGCATTCGAAAGACAGCATTGCCATCGCCCACGGTTTGAAGAGCCGCGATATTTCGTTTTGGTTTGCCGATGGCTCCAATTACCCGGGCAGCGCCCATATCCGGCAGCGCAAGAAATGGTTTGAAGAGTGTTTGCAAGAGGCGCATGAGGCGTTGTCGCCGGAACAACGCATGCTGGTGGAATATAAACCGTTTGAACCGGCGTTCTACCACACGGATATCGCAGACTGGGGCATGGCTTTATTGCTGGCGCGCAAGGCCGGCCCGCAAGCCAAGGTTCTGGTGGATACCGGGCATCATTATCTGTCGCAAAATATCGAGCAAATCGTCGCTTGGCTGCTTTCCGAAGACATGCTGGGCGGTTTCCATTTCAACGACCGGCGCTATGCGGACGACGATTTAACACTGGGATCGATTGACCCGTATCAGGTTTTTCGCATTTTCCACGAAATCTTGTTTTTCGAGTGGGAAGCCGGCAAGCGCGCCGATATCGCGTACATGATCGATCAGAGCCACAATTTAAAAGGCAAGATCGAAGCCATGATCCAAACCGTGGCCATGGCGCAGGAATTGTTTGCGAAAGCGTCGTTGGTGGATTACGAGCAACTGGTGGCGGCCCAGCAGAGCGCGGATATTGTGAGGGCGGAAGGCTGCTTGCAAGATGCGTTTGCAAACGATGTGAGGCCGGCCATTCGCGCCTGGCGGGCATCGAAGGGATTGCCGGAAAATCCGCAGGAAGCTTTCCGGCAAAGCGGATATCTGGAGCGTGCCGCGCAGGAGCGCGGGGCCCGTAACATGTCGAACGCCGGTTCGTACGCCTAAGAAAGATAATCTATTAAAACTTATGACTGTCACTTCTTCTCTTCGTCACCTTCAGGATCTTTGGGTGGATGCCACGGCTGCCGGCCTGGAAAAAGATCAACTGGCGCTGTTGCGCTACCGCTCGAATCTGCTGGGCGCGGATTTGCGGATTACGAATTTCGGCGGCGGCAATACCAGTTCGAAGATCGATTTGCCCGATCCGTTCACCGGCAAGACCGTGAAAGTGCTGGCCGTTAAGGGCAGCGGCGGCGATCTTGGATCGATTAAAGAATCGGGTTTTGCCTTGCTGTACATGGATCGGCTGGAAAGTTTGAAGTCGATCTACAAAGGCGAGGCGCATGAAGACGAAATGGTGGGGTTCTATCCACTCTCGGCTTTTGGCGAGAACAAAGTGGCGGCTTCGATCGACACGCCGCTGCACGGCTTTCTGCCTTTTGCGCATGTGGACCATTTGCATCCCGATTGGTCCATTGCGCTGGCGGCCAGTGCCAACGGCAAACAGCGCCTCGAAGAATTCAACAAGCAATATGGCCGGAAAATTGTTTGGCTTCCCTGGCAGCGGCCCGGTTTTGAGCTTGGGCTGATGCTGGCGAAAGTGGTGAACGACAATCCAGGCTGTGACGGTGTGCTGCTGGGCAGCCATGGTCTGTTTACCTGGGGCAATACGCAGCGTGAATGCTATTTGAGCAGCGTGCAGACGATTGACCAGATGGGCGAGTTTATTCTGGAGCGGCAGCGCAAACAAGGCGCGCTGTTTGGCGGATTGGAACGCACGCCGCTGGCCGACCGCAAGGCCATTGCCACGACGATTTTGCCTGCGCTCCGCGGGATTGTTTCTTCGAACAAACGGGTGATTGCGCACTATACGGATCACGAAGACGCACTGGCGTTTGCCGGATCGAAATGGGCAAAGGCATTGGGAAATTTGGGCACCAGTTGCCCTGACCATTTTTTGCGCACGCGCATTTGCCCGATGTTTGTGGATTGGAAACCGGGAGACGAAAGCATTGATGTCCTGAAGAAAAAAATCGCGGACGAAGCGGTGGTGTACCGGGCGGAATACGGAAAGTATTATCAAGCCAATGCGACGAAGGATTCGCCGAAACTGCGGGATTCCAATCCTTCGGTGGTGATTATTCCGGGTCTCGGGTTGTTTGGCTTTGGAAAGAACAAGAAAGAGGCGCGCATTACCACGGAGTTTTTTATCAATGCGATTCATGTGATGTCGGGCGCAAATGCGCTGGATTTGGGCAGCGTGCCGCATCCCTATCCGCAGGCGCGGCGGCCGGAGCAATCGCAAGAGTTCAAGAGTTTTCAAAATTATGTGGCGCTGCCGAGGTCGGAAGCGTTCCGGATTGAATATTGGGCGCTGGAAGAAGCGAAGTTGCAGCGCATGCCGGCGGAGGCTGAATTCGGCCGCAAAATTGTGATGGTGGTGGGCGGCGGCAGTGGCATTGGACGGGAAGTGGTGTTGTTGCTGGCGCGCAAGGGTGCGCATGTCGTCGTGGCCGATATGAATGAGCAAGCCATCAAAGATGTGGCGGCAGAGGCGGCAAAGGTGTCGTCGTCCGACGCGGTGACGACCGCGACTATCGATATTTCTTCGGCGGAGAGTGTGGCGGCGGCGGCCAAGGTTGCGGTGCTGGAATTCGGCGGGATTGACGCGATTGTGAATACGGCGGCGATTTTCCCGGTGGCCGGGGCGGATGGCCAGTTGACGGAAGCGCAATGGAGCAAAACGTTTCTAGTGAATGTCACGGGGAACTTTTTGCTGGCGCGCGAGTGTGGTTGGGTGTTGCAGGATCAGAAGTTGCCGGCGTCCATTGTGTTGACAAGTTCGGCGAATGCGGTGGTTTCCAAACACGGCAGTGAGGCGTATGACGTCAGCAAGACGGCGCTGAATCATTTGATTCATGAATTGGCGGTGGGCTTATCGCCATTGGTGCGGGTGAATGGAATCGCGCCGGCAACGGTTGTAGCCGGTTCTACCATGTTTCCACGCGATAGGGTGATCGGTTCGCTGCAGAAATACAAGATTGAATTTGCAGAAAGCGAATCCACTGAGGAATTGCGCGATACGCTGGCGAATTTCTATGCGCAACGTACGCTCACTCGGCGGCCCATTCTGCCACAGGATTGCGCGGCGGCCATTGTTTGGCTGGCGAGCGACGAAAGCGCCAAAACGACGGGCCACATTATTCCGGTGGACGGCGGTTTGCACGAGGCGTTTCTGCGCTAAACATGCAACGCGTTTGCTTTGTATTGCAGGTGCGGCCGGAGCGCTTGGCCGAATATAAAGAGCGCCACAAAACGGTTTGGCCTGAAATGCGGCAGGCGCTGCGCGAGACCGGCTGGGGGAACTATTCGCTGTTCCTGCGGCCCGATGGCATGCTGGTGGGCTATGTAGAGACGGAAGATTTCCAAAAAGCGCTGGACGGTATGGCCGCACGCGAAGTGAATGGGCGCTGGCAGAAAGAAATGGCGGAGTTCTTTATGAATCCGCCCGGCGTCAGGCCCGATCAAGCGATGATGCCGCTAGAGGAAGTCTTTCATCTTTAGAACGATTCCTGCTTAAATTGCGGCAGGATGATTTGGATGATGAGCAGAGCGAACAAATACATCGAGCCTGCTATGAAAAACAGTGGCGCGTAGGCTTGGTGAGAAAAGTCGAGCCACTTGCCGATGGCGGGCGAAACGAGAATTCCGCCAATGGCGCCACCCAATCCTCCCAGGCCGACCACGGAACCAACGGCCTTGCGCGGGAAACAGTCCGACGACATGGTAAAGACGTTGGCGGACCAGCCTTGATGGGATCCCGCGGCTATACCGATGAGCGCTACGGTGAGCCACAGATTACCAGCGGCAAACGGTACGAACGCAATGGCAAGCACACAACAAGCGAAAATCAGCATCGTAGTTTTGCGCGCCCGTGTGAGTTCCCAGCCGCGCTTCAAAAGGGCGGACGAGAGCCAGCCTCCCGCGATCGAACCCACGTCCGCAGCCAGGTAAATGGCCACCAGCGGCGGTCCGATGTTCTGCAGGTCGACATGATATTTGGTGGCGAGGAAACCGGGGATCCAGAACAAGTAGAACCACCAAACCGGATCAGTACAGAATTTGGCG
>Ga0302319_10008707_pt1 | contig 19678 bp, 18 predicted proteins | sample Bog_T0_2_FD_203319 | JGI IMG/M metagenome (GOLD analysis project Ga0302319, IMG submission 203319) | Peat permafrost microbial communities from Stordalen Mire near Abisko, Sweden - Bog_T0_2 | ecosystem: Environmental > Terrestrial > Soil > Wetlands > Peat | place: Sweden: Abisko, Stordalen Mire... | reverse complement strand
GCAGCCGCCTGAGAGGGGCCAGCTTGCTCCGGGCTACGCCCTCCGCAAGCTGGCCCCTCTCAACCAACAAAAACAAGAACCAACTACCCTGAGGAATGGGATTCTACAGAAGATTTAGGACTTGACTGTCCCGCTCGCTTGTGTGTCCGTATAAAGCAGAAAGGCTGCATAGGCGCCAGATGCCGCTCAGTCGTGCAGAACAACGTTAACCAGTGAACTATTTATGAGCATCCCGCCGCAGTTGTAGTCGATGTAGCCGAGATCGCGGAAGCGATTGAGGAAGAAGCTGACTCGGGATCTGGTGGTGCCGATCATCTCCGCCAGGGTCTCCTGACTGATCTTGGCGATGACAGGAATAGGCTCCGTCTCCTGGCCGAAGTTCGCCATCATCATTAACAGCCGGGCCAGGCGCTTTTCGCTGGAATTGAACAAATGATCGACCAGATCGGCTTGCATGCGGTTGTTGCGGGAGAGCAGGTAAGCTAGGAATATCCCGGCGAACTCCGGCTCACGGCGGAGCATATCCTGCATGGTCATCTTATCGATGCGAATAATCGTGCTGGATTCCAGCGCGTACGCGGAGGAACTGCGAAGCGGCTCGCTTGCCAGAGAGGCTTCACCGAAAAAGCTGGCAGCGGGAAGGTGGGCGATGACGGCTTCCTTGCCGCTCATCGATACGACGGTAAGCTTGACCTTGCCGCTCTGGATATAGAAAACTGCATTGGCCGGGTCGCCTTGAGAAAAGATGGATTGATTGGTGAGGTATTCACGCCGCGATTTTCCGGCCATGAACCTGTTCAGCGAACTCTGAAGGTCAAGTGCGGTCTCCTGCTTCGGCAAAGCGCCAACCCGTTTCGGAACCAGCTTCAAGTTATGCTGCGCAGCCGGAGGCAAAGGATAAGAGCGGCCCAGCGGAATCCTGGGCGCCGTATTCGTCATCGTAGCGAAGCAAGTAGCCATGATCGAAACCTTTCAATCTCACAGATAGGTGCAAGGGCATGAATTACCGTCATCCTTTGCAACGTCGATATAACCAAGGTAGGGAAATTGAAAGAGCGTGAACATCGGCGAAAACTGGGATTGTTGTAGGTTTTTCCACGCAAACCTTGTAGGGTTTTTCTTAAACATTTATTGCTTTTGCATAGGCAATATCCCTAGGCGATGACTTCGCCTGGGGAATTAGAAACAAGTTATCACTGAGTTTTTGCGCTCTGCCGGACCTGGAGCTTCTCATGCAAGGGATTGCCCCGGATTCATCGAACTGCGCGGGTAATCCAAAATCGGGTTTCGCGCGAGCTTTGCAGCGTTCTCAAGTATTTTCCTGATCGCCGGAACCAGTTCTTCCGAAGCGCTGTTCTTGTTGATATAAGCAGTTGCTCCAGCCTGCAGACAGCGCAACGCATACTGGCTCTCGGGCTGGACGCTCACCATGATCACGGGAAGACGCGGGTGACTCTTTCTTACATCTTTCAGCACTTCAAATCCACTGCGCCCGGGCATATTAATGTCGAGCAGCATCAAGTCGGGGCGCGATAGGAGCAGTTGGGCAAAAACCTCGTCCCCATTACAGGCTTCAAAGAATTCAGATCCAGGAAATGAATCGATCAAGAGTTCTCTCAGCCCGCGCCGCACATTGGGGTGATCGTCGGTTATCAGGATATTCATCATTGTGCCCGCTCGCCGGTCCGAACATCCGGCATGAATTGAATATACCGGAGGCGAAAGGCGATTTATATCAGCGTAAGCCGTGATTTGTGTACGGTTTGTTACGTTCGCTCTGTAGGGTTATTCCTATATGGGCGGGACTATTCAGTGATAAGAGGGTAGAAAAAGGTGATTAGAGCATTTTTCCTTTTTTGTAGAGTGCTGCGTGGACCGGGAGGTCCACGCTACAGACGGCCAGGAGGCCGGCGCTACAACCCTAATCGATCAGGTTGTGGGTCATGGCGTAGCGGGTCAGTTCGGCGTTGCTCTTCATCTGCATCTTTTCCATGATGCGGGCGCGATAGGTGCTGATGGTTTTCACGCTGACATGAAGCCGGTCGCCTATCTCCGTCAAGGGGACGCCGGCGGCGATCATTTTCATGACTTCGTATTCCCGGTCCGAGAGCAGCTCATGCAGGGGTTTGCCAGCGGTCTCATCCAGGTTGGCGATCAGCTTCTCGGCGAGGCTGGCGCTGACGTAGCGGCCGCCGCTCAGAATTTTTTTAGTGGCCATGGCCAGCTCTTCGGGAGCGCTCTCTTTATTGATATACGCGGCCGCGCCGGCGCGCAGGCAGCGCACGGCATACTGTTCCTCCGGCTGGCAGCTCAGGATGATGACCGGCAACCGCGGGTAGGTGTGCTTGACATCGCGCAGCACGTCCATCCCACTGCGCCCCGGCATACTGATGTCCAGCACCAGCAGGCTGATGAGGGTTTTCCCAAGGTGGCTCATTACCTCATCCCCGTTGCCGGCTTCGGAAAACTCCGCGCCGGGAAGAGCTTCCGCCAGAATCTCTTTCAGGCCGCGGCGGACGACCGCGTGGTCATCCGCGATCAGGATACGCATACTTCGCTCCTCTCGGCGCGGGGAATGTCCACGGGCACGCGGACCGTGACCGTCGTTCCGTTGCCGGGGGAACTGGAGATCTGCACGTCGCCTCCGCAGAACTGCGCACGTTCTTTCATGCCCAAAAGTCCCAGAGAGCCAAGAGCATTGGAAAAACCCGATTCATGAAAGCCTATTCCGTCGTCCTCTACTATCAGAAGGATACTCTCCTCTTGCTGGTAGAGGGCAATGCGCACCGATTTGGCCTGCGCGTGCCGGATCACGTTGGTCAGGCATTCCTGGAAGATGCGGAAGGTCGCGGTGGCCCGGTCACCATCCAAGTGCAAATCGACAGGCGGAACAGAGACTTGGCAGGGGATGCCATTGCGAGCGGCAAAGTCGTTTGCCTGCCATTCAATGGCGGCCGCCAGGCCAAGGTCATCCAAGATTCCAGGACGCAGCCCGCTGCAGATCGTGCGCACCGCCTTGACGCCATCCCCGATTAACTGAATCGATTCCTTGAGCCGGGCGAGCACCTCGGCTTCCGACTCCGGCAGATGACGCGTCATCCACGTCATATCCATTTTGATCGCGGTCAGAATTTGCCCGATCTGATCATGCAGGTCGCGAGCGACCTGCTTGCGATCCTCTTCGCGCACCCATTGCAGGCGTTCCGCCAGCGCTCGCAGTTGCTCTCTTTGCAGGACCAGGGACTCCTCGCCCCGCTTGCGTTCCGTGATGTCGCTGTTGATCACCAGCACACGGGGCGCCTCGTCGCGCTTGGCCCATTGCAATGCCCATCGGCCAGACACCACAATACGCCTGCCGTCCTGAGCAGTCTTGATGAGGTCGCCCTCCCAGTGGCCCACGCGCATCAGTTGCTCTTGTATCTCCTCCAGCGGCTGCGGAAACTCGGTGAGGAGCAGGTCATGGGCGTTCTTGCCGGCGGCCTGGCTTTTGGTGTATCCCAGCATCGCCTCCGCCCCACGACTCCAAAAGAGGACCGTTCCTTCCATGTCGATCACAAAGACGGAGTCCTGCGTGAGTTCGATGAGGGAAGCCTGTTCCGCGGTCTCGATCTGCTCCTGCCGCCTGGCCGCAACGTCGCGGAAGACCAGCACCACGCCAATGACTTTTCCTTTGCCGGCGAGGATGGGCGCGGCACTGTGCTCGACGGAAATTTCGCGGCCATCCCGGGTGATCAGCGCCACGTTGTTGGCCACCGTCAAGATATGCCTCTCTTCGAGCACCTGGAGAACTTCATCGTCAGCGCTCATTCCGGACTTTTCGTTGACGATCTTGAAGACATCGCCGACGGGCTTGTTTTGAGCCTCCTCTGATGGCCATCCGGTGAGGGCGGCGGCGACCGGGTTGAGGAAGGTAACGCGGCCCTCGCTGTCTGTTGCGATCACCGCCTCGCCAATGCTGCCCAGCGTCGCCGTCCATCGCTCCTCGCTCTGCAACAGCTTGGTGCCCAGTTTTTCCACGTTGAAGCGCGTGAACAGAGCCAGGAAGACCCCCACTCCCAGGCCCAGGCCTATGAAGCTGGTCACCATCACGGTCCATCGCAGGTGCGCGGCCTGCACGCGCTCGACACGCAGTCCCGCTTCCACATTTTGAAACTGCAGGATCTGCGCTCGAATGGCATCCATTCTGCGTTTCCCCTGCTGGTTCTCATAGAGAGTGGGGTCGGCTTTTCCCGCGCGGCGAAGGGAGATAATTCCGCTGGCGTACCCTTCCCAATCCATATAGCTGGCATGAATCTCCTTCAGCCGCTGCTGCTGCTGCGGGAGATTGTCAGCCACCATTTCATACAAGGCCTGGTATTCGGGGTCGAGTCTCTTCCTGCCTTCCAGATAGGGTTGAAGGAAGCTCTCGTCGCCAGTGGCGATGTACCCGCGCGTCCCGGATTCCATATCGATGATTAACATGAGCAGATGCCCGGATTGGTCGAGAACCCGATCGGTATGGTCAACCGACTGCAAGGATCTGTTCAAGTCGAAGGTTTCCCACAAAAGCAATAAAGCAAGGGCTGCCGTGATCCCCATGGGGACCACAATCATCTGGCGGAGCAGCGATTTCAATTTCGAGTATTCCATCGTAACCAGTCACTCCCTTCCGGAGGACGGCGTCCCAGCGCTTGTGAGGGAGTGAGCCGGGGCTTGAACAGGACCGTTTGTCCGGCTTTGATTGTTTTCACGGATGGCCGATCCTTGCAGGTTTTGACAGTAAAAATGCCACAATCTGGACAGGCTCATCGGCGGTGATCAAGCCCTTGCCAGGCAGAGCACAATTGGCCCAGATGGAAGATTTGAGCATACGGATGAACACACTTACAGGTACATCTGTTTTAGCATTGCATAAACGAGTGCAAAATACAGATCAATATAGCTCACCGTATCGAACCAGTTCTGTGAAACGCTTTAAAGCAATTCCGTTCTCATCCAATTAGTACAGCAACTTGCAGGCAATTTCGTCGCGTGCGCGGAATCATCTGTTCACCGCCGCCCTCATGTCCGCCGGAGCCATGCGAAGCAGAAGCGCGTGGAGCGCCTGCACATGAGGCTGCTGTGAGGGGTGTGGGATGCAACGCGACGGTACGGGCTGGCGTGATATCCAGCACCGCCGCCTCGATTCATGGCTTTCTCACGACAGGTCAATATTGGTCAGCTATTGAAAGATCAATGGGAAATACTGGCATTCAGTACACGCCACGGATCGAAGGCTGCCGGAGTCTCCGGCGTGCGAACTCTTGTGAAACCGACAACATATAGAGGCCGCATAACAACCGCCGTGCGAGTGAGTCGGAGGAAGTATTGGAGAAACTATGACACTGCTCAAAGGGTTTGGAACAGGATTGTGCCTCACCGTGCTCTGTGTACTCGTCGCGCCGAAAGCCAAGGCCGACGATTTCAACAGAAAGTCAATCGTAACGTTTAGCGCGCCGGTCGAAGTTGGGGGTTCTGGCGCCCAGGTATTGCCCGCGGGAACTTATGTTTTCAAGGTAATGAATCCCGGAGCGTACGAACACATCGTTCAGATCTCGAACCAGGATGAAACTCATGTCTTCACCCTCATCATGGCAATGCCCAATTATCGTTTGAAGTCTACCAACAAAACGGTCATGACCTTTAGCGAGCGGCCTGCCGGAGAGCCGGAGGCTCTGAAGGCATGGTTCTATCCGGGCCGTGAATGGGGCGAGCAATTTGTCTATGAAAGGTCCAAAGCCATCCAACTGGCCGCGGAAACCAACGAGACAGTGCTTTCAACTCCCGCCGTTATCGCGGCCGCGCCCGTTGAAGTATTAACTGCGGCTCCTGTCGAGGCAGTAACTCCAAAAGGAGAGACGGTTGAGACAGCCCAGGTTGTTGAAGCGCCTCCCGCGCCTGCTGCCGTAGCAGCGCCCGTGGAGGTAGCATCTCTGCCGAAGACCGCCAGTAATCTTGGCTTGATTGGATTGGCCGGCATAATGCTGCTCAGTGCTGGATTGTTACTTTCCGGGTTTGCCAAGAAAACCATGTAAGCCAGTAACTCCTTCGCGTGCTCTCCCGGCCATTCGAGTTGGCCGGGACAAATCAGCTGATGAGGCTGTGCGCGAGTGTCGCCTCTTTTGTTCAAGGAGCACAAACGCCGATCAATTGCCAGAACGCATTAGGTTTTTTCAAATGACAAGACAGATGACGATAAGAAACGCGTTTGAGAGATATCTCAACAAAAAATCCGGCTTGTCTGCCCCCGATCATTTCTGGACCGAAAGTTGCATTGGACTGGAACGGAAGCATTCACTACTCTTCCTGCTGGCTCTTGCTGCTGCGATCTCTCTGTCTAATGCAGCCGCATCTCAGAATGCCAATTCGGTGCAGAAGAACTCCAGCGGAGACTATACGCTCAGAGTCAATGCAAATCTAGTTATCTTGAGCGCCACTGTTCTGGACCACCACAATGCTTTAGTTTCCGGACTCGATAAAGGCGATTTCCAGGTATTTGAAAATCACGTTCTTCAACCGATCAAGCATTTCAGCCATGAGGATATTCCGGTTACGGTTGGGTTGGTCATCGACAACAGCGGAAGCATGGGGCCGAAGCGCGCAGATGTAATCGATGCGGCATTGTCGTTTGCCCGTTCAAGCAACCCGCAGGACCAGATGTTTGTGGTTAACTTCAATGAGCATGTATCGTATGGTTTGCCAGCGGATATTCCTTTCACTGATCGGCAAGATCAGTTGCAGCGCGCCCTCGCTTCGATCCATACGATTGGCGAGACCGCACTCTACGATGCGGTTGCCACAGCTCTCGATCACCTCAAAAAAGGCAGATCCGACAAGAAGGTTCTTATTGTAATCAGCGATGGCGGCGACAATGCGAGCAAGCACAGTCTTGCGCAGGTGATTGAACTGGCTAAAGTCTCCGATGCGATCATTTATACAATCGGCATCTTCGATGAGCGGGATGGCGATCAGAACCCAGGCGTGCTCAAGCGATTTGCGAAAGAAACTGGCGGCGAAGCATTCTTTCCGGAATCATCGAATGAGATTGCATCCATCTGCGGAGGGATTGCTCGAGATATACGCAATCAGTACACGCTGGCCTATGCTCCTTCAATTCTGAAGCAGGATGGCGGATATCGAGTCATCGATGTGAAGGTCAGCGCACTGGGACATGGGCGCTTATCGGTCCGCACTCGAACTGGGTACTCCGTGCCATCGGCACCCCTAACACCGGCATCAGGGACGGTTGGACATGATCTCCATCGCTGAGAACGAGATGTTCGCTAGGCGTGGCCAGCGATTTATTTGCTGGACGCGACGAATTCTTATGCTCACAGGTGTTCTTGCGCTCGCCTATGTCGCGCTCACATTGTTCAATGCGAGGCTTTTTCAGAACGCCGCAAACCATACGCTGGAACAGCAGATTCTCGCCGAAGAACAGCATACGGCAAGCCCGTCAAGGCCCGTCGTGAAAGAAGGGGAGGTTCTGGGAAAGATTGAAATACCGAGACTTGGCTTGTCAGTAGCGGTATTGCAAGGAACAACCTCGAAAACTCTGCTGCTTGGAGTAGGGCATATCGAAGGGACCGCGCTGCCTGGGGAAGCGGGAAATATAGGTATTGCCGGACACCGGGATACTTACTTTAGAGTTTTGAAAGATATTCGCAGGAATGACGAGATTCAGCTTCAGACCGCATCTGGGGTCACCAGGTACGAGGTAGATTGGATCCAGATCACTGCTCCTCGCGACGGCTACATCGTGGCCCTAACGAGCGAATCCGCTCTAACCCTTGTGACGTGCTATCCATTTTATTATGTCGGCGCAGCTCCGGAACGTTTCGTTGTTCATGCGCATAGGCAATAGCAACTGGTCATTCGATCCACCATCCTATCATTGTTCGCCTCGTTCACGGCAAATCGTGTCTGTACCGTTTTGCTCAGTTTCGAAACGAATGTCAAAACCTCGAAACTAATAGGAAGGTGATGATTCCGAGCGAATTTGACCATCCTAGTAGGGTGCAACTCTGACAGGATCTGTACAGGCTGACCTGAACGCCAACATATGCCATTGACAGCGTTGCGTATCGACGAAACGCGATGCAGACCGGAGAAAAGACCTTGACCCCATTCATGAAAAAACGGAATTCGCAATCTTTGCTTGTAAGCTGCGGCGATCTGGCGGGTAGACTCGGATACCGATCGATCAAAGAGCCTATTGACACAAAGATCCGCAGGGTGATGCTTCTGTTGCTGGCCGCTATAGTCCTGGCAGGTTTGTCAGTGACGGCAAGACCGCAATCGCCGATCAATTCGGAAAACTCCTCAGGTACGGGACCAAGCACGACCGCTCCGCAACTGGATCTGGCCTATCTGCGTCCGACAGAAAGAATCATGGCGCGCAACTATGTCTTCGACGGATTCGGGCCGTACCCTATTGTTGGCGCGGCATTCACGGCTGGTATTAACCAATTGAGCAATTCTCCACCAGAGTGGAATCAAGGCGTTGAGGGTTATTCCAAGCGGTTTGGGTCTGACTTGGGGATTGCAGCGGTTGGGACTACGGCGCGTTATGGGCTTGCAGAAGCTTTTAAGGAAGATACATTGTATTACCGCTGCGAATGCAAGGGCGTATTTCCTCGACTGAGCCACGCCATGATCTCGACGTTGACGGCGCGCCGCGGCGAAGACGGTCATCGCGTCTTCTCTCTCCCAGCGCTGGTCGCGCCTTATGCGGGCTCAATGACCGCGGTCTATGGCTGGTACCCGAATCGCTACGGCGCGAAGGACGCATTCCGCATAGGCAACTATAGCATGCTGGCCTATATGGGTGAAAACATTTCCCTGGAGTTTATTTATAGCGGACCTCACTCGCTGTTGCACCGTATGCATATGAACAATGCGCACGGCTCTCCTGATAAAGGACCGAACAAATGAGCGATCGCGGAGTTATTGCAGTAGAAGGCTTCAATCCGCCAATTCCGGAGCGGCGATTTGAACCCTTGCCTTCTGTTGCAGGTTCCGTTGCTGGGCTAATCAATGGCTTATTCGAGTGGTTCGGCAACCTTGGCATTTTTTCCTGGCAAGTATTCAAGGCTGCGGTTACGCCGCCGTATGAGTGGCGCGAACTGATTCGCCAGCTCGACGAAGTTGGGTCCAAGTCATTCCCGCTGGTAGCATTGGCGGGCGCCGCAATCGGTGTGGTCATCTCGCTGGAAGCCCGCTACAGTCTAACTCGATTTGGCGCTAAATCGATGTTTCCGGCTACTCTTGTTTACTCCGTGATACAGGTAATGGGGCCGATTATCACCGGTTTGGTCGTGTGTGGTCGCGTGGGCGCCGGCATTGGCGCAGAGCTGGCGTCGATGAAAGTCTCCGAACAGATTGACGCCATCGAAGCATCTGCGATCAATCCTTACAGGCTTCTGGCTGCGACCAGAATCCTGGCTTGCATTCTAATGCTGCCGCTGTTGACTCTTGCCGCTGATGCATCGGGTTTGTTGACAGGCTGGTTTGCGCAGTCTCTGGTAGAGCCGCTTTCGTTCCACCAGTTTATTGCGAGCGGCTTCAAAGGCGCCACCTTCGACGCATTTTTGCCGCAAACCTTCAAAACAGCTGTGTATGGCCTGATCATCGGACTTATTGCCTGCTTTCAGGGAATGCGCACGCAGGGTGGCGCTGAAGGCGTAGGCCGTGCGGCTACGAACTCGGTTGTGCTCGGCTCGCTCTTCCTTATTCTGGCCGACGTTGTTCTGGTGAAATTTATTCTAGTTGTCTTCCCTTAACTCTTAACAGGAGATCCGAGGATCATCCATGGCCACTGCCTATGACATTGCGATGAAGCAAGCGGAACCTGAGCAAGACAGCCGCGCGCCCGTTGTTGTTGTCGAGGATTTGCGAAAAACCTTCGGCCCCCGCAATGTTCTCAGTGGGATTAATCTAAGCGTAAATCGTGGTCAAACCCTGGCCGTGCTCGGACGCAGCGGTACAGGCAAGAGTGTGTTACTAAGACTCATTATCGGCCTCGAAACACCCGACTCCGGCTTGATACGTATCAACGGTCAGAACGTCGTCGGTTTGGCGCTCGACCGAATGAGTGAAATCAGAAAGAAGATGGGCTTCCTGTTTCAGCATGCAGCACTTTACGATTCACTGACGGTTGCGGGGAACGTAGCGTTTCCTCTTGAACACCACCGGAGAGGAATGTCCAAATCCGAGCGCGGCGACCGGGTCGAGCAGTTACTCGCTGAAGTGGGCATGGAAGGCAATTCCGAAAAGATGCCATCCGATATCTCCGGTGGAATGCAGAAGCGCGTGGGCCTGGCGCGCGCGCTCGCGCTGGAACCCGAGATTCTGCTTCTCGATGAACCCACGGCGGGGCTCGACCCCATCAGTTCAGGGGAAATTAACGATCTGATTCTCAAACTCCAGCATGAACGACAGATGGCATCCATCGTAGTGACTCACGATATGCACAGTGCCAGTACAATAGCGAACAGCTTGGCCCTCTTGGATCAGGGGAACGTCGTGATCGAAGGCACGTTTGAGGATCTTCAGGAAAGTGGCATCGGGTTTGTAAAGGAATTTCTCAAGAAGTCGTAGGAGGAGTTATGTCGAGAGTGGCAAGGCTGGGAGTATTCATCGTTGTGACACTGGCAATTCTTGCCGCCGGGGTTTTTATCATCGGGAGCAAGGAGTATCTGTTTCGCTCCACGTACCAACTCAGGGCGGAATTCGACAATGTTGCAGGTCTTGAAGCAGGAGCCGACGTGCAGGTAGGAGGAGTTCACAGCGGAACGGTGCAAAGCATCACTTTGCCGCACAAGCCCGGCGAAAAGGTCATGGTACTCATGAATCTGGACAAGGCTACGCACGAGATTATCAAGAATGACTCGGTGGCCTCGATCGAAACCGAGGGAGTGCTGGGCAATCAGTTCCTCGCCATCTCGTTCGGTTCCGAGGGCCACGCAGAGGTTAAAGATGGAGAGATTATTGAGAGTGAATCTCCGCTGGTATTGGCGGATATGCTCAAGAAAGCGAACGAAATTCTCAATAGCAGCCAGCAAGCTATCCAGAACACCACGCAGGCGACGGCGCATCTGAATTCGGTGAGCGGCAAGATCGATTCGGGCGTCGGAACCGCGGGAGCACTGGTCAACGACAAGCAGCTCTATAACAACCTGGAACAGAGTACGACTACACTGCAATCCACAATGCTCCAGGCGCAAACCGGTGTGACTGACTTCCAGGAAAATATGGAAGCACTGAAGCATAACTTCCTCTTGAGTGGATACTTCAAGAAGCGCGGGTACGAAGATTCCGCAGATTTGAAAGCGAATAGAATTAGTGTCCTTCCGGCGAGCGCGCCACTCAAGGCGTTTACTTATACAGCGAAGCAGCTCTTCGATAGCAGCGATTCGGCCAAGCTAAAGAATCAGAAGTCCCTCAATGCCAGTGGAGAGTTCCTGGCGCGGAATCAATTTGGATTTGCCGTCGTCGTAGTATCAGCAGGCATGGAAGGCGACACCCAAAAGGAACTGGTGCTCACAGAGGCCCGCGCCATGGTTGTGCGCGAGTACCTGGTAGAGAACTTTGGATTTGACGACAGTCAACTTAAGACCTTGGGCTTGGGCAAGCAGGCGGGATCAAGTCTGGACGCCGACTGGGGATCGATTCAGATTCTCATTTTCCCAACAGGTATCGAGATACCGGCTGACATACATTCCCCAGCCAGTAGCTCAACCGTAACAGATGTTGACCGGCCAGTTCAAGTTACTGCCGCAACAACTCATCTGCCATAGTGCATGAAGCCATGTGCAATCTTACGAAGCTGCGAATACGATGCGAGAATGGAGAAGAAATGACCGGAAGCAAGTACAACCACGAAGGAAACAGCAGTGAAAGCGGAGAGCCGGACCCAGGTCCATACTGGAGGCGCATGCATCGTGACTGGCGTTTCTGGTTAGGCGCAGTCTTCATGATCACTGCGATAGCCATCTATGTTCTGAGTGGAGACCTGGCGTGGATTCCACGCGGGCAATAGCAACTATCGCATCAGGTGTGCTTTGTAGCTCAGCTATTTGCCCGGTAATTTGGAATTCTTAGGGGAAGAAGGATGATCGTTCTCCTTCTTCCCTTGGTTTCTGAGCAAATGCAGACCATCGGACATTTGCTCCTAATTTTCGCCACGGTTATGCAAGGACATGCCGCATCGCTCACATGCCCTTGAAGGCCGTCTCTTTGAAATGCAAATGCCAGAGTGAGACGGCCATGACGGAAGTAATTCAACACGACTCTAGCGATCCGCTCGAAGAATCCTGAGTGTGGATCGGGTCTACGCAAATGAATGGAGAGAATGAAATGCCACTCGTCACTACTGGAACGCCACTCGTCAATGTAGTTATCACGCTATGCGTGGTCGGCCTGCTGCTATGGCTGGTTAATCGCTTCATCCCCATGCAAAGTCAGATCAAGGGTCTCCTGAACGCAGTTGTCGTCATTGCCGTGGTTCTGTGGCTCCTGAAGATTGTCGGCCTCTTCGACAACCTTTCACAATTCCATATCGGAAACAATATGCCACTCGTCACTGTTGTGATCACGCTATGCGTAGTCGGTCTGCTGCTATGGCTGGTTAACCGTTTCATCCCCATGCAAGGTCAGATCAAGGGTATCTTGAATGGCGTCGTTGTAATCGTCGTCGTTCTGTGGCTTCTCAAGGTATTCGGCCTCTTCGACTCCCTTTATCAGTTCCGCGTGGGACATTAAAGAATCAGCCTGTCGAAGCCTTGAAGTTACTGATCGAAAAAGAAACGAAAGTCCAACGCAGTAAGGCAGAAAATGCCTGTAGGAGGAATCTTGAAGCGCATACTATTGTTCGCAATGGGAAGTGTCCTCAGTTTGAGCGCGATCGCTCAAGCCGGTCCGCAAACGACGACGGTCCTTGAAACCACAGGCCCGGTATCCACGTACCGCGTGATCGTAATCAGCCGCTCGGTTCAGGCGGTCAACTATCAGCATCGCAGCGGAGCCTCGGACGTGGATTTCGCCGGAACTGCTTTGTTACCCTCGGCGAATGGAAACGCCAAAGTGCGCAGCAAGCGCGGCACGATGGAAGTTGAGGCGGAATTCGGAAACCTGCAAAATCCCACAACCTTCGGCAGCGAATATCTCACCTATGTCCTATGGGCGATCTCACCCGAGGGTAGGCCAGTGAACCTTGGAGAAGTGCTGGTTGGCGGCAATGACAGGAGCAAGCTGACTGCAACCACAAATCTCCAGGCATTTGCTTTGATTGTCACCGCCGAACCGTACTATGCCGTTCGGCAGCCCAGCAACGTCGTCGTCCTTGAGAACGTCATTCGCGCAGATACAAAGGGTACAAGCGAGGCTGTGAATGCAAAGTACGAGCTCTTGGAGCGTGGCGGCTACATTCCCACGGGCTACAAGTTCGATCCCGTGGTACTGAGCGCCAGCCTGCCGTTGGAGTTCTACGAGGCGCGGAATGCGCTCAGGATCGCTCAATCCGAGGGAGCTGAGACGTATGCAAGCGCGAGCTACCAGCATGCTGTACAATTGATGAATAGCGCCGATGCGTATGCGATAGACAAGCACATCGACCAAAAGCCCCTGATAGCTGCCGCCCGAGCGGCAGTTGAGTCTGCCGAAGATGCGCGAGAGATCGCGGTCAAAAGAATCGACGCGGACCGTCTGGCGAATGAGCGCCAGGCGTCGAGCGACGCGCAGGCAAGTTCGCAGGCTCAGGCAGACGATGCAACACGTCTGAAGGAAAAGGCGCAAGCCGACGCAGCAAACGCGCAGGCCAATGCAGCAAAGGCGCAAGCTGACTTGACCGCCAACCAGGCAGCGTCTACAGCTGCAGTTTCTGCAGCCCAGACAGAGGCTGAACAAGCTCGCAAAGACGCACAGATCGCTCAACAGGGTCAGCAACAGGCGGATTCCGACAAAGCCGCAATGCGTGCCCGGCTTTCAGAACAGCTAAATCTGATTCTTGCAACTCGCGATAGCGCTCGCGGACTGATTGTCAGTATGTCCGATGTGCTGTTCGACACTGGGAAGTACACATTGAAGCCGGGTGCGCGTGAGAAGCTGGCGAAGGTTGCCGGAATTCTTATCGCCTATCCTGGCCTCAACATCGAAGTCGGCGGCTACACTGACAACGTCGGCGGCGATGATATGAATCAGACGCTATCGGAGAATCGCGCCGGCGCGGTGCGCAATTATCTGGTGGAAACAGGCGTGACGACAAACTCAGTGAGCGCCAAGGGCTACGGCAACACGCTGCCGGTAGCTTCCAATGACAACTCGGCGGGCAGGCAGGAAAATCGCAGAGTGGAACTGGTTGTGTCTGGAGATGCAATTGGCAGCCCGTCAATGTGACGACGGGAAGCTTGCGCTAACAATGTTACGTAACCGCTGCGGTCTCGAAGAGAGGCCGCAGCGCATTTGCCACTATGCATCCTGCGAGCAAGCAAGCGAGGAGTGAAAATGCTTGGAACCATATTGATCGTTATTCTTGTCTTGGCGCTGGTGGGCGCCTTGCCACGGTGGCCGCATAGCAGGAGTTGGGGATATTATCCGAGCGGAGGAGTTGGACTGGTCCTTCTGATTATTGTCATACTTCTGGTTCTCGGCCAGATTTGAACCTGAAAAGAGGACAGGATGCCATTTTCCAAGAAACAGCAGTACGATAATACAGCCGAAGACATTGCCCCTGAGATAACTTCGCTTCACGCGATTAATGCGAGCCGGCTGCCTTTGCCAACCCGCATCGCGTTTATTGGAAACTATCTTCCGCGCGAGTGCGGCATAGCCACTTTTACAACAGACCTGTGCACTGCGCTTGCTGCCGAGTATGGAGAAGGTGGGCTGTTTGCGATACCTGTCAATGATCCTGATTCGAGTTATGACTATCCAAAGCAGGTCCGTCTGGAGATTACACAGGAAGATATTGCCTCCTATGAGCGCGCCGCCGATTTCCTTAATTTCAACGGCAACGATCTTGTCTGCCTACAGCATGAATATGGGATATACGGCGGAGACGCGGGCGGCCACATACTCACGTTGCTGCGCAAATTGAAGATGCCGCTCGTCACTACACTGCATACGGTTCTGCGCGACCCTGACCTGAATCAAAGGATTGTGCTCGAAGAGATTGCACAACTTTCAGATCGTATGGTTGTCATGAGCGAACTGGCGGCCCAACTGCTGCGTGATGTGTATGCGGTTTCCGGCGAGAAGATCGATGTAATTCCGCACGGTGTGCCGGATCTTCCCTTTATGGATCCTAACTACTTCAAAGACAAGTTCGGCACGGAAGGTAAATCCGTCCTTCTAACGTTTGGGTTGCTGTCTCCGAACAAGGGGATTGAGAACGTGATTCAGGCACTGCCTGCAATCCTCGCAAGGCAGCCAAACGTAGTGTATATCGTCTCCGGAGTGACCCATCCGCATATTCGCCGGCGCGAAGGCGAGCGTTACCGTGAAGAACTGCGAGCGCTGGCTGAACAGCTTGGGGTTTCCGATCAGTTGATTCTCAACAATCGCTTTGTGAGCGCGGAAGAACTTGTTGAGCACGTGGGCGCAGCCGATATTTACATCACACCTTATCGGCATGAGGCGCAGGTCGTCTCCGGCACGCTTGCGATTGCGCTTGGAGCCGGAAAGGCGATTGTTTCCACGCCGTACTGGCACGCCAAGGAGTTACTTGCGGAGAACAGGGGCGTAATCGTTCCGTTTCAGAATCCCAACGCGATTGCAGAAGCGGTTCTCGCATTGCTGGAGAACGATGCGGAGCGCCATGCTATGCGCAAGCGCGCCTATCTTTACTCTCGCGGCACCACATGGGAGAATACGGCACGGGCCTATATGGCTAGCTTTCAGCGGGCACGCTTCGAGCGCTCGCTGCATCCAAGAGCCGCCCAAATGGACGATCCCGCGATGGGTCCGATTGACCATTTGCCTTTGTTGAACACCGGCCATCTGTTGAACATGACTGACGACACAGGAATGCTGCAGCACGCCATCTTCTCGGTGCCAAACACGAGTGAAGGCTATACAACGGACGATAACGCGCGGGCGCTGATCGTGTCAGTTCTACTGGATGAAAACCCAGAGTATTCAGATCGACGAGATTGCCCAAACCTCTCTCATCGCTACCTTTCCTTTCTTTGGCTTGCTTTTCATGCCGATTCTGGAAGATTTAGAAACTTTCTCGACTACGACAGAAAATGGCTTGAGAATATCGGGTCGGACGATAGCCATGGGCGCGCGTTGTGGTCGCTTGGGAAGGTGCTCGGGGTTTCGCGAAATGCTGGACTGAGAGGGGCCGCAGGAAGGCTTTTCGAAGCGGCTGTCCCCGCGACACTTACATTTACCAGTCCGCGCGCCTGGGCGTATAGCATCCTGGGCATGCAAGCATATCTGGACTGGTTTCCTGGAGACAGAGCCATTCAGGGAGCCCGCAACGAGCTTGCGAATCGACTCTTTGACATCTATGAGCGGTGTCATTCCGAAACGTGGAAATGGTTTGAAAAGATTCTCTCCTACTCGAATGCAAGGCTCCCGCAGGCGCTCATTTTAGCAGGCTGGCGAAGTGACAACCATAGGATGATTGAAGCTGGAATGGATTCCCTGAAGTGGCTTGTTGCCGAACAACATCGCTGCGATGAGAATGTATTCGTTCCGATCGGATCTAATGGATTCTTCATTGAAGGATGTGAAAAGGCGCGCTTCGATCAGCAGCCAGTCGAGGCATGCGCAACCGTCTCAGCCTGTTTAGAGGTGTATAGGATGACGGAGGAGCGCCAATGGCTTGAAGAGGCGCGCAAAGCATTCAGTTGGTTTCTCGGGAAAAATGATCTGCAGGTTCCCCTGTATGATGCAGAGACAGGCGGATGCAGGGATGGCCTTCATCCTGACCGGGTAAACGAGAACCAAGGCGCTGAATCCACGCTCTCTTTCCTCATGGCGCTGCTGGAAATGCAGGCGGCCAAAGTTGCAAGCGTTGACGAACTGCATCATGAAATGGGTATCTCTCTTTGAATCCCCCCGATTCTACAGGCGTAGCGGCAGAGGCCGTCATTCTGAAACAGCAAAAGCCGGGAGCATGCGCGGATCGTCCACTGTTCACTCGCCATCCCGGCAACCCACTCCTTAGCCAGGATAACTGGCCCTATCCCATCAATAGCGTTCTGAACGCAGGCGCGGTACTGTTGCCCGATGGAGATACCCTGCTTTTGTGCCGCGTTGAAGACAGAAGCGGATTATCGCATCTATGCGCCGCGCGTTCCACCAACGGCATCGACAAATGGCGCATCGACTCCAAGCCAACTTTGATGGCGAATCCAAAGGAGTTCCCGGAAGAGATCTGGGGCATCGAGGATCCGCGCATTACCTACGTCCCGGAGCTGGAGCAATATGCTGTAGCGTATACATCCTTTGCGCGAGGAGGTCCCGGAGTCTCGCTCGCGTTGACCAAGGATTTCCGCAGCTTTGAGCGTTTCGGCGTAATTATGTCACCAGAGGACAAAGATGCAGCATTGTTGCCTCGAAGGATCGGTGGCCGCTGGGCTCTCATTCATCGCCCGATGACGGCTCTGGGTGCTCATATGTGGATCTCCTATTCACCCGACCTGCGGCATTGGGGTAGCCATAAGATTATTCTCGAAGCGCGGCGTGGCGGATGGTGGGACGCAAACAAAATCGGCCTTTGCTCTCCTCCGATTGAAACCGCCGAAGGCTGGCTCATGATTTACCACGGCGTGCGGCAAACCGCATCGGGAAGCATTTATCGGCTTGGCCTCGCACTCTTTGATTTGGAGAAGCCGGAGGTTTGCCTGCGACGGGGCAATTCATGGATATTCGGGCCAGAGGCTCCCTATGAACGGAACGGTGATGTAAACGATGTCGTCTTCCCTTGCGGACAAACCATCGGAACTGACGGAGACACGATCAACTTGTATTACGGTGCAGCCGATTCCTGCATCGCTCTGGCCACCGGTAGCATTCGAGGTCTCCTTTCCTGGCTGAACTCGAATGGAAGTCAAGCTGATAGTCGGGCATTCTAGCATAGGCGGCGATAAGTCCGGAAGGGATATGCTCATGAGTGATTCAGGCCAGAACTGGCCCGATTGGCTCCCGCATCCGCTGTGGATTCGGCGAGTGTGCCCGCGCTGCAATTCAGTGAAATTCAAACAGGCGGAGTTGCGGCCATTCGATGGCCTGTTGGCGATGTTCGCATTGCGGCCGGTTCGCTGTATGTTTTGCTGGCGACGGTACTACTGGATTACTTTGCACGGCGCGAATGCTGGATAAGTTCTCGGCTCTTTCAGTGATTCCGAAACTGTAGCATTCAAATGCAAGCTCAGGTGGAATTGAGTATGAGTGTTTTTGTCCAGCAAACAGCTCAGATTGCCGCGCCGCACGCGCAGTCGTCGCTGGCGCCGCACTGGATTATGCACCTGGGAGCGCTGGGTCTTTTCTTTGTTGCGGTGATCGATTCCTCGGTCATCCCTCTGCCATTGCCCGGGAGCACCGACTTACTTCTTCTGTGGCTTGTGGCGCATAGCGGCGATCCCTGGCTGCTGGCTCCTTGCGCCGTTGCCGGCAGCATCCTGGGCGGATACACGACCTGGCATATTGGCCGCAGAGGCGGCGAAGACGCGCTGCGCCACTACGTGCCGGCTCGCCTTCTTGGGCCTATCGTCGGATGGGTCGAGCGCCATCCAGTCCTGGCGGTCTTTGTTCCCGCCTTGCTTCCACCGCCGATTCCACTGCTGCCGTTTGCGCTCGCATCCGGCGCGCTGGGCGTTTCTCGCAGACGCTTCCTGGCAGTATTCAGTGCGGCTCGCAGCCTGCGTTACTCCTTCATCGCATGGCTCGGCGTGACCTACGGACGCAGGATTGTCCGCCTCTGGTCTGGAAGCTTAGAAAAGTGGTCGACTCCGCTGCTATGCGGCTTCGTGGGTCTGCTGATTGCCGGCGCATGTTTCGGGATATGGAAGATACGCGGGCTGCGCAAGATCGATGCTGCGGAGAAACTGGCGCGACCTAATAGATATGTCTGTGCCAAATGATAGTGTCTGAAATGAATCTTATACTATCTCCCATAAGTTTCGCGCAAACCTGTTTGGTATTGTCATACGCATAACACGAGCAATAAATTGGCCGGGGAGGTGATCCCATAAGCGCTAACTTGTTAGGTTCATGTCTCGTTGATAGGTAGTTTTGACTTAAACCGCGAAAAGTCAATTAGCTGTCAGGAGATGGCTTGTTTTCAATGAGTTACCAGTATCGCCCTGTTGCATACTGTTGCCTTGGATGTGTCGCCAATCTTCACACGGTATTCCCATCCGTTTCTTTGTCGTTGATAAAAAGACGAGTAGATACACGTTTTCAGTGGGAAACAGTGCCTTCGAAGCCGGACAAAATCAATTTCTCAAAAACGAACGTTTGATGGAAGACGAAAATCGAACAGGAGCTACCCCGGCTCAGACCCAAAATTGACTTTTCGCGGTTTTAGAGCATATCACTAATAGGTGTACACTGTAATTGCTCTGGCCTTCGCGATAAAGAAGATGGCAAAGGCCTATTCAAATGATCTTCGATGCAAGCTGTTGACGGCCTATGATTGCGGGCAGGGATC
>Ga0302319_10008706_pt1 | contig 19679 bp, 17 predicted proteins | sample Bog_T0_2_FD_203319 | JGI IMG/M metagenome (GOLD analysis project Ga0302319, IMG submission 203319) | Peat permafrost microbial communities from Stordalen Mire near Abisko, Sweden - Bog_T0_2 | ecosystem: Environmental > Terrestrial > Soil > Wetlands > Peat | place: Sweden: Abisko, Stordalen Mire... | reverse complement strand
TAGCTGAACGAAGAGAGTCGATCGGAGTTGACTAAGATGACGCGCATTGATTTCAATCCTTCACTTATTAGATACCATGATTTCGTTTTTGGTGCAAGCAATATCCTGAGTGCGTGGCTTGGTTGATCAAGGCCAGGTTACTCGTTCCGGTCTTCGAGGAGAGAACGCAGTGACCGGGGAATCCTATAGTCGAAGAGTTTCACCCGTTCGGCAGAACCTTGGAATCACGACTCAACCAGGTGGTCATCATCGGCGGCGAGACAGGCCGCCTTTGCTCGTACCGTTCCCGGCGAGGCCGTGCCTGCCGGGGTACAAGCAAGATCCCGGCATTGTGCACCGGACTCTACGGCCATCAAAATTGTAATACCGGACGACTTTCGACCTAAACGAGTTAGCGAGAAAATGAAAGATATGGCTGAGATGTGGTTCACGTCAGACTTTCACTTCGGGCACTTCAACATTATTCGGTACTGCAATCGTCCATTTGCGAATGTGCAAGAGATGGATGACGTGATCGCGGACCGATTGAATGCGTGCGTCAAGCCGAATGATGTTGTTTACTTCCTTGGGGACTTCTGTCTAGGCGGAGCGGAACAGGTGACAGCTTACAGAAGACGGCTTGCCTGCGGGACGATCCATTTTATTGAAGGTAATCACGACAAGAACACGCGACAGCTCCAGCGTCTTTTCGCATCTTGGGGTACCTTGTCAGAGATCAGCGTGGATAAGCAGAAGATCGTGCTTTGCCATTATGCGATGAGAGTGTGGCCGCACCATTCACAAGGCTCGTGGCAGCTCTACGGACATTCGCATGGCAACTTGCCCGATGAGCCTCTTTCGCTCTCGCTTGACGTTGGCGTTGATACACATGAATTTCGGCCTTGGCACTTTGACGAAATACAGACCGTGATGAAGGCAAAAGCAGTCGCTCGAGAATCGGACACAATGGCTGGACGTCGGGCCGCTCTTGCCGAACTGGCAGACTACGATCAAGAAATCGAGATATGAGCCATTACTCAATCGAAGCCAGTGGCGTCCCGGCATCATCTGTGCCGCTGATGGCAGTCTTAGGAGTTCGAGATCATTAGGTCAAATCGCGCTATCCAGATCAGATTTCCAATTTCCAAATTGGAAATCTTGGCCTACAAATAAGAGCAATCAGCGGAAGCGAGCCCGAAACAAGCTTTCGGGATTTACAGAAATTCCGTGAAAAGGTCTTTTGGCGAAACCGAGAGCGCCTTTGCCAGCTTCACAATGTCTTCCAGCGCCACATTCCGCTCTCCACGCTCCACGCCGCCAACATAATTGCGATGCAGCCCCGCTCGTTCGTCCAGTTCCTCCTGCGAGTAGCCGCGCTCGTCACGGAGTATGCGTAAGGTATAGCCGAATCGTGATTTAACAGAGCGTGTCGCCACACTCCCATACTTGAGTTCTGACCACTATGAGTCTACACACGATGAGTGTGATATTTTATGAGGCGGAGCCGTTCTGGTTCGGTGGGGACCGCAGAGATCTCCCTGCAGGGCCTGGGCGGCTGTGGAAAAGGTCATCCGATTTTGCCAACCAGCGCTGTGTTTGGCTGTGCGATTCTAAGAGGCTGAGAGGTTGCGATCCATGCAAGAAGACTACGTCGAATGTTCCGAGCTGTCAGGCAAGACAATTCACACTCTTCGTATTCACAAAGACATAGGAGAAGGAACTGACGTACAGATTGAATTGACGGACGGAACTAGCTTCACGTGCTCTCTTTGCCATCAGCGCGCCGTAAAGGCTTCCCTATATAGAGGCGGGGTCGGCACCCCGGAGACCCTCCGTAGCTACGAAATATAGGCATTTTCGGGGACGGTCCGGACAGTCGTTATTCCTCAGAGGAATAACGACTGTCCCATAATTCATTGGACCTTCCGGCACACCGCCCTTAATTTTGCGCCATAGCTGGCGAAATCAAGCCAGCGGAGGTGCAAAATGCTCAAGATCCGTCACCCAGCGCGAGTAAAAAGGCCTGCTCTTCGGCCTTTCATCCCGGGCGTTTTTGCTTTCACCATCCTACTGCTGCCCCTGGCAGCTCATCTCCCGCGCCAGCCAAGAGGCCACCGTATTCACGAATGATGCGTGTCGCATAGTTGGTCCTCGGCTAGTCTCGGGGGAACAGCCGTTAGCATCTTACCGCACTTCAAACAGTGACGAGCATTTTGCCTGTTTTTCGGCACGCATCGATTGTATCAGCAAGCAAAGTGGAACTCGGCGGAATACGAGGAGTATTCTTGACGTGATGCGAATCGTTATTTCAGGGATGTGGTTCTCAAGCATCGTTGTGTGCGCGAGCGTAGCCACAGCGCAAACTCAGCGCGATAGCTGGAAACTAAAGGCGTTTGATCTCGAGGCGCATCTTACCCATTCACTCGCGGATGCGCCTCTTACGAGCGCGGAGGCCTCGATGCCTTTGTCGATCATCTCGACGGCGGGACGCCGATCATTCTAGCCGACATGGGCGCGGGCGCCGGGCAGGTCGCTGCCGATTGGTTCGAGTCGATGCACGATGACGTGGCTGAGACCGGCGTGCGCTTCACAGCGGTCGGCGTAGTCACGCCCGATCCGGCAAGCGTCAAAAGCCTGCTCGCCTGGGCGAGTCGCCTGCAAGATCGGGTCGAATATGTCGTCGTCGAGAATTCCACCAGCTCCCCGGCAGACTTCACGTACTGGAGGTCCACCAAACAGGCAAGCCGTTTCCGCGAAGCGTTCGCGCCAGAAATATTGCAGATGGAGTTTCGGCTCGCAGAGCTTGAAAACCCACTCCGCCAGCATGGGATTCAACTGGGGCAGGTGGCAGACCGCAATGCCGCTGTAGAGGAGTTGAAACGAGCATCCCTGGTCATGCGTGCGCAAAGCTATCGGCGTCGGCTCTTTTCAGAATTCGACCGGGCCAAGCAGGTGTTCTTGCCATGAGCGGAACTCCAACGACTTCCAAGATGTCAATCGTTGCGGCGGGGGAGCCAACTCTTTTTGACTCTCTCGCTCGCCTTGTCCCCAAGGACTTGCAGACCGCTTATTATCGCGTTCTTGCACACACTCGCACACTGAGTCCAGACGATGAAATGCTGCGCATCCTGGAGGCAATGGGCACGTTGGCTTTGCTCACGCGCCACACTCCGAAAGACATCGCGGACGAGCGAGAGCGATTCCAGGAGATGTTTGAACTCCATCAACAGTTCTCAGAGGAAGCACAGCAGAAGACGCTCCGCTATGTTCGCGAATTGGAGTCGAGGCTCTCTGGGTTTCCCAGCGAACTCGAAGCCGGTCTTGATCCGGAGCAGATTGCGAAGTTGCTGGGCGAAAGCCTGCGCCAGCATTTTCTCAACTCCGGCATACCGGATACGGTCAAAGGTCTGCAAGCAACCAGCATTGCCATGACAACCGCCCAGAAGGAACTTTCGACCGCTCTGCGCAGTTTGTCCGATTCACAGGGAGCGGTCGCTCAAATCGAGTCCGCCAACAATAGATTGACGTATTCATTGGATAACCGGGCCAAAGCAGTGGACGCTCTCTTGCGGGAAGTGAGAAGCGATCTCGTGCGCCTTTGGATTCCGCTCATCGCCGGTGCGGCTCTCCTGATCGGACTGTTTGGCGGCATGGGCATTCAAAGCTGGCGGGATTCAGTTCCGACCGCTGCAACGCCAACCCCCACGATTGCGGAACCGGTCCCATTGCCCGAGCCGCAACAAAATTCCGCATCGCCGAGCAGCTCAAAGCAGCAACGCCATAGCCAGGCAAAGGCAAAGCCCGGCGCAGAGCATAAGCGATAGAACAGCGTTCTATCGCTCATGCGAGGTATCCCCCCAAAGACCCCTTTCGCTGGTCATCGCGCTCATTGTCTGATTATGAGTTGACACATTATAAACTGACAACTCATAATATGTTCCTGGAGAAATGGCTACGAAGCCAGTGCCCAACATGACCATCAAGCCAGATCCTTTTTATGACCGGAAGCTCGAACTTGCAGCCTTGGACCGTGCATGGAAGCGCCACGGGGCCGGTGGGCAGATGCTGCTCCTGTATGGACGCAGGCGATTGGGCAAGACATTCCTCTTGCAGCGTTACTTCACGGCTGGCGTAGACGGGGACGGGCACGAAAAACCACACTGCTACTTTCTAGCAGCGCAGTCCACTGCTGCTGCACAACGGCTCACGCTGGCCCGCCAATTGATCGGCGCACTGCCTTCCGACGGTGTTGCCGCCGAGGATATTGCCGTTTCGTGGAACGCTCTTCTTCGCTACGCCTCACAGCAAACGAAGGAGCGAAAGAAGGCCGCAGGGCGTTTTGCGCTGATCCTCGACGAATTCCCGTACTTGGTGGATCAGACTCCGGAATTGCCTTCTATCCTACAAGCATGGTGGGATCGCGAAGCTGTGCATTCTCCTCTATTCATAGTTCTCTGCGGATCGCAGCTCTCCGCCATGGCCGCTCTCGGAAAAGAGAGCGCCCCCCTGTTCGGACGCTTCAATGCCGGAATTTTTCACCTCGACCCGCTTCACTACGAAGACGTGGCGGCCTTCTACGCAGGCAGCCCCCATTACGGCGTTGTCGAGAAACTGCTCATGTACGGCGTTTTTGGCGGAACACCGCGCTATCACGCACTCGTCGATACATCGCACCCTCCCGCCGAGGAGATTGTTACGCTGCTGATGCAGCCGCGCGCAATCCTCGAAAATGAAGTGCGGTTCCTGCTCGGCAGCGAACAAATCCGCGATCCGGCTCCATACAATGCCATCCTAGCCGCGATTGCCGGCGGCGAAACGAAATTCAATGGCATTCAGCAGTTGATTGGCGTGGAGCGCGGTGCACTTTCCGGATCCCTGCGAACGTTGCTGGAACTAGGGTGGATTCGGCGTGAGTTCCCCTTCGGCGAAAGCTCCGAGCGCAGAGCGCTGTATCGTGTTGCTGATCCCTTTCTGACCTTTTGGTATCGCTTCGTTGCGCCCCTGGCCAGCGCCTTGCAATTCTCCGACCCGACTTCGGTATACGCTGCCCAGGTAGCCCCGCGACTGTCCGAATACATGGGTTGGTCGGTTTTCGAAGAGATATGCGGCCAATGGCTCCAGCGGAACGCACAACAGCGCCTTGGCCTCAACGTTCGGCAGATGGCCCGATACTGGAGCCGGGACGGCCGCACGGAGATAGACCTTATGGCGGAACTCGACGACGGAACATTTCTCTTTGGCGAGTGCAAGTGGCGCACAGAGAGCGTGACTCGGCTAAACGACCTGAGCGTCTTGCAAGCGAAGGTCGCCAGCCTGCCAGAAGCGCGCTGGCGCAAGAATCCCCATTACATTCTCTTTGCATTAGGTGGCTTCTCTCCCGAACTTCAGCAACTTGCTGCCGATCCCGCCGAACGGCTCTTCTTGGTCAGGGACACAGAAATGTTCGACCCTGGTCAGTAAGGCCCAATACCTGTCTCTGGAAATGGGAATCAGGGCTGCCGGGATTCGGCTCCCGCAGCCGCTGCAACGCCAATGCAAACAGCGGTGCCGAATATTCCAAGTCCCGCGCCACAACCGGGCGGGGCATCGGTAGAGAATCCAAATCAGCAAACCCGTAGCCATGGGAAGGTGAATGCGGGGTCTCACCGGAAGCCATAAAATGCGACTGCTTTCGCTCATGGACTGGCATCGTCCGCATTTCACAGCACCTTGTCTGGTTATGGCATGACAAGTTAGACGTGCTGTTCAATTTTATTGCTCTATTGCCACGCCGCTGCCATAAGCTTCTGGTAGCGTGGATCGCCCTTGAGCTGATTAAAAATCGGCCACTGCTGGAGAGCCCGAAGTCCTGCGCCCACCTTCCTGGTCTCGATCTGGGCGATCACATCAATTGCCCGGTCCCGATCTCCCAGCCCGAGGTAAATGAACGCTTGAAAATCGGGGGAGGTATTGCCGCCCCTGTGGTCGAGTTCATTGAGAGTCGCCAGCATTTTTCTGGCTTCTCCGGTGTGACCGGTCACAGCGAGTACATATCCTGCCTCTGCCATCGTGCGCGGATTGCTCGAATCAAGCTTCAGGCCGGCGCGAGCCTCCCCGAGCGCATCGGTACCGTGTCCCTCCTCCAGATCGATCAATGCCAGCGTCTCGTGCGGTTGGCCAAAGTCGGGCTCCAACTCGATTGCCTGCTGAAGCCGGAGTCTGGCTTCGGCATTCCGCCCGGAAGCATAGAGCATGTGTCCTTCATCAGCGTTGATGATGGCCGAAAGGGGATCGAGTTGGCGCGCGCGCTCCATCTCCGCGATGGCCTCATCCGTCCTGCCCTCAAATGTCAGATAGAACGCGAACCACTGATGGGCAGTGGCGTAGTTCGGATTCAGTTGCAGAGCGCGTCTGAATTCACGTTCCGCAATCGTTCGATCTGTCGTCCAATAATTCAGCGCGACAAATGCCAACACCGCGTGAGCATCCGCTAACGTATCATCCAGCTCGATCGCGCGATTCGCAGCCGTTCTGGCTTTCAAGAGGCTATCCTCCGCGACCACGCTGCTGTACGACGGAAGGATTACATAGCCCTCTGCCAGACCGGCGTAGGCCGGAGCGTAATTCGGCTCTCGGTGGATGGCCTGCTGGAAATAATCGATTGACCTGGTTAGGTCGGCAGGTGTCCGTTTGTTCCAGAAGTAGCGCCCCAAAAGACACAGATCGTAGACCTCCGCGTCAACCGGATGCGCGCTCACCGGTCGATTGCTCGGAGCGGGGGCCAATGCCCCGCTGACTTGGCTGGCAATCTCCTGCGATAACTCCGCTTCGATTCCCAAAACGTCCTCAACATTGCGGTCAAATTCCTTTGCCCAGAGGTGCCGATCCTCGGTCGCGTCGATGAGCTGCACTGTCACTGTGACTCGCCCGCCGGACCTGGCGACCGCTCCCTCCACAACTGCGTCCACATCAAGCTCTCGCGCGATCTGAGTAATGGGCTCGCTGGTCTGTCTGTAGCGCATCACGGAAGTACGTGAGATCACACGCAACGGAAGCGACTGAGCAAGATCCGTGATGAGTTCCTCGGTGATTCCATCCGCAAAGTAATCCTGGCCGGGATCGGGAGACAGATTTCTCAGGGGCAATACGGCCAGAGATCGAATCGGCCCCGGGTGTTGCTCTCCTCTATGCAAGCGAAGAAAGGCCACAGCAACCACAATGGCAATCGCGGCCGCGAGCGCCGCCAATCTCCACCTGATTCTGGGAAGCGTTGTAGGACCGGGCCTGCTGGGTGGATCGGGCGATGCCGCGGGCGGCGTTGAGTCTGCGGCAGACTCCTTGCCTGGCCCAACGACCTCAACCGGCGTCAACCATCGATAGCCCTTTCTGGTAACCGTCTGGATGAATCGAGGGTTCTCCACCGAGTCGCCGAGCGCGTCCCGCAGTTTCTTCACCGCGGCGTTAATACCCAGCTCGTAGTCCACAAAGGTTTCACGGTCCCACAACCGCTCGCGGAGTTGATCGCGCGTGACGAGGTCTTGCTGGTTTTCGAGCAGGGCCACGAGAAGCAACAGGGGTTTCTCCTGAAGACGAATGCCCGTGCTCCCGTTGCGCAGTTCGCTTTCGGCGGCTATTAGCTCGAATTCAGCAAACCTGTAGACTCGGCCGTTCATGGGTCATGTGGAAAGCCGGAGGAGGAATTCAATCTTCGCCGATTACCGAGGAATATGCAACAAGGTGGAAGCAGCCGAACGGGAAAGCCGGACTTGGGTCGCGAATCGCTAAGCGCTTGAATTCACGCCACTTCCATATGAATTCACATTTCATACAGAATTCATCCGCGAAGAATTGACCGTGCAGGGTGTTTCCCGCATAAAGGTTACGGTTGAAGGTCAGGTCTTGCAGCCGCAGATTAAGCTCCCCTCTCCTGATCCTTATGAACCGTGCAAGGCTCACTGAATGCAAATCCAAGCCAGGGGGATCGGCAGATGCAAACGCGGAAGAAGGTGTCGCTAGGGGCGGCCGTGCAGCCCTATGGGGCTGTGGAGGGGGGCAAGATCATTTCTCGTCTGCAAAGTCTGGCCGTGCTACTGGTCATCTGTTCCCTGCAGGCACTGTCTGGATGCGGTGGAGGTGGGGGAGGCGGCCAAGAGACTAGCCCCCCTCCAGCGCCAGGGATCAGCTCGCTGAGCCCTAATTCCGGCGCAGTGGGCGCAACAGTCACCATCACAGGGTCTAACTTCGGGTCTAGCCAAGGAACCAGTACTGTCACGTTCAATGGAACCTCAGCCGGAACCGCGAGCGCCTGGAGTGCGACAAGCATCACTGTCACGGTACCCAGCGGAGCCGCGACGGGCAATGTCGTAGTTACTGTAGGCGGCCAAGCCAGCAACGGGGTGAGCTTCACCGTGACCGTACCGGCACCCAGCATCACGAGCCTATCTCCGACGTCAGGACCGGTGGGCACCGCAGTGACCATCGCCGGGACTAACTTCGGGTCTAGCCAGGGAAGCAGTACTGTCACGTTCAATGGAACTTCAGCCGGAACCGCGAGCGCCTGGAGCGCGACAAGCATCACTGTCACGGTACCCAGCGGAGCCGCGACGGGCAATGTCGTAGTTACTGTAGGCGGCCAAGCCAGCAACGGGGTGAGCTTCACCGTGACCGTACCGGCGCCCAGCATCACGAGCCTATCTCCGACGTCAGGACCGGTGGGCACCGCAGTGACCATCGCCGGGTCTAACTTCGGGTCTAGCCAGGGAAGCAGTATGGTCATGTTCAATGGAGCTTCAGGCGGAACGGCGAGCGCGTGGAGCGCGACGAGCATCACGGTCACCGTGCCTAGCGGAGCCACGACGGGCAATGTCGTAGTCACGGTAGGTGGGCAGGCCAGCAATGGGGTGACGTTTACCGTCGGGGCATCCTCGGCGAACACAGTAACCGGAACCGCTGCGCTGGGCGCACCCATCGCCGACGCAGCCGTCACCCTTGTCGACGCCAATGGAAATGCCAGCGCAGGTACAACCGCCTCCGATGGGACCTTTATTTTGAACAGCGGCGGGTTGACTCCGCCCTTCCTGGTGAGGGTGGTGACGGCGGCCAGTTCGAGCGCGTTTCCTGCGGGAACCACGCTTTACAGTGTGAGCGCCGACGGAAACGCAACCACCCATATCAACGTTCACGTGCTATCGGATCTGATCGTGCGCTCATGGTACGGCGTCCAGGGCCTAGACGTGGACAGCGCCTTTGCAAATCCAACCGCCAGCAACGCGCCACCGAACCCATCGGAGGTTGTGATCGTCGCCAATAGCGCGATTCAAGCTTTCCAGCTTTGGTTCAGCAAGGCGGGGATTACCGCAACGGCGGGCACACCGTCGAATGGTTCCGTCAACCTGATTTCCAGCCGCTTCACCGCAAACAGTACGGGGCTGGATTCGGTACTGCACGGCATTGCTTCCGAGACATTGAGTTCCAACACGGGCACGGTTACTCAGATCACCGTCACCGGTGGAACCGTCACTGAGACGATCAGCGCGGTGTATTCCGGCGGCTCGCTCACTCTGAACACGACGACCACCGACAGCAGCAGCGGTGCCGGAACCAACGGGTCCGCCTCGACGGTCGTGCCGACGTCCTCCGCACAACAAGCTGTAGTGAACGGAATCAATTCCAGCCTCACGACCTTCCAGAACACAGTCAATGCGAAAGGCAGCGTCCTGGCCGGCAGCGACCTGCTGCCGTTCTACACCGCCGACTATGTGAATGACGGCGACAATGCCGCTACAGACGCTGCGGGACTCGCTGCCAGCCTCGCCGGCTCCACCATTAACAGTCTTCAGATCGTGGAGATCAAGAGCCTCGATACCACGCAGAACACAGCGGACATAATCATTCTGAACACCTTCTCGGAGGGCAGTCAGACCGCGACCGCCGAGAGCGAAAATATTTTCAAGAATGAGGGCAATGGCTGGTTGCTCTACGGCGACCAGCGCATCGCGCAGGTCCGGGCCACCGCTCAGAGCCGCTCTTCGCAGGGCTCGCCCTCGCTCGGCGCAAATGTGTCCCATGGGACTTACATCTTCGCGGGGGTGGAGGCGCCCCAAGGCGTTGTCACCAAGGCGACCGTCAGCGGTGGTGGAAACATCTGGAACGGTACCGCTTCGGGAACGCTGGTGCAGTTCCCCGCCATCCTCCAAAATGGTCAGACCCTGGATGATTTCCTTCTTCTTTCGCAGCCCCTCGGGATCGACGCCATCCAGCTTCCTGTGCCGGGAACGCCTTTCACGTTTAATCTCACGACTGCTTCTTCTGGCACTCCGCAGTATGTGGTTCCGAGCAACGCCTTCACAACCGAGTTCATCCAGTTCTCGGGAATCTCGAGCAGCGGGCCGCTGTCGTCTGTTCTGGGCAAGACCCTCACCTACAACTGGTCTTTGCCGACGACCTTTGCGATCAGCGCAGTCTATCTCTCCGCCAACGTCGAGGATGGGAGCGGTCCAACGGCCGACAGTTGCTCGATAAGCGCGGGCCAACTGGCTGTGACCGCCACCTCGGGAACGCTTGCAATTCCAGCTAATATGTCCGCCTGCGGCCTCAGTGCGAGCGACCAGATCCAAGGAATCAACGTCTTCCTCGAAATTACGGGCACCAACGACGAGGACGCCCTCGACGAACTCTCGTATCCCTACTCGGCAGCACCAGCGGCGCCGGCGATCGGCAACGTGAGCCCCACCTCCGGCGCAGTTGGCACAGAGGTCACGATCACGGGGTCGAATTTCGGGGCAAGCCAGGGAAGCAGCACCGTCACCTTCAACGGGACCTCGGCCGGAACGGCAAGCGCCTGGAGTGCGACCAGCATCACTGTCACGGCGCCCAGCGGGGCCACTACGGGCAACGTGGTGGTCTCTGTCGGCGGGCAGGCGAGCAATGGAGCGCCCTTCACGGTTGTTGCCTCCTCTCCCGATTTTTCCGTCTCAGTTGTACCTTCGTCGGTAAGCACTCAGGCTGGAACGACCAGCGCTCCCGTAACTGTCTCGGTCAACGGTTTGAATGGATTCTCAGGAACCGTTTCGATATCCGTCGCCGCACTGTCAAGCGGGATCGCCTGCTCTCCGTCCTGCCCGATTTCGATCAGCGCCAACTCTTCGGCACAGCTATCCTTTGTGGTTCCGGCCAATGCGTCGACGAACAATTTGGCGCTCACGGTTCAAGGCACGAGCGGCACACTGAGCCACAGCGCTCCGCTAACCTTGGACGTAACTTCCTCCCTGCAGGCGTACTGGAATCTCTGGAACGGATCAACTGAATCTGTGCCGCAGGGAAACCCGGCCCCCGCAAGTGGTCTCATCTTCGTTTCCGGCTGGGCTTTTGAAAAAGTCCCCCTCAACGCAGTCACCGTCCTGGTCGACAATGTAGCGATCGGCAACGCGTTTTACGGTACCCCGCGTCCCGACATCGACACGGCAATCAAAGGCGCGCCAGAGGATTGCGGCTTCTCTCTTTCGCTCGATACCACCAAGCTTTCCAACGGTCTTCATACCGTCTCGGTGAATGTGACCGACTCGGCAAACAACGTCACTCCGGTGTTGAATTACCCCAGCCTCATAGCGGCCTTGCAAATCAACGTCAACAATTCTGCACCGACGGCGACGGGCCCAGTTGCAAAACTGACGATCAATGCTCCTACCACGTCGCTGGTCGCCGGAACGATCGTCGGCTTCACGGCCTCCGCCACGAACGGATCCGGCCAGGCAGTGTCCCCTTCGTTTACCTGGAGTTCAAGCAATGCAACCATTGTCAAGGTCACGCCCGCTGGAGCAGTACTTCCGCTTACGGCAGGAACGGCAACCATCTCGGTTTCCGCTGGGGGAATGACACAGCAGGTTGGCGTCACCGTCCAAGCCGGCTCGGGAACTCCGGGCACAATTCAGGTGACGCTTGGTCCGGACGAGATTGTCTATCAATACCTGCGCGATGCCTGCATGGAGGGAGATGTCCCGGACGGTCCAGCGCGTTCGACGCGTTTGAGCGATGGATCGATTCTCCTCATCGCGGGAGACGCGCCCTTCAATTTCGCAGACGCCGGTGCGGACTTTTGGTCATTGCAGCGGCGTTGCAGTCCTCTCTTGGTCTCACCGGATAACCCGACTGCCAGCAGCTTTGCAAACCTACAGTGGATCGACTCGATCTATAACGACGGCACAACCATTCATGCGCTCGTCCACAACGAGTTCCACGATCCTGTTGCCCCGACCTGCAAGCCTGGCGACAGCACTGACGGCAATCCATGTCAATATACCTCCATCACCTATGCGATATCTACGGATGGCGGGCAGAGTTTCAGCATGGCTGGAGCGCCGCAAAACGTCGTGTCTGCGCCGCCAGTACAATGGACGCCGCCACCGCAAGGAACTTCTCCGTACTACTACGGCTACCAGGAGCCGACAAACATCGTCCACGACGCCGATGGCTACTACTACGCGCGATTCGGTGAATTTCCTCCGCCGGGCCAACCGTATTATGGCGGAAACTGCGTGATGCGAACGCAGACACTTTCTGATCCGACGAGTTGGCGTGCTTGGGACGGCACCGCATTCGAACTGCAAATGACGGACCCATATACTGCGACCCCAGCCTCGCTTTGTGCACCGACCACCACTACGGTACCCTGGGAGAGTCTCACTCATAACACTTACCTGGGCATGTACATGCTGGTGGGGCTTGACAGCGATTACTCAGGCGGGACACCGATCAATTGCGGGTTTCACTTCTCGCTCTCGTCCGATCTCGTGAATTGGTCGACGCAGCAGTTCATTGCCGCTGCGTACGTCCCTGCGCCCAACGCCTGCGAGGCACCGGCCGCGGGAGGCGTTGCCGGCTCATTCGCTTACGCGTCCATCATCGATCCCGACGACTCTTCGACGAACTTCGAATCGCCTGGCCGCACAGCGTACATCTATTACACGCGGTTTAATGACAACACGGAGAACCGCGATTTGGTTCGTGTTCCCGTTCTCTTTACAAAGTATTGACAAGCGAAACGACGGGTAAGCATACCCCCGCCGCAGCTCTAATCAGTTGAACCATGTTCCGGCTGGCACTGCCTTCTGCTGGGGCGCAGGAGCGGGACATTGTGGATACGGCGACTTGGGCTCAGCCGCTAGCGCGGGGCATTCTCCGATAAGTCAATGATACCGTACGGCGATAGTTTCCTTCTTATTTGGCAAACTATCGGCGGAGTGACAGGCTCGTTTGGGCTCCGACTCTGGCAAGTGAGGGGGCAAGAAAGACAATGAAGCCTTTGAGCATGCACAGATTATTGGAGTAGCCGGTCTGGTGTGGTCTGACGTTCTGCAGTCCTTTTAGGATCCGAAAGGTAACCGAATATGCACCGAACGTACTTCGCTCATTCTCGAATTGTGTCCTAGATCGTTCGAAGAGTGTTCAAAGGAGTGATGTTAACCGCTCTCTCCTAAGCCGTGAGGCTTAGGGATGGTGTCTACCTTCAGAACGAGCGCAGCGAGAATGCCATTCGGCGCGATGCTGGAAATTGACGCTTGCAGAATCATCCAGCAATCCTGAGGGAACGATGGACTAGCTTCGTGTTCGGTTCCTGGTATCACCTCAAGAGGCCAGCTTACTCTCAATCCACAAGTCGATCTCCGAGCGTCGAAAGCGCCAAAGCTTCCCGACGCGTATCCCGCGAATCTGACCGCTTCGTGCCATACGCTGAAGCGTCTTCGGATGGATGCCAAGGACAGCAGCTGACTCGATACTATTCAGCAGCCGTTCGTGTCGATATTCACTCAGAGGGAAAACGTCGTTCGTCGGAGAAGAGAGAATCACATATGGCCCCGCTTCACCTGTCCGCATGGCTCCAACGTGCATCGTCGAAATGGTCATGGTGTATCCACCTCAAGCCCCACAGTGCCGCAAGATGCCCTTCCGAGTCCAAGACTTCTTATCTATGCCACTATAGACAAAAACTATGGCCGAATCTGCGCGCAAGACACTCAGGGCACCACAATGTACCCGCTTGCATTCGCAATTCGAACAGCGATAGCGTCGGGATGTGCTAACTATCCGAGCCATGTCGGGAGGTGCCGGGTATGCGCAGCGGCATCTCGAACACAGCGACTATTACGATGAGCACCGCCGCGTTCAAGGTGAATGGCATGGAACCGGGGCGGAGTTGCTCGGCTTGCGCGGAGAAGTAACCCAGAAGCAATTTGAAGCTGTACGTGAGGGGCTGCACCCGGAGACCGGAGAGTTCCTTCGGCCTCGGCACAGCGCGGACCGCATTAGTCCGGATGGGGGCGAGCAGAGCAAAGGGCGGTCTCTGTACGATCTGACCTTTTCCGCGCCGAAGTCGGTTTCCGTACAGGCGCTCGTTGGCGGGGATGAGCGCCTGGTCGCGGCTCACGATAAAGCGGTCCGGGAAACGCTCGCAGAAGCCGAGAGTCACTCCGCAACTCGTGTCCGCCAGAACGGTGCCAATGAGGATCGCACGACCGCCAACTGGATCGTCGCCACATACCGCCACGACACAAGCCGTGAACTCGACCCGCAACTGCACACACATGCCGTTGCTGCCAACCTGACCTATGACGGAGTCGAAGGACGCTGGAAGGCTCTGCAGGCATCTGGGTTTTATGAACGGCGTGGATACCTGACCGAGGTTTACCGGAACGCGCTGGCCCGTGAGGTGCGCGGCCTGGGCTACGAAATAGAACCGCGCCGCGATTCCAAAGGCAAAGATCATGGATTCGAGATTCGTGGTGTTTCGAATGAATTGCTCGAAAAGTACAGCGTGCGGAGCGCGCAACGGGACGCCGCTGTCAAACAGTTCACTCTGGAGCATGGCCGCAAGCCAACCGATAACGAAGTTGCCGTCCTCGTCCGTGAATCCCGCGCGGACAAGCTGGCGGAAATCGCCACTGAGAAGGTGAGAGAACAGCAACAGGGCCGCCTTGCTCCAAACGAACGGCACACGCTGCAACTGCTCCACGCGGGCTCCCAGCAGCAGACTCCCCGCAATCTTCACGAACCCACTCGCGCGCCAGAATCACTTCAGTATGCGAAAGAGCATCTCTTTGAACGCAACTCCGTGGTTCGCGATCACGAATTGATGGCTGAAGCATTGCGCCATGGACGCGGGCAGATTGATCGCGGCGAATTGCGCGGTGTACTGGAAGTGGAACAGGCGCAGGGTGGTCTGATCCGGGCCGGCAATAATCTGGCTACCCGTGAGAGCCTTGAACGCGAGCAGCGGATGATTGCCGTGGTGGACCGGGGCATCGGGCGGTTTGAACGGTTGGGCGGCGAGCGAGAATTCCATCCGTCTGAGCGGCTGCGAGAGGAGCAGCAACGGGCCGTGCATCACATCCTCGACTCCAGAGATTTCGCAATCAATTTGCGCGGGGCTGCGGGAACCGGCAAGACAGCCACTTTGCATGAAATCGACCGCGGCCTCCGGGATGCTGGCCACGCAATTGTGGCCGTTGCCCCGACTCGAAGCGCGGTCGAGGAGTTGCGCAAGGTCGGCTTTCAGGATGCGATGACGATCTCACGCCTACTAGAGGCCAACACTGAACAACCTTCTCTCCTCGGAAAGGTGCTTGTCGTGGACGAGGCAGGCATGGTATCGGGCCGGCAGATGGAAGGATTGCTCAAGCTGGCAGAGCGCGAAGACGCGCGCATTCTATTTTCCGGAGATACACGGCAAATCCAGAGCGTTGAAGCATCGGACGCCTTGCGCATCCTGGAGCGAGAATCGCAGATGAAAAGCGTCTCTCTGACCGGCGTACAACGGCAGACACAGGCTGAATACCGAGATGCGATTCAGACATTGCGGCAGGCGCCCGAACAAGGGTTCCAGAAACTTGAGCAGCTCGGGGCCATACGTGAGGTTCCATACCTGGAGCGTCCGCAGGCGGTGGCGTCGGCTTATCGAGAACTGACAACTGATCCAAACCGCAAAGTGCTTGTCGTTGCCGGCACACATGAAGAGATTGGCAGGATTACTCATGCGATTCGCGAGGGCATGAAGCAAAGCGGAGACCTGGGGCCTGGAAAGATTTTCGAGCGCCATACGCCTTTGCAATGGACTGAAGCGCAGAAGAAGGACCTGTCGAACTATCAGCAGGGTCAGGTCCTGTTGTTCCACCGCTCGTCTCACGGGATCGCTCGAAACGATGCGCTTGTTGTTGAGCGTTCAGACAGGTCGCATATCATCGCCAGAGATTTGAACGGCGTTGAGCGCGCGGTGAGTCCGACACAGGCGCGCTCATTCTCGGTGCATGAGCGCAACCAGATTGAAGTATCTCCTGGAGACCGGTTGCTGCTGACTGGGAATCGGCGGGAGGCCGATTTCCGTGCCACGAACGGAGAACTCGCAAAAGTGCGGGGTGTCGATGGAGGCCGCATACAGCTTGACGATGGCCGGACGTTGCCGGCGAACTATCGAGAATTCGATCATGGCTATGCCATTACCGCACATCGTAGCCAGGGCAAGACTGTTGACGCAGTCGTTCTCTCCGGCGACATGATGAAGCAGGAACAGTTCTACGTCGCCGCTTCCCGTGGCCGCGATGGAATTGCCGTCATCACTTCCAATGTTGACCAGTTGCGCGAATCGCTGGGCATCTCCACTGCGCGTCCGTCTGCAACTGAATTGGCACGGGAACAGGCCCAAATTCATCCTGCACAAGAGCATGGTCCGGCGCATCCCTCGACACAGAAAATCGAACCGCCAATGCCTCGGAATGAGATTGCTCTCGGGCACGATATAGGGATGGGCCTCTAAAGAGAGTGATCTTGCCAAGCTGGATCGGCTCGGTTCTACCTGCCCGTGGCAGCGTAGTGATCCAGGTCGGGTAAACAGGAACCCATGCTGCATCCCCAGACATCACGCCAGAAGTTTGAGAACCAACCCTCGATTTATCCCTTTCGTCGCCCCTAGCGTCCAAGTCTCGTTCCGACCGAACGCTGCGAACCAGCATTCAGATGTGTCTGAATTGACCGTATAAACCATCACGCTGGCTCTCCCGTTGGAGAGAGTGTTGGCGCTGTACCAAACGAAGCAGCCCGAGCTGATAATGTCCTGAATTCTCCGGTGAAGATTTGGAGAGGCATGCGGTCTGTCCGTAGAGTGTGGCAACATGGGTAGCGGAAATTCTTGGTAGCCATCTTCTTGCCGCACGTAAGACCACTGGCCCAAGACCCTGTTTGGATTGAATGGAGGAAAGGTAATCTTGTCCTGATAGAACTCTTCCAGTGCTCCGTCGAACCTGTTCATGTACTCGGGAAACTGGAAATCCACGGCCCCTTTGCCTGAGAATCGGAGCCATTTGTGATCGAACCAATTGTCGATCTGGATAATCCAGAGTTGCTTAGGGGACTCCTGGACGAGCAGCCTTCCTAGCATCGAGTTCAAAAGCTTGATGAAGTCGTTATCGTCAGTGATCCCGGGAAGTATCTCGGCTGCCATGCACTCATTATCGAACAGCCCGAACGCGGGCGCGTATTTGGCAGATTGATGAGTTCCGGATGGATCGTCGCCGATCCATCGACAACTCGGCCCCGGTTCGCTGAAACCGAGTTCTGTCCGGAAATGGCTGTAATAGATCCGGAACTGCCTGTCTCCGTTGCATCAACTCGACAACGGTGCAAGACTGAGAGCGGGACAAGCCTTGAAACTGAATCAGAATAGCCGGGTTATCGAATGCCCTGACGTCTCACCCCTGGCGTGGGACGAGGACGATCTTGTTGAACCTATGACAGGTCGCCGAATCGCACTTGACGGGCGACCCCTACCCAGACGTGCTTTCTTGGTAGGCTACCCCTTCGACCGCGGGCTTTGCTTCCGCGGGCTCGACGCGTTCTGGACGCTAGCTTATGACAACCGAGGCACGAAGGCGGTGCTTTACAAGAACTGGAAAGAGCATCGTGAGCTGAATCGAAGTTATTACTTCGCTAAAGCCTTTGACTATCCCATCGCGCTCACCTCAATCAACAATGGTCGCGTTGTGATCGTCCATTGTCCGAACTCTTACGACACGGTTGAGATTGAGGACGCTGAAACAGGAGAGGTTCTGGGTAAAAAGAAATCAGACGAAATGGAATTTCACTCCAGGTTTTCGGTGTCCACGGATGGAAGATTTCTTCTGAGTGCCGGTTGGTTCTGGCACCCTCTGGGAGGAGCATGGTTATGTCCGGTCAGTGCGATATGCGGATCAGATGGCGCGCATCTCAAAGAGGTCGGATTCTCTTATGGTGCTGAGATCGACGACGCCGCATTCCTGGGAGACGACCACATAGTAGTGAGTTCCACAAGCGGAGTTGTAAATGAGGAAGCGCCCCCATCTGGGCTCGGGCCGTTGCAACTGGGGACTTGGTCAATTGCAGAATCAAGATGGGTATCTACTGCTCCGCTGCAAGAGGCGACAGGCAGCATCATGCCTTGGAGAGAATGGGTAATTTCATTCCACGGACACCCAAAGGCTATTGATTTGGCCACAGGCAATGTAGTTCACGTTTGGGACCAAATCAACTCTGGCAGGCAGATAGGCTCGATCGAACTGGGAGAGCCGCCACCTCCAGTGATGGCGCTGAATCCTCGCAAGGGAATGTTCGCCGTTTGCGATTCGAAGGGAATCGCTGTCGTTTCATTACATGCGTCTGAATGACCAATACTTGAGTCTGCATCAGTGCACGAGTTTGGTCTGGGCGGATTTTCCCCAAATGGGAGGCAATCTCGTTCCGCAGCCGCTATTCTGCATAGGTAGTCTCTTCCCAACAACCAGGCTACGATAGTTTCAACATGAGTGAATTCACGTCATTGTTCAGGGTTGAACTTTCGGAGCACCATCTCCGTCCAGGACGGACCAAGCACCGCCTATCGGACGCCTCGGGTCTGCGCGACTTCCCGCCCTTTAAGGCGCTTGAGATATGTTCTTCTTTCGACGATGGAGGATATTACTTGATGTATGAACCAGAAATTGGGCACGGGACCGACACTTGGCATCAATCGCTCGATGATGCCATGCACCAAGCGGAATGGGAATTTGGCGTAGCCAGAGACGAGTGGAAAAAGACGGATAGGCCTTATACGCTGAGCACAAAATGAACGTCGATTACGAAGCAACAAGTGAACTCTTTCGTCTTCATGATATTGAGGGCTTGATCTCATCAGGCGCTCCAGACGACGAATACGAGCCCGAAGTCGAGCGAATTGTCGCGGCGCTTGAAAATCTCTCTCGCGAGCAGGTCTCCGTAGCTGCTATCTCCAACATTTTTGCGGCAGTCTGGACGCAAATGTTTGGATTGTCTGAAGACGGGATACGAAGACGTCGTTTCGACTTCGATGAGATTGCCGAGAAAGTGATGCGAATCTTCGCGTAACTGGTGACCACACCGAGCAAGCGATTCCCAGCTGTTGGCGATAAGGCGGGCGGCTCTTCGGGCCACCATTCAATCAACTTCTCGGCATGCCGATTGTACGGCCGGCAACTAGCGACTTACTGCTTGATGAGGTCTTTGCCTATTGCTGCGGGCATGGTGCGCCCGAAGGCGGGACATTGAGAATGACATTCCCCGGATAGATGGCATTATGTGCCGAGGCGATGGAGGTCCGTGTCAAGGCTCTTGACCGCGTAGCGGCGGGCTTTGCCCGGCCTTGACTCGGACCGCGCCTCGGCTAGACTCAGCCATCCGGGGAATGT
>Ga0302319_10008705_pt1 | contig 19679 bp, 13 predicted proteins | sample Bog_T0_2_FD_203319 | JGI IMG/M metagenome (GOLD analysis project Ga0302319, IMG submission 203319) | Peat permafrost microbial communities from Stordalen Mire near Abisko, Sweden - Bog_T0_2 | ecosystem: Environmental > Terrestrial > Soil > Wetlands > Peat | place: Sweden: Abisko, Stordalen Mire... | reverse complement strand
GCGACCGGGGCCCCGAAGATCGCCATGATCGCGTCGCCGATGTACTTGTCCACGATGCCGTGGTATATCTCCACGATCCCGCTCATCCGGTCGAAGTAGCGGTTCAGGAGGGAAAGGACCTCGCGGGGCGGGAGCGATTCGCTGAGGCGGGTGAAGCTGCGAAGGTCAACGAAAAGGACCGTGACCTCGCGCTCCTCGCCGCCGAGCGCGCCGCCGTCACGCATGAGCTGCGCGGCCACTTCCGGTGAAACGTTCTTGTCCAGAAGGTCCCGGACCCTGTCCCTCTCGGCAAGGCCCTCGCTCATCCTGTTGAAGGCGCCTGCGAGCTGGCCGATCTCGTCGGCGCGCCCGAGCTTGAGCCGCGTGGCATAGTCGCCCCGGGCGATCACTTGCGTGTGTGCGGCCAGCGCCCGAAGCGGCCTGCTCAGGTTTCTTGAGAGAACGGCGGCCACAACGGCCGCGGCCGCCAGCGAGGCGATCAAGAGGATGAGAAGAAAGCGCTCCAGGGGCAGGGAGGGCGCCAGCTCAGCCTTGAGCGAGCGCTGCAGCGCGATCGCCGCATGGCCCGGGGTGATCAGGGGAAGGAGGGTGCGGTACGCGGTCACGTACGTCTGTCCCCCCGCTTCGGCGTTTACGATACCGTCGTCGAGCGAACTTGCCTGGACATGCGGCGCAGTCCCCTCGGGCAGCGTCGACTCGACGGGCAGCATGGCGACCGAGGCGCCGTAGTAGAAGGTGACCTCGAGCTGCGCGTCGGCCTTCAAGTCCGTCGCGAACCCGTGGTCTATGGGGAGCGCCAAGCCGATCCACGCGACGATCTCCGGCTTCGGCGCGTAGATGGGAACAACGAGAAGGGCGTAAAGATTTCCGTCGGGCCCCGAGGGTGGCAGCCGCGCGAAGCCCGTCGCCTTGGGGTCATCGGCCTTGGCGGCTTCCTCCACCAGGTTCTGGAAGGGCCTTAGCGCCGCGACAGGAAGCATGCCGCCCGTGTCCCCTATCCGGGTCCCGTCAGGCGAAAGCAGGGTCATGAACGGCACCTCCATCCGCACGCTGTACGACCTGAGGGCGGATCGGACCGTGGCGGCGTCGGGCTCCTCCCTGAGGAATAGCTGCCGTATCGAGTAGTCGTCGGACATCAGCGCCGCCCTGCCCGAGAGCTCCTGGAGCCTCGAGTCCACGCGCCGGGTGAAAAGCTTTGCGCCCTTTTCGAGGTTCTCGTGGATGCGGTTCACGGCGTTCCTGCGGTTGGCCCTGGCGACGAGCACATAGTCCGTGACCTGCGCGGCGGCGACGACGCCCACGACCAACAAAAGGAGTCGTGTGCCGTACCTCCTAAACTGCGGCAATCTGATACCCGTTGCGCCCAAGTTTTCTTTCTATTTGTAGTCAGCGCCGCCCGCATCCGGGGCGCGGCGGATGCGCCGGTCCGGCCGGAGGGTGACCGACACCACCTGGGTCGTGTCGCCCGACTCCGCAACCACCAATTCGCGCTCGACCTTGGCTGCCAGGCGCGGGTGCCACACTTCGAGGCGGTAGCGCCCCTGGGGCAGCCCGGAGATGTCGGCCACGCCGTCGGTGCCGGTCTTCGCGAAATAGGGGGTGGCGAGCACGAAAACGTAGGCGACCATCCAATCATGGATGTTGCAGCCGAGGGTGACCGGGCCCGGGCGGTCAAACAGGATCGAGGCGGATGACTCGCCGATGTAGAGGGGTATCTCAAACTTCTTTGCCGGCGACACCGAGTAGACGTGGTGCTGGACGGTGTCCTTGTTTGGGAAGACGACGCGCGTGCCGACGACGACGGGTGTCACGTACGTCTGGAACTCCTGGTCCTTTTGGACGATGGCCACAGGCTCGGATGGCGGATGCACCTGGGGGGTGCCGTCGAGAGCCACCGCATACGCCACGGCGTCGGCAACGGGGCTACCGGAGGGATCCTTCGTCACGACCCGGACGATCCCGGCCGCATGGGCGCTGAGCGCCGCGCTGGCCAGGAGGGCTGCTGCGAAAAGGCGTTTCATGGTTTGCTCAGTATTTGTGCGCGATGCTAAGGCTGACTTCGTCACTGATGTAGGGATCCGGGCCCAGCGTCTCGAAGCGCGTGAACCCGAGCGTGACCGACGTGTTCCGTCCGATGGCCGGCGATATTGCCGCCCCGTAGGACCATGTCAGAGCGCTCACCCGGTAGTCCAGGAACGGCTTTCTAAAGGTCGCCACGTACCGCCAGGGCCCTGCCAGCGCGTAGGCGCCCGGGTCAATGGGCTCCCAACCTGACGGGGACCTGTAGGCTTCGTATCCGGCCACGGTGTCGCCGTTTCGCCAGCCCCCCGTAACCGCGAACCGCCACGTCGCGTTGGGGTCCCAGTTGAGCGTTGCACCCAGATGGGCGTAGCTTCCCGTGAAGACCGTTTCCTTCGCGTCGTAGCTGCCCGCTCGGCCCTCTACGACGAGTTGGAGCGCCTCGGTGAAACGCTGGCTGTATCCCGCAAAAATGGCGCCCTCTGCGTTGCTGCGCTCCGGGTCGTCAAAGCCCACGAGCCCGGCGTCCGCTCCGGCATAAACCGTGGGAGCATATGGCCCGACCTCGAGCTTGTGGCGGATCTCAAGGCGCGGTCCCACCGCGACGTTGTCCAGCCCGCTGAATGGGGTGCAAACCTCAAAATTGGCGGACAGCGATGTCAGGACCAACGTGGAGAATCCGCCCGAATGGATCCAGGACGCGGTCCCGCCCGCACCCACGGTGTATGCGCCGAGGATGCCGTCGCCCGAGGCCGCGTTGGCGGCGTTGTCCTGCCAGAGAAGGGATGCCGTGTCCGAGACATAGGGGCCGTCCGCCCGCGCCCCGAGAGGGGCAAGCAGCGTGAGGATTGCCACAAGGATCGAACGCCTCGATTTCTCTGTTGAGCTCACTGGACGCATCCGGATGGCGAAAAGCTGTCGTGGAGACAAGCCTCCTCGGATCGGGCCATGCGCATGCCCTATCTCCGAAGGGTAACGACCAGCGGAGGGCTCTCGCCCGCCGCATTCAAAGCGGTCACCGATACCGGCGTCCCGGGCTGGAGGGTGAGGTCGGAAATCGTCCGAGTGAAAGGGTGTGCCACGTCGGAGTGGATGACGTCGAGGCCTTCGAGCACGACGCGCTGCCCTTGTGCCCCCACGGTCACGGTGAACGCGACCACAGGGCTGCCGCCGTCGGATCCTGCGGGCGTGATCTGGAGGGTCGCACCGGAGGCCCTGGAGGTGACCGAGACGATCGCAGGCGCCGGGGGTGGCTTCATCCTCCTCTTGTGGGACGGGGTCACGTTGGCGGTCGGGGGCGAGGGCCGGCTCGAGCCTATCCGGTTTCCCGCGGAGACCGCGAAGGTGACCCCGTGCCCGTTTTCAAGGTCGCCGAACATGATGTAGCCCTTCGCTAGGAATTCCTCGGCCGGCACGACTATCACGGACCCGGTCGATGCCGCGACCGTGTAGTCGAGCACCGGGACTCCGCCGTCCTGGCACGACGGCAACCACGTCACGTAGGCGAACCTGTCTTCGGCCTCCGCCGCGACCCGGGTCGGCGGGCGGGGAATGGTGAGCGCGCCGAAACGGGCCTCCACGAGCGAGCGGTAGGCGGGAGCGATGCCGGCGCCTTTGGCCTCTTCCGGGGGCCCGGGCGGACGCGCACCGTGGTAAGGGACCATGGGGGGCGCAATGAGGTTCGATTCCATCCGCGCCTCGCCAGGCAGGCTGCCGTCCTCGGAAACCGCCGCACTCGGATAGTGGTCGATTTGATTGTGCTCGATCAAGACGTCGCGGGAGCGTTCGACCGAAAGGGCGGCCTCCCGGTGGTGCTCCGTGCTGACATAGGTGAACCTGCTCTCGCCAATGCGCACACCCAGGGAAAGGAGCACCTGGACGGCAGACCAGGACACCTGCCCAAAGGCGCAGCCGTCCACCGTGCAGTCCGCGTCCCCGGGCCCCAGCTGGAGGGCGGGTGTGCCCAGGTGCACGAACTCGTCCTCTAGGAACTGGATGCCCGTCGCCTGGGTGAACTTCACCGCTGCCTCCGGAGCCGGTCGGGATGCGGAGCCGTCGGGTGATGCGTACGCCGGGTTCGGAGGCCCCGTGTATTCAAATTGGAGGCCCTTGAAAATGAGGCCTGATAGGGGATGGTCCTTTGAGCCGGCACCCGTGACGAGCACGCCGGCTTGCGGCGCCACAACCTCGGCCGACTCCATCTCCTCTCCCACGCGCGGCGTGTAGTAGATCAGGCGCGCGGGTCTGTCGAAATACCACTCGCCGGGCATTCCCAGCAGTTCGAAGGCGTTCTCGACAAAGGGTGGGGCGCTCTCCGACTTCTCGGACCAAATCGAGCCGATGCCCGGGGCCTGGAATACGACGTCCGCAAGGTTCTTCCACTGGGCCGCAGCATCCGGCGCCGTGGTGGCGCCGCCCGGGGTGTTCCTTGTGAAAAACTGGAGCACGCGTCCCCGCGTGCGGCTGCCCAGGGCCCCGTTCACATAAAGGACATAGGCGTTGGCGAGGCCGGCTGGGGACGGGGCGGACCACAGGTTGCGCCCCTGGTCCACCAGCTTCCATCCGACCACCCGGTAGCCGCCGGTGATGACGGGATGCTCCCCGGGCGCGGCGGTGTAGACGATGTTAAACCCGTTTGTGCCCGAGTCCTCCGGCCCAAATTCCAGGGGTTGGTCGAGGCGATGCACCCCGGAAATGAAAACCGTTATGTCGTCGGCCATGTCCTGATTCTGCGTCCGCACCACGTCCCTTGCCCGAGCGATCGAGCGCAGCGGCTGCTCCTCTGTCCCGGGATTCGAATCGTCCCCAATCGGGGACACCCACAGGGCCGAGCGCGCCACCGGCGCCAAGGTCAAGGCGATGGCCACGGACACAAGGGCGCGGGGGAGGAGTCGACAGGTCACCTGCGAAAAGATGGCCGGGCAAAGCGGCTTCCGCAACAAAGAGTGATTGAGGCGCCTCGGGGGCCCGGACTCAACGCGATCTGGGACGCCGCGCTTTGAAGGCGCTCGCTTGGCCGTTCAGGGCGTCTTGGCGCGGCCGTGTCACGGTGATTAACCTCGCGTTGGACAGGGATCCGAGCGGTGGTGTGGGATGCCTTTTACAAAACTCAGCCTGGGGCCTAATTTTCTGCGTGGAGTGCAGGCCATGGGATACACCGAGCCGACGCCGATCCAGCTGCGCGCGATACCGGCCGTCCTCTCGGGCAAGGACCTGATCGCCTCCGCCCAGACGGGCACGGGAAAGACGGCCGCCTTTGCGCTTCCGATCCTGACCATGCTCGGCGTCCACAAGAAGGAGGGCCCGCGCGTCCTGGTCCTTGAGCCCACCCGCGAGCTCGCCGCCCAGGTGGAAACGGCATTCCGCGACTTCGGGAGGTTCTCGGACATCCGGGCTACCGTCCTCCACGGCGGCGTGGGCTACGGGAGGCAGCGCAGCGAACTGCGCGCGGGCACCGACATCGTCGTGGCAACTCCCGGCCGCCTGATGGACTTCATGCAGGAGGGGGAGCTAAAGCTCACCTCGCTCCAGACCCTTGTCCTGGACGAAGTCGACCGCATGCTCGACATGGGCTTCATCCACGACGTGAAGCGGATCATCGCCAAGTGCCCCGCCAAGCGCCAGACGCTCTTCTTCTCGGCGACCGTTCCCCCGGAGATTGCGGCGGTGGCGTCATTTGCGTTGAAGGACCCAGTCAGGGTCGAGATTGGGGCCTCCCGGACCGTCACGACACTGATCACGCACGCGATCTACCAGGTCCACCAGGAGCAGAAGTTTGAGCTGCTCCTGGCGCTGCTGGCGTCCATCGACTTTAACAGCGTTCTCATCTTCTCCCGCACCAAGCATGGCGCCGACCGGATCGCCCGCCGCCTGCGCGAGGCCAACCACAGCGTCGCCGTGCTCCACGCCAACCGCTCGCAGAACCAGCGCATGGAGGCCCTCGAGGGGTTCCGGAGCGGCCGTTACGAAGTGATGGTCGCCACCGACATCGCAGCCCGGGGCATCGACGTGGCGGGCGTCTCCCATGTGATCAATTACGATGTCCCGGAGAATCCCGAGGACTACGTCCACCGCATCGGACGAACCGGAAGGGCGCAGGCCGTGGGCGACGCGTTCACCCTTGCGACCCCGGAAAACAACTCGGACGTGCGGGCCATCGAGCGGTTCATCGGCCAGGAGATCCCGAGGCTTAAGCTCGAGGGCTTCGGCTACAAGTCGGCCCACGACTATCCGCCCAGGCCCGCACAGCAGGCGCGCCGGGGTGGTGGGGGTGGGGGACGCGGGGGCGGTGGTAGCGGTGGGTACCAGGGCCGGCCAAGCGCCCCCCATCCCAGGGGAAAGCCGGGTGCGCACTGGGGCCGGCGCTGACCCGGGATTATTTGCCCTGGCCGTAGTAGGCCGACGCTCCGTGCTTGCGGTTGAAATGCCTGGCAAGGAGCGCAGCCGGGAATTTTCCGCCACGTCCGCCCAGGCCGAACGAAATCGCCGCGAGCTTGGCGCACAGCTCGAGCGCGACCGCGTTCTCCACCGCGTCTTGGACCGTGGTCCCCCAGGTGAACGGGCCGTGGCGCGCCACGAGGACCGCGGGCACCTCGAGCGGATCGGTTCGCGAGAACCGTTCCACGATCACGCGGCCTGTCTCGATCTCGTAGTTGCCCGCAATCTCCGAGGCCTTCAGGTCCCGGGTCACCGGGACCGGGCCGTTGAAGAAGTCGGCGTGCGTGGTGCCCATGACGGGCAAGGGCCTGCAAGCCTGGGCAAAGGAGGTGGCGTGGATGGAATGGGTGTGGACCACGCCACCGATCTTCTCAAAGGCCGTGTAGAGCTCGACATGGGTCGGGGTGTCGGACGAGGGCTTCAATCGGCCCTCGACACGGTTTCCCTCGAGGTCCACGAGCACCATGTCCGCGGGCTTGAGCTTCTGGTAGTCCACGCCGCTCGGCTTTATAGCCACGATCCCGCGCCGGCGATCGATCGCGCTCGCGTTGCCGAAGTTCAGGTGCACGAGGCCGTGGGCCGGAAGCCCCAGGTTCGCCTCGTAGGCCTCGCGTTTGAGTTCGGTGAGCATGGCGTATGCGGGCCTATTGAGAGTCAGGCGCGAACGCCGGGGGCAAGGCGATAGTACGCCTCGTTCCACCGGACCTCCTTCTCGAACTCGGAAAGCCGCGTGTCCTTGTCTATAAGCAGCAGCTCAATCCCCGCGATCTCAGCGAAGTCCCTCAGGTGCTCGGCGGTGACCGTGTAGCTGAACGCGGTGTGGTGGGCACCCCCGGCGCGGATCCACGCCCCGCAGGCGGTCTTAAAGTCGGGGCGGCAGTTCCAGATTGCTCGTGCCACCGGCAGCTTCGGAAGCGGCGAGGGCGGCTCCACGACTTCGACCTCGTTCACGATGAGCCTGAAGCGATTCCCGAGGTCCACGAGCGAGGCGTTCAGGGCGCCACCTGCGGGAGCGTTGAACACCAGGCGCACCGGGTCCTCCTTGCCCCCGATGCCAAGGGGGTGGATCTCGAGTGAAGGCTTGCCGGAGGCGATTGACTCGCAGATCTCGAGCATATGCGCTCCGAGGACGAGGCTGCCCGAGGGGTCCAGGTGGTAGGTGTAGTCCTCCATGAAGGATGTGCCTCCTTTCAGGTCCTCGCCGATCACCTTCATCATCCTCAGCAGGGCGCAGGTTTTCCAGTCGCCCTCCGCGCCGAATCCGTAGCCCTCCGCCATCAGGCGCTGCACGGCCAGTCCGGGAAGTTGCCGCAGTCCGTGGAGGTCCTCGAACGTGGTGGTGAATCCTTTGAACCCTCCGGCCTCCAGGAACGAGCGCAGCCCGAGCTCAAGCCGGGCGGCGTAGCGGAGCGACGGGTGGCGCCGGGCGCCACGCCTTAGGGCGGCAGCAACCGTGTAGCGCTCCGCGTACTCGGCGCACAGCCTGTTCACGGCCGCTTCCGGCACCTCATTCACCACCTTGACGAGGTCGCCGACGCCGAAGCCGTCGACCTGGTAGCCAAATTGAATCTCAGCCGAGACCTTGTTGCCCTCGGTGACCCCGACGCGGCGCATATTGTCGCCAAAACGGGCAAACTTTGCGCCCTGCATGTCCTGCCAACCGCGGACCACGCGCATCCAGGCCGAAAGCCGGTCCCGGACCTCGGGATCCTCCCAGTGTCCGACGATGATCTTCCGGGGCAGGCGCATCCGCGCGTGGAGGAAACCCGCCTCCCTGTCCCCGTGGGCGGCCTGGTTCAGGTTCATGAAATCCATGTCGATCTCCGACCACGGCAGGTCGCGGTTAAACTGGGTGTGGAGGTGCGCGAACGGCTTCTTGAGGAGGGAGAGCCCGCCGATCCACATCCTCGACGGCGAGAACGTGTGCATCCACAGGACCAATCCGGCGCACTCCGGGCTTTGGTTGGCCTCCATGCAAAGCGCCCTCACTGCGTCAGAGGTCGTCAGGAGAGCCTTGAACACGATCGGCAGGGGCAGCCCGCGCCTGGCGTTAAGGGACCTTGCGATCGCCCTGGAATTTTCAGCGACGCGCGTGAGCGGGCCGGGCCCGTAGAGCTCTTGGGAGCCCGTGACCAGCCACACCACCTGTCTACGGGGAGTCTTCATGAATAGTTGTAAATCATTCGCCGCGGGCTCGGGCCCTTATGTCCAGGAGCGCCTTCATGACCCCGGAGAGGTCGGTCTTTCTGGTCACGCCTCCGAAGCCGTCATGGAGGACCCGGTACTGGGCGTAGAGCTTGTCGTAGACCTTCTTGCGCCGGGCGTCCGGTTTGTAGGAGACTTTCCTGAGGCGCGTCATCGCGCGCTGCGCGGCCTGGAACGAGCGGTGCTCGCCGGCGAGGACAGCCGCGCTCATGGCAGCCCCTAGGGCGCAGGCCTGGCCGGAACCGGCGACGCGGAGCGTGCACCCCGTCACGTCCGCATAGATCTGCATCAGGAGGGGATTCTTCTCGGCGATTCCGCCGGCGCATACGATCCTGCGTATCGGGACGCCGTAGTCGCTAAGCCTGCCGATGATCATCCGCGCCCCGAAGGCCGTCGCCTCTATGAGCGCGCGGTAGATCTCGGCCTGCGTCGAGTGGAGCGTGCATCCCAGGAGCAGGCCGGTGAGGCGGGGATCCACCAGGACGGTCCGGTTCCCATTGTGCCAGTCAAGGGCAAGAAGTCCGCTCTCGCCAGGCTTCTGGCGCGAGGCCTCGGCTGTCAGCCTGGCGTGGATCGCCTTGTCCCCGCCGCAGACCGTCTGTGTCCACCAGCTGAAGATATCGCCGACAGCCGACTGGCCTGCCTCGATCCCGTAGTACCCCGGCAGGATCGCCCCGGGCACGATGCCGCATATCCCCGGGATGTCCGGGACGCGCTTGCGGGAGGACACCACCGCGCAGTCGCACGTCGAGGTGCCGATCACCTTGACCAGGGTTCCCTCCCTCACGCCGCATGCGACGGCCCCGTAGTGCACGTCAAATTCCCCGATCGCGATCGGGATGCCGGCCGATAGGCCGAGCAGGCGAGACCATTCCATGCAGAGCGATCCCGCCGGCACCGTTGCGTCGAAGGCCCTGGCATAGAGCCGGTCCCTTAATGGAGCGAGCCGGGGATCGAGCGCTGAAAGGAACTTCTTGTCCGGCAGGCCGCCCCAGTCGTCGCTGTAGAGGGCCTTGTGACCGGCCGCGCAGATGCCGCGTACGACCTGGGTGGGGTCGGTGACCCCCGCGAGCGTTGAAGGGACCCAGTCGGCCAATTCCACCCAGGAATAGGCCGCCCTGAAGACGTCCGGAGCGACGCGAAGGCAATGCCAGATCTTGGACCAGAACCACTCCGAGGAATAGCGGTTCCCGCATTTTGCCAGGTAGGCCGGGCGCATCCTCGTTGCGACCTCATTTATGCGGGCCGTCTCGCGCCAGCTGGTGTGGTCCTTCCAGAGCCAGCACTGCGCGGCGAGGTTGCGGCGCCACCGCGGGTCCATCGCGAGGGCGCGGTTCCTCCGATCGACGGGGATCGGGCTTGAACCCGTGGTATCCACGCCGATGGCGACCACCTCGGATGCCGAGAACCCGCGGGTCTTCGCGGCGGCTGCAAGGGCGCCCGCGACGCATTCCGTCATCGCGTAGAGGTAATCGCCTGGGTGCTGGCGCGCCAGATTGGCGTCCTTGGGGTCCAGGAGGACGCCCTGGCGCCCGCTCCTGTAGTTTGCGACAAAGCTTCCGATCTCCGCGCCGTCGCGGCAGCGAACGACCAGCGCGCGCGCCGAATTTGTGCCGAAGTCTATCCCTAGGGTGTACGCCATTTTTTTTGGGGGGCGCCAAGCACGATAGGGCCCGCGGATTCCGAGACGATCCTGTGTTGACTGGACGGTAAAGTGAACCGAAGGTCGCAACGCTCGGCGGCCGATTCCTAGCTTCGCCCGGTCGCCTGCCCCTAGGAAACCCCCCGTAAGCTACACCCTATAGCTATGCCTTCGTCATCCTCCACGCTGACTCCGCTCGACTGGCTCGCGATCGCCCTGTACTTCGGCCTGCTCCTGGGCGTCGCAACCTGGGTGGTGCGCAAGAACAAGGACACCGCGGCGGACTACTTCCTTGCGGGCCGCAACCTCGGCTGGTGGGTCATCGGCGCCTCGATCTTCGCGTCGAACATTGGTTCGGAGCACATCGTGGGCCTGGCCGGTTCGGGCGCTTCCGACGGTGTCGCGCTCGCGCACTATGAGCTTCATGCCTGGTGCCTCCTTGTCCTGGCCTGGGTCTTCGTCCCGTTTTACTCGAGGGCGCTCGTCTTCACGATGCCCGAGTTCCTCGAGCGCCGCTTCAGCTCCGGGTCGCGCTACGTCCTGTCGATCGTCTCGATCATCACCTTCATCGTCTCGAAGATCGCCGTAGGGATCTTTGCCGGAGGCGTCGTGTTCGCGACGCTTCTTCCCGAGGTGCACCTGACGATCGGGGGCTCCACGATCAACAGCTTCTGGATCGGATCGGTCTCAGTCATCCTGCTTACGGGCCTCTACACGCTCCTGGGTGGGATGCGAGCGGTCGTCTATAACGACGCTGTCCAGGTCGTTGTCCTTATCGGCGGCTCGGCGTGCCTCACCTTCTACGGCCTCCACCGCCTGGGCGGCTGGGGCGAACTCAAGCACTTCTGCGGCTCGGAAATGTTCAACCTCTGGAAGCCCATAACGCCGGTGGGCGTGCAGGCGACCTGGGCCCCGATCCTGGAGACCAACGCCTCCGGGGGGATCGTGAGGCAGGCCTGGTACTTCAACGACCGGTTCCCCTGGCCCGGCATGCTGATCTGCGCGCCGATCATCGGCCTGTGGTATTGGTGCACCGACCAATACATCGTCCAGCGGGCGCTCGGCGCCCCGAACGAGACGATCGCGCGCCGAGGAAGCATCTTTGCCGCCTTCCTCAAGCTTTTCCCGGTCTACCTCTTCATCCTGCCCGGGCTCATCTGTTTCGCCCTCGCAAAAAGCGGGAAGGTCCCGGAGCTCCAGTCAAGGATGTTTGCCGATGGTAAACTCGTTCCGGCCGAAGCGCAGGCCGCATTCCCGCTGATGGTCGAGTTCCTGCTGCCCCCCGGTCTCCGCGGGATCGTTGTGGCGGGCCTCCTTTCCGCGCTGATGGGTTCCCTTGCCGGCGTCTTCAATGCCTGTTCGACCCTGTTCACGGTCGACATCTACCAGAAGATACGGCCGCTCGCGTCGCAGCATGAGCTCGTCCGCATGGGCCGCATCGCGACGGGCGTGATGATCGTTGTCGCTCTGGTATGGATCCCCGTGATTCAGGGGGCGCACGGCCTCTACGATTACCTGCAGTCGGTCCAGGGGTACCTGGCGCCGCCGATCTTCGTCGTATTCTTCTTCGGCGTCTTCTGGAAGCGCCTGAACGCCCAGGGCTGCCTATGGGCGATGGTCGTGGGTTTCATTATCGGCGGCTTCCGAATGGTCGTCGATACGTTAAGAACCATGAAGGTGTCGGGGCTGGAGAACGGCTACGACCACGGTTCGTTCTTTTGGATCATCAACAACATCAACTTTCAGTACTTCAGCGTGCTGATCACGGTGATCTCGGCCGTCGTCATGGTGGTCGTCAGCTACGCGACGGCGACACCGGACTACGTGAGGATTAAGAGCCTCACCTTCGCAACGGCCTCCGACGAGGACCGCGCGCGGACCCGGGCTAGCTGGGCACCGAGGGATGTTGTCGCCTCGGCCTTCATCCTGGGCTGCATCATCGCCGCCTACGTCTATTTCTCGGGCTGACCGGCTCCGCCGGTCGGCAAAACCTCAGGAAAGCTGTTCCGTTATGAATCTCCGCCAATTCCTTAGCATCTGCTCCGCAGCCGCCGCATTCGGCATGTCGGCCTCGGCCGGCCTCTCCAAGGTGGAGAAGGTGCCATTCGGCGAGACCGGCGGCACGGCCGTCGACCTCTACGTCCTCACGAACTCGGGCGGCATGACCGCGAAGGTCATGACGTACGGGGCGACCCTGACCGAGCTCGAGACGCCGGACCGCAGCGGAAAATTGGGCGACGTGGTCCTCGGCTGCGACAGCCTCGAGGGTTACCTCCAGAAGGTGCCGTTTTTCGGCGCCACGGTCGGGAGGGTCGGCAACAGGATAGCCAACGGCCAGTTCTCCCTGAACGGGCACACCTACCAGCTTGCCACCAACGACGGCCCCAACCACCTGCACGGGGGCAACAGGGGCTTCGACAAGAGGGTGTGGACCGCCGAGGTCGTCCCGGGCGCCACGGCCAGCGCGAGGTTCACCTACCTCAGCGTCGACGGCGAGGAAGGGTATCCCGGCAACTGCACGGTCACGGTGACCTACTCCCTCACGGACTCAAACGAGCTTCGGCTCGATTACACGGTCGCTTCCGACAAGGACACGCCGGCCAACGTCACCAACCACAGCTATTTCAACCTGGGAGGTGCGGAGAACGGGAGCATCCTGGACCAGGAGGTCATGCTCAATGCGGACCGATACACCCCCGTGGACGCCACGCTGATACCGACAGGAGAGCTTCGGTCCGTCGCGGGGACGCCGATGGATTTTCGGAAGCCGACGGCGGTGGGCGCCCATTTGAAGGAGGTCGGGGGAGTGCCGGTTGGCTACGACCACAATTATGTCCTAAACGGCGGCGGAGGAGCCCTCGCCTCCGTCGCTACCGTCCACGATCCCAAGTCGGGGCGCCTGATGGTGGTGACCAGCACCGAGCCCGGGGTGCAGTTTTATAGCGGCAATTTCCTGGACGGCACGATCACGGGGAAAAAGGGCGTCGTGTACCGGCAGTACTGGGGCCTGTGTCTTGAGACCCAGCATTTTCCGGACTCGGTCAACCACCCGAACTTCCCGTCCTACGTGGTCAAGGCTGGAGAGACCTACCGGTCGACGACGATCTACGCGTTTTCGGCCCATTGACGCGGGCCTCTTTAGCCCCGCATAAGGCCGGCTTGATCTGCATGCGGCCCGAGCAGGCTGGCTTGCCGCGCGGCGCCGCGTCCCTCAACATGGCCCCCTTACCCCCTATGATCAAACGCCCCCGTCAGTTCCTCGGCCTTCTCGTGGCTCTTTCCATGGGATTTGCCGGAGTCACCACGCATGCAGCCGAATCCGCGGGCAGGGAGAGGCTCCTGTTGGATTTTGGCTGGAGATTCCACCTCGGCAATGATTGGGGCCCGGGCTACGGGCTCGCGAAGGCCGGAACGGGCTATGGACCGGGAAGCTCCGACTACAGCGATGCCAGCTGGCGCAGGGTCGACCTTCCTCACGACTGGGTGATCGAGCTACCCTTCGACAAGACGGCCGACGGGTCGCACGGCTTCAAGGCGATTGGGGAGGGCTTTCCCCAGAACAGCACGGGCTGGTACCGGCGCACCTTCGAGCTGCCCGCCTCCGATGCAGGAAAAAGGCTCTGGCTCGAGTTCGACGGCGTCTACCGGGACTGCACCGTGATCGTGAATGGATGGTTCGTCGGCCACCACGAGGGCGGCTACAACGGCTTCAGGTACGACATCACTGACGTCGCCAACTGCGGCGCCAGGAACGTGGTGACGGTCCGCGTGGACGCCTCCCAGTTCGAGGGTTGGTTCTACGAGGGGGCGGGCATCTACAGGCACGCATGGCTTGTGAAGACGGCCCCGCTCTCGGTCGCGCCCGATGGCGTGTTCGTGTTCAGCACCTTCAAGGGCGGCGCCGCCAAGGGCCCGGCCGAGATCCACCTCCAGACCAGGCTCGCGAACACCCAGGGCGCGGCCGCCGATGCCAGCGTGACCTGGGAAATCCTCTCCCCCGCAGGGGAGTTGCTCGCCAAGGCCAGTCGTTCCCAGACCGTGGGCCCCAAGTCCAGGGCCGAAGTGGAACAGACGGCCCAGGTCGAGTCGCCGCGTCTTTGGTCGCCGGAGTCGCCCTCCCTGTACAAGCTCGTCACCACGGTCTCAAGCGGCGGCAAGGTCGTGGACCGCGTCGAGACCGCGTTTGGCATCCGCACGTTCGCCTTTGACGCCGACCGCGGCTTCCTGCTGAACGGGGAGCCGTACACGCTCAAGGGCACCTCCAACCACCAGGACCATGCCGGCGTGGGCTCTGCATTGCCCGACGGCGTGCAGTACTACCGGATCGCCCGCCTTAAGGACATGGGCTGCAATGCCTACAGGAGCTCGCACAATCCGCCGACCCCCGAGCTGCTCGATGCGTGCGACAGGCTGGGCATGATCGTCATGGACGAGAACAGGCTCCTCGGAAGCGACTCCCTCCACCTCGCGATGCTCGACGAGCAGGTCCGGCGCGACCGGAACCACGCCTGCGTGGGACTCTGGTCCCTCGGGAACGAGGAGTTCACGGTCCAGGGCACGCAGTCAGGCCGCCGGACGGTCGCGACCATGCAGGAATTGGTGAAGCGCCTTGACCCGAGCCGCCCGGTGACCTGCAACGCGGCCGTGGGCAACGACTACCCGGGCGTGAACGAGGCCATCGAGGTGCGCGGATGGAGCTACCATGTCGGCCCCGACATGGACGCCTACCACAAGGAGCACCCGCTGCAGCCGAACGTTGGGAGCGAGCAGGGCAGCACGGTGTCCACGCGAGGCATCTATGCTAACGACCCGGTCCGGGGCTACGTGAGCGCCTACGACGACAACGCTCCCGAGTGGGCCCAAACGGCCGAGACGTGGCTCACCTATTTCGCGACGCGGCCGTGGATGTCCGGAGGGTTCGTGTGGACCGGTTTCGACTACCGCGGCGAGCCGACGCCCTACGGATGGCCCTGCATCAGTTCCCACTTCGGGATCATGGACACCTGCGGGTTTGCGAAGGACAATTTTTGGTTCTACCAGGCGGCATGGACCGAGAGCCCGATGGTCCACGTGCTTCCCCACTGGAACTGGCCGGGTAAAGAGGGTCAGGAGATCGATGTCCGCACCCAGAGCAACTGCGACGAGGTCGAGCTGTTCCTAAACGGACGGAGCCTGGGCCGGCAGGCCGTGAAGCGGAACTCCGAGTCCAAGTGGAAGGTCGTCTACGAGCCCGGGGCCCTCATGGCACGCGCCTTCCGGGCGGGCGGTGTGGTAGCGGAGACGAAGGTTGAGACTACGGGCGCCGCCGCGGCCGTTCAGCTGAAGGCCGACAAGCCGGCATTCTGGGCGAACCGCGAGGACGTTTCTCTCTTCACCGTCTCTGTTGTCGACGCCCAGGGCCGGGTGGTCCCCGTAGCCGGAAACGGCGTCGCGTTTGAGGTCGAGGGCCCGGGCCGGATCATCGGCGTCGGCAACGGCGACCCGAGTTGCCACGAGCCGGACACGCTGATGGCCGTGGCCTCCTCGCACACGCTCCCGATTGATGGCTGGCGGATGAAGAAGGTCGCCCGTTCCAACCAGGAGATGGCGCCCGAGGACTCAATGGAGTTTGACGATTCGGCCTGGGACCCTGTTGACGTCCGCGCCGACGTCGGCGCCCTCGCCCTGCGAGAAAGGGCCTTCTACAGGACGCGTTTCAAGGTGGAGGCCAAGGATCTGGCGTCCCCGGCGGTCGAAGTCGTGTTCTCGAGGATTGCGGGCGGGGTCGGGGTCTACGTCAACGGCCACAAGGTCGGGGGCGGCGTCGACGGGCACTCGGCTGCGGTGTACGACGTGAAGGCGCTCCTTCACCCCGGCGAGAACGTGATCGCCGTCCCGGTCGAGAACTACGGCCCGGAGGGCGCCGGCATCAGCAAGGGGGTCGTGCTCCGCCTTATGGAGGATCCGCCCGCCCTCCACTGGAGCCGCAGCGTTTTTAACGGCTTTGCCCAGGTGATCGTGCAATCGACCGGGGAGTCGGGAAGCGTGACCCTAAAGGCCGCCTCCGAGGGCCTTCAGGCTGCCTCCCTTGAGGTGAAGGCCATGCCCGCCTCCCCACGCCCGTCCGTCCCCTGAACCGGACCAGGCCGCAAAGACGCCCGCATGGAAACGCTGAATCCGGTCGAGGCCAGGGTGCTGGGCACCCTGGTTGAGAAGGACCTGACCACCCCGGACTATTACCCGCTCTCGCTTAACGCGCTCACGAATGCCTGCAACCAGAGCTCGAACCGGGATCCCGTGGTGTCGTTCTCGGAGGAGATCGTGGTCAGGGGCCTGGATTCGCTAAGGGAGAAGAAGCTCGCCTATATGTTCCAGGGGGCGGACAGCAGGGTCGCCCGGTACGGCCACCGCGTCGTGGAATCGTTCGGCCTGGATAGGCCTGCGGCGGCGGTCCTGTGCGTCCTGCTCTTGAGGGGGCCCCAGACGGTGGGTGAGGTCCGCACGCGGACCTCGCGGATGCACGAGTTCCCCAGCCTTGAGGACGCGGAGGGCTGCCTGGCCCTCCTGGCCTCAAGGCCCGAGGATCCCCTCGTGGCGAAGCTTCCCCGCATGGCGGGCATGAAGGAACAGCGCTTCGCGCACCTGCTCTCGGGGCCGGTCTCGCTGGAGCTCATGGGGGCCGTCCCGGCTGCCGAGCCCGCCGTGCTCGCGGTGCGCTTTGAGAACGAGCGCCTCGAGAAGCTCGAGGCGCAATCGCAGGCGCTAAAGGACGAGGTGGACGACCTTCGCCGCCAGCTCACCGAGCTGCGGAAGATTCTTGAGTAGCGATCCGGTTTGATTTGCGCCGTCTTCGGTCCAACGGTGGCGGCTCCCTGCCACCCCGGAGAAACCCCCGTCATGCCCCGCAAGCCCCGGCCACATCCCTCGTTCCTGCGCGGACTCGCGCTCGCCTGCGCGTTTCTCCTCGGGCCAGGCGCGGGCGCCACCGAGTCGCCGGCGCGTCCCGGGGTGCTCGTGGCGCCGACCGACCCCCGGATCGCCTACATGGGAAGGCTCGAGCTCTCGGAGGGCGGAGCGCGGATGGGGTTTCCGGGCGTCACCATCCGCTTTGCCTACCGGGGTCCTGCGCCCTCGATCCGGATGACGGGCGATTCCCCCAATTGCTTTTTCAACCTCTCGTGCAACGGGTGGGATCCGGTATTGATCCACCTGAAGGCGGGCCCAAATGAGGTCGCGCTTCCGACCGGCGCCGCCCCGGCCGTAGGGTGGGTGGTGGAACTCGTGCGCAGGACCGAGTCGTGGATGGGTACCGCCTCCCTGGATGGGCTCCTCCTGCCAGAAGGGTGTGAGCTCGTTCCTCCCCCCGCCTTTCCGGCGAGGAAGCTCCTGTTCATCGGGGACTCGCTCACCTGCGGGGAGTACGACGAGCGGTTCCCCCCCGAAAACGACTCAACGCCCCGCACGACCAACGCCGCGCGGTCGTACGCCATGGTGCTTGCCCGATGGCTCAACGCGCAGGTGCACCTGGTCAGTTATGGCGGCCGCGGCATCACGCGCGACTGGGCGGGAAAGTCCGACGTGGCCACGGCCCCCGTGTTCTTCGAGCGCGCACTTCCGGACAAGGAGGGGAGTGTTTGGGACCACTCGCGCTACCAGCCCGACGTGATCGTGATCAATGACGGCACGGATTTTGACGGCGGACCGCTCGATGTCGCGCGGTTTACCGACGCCTATGCCGTCTTTGTGGCGCGGGTCCGCGCCGTTCACCCGAGCGCCTACATCCTCCTCACCGAAAGCGGATTCCAATCGGACGGCTCCGACGGCCGATCGCGGGCCTCCCGGGACAGGCTTCTTGAAACGATCCGCGAGGTGGCCGATCGGCGCCACAAGGTCGGGGATCTGCGTGTCGGTGTTGCCAGGACGGGCTTTTTCCCAGGAACGCCGACCAACAGCCACCTGGTGGCGTTCCAGCAGGAGCAGATCGCTCTCGACCTCCTGGGGCCGCTCCGCGAGGCCGGGGGCTGGTAGGGCAGCGTCTTCGAATTTAATTTTACCGGGCCTCGGCCGCCTCCACGCTTCGTCCCATGCGCCGCCTCGCACCCCACGTACTTGGCCTGATCCTGATGGCAACGCTCGCACCCTGCGTGCGGGGAGCCGATCCGGAGGAGCCGCACGGGCGCGTACATTGCGCAAGGATCACCATCCTGTCCACGATGCTCGCCGATGGCGGTGCGCTCGGCGAATGGGGCTTCTCGGCGCTCGTGCAGGCGGACGGCCACAACATCCTCTTCGACACGGGGCTTCACTCCGACGTCGTGCTTAAGAACGCTGCCTACCTCGGCGTGGACCTGGACTCGATCCCCGAGGTGATCCTTAGCCACAACCATTCGGACCACGTGGGCGGCCTCCTGACGCTGCGCAAGGCGGTCCTTGGGAAATCCCCGGGGGCGCTGGCGCGCGCGCACGTGGGGCTCGGGATCTTTTACCCCCGTACCTCGTCCATCCCACGCGTCGAGGTGAACCCAATGATCCTTATCAAAACCCAGTACGAGGCGACCGGGGGCGTCTTCGTGGTCCACGACCGCCCCGTTCAGCTCTATCCTGGCATTTGGCTCACCGGTCCGGTACCGCGCGGCTACGATGAGAGGAACTGGAGCGGGAGCGAGAGGGTCACGACGCCTGCAGGCACGGTGGAGGACAATATCCCCGAGGACATGTCGCTCGTCTTGGACACGGACAAGGGGCTCGTCATCGTCACCGGATGCGGCCACGCAGGTGTCGCCAACATCGTGACCTATTCCCGGCTAACGGTGCGCCCCGCGCGCATCCATGCCCTGATCGGCGGAATCCACCTCTTTGCGGCCTCCGACGAGGCCCTGCGTGTCGCAGCGGGCCGGGTGACCAAGGCGGGGATAGACAACCTGATCGGTGCGCACTGCACGGGGATCGAGGCGGTCTTCAAGCTAAGGGAGTACATGGAGCTCGACCGGGCGCATGCGGTGGTCGGGGCGGTGGGCCAGACATTCGACCTGGAGAAGGGCATCACCCCGGGCGAGATCGCCCAGTAGGCGGCCTCGGGAGCTACGGCAGCGCCTGCTCCATGTCCTGGACCAGGTCCCCGGTGTCCTCGAGTCCCACCGACATCCGCAGCAGGTCCCCGGGCGTCGAGCTCTGGGGCCCCTCGACGCTTGCGCGATGCTCGACCAGGCTTTCCACGCCCCCAAGGGAGGTCGCGCGCTTCCAAAGGCGAAGCCTGCTGATGAAGGCCATGGCACCCGGGGCGCCCCCCTTCACCCGGATGGAAAGCATACCCCCATATCCCCCCTTCATCTGGCGTGAGGCCGTGGCGTGCCCGGGAAATTCGGGAAGACCTGGATAGAGCACGGCCTCGAGTCCG
>Ga0302319_10008703_pt1 | contig 19681 bp, 14 predicted proteins | sample Bog_T0_2_FD_203319 | JGI IMG/M metagenome (GOLD analysis project Ga0302319, IMG submission 203319) | Peat permafrost microbial communities from Stordalen Mire near Abisko, Sweden - Bog_T0_2 | ecosystem: Environmental > Terrestrial > Soil > Wetlands > Peat | place: Sweden: Abisko, Stordalen Mire... | reverse complement strand
CGTTCGTTTGCCGTGTAGAGTGGAAGTACCTCGCGTACCTTTCCGCTATGGTCGATTGAGAGGAAAAAGCTAGCATCGCCGCGTTCGCTGCCGTCCAGTGGTTGCGGCCAGATGATTTGAGGTGAGCCGACCGCACTTTCCTTAAGTTCAGCCTCGTTCAACGCTTTGAATCGCAGCCGCTTCTCCGGACTCGTATTTTCTTTAATTTGGAATAGTGCTGGATCTGGAGACTTCAACTCTTCGAGCTTTTCGACCGTAAGTGTCATCAAATCTTCGCCTAAGCGAGGTGCATTGGTCAGTACGCGAGCGAGCGGCTTGCCCTTGAAGTTTGAATAGCGGCTGAATGTAACACCGTGGCCCGATGCGCCCAGCGTTTCGCGAAGCCCGTCCACATCGCGGAAACACATCCGTCCCAAAGCGCCGCTTGGACCCGAACAAACCAGGCCCGAATCATTCACTGCACCGTTCGCCTTGGTAAGCACGCTGTCGCCAGAGTGGATCGCATCCAGACTCAGCCTTGGGTCCACCATGTCCGTCACAAGCGTACGCAAGCCGATTGGGAAGTAGTCCGAAGAGTCGTTCTCGTACGTCTGCGTTCCATTCACTACGAGAGTCTGATTGAAATCTTGCGATTGAATTGTGCGCGCGAATCTGTCCGTCGCCGACCAGAACATTTCAACCTTGGCGTAGGGAGACCGGTCACGTCCTTCGGTGATGTTGGCCACCAAATGGAATGGAGTGCTGCCAGGCGCAGTGAGTGTCGATTGCAAGACATCATGAATCGGGCTGGTTTCGACCTTTGAACGCTGAGCAAAGACACGGACCTGAAGAATAGTCAAAGTCACTATTAGCAGGAGCAACGAAAAGTGGCGCATGGCTTCATCCCCAAGTTAGTTGTTCTTCAATTGCTAACGAGAATAGCACTTCAACGGGACGGCAACGGTATACTGCGCACATCGCCGTTTGAGGAGAATGCCCTTGCGGCACTTTGCCTTGGGATTCGTGCTGAGTCCTACAGTGTCTTCGGCACTCTGACCGCTGAAAACAAGGTTGCGGCGGACAACGCTTTGCCGGTGAGCCGGGTCTTGTCTGAGGCTTAGATACCACGCGTGTAGCCTGGGTACGAGGGCGCTGGGGAACCGAAGGCTGGACCTCTCAGAATCTGCATAGCCTTTTTCCTGACAGCCTCGGGCTGATATGGTATCGGTGACAAATTTGGTCGATCGTCGAGCCGGTTTGAAGGGGGATCCTTATGAATCGACGCGATTTTCTTTCTGCTTCGGCTTTGCTCGCTCTCAATAACGGCATCTCCGGGGCTGTGGAACTGGTGCAGGGCGCAAGCAACATGCCGGAGGAATCCTTGCGCGACAAGCTCAGGCAGGATCGGCTGCGGCCGCGGTATCACCTGCTGCCGCAGGCAGGTAGTGTGGGCGACCCCTGCGCGCCACGGTTTTTCAGCGGGCACCATCATGTTTTCTTCCACGGCAGCTTTGGCGGCCGGGGATGGCATCACGCGATGAGCGCCGATCTCGTGCGCTGGGAGCATCTGCCTATCGCGCTGGCGCCAACGGAAGGCACAGCCGACGCATATGGCACCTTTACTGGGGGTGTTTTGCCGGGCGGCGAAGGCGGTAGCATCGTCTACACGGCAGTGACCAAGGTGCCGCGCGAGCGGGAGACGATTCGCAACGAGGGTCTCAGAGAGGTGCAGGCTATTGCGACATCGATGGACCCGGATTTGCGTAGCTTCGTCAAGCGAGCCGCACCGGTTATCGATGGGCCACCGCCAGGGTTGAAGGTGACTGGCTTCCGCGACCCGTTTGCGTGGAAGGATGGCGATACCTGGTATATGGGCGTCGGGTCTGGATTCCCGCAAGTGGGCGGCGCGGTGCTGCTCTACCGTTCGCGGGATATGGTGCACTGGGAGTATGTACATCCCATGGCCGAAGGCGTTTGGAATGGCCAGTCGTACTCGAATCCGGTGCCAAGCGGCGAAATGTGGGAGTGTCCGGACCTGTTTCCGCTGGGGGACAAGCATGTGCTCTTCTACTCGACCGAGGGTACGACGCGCTGGGAAGTCGGCGTTTTCGACAAGCAGACGCTGCGATTTCATTCGGAGAGCAAGGGCATCCTCGATCACGGAGCGTATTACGCGCCGCGCAGCAACTTCGACGGTCAGGGCCGGCGCATTCTGTGGGGCTGGGTGCAGGAGCGGCGCCCGCGCGAGGAGACGATGAAAGCCGGGTGGAGCGGCTGCATCTCGCTGCCTCGGGTGTTGACGCTTTCAAGCGATCATCAACTGCAAATTGAGGTTGCGCCGGAGATTGCGTCGCTGCGGCAGGATACGGTCACGATCCAGCGGCCAAGCACCGCGGCCGAACTCGATTCGGCACTGGCCAAGGCGACCATCCACCATCGTTCCGGCGAGATCTTCTGCACCTTTCAGGCCGGAATGGAGGCCTGCGCGCTGGAGTTGCAGATTGTCTCCGGCGCGTCAGCGGCGTCGATCTTCAAGGCGCAATACTCGTGGACCCTGGGCAAACCTGTATTGGGAATTGCAGACCGCCTGCTGCCGCTTGCGCCCGACGAGGAGGGGCTTTCGACCCTGCATCTCTGGATCGACGGCTCAGTTATCGAAGCGTTTCTCGATAAGCGCCAGGCTTTTACGAGCCGGTTCTACGATCTGCCGGACGGAGAGGCAGAGATTCGCATAGCCTGGACGGGATCTCCCGGATTGCTGAGGAGCTTGGCAATTTCGCAGATGCAGTCGATCTCGGCGGACCGTTTGACTACATGAGACTGAGCGCTGAAGCGGAAGGTGTCTCCATTCGCGGCTGGCAGTGACGGTATACTGCGCACATCGCCGTTTGAGGAGAATGCCGTTGCGCTGCTTTGCCTGGAAATTTCTGTTGATTTCTGCCCCGTCTTTCGTTTGCGTTGCTGCTGCTTTTGCCCAGACGCCGGCTGCGGCCCCCGGTTCCAATCTAGCGCCGTCGCGGGTGCCCACGATCGATCAATCGCTGGAGATGCATTCGGTTTCTTCGCCGCGGATTTCGCCGGATGGCAAGCATTTGGTTTACGAGCAGTCGCGGACGGATTGGGAGGCGAATGCTTTTGAGACCGATCTTTGGATTGCGGATACTGCGACCGGCGAGACGCATCGGCTGACGACTGTCGGTGCGTACAACAGCAACGATGCGGATTGGTCTCCGGATGGGCGCTGGATTGCGTTCGTCTCCAGCCGGCCGGGCGTGCTCAAGGATTCGCCGAAGGAGAAGTCGCAGTTGTATGTGATTCCTGCCGATGGCGGCGAGGCGCAGCAGTTGACGAAGATGGAAAACGGCGTGGATGGGTACGACTGGGCTCCGGATTCGAAGCGCATTGCGTTTACGGCAGAAGCGCCGGAATCGAAGGCGTGGAAGGATCGCAAGGAGTATTTTGGCGATTATCACGTGATCCATGCGGACTACCAGATGGCGCATTTGTGGCTGGTGGATTTGCCGGTCACGAACGAGGCCGGCAACACGCCTGCGCCGGCCGAGCCGAAGCAACTGACGAAGGAAGATTCCTTCACCATTCAGAGCTTCCGGTTTTCACCGGATGGGACGCGGATTGCCTTCAGCGCGCAGCGCGATCCGGATCTGATTTCCGGGTTCACTTCCGATATTTACACGGTTAACGTGGCCGATGGCGGGGTAAAGAGAATCGTCGATACGCCGGGGCCGGATAGCAATCCGCGCTGGTCGCCAGATGGGACGCAGATTGCGTATTCCACTTCAAACGGCGCGAAGTATTTCTTTTTCATGGACCAGCGCATTGCAGTAGTCCCGAGCAACGGTGGCACTCCGCGGGTGTTGACGCTCAACTTCGACGAAGATCCCGATCTGCTGGAATGGAGTCCGGAAGGCATCTATTTTTCAGCCTTGCAGAAGACGGAATCGGGGCTGTTCTTTCTTGATCCTGCCACAGCGACGACCAGGAAGGTGGAAATTCCCGGCACTTCCATCGCAGGACAGTTTTCGTTTTCTAAGGACTTCAAGCGGATTGCCTATCGCGGCGCGGGCGCGAACCAGTTTGGCGAGATTTACGCGTCGGATGTGCCGCTGAGCGCGCCGAAGCAGATTTCCCATGCCGCTGAGCAGTTGTCCCGATTCAACACGGCGCAGCGGGAAGTCGTGCAATGGAAATCGGGCGATGGAACGACGATCGAAGGCGTTCTGTACAAGCCGGCGGACTTCGATTCAAATAAGAAATATCCGCTGCTGGTGGTGATTCACGGCGGCCCGACGGGGATCGATATGCCCTCGATCAATCCAGATCGCTATTACCCGATGGAGCGGTTTGTAGCCAAGGGCGCGCTGATTCTGCGGCCGAACTATCGCGGCTCGGCGGGGTATGGAGAGAAGTTCCGTTCGCTGAATGTGCGCAATCTGGGCGTGGGCGATTATGCGGATGTTATCTCCGGCGTGGACTACCTGATCGCGCAGGGCTTTGTGGACAAGGATCGCGTGGGGTCGATGGGCTGGAGCGAGGGCGGGTATATTTCAGCGTTTATTACGACTTCAAGCGACCGCTTCAAGGCGGTTTCGGTGGGCGCCGGGATCTCCGACTGGGCGACGTATTACTACAACACGGACATTACGCCGTTTACGCCGCAGTATCTGCGTGGAACGCCGACGAGCGATCCCGAAATCTACGCCAAGACCTCGCCCATTACCTACATTGCCAAGGCTAAGACGCCTACGCTGATCCAGCAGGGCAGCGCGGATCGCCGCGTTCCGGTGGCCAACAGCTTTGAGCTGCGGCAGGCGCTGGAGGATCATGGCGTGCCGGTGAAGATGGTGCTGTACGACGGCTTCGGCCACCCGGTGAACAAGCCCAAGCAGCAGCGCGCGGTCATGGAAGAGAACGAAAATTGGTTTGACCACTACATCTGGGGTGATCCACTACCGGATTCTCTGACGCCGGTGGTAAAACCGTCCAAGCCCTGATGTGCAACCGCGTCAGCGCGCCGGGACGTGGCTTTGAAGGTACGGCTGCAGGCCTTCCTGCTGGCGCTTCTCCTGTTTGTGCGCGTACATGGCAGAGTCGGCCCGGCGCTGCAGTTCTTCTTTGCTGCAGCCGTCTTGCGGGTAGACGGCCAGGCCGATGCTGGCTGTCCCGAAGAGTTGATAGTCTTCGAGATTGAAAGGCTCATCGAAGCAGCGTTCGATGCGCACGGCAATCTCCTCGGCGTCGGCGCGGCTGCGCAGGCTAGGCGCGAGGGCGATGAATTCGTCGCCGCCGATGCGGGCCATCATGTCGCCGTTGCGCAATTGAACCTTCATGCGCCGCGTAGCCTCTTGCAGATAGAGATCGCCAATGCGATGGCCGTAGAGGTCGTTGACCTGCTTGAAATGGTCGAGATCGACGTAGATGAGCCCGAAGACGCACTCGTTGCGGCTGGCGGAGAGCATCAACTCGTTGAGTCTTCTTTCCATGCTGAAGCGGTTGGGGATATCGGTGAGCAAATCATATTCCGAGCGATGATGCAGGTCGCTATACAGTCGGCGCGTATCAATTGCCAACTCGGCCAGACGGGCGCCGATTTCGAGTGTGGAGGCGAGGTCGCCTTCGCCGGTGCGTTGCAAAAGCGGTGTCGCCACCAGATAGCCGAGCGAAGTGCCGTCGGGCGAGAACAACTCGCGGCAGACGACGCCGGGGCCGGAAGGCCTTTGGACTGTGCAAACAGCGGAGTGAAGTTCAAAAGAGCTTGGGCCGCCAAAGAGCCGCGATGAAACAAGTGTCTGGATTTCCCCAAGCACTTCTGAAAGTGGCGCGGAACTGCTGACGCGCTCAAGGATATGGCTGCGCTGCTGCTCGAGGCGAGCCAGTTGGCGCTCGCGGATGGCGTCTTCCTGGCTCTGCCGGGCCAGGATTGCTGTCTGCCTGCGCAGCCGCCGGTCCAGCATGCCGACCCAGATCACCGCAACCAGGATGATCAGGCTCGAGGCCATGACGATGTAAGCCATGCGCTTGACGGTCCACCACGAGGGCGGATGGAGAATTGTGATGTCATTCATCGACCGCATGCGCAGATCGAACCAGAGGCGGTCGCGCCAGTGGTTGCCGCCATCCACAAAGCAGACGCCAGTAACCCGAACCCGGCTCCCGATCGTCGGAGAGGCAAGACCGCTTGGGCCGACTAATGCGGCATCGGAAGAGCTGTGACGCAGCGTGCCCGAGAACAAGTGACCTTCCGATTGCAGCAGGAACAGGTCCACGCGGTCGTCGTGCAACACGCCCACCACTTCGCCTTCCATCGCCACCAGATCGAAGGTGTGTTGGGCGATAGAGGTGCTTTCCCAATCGACGGTTTGGGGAGGCGCCAGGGCCGGCAACTGAGTTGGCCGCAGTTGTGCGTTGTCGAGGCCAATGCTTTCTTCCATCAAGACCGGGTATCCCGTGGCCTCTACGCCCTGCCCGGCGTGCAACGGCAGCAAGGAGCCGGTGCGAACCATCATGGAGCGGCCATTCGAGTCCAACACCGCCAAAGCGCCGGGCTCATAGTAGGTCAGTGTGCCGACGATGCGCACGCGCTGGCTCTGCACTCCGTTGCGATAGCCGAATACCACTTTATCCATCGGAATGACTGGAAGCTGCCATGGGTTGGTGGCTGGGGGCTTGAGAATGACGATTTCCTGCCAGGAATTGACGTTCAGCATCACGCCTGACAACTGCATTTTGCCGTCATATTGACCTCCGGCAACGCCCGTCTTCTGGATCTCTGCGTCCAGCAGATCCGCAGGCTGCAATTTGCCAGGCTGAGTCACGATGCCGTCAACCGTCCCCTGGGGAACTTTGATACGCACCCGCAGACTGTTGTGCGGAGCGGAGTCGTCGAGGGACGCCGTAAGCACGCGCCCCTGGAGTCGCACGTACTGGCAATCCCATCGCGATTGGATCAGGTCTTCAAAGCGTGCCGGTCTGGGTTCCGGAAGCGGTCCATGCGAGAGAACCCGCACCGATTGACCGAGGATCGTGGTCTTGAAGCTGGGACGGGTTACACCCGTTACTTCAACCAGGTCACCGGGAAGCAGGCCTACATTTTGAGAAAAGTGTACGAAGATGCCAACTCCGTCTTCCAGGATGAAGAGTGTAGCTTCCGAAGGCCGGACGAACGTGACCAAGGCGCGGACGCGCACCGGGGTCGCCAGAGCTGCCTGAGTGCTGGTCAGCGCGGCTACCTGACTGACGTGAGTCAGCACGGGGGCAGTTTGGCCGCAAGCGGCTGCCGCCCAAACCAGTGCGAAAATCGTCGGAAGCCAAGCCAAAAGCCTGCGCATCGTTACGCCTCTTGTCAACATCCCTTCGAGAGGACTCCTGCCGGAGTTGGCAAACGAAGATCCCACGGAACTCCAGACAGGTTTATCGGCGATCTCAAGAACAACTCCAGTCCAAACGGAATTTCTTAGCAAAGCGCAGACGGAACAAGCCGATGCAAACCAATTAACCAGCTCAAGCAGGAACCAGGGGCGTACATCACCGGAATGGTGGTCCTGCAGGCACAAATGGGGCAAGCGTCGGCGCGATCTGGTCTAATGGTCGGTTGACGCGGAGACCCCTTCAGCAGGCAGATTGGCTTGACCGGAGGGGTGCGACGCGCCCCGAGGTGTTCTCGTGGTAAATGCAGTGGAAGCAGTTGATCCTTTTCAAGTTTCGGAGCCGCCCCTCGCATCCGGCGGCGCCTCGCCGCTCCAGTCTCAATACGGACGTGGTGGGACGCAGTCGGTTCCCACACGGCGGATTCGCGTGCTGGGGGTGCCTCTGGACCTGGGCGCGAGCCGCCGCGGCGTGGATATGGGTCCTTCCGCGATGCGCGTGGCAGGTCTTGAGGCGCGGCTGGAAGCGCTTGGCCACCAGGTGGTGGACGGCGGCAATATTCGTGTCGAGATTGCCGAAACGCAAAGCTTCGGCAGCGCCAATGCTCGTTTTCTGGCCCAGATTGCCGAGACCTGCACCCGCACCGCGGAGGCCGTCGCGCAAACGCTCGAAGACGGCATGACGCCGTTTGTGCTGGGGGGCGACCACTCACTGGCGGCTGGAACCGTCTCCGGCGTGGCGGAGTTCTACCGGCGGCACCAGCAGAAAATCGGGGTGATCTGGCTGGACGCACACTCGGACATCAACACCCCGGAATCGTCGCCCTCCGGCAACGTGCATGGGATGCCGCTTGCAGCGCTGCTGGGGTTGGGCGGGGATTCGGAGCTGGCTTCGCTGGGACAGATTTTCGGCTATGCGCCCAAGATCGCGCCCGAGAATACGGTGATCGTGGGCGTGCGTGACATTGACGCTGCAGAGCGCGACAATCTGCGCCGCGCCGGCGTGGGCGCTGTCTTCACCATGCGTGAGATCGACGAACGCGGCATGCGAGCAGTGATGGAGGAAGCAGTGCGCATCGCCGGTGAGGGCACCGCGGGCTATCACGTCTCGCTGGACATGGACTGGATCGACCCGGAAGATGCCCCTGGCGTGGGCACCCCGGTGCGCGGCGGAGCGACGTATCGGGAGGCGCATCTGGCCATGGAAATCCTCGCCGACCACGGACGCCTGCTCAGCTTCGAAATCGTCGAGGTGAATCCGGTGATCGATGAGCACAATCGGACTGCCGATTTAGCGGTGGAGCTGGCTTGCTCGGCGTTTGGGAAGAAAATTTTATGAGCATCAGTCCGAAAGCGTAGCTGAGTACTGACGCACTACAATCGATGAGGCATGGCTAAGAAACTGCGCGTAGGCATTCTTTTTGGTGGCAGGAGCGGTGAGCATGAAGTCTCGCTGCTTTCGGCTGCTTCGATTCTTAAGGCGATCGATCGCAAGAAGTTTGAGGTCGTGCCGATCGGCATTACCAAGACAGGCCGATGGCTCACAGGAGGCGGGGCGCTGGCGCTGCTGGCTGGAAATGCAGTAGAGGCGGATGGGCTCGCGCTGGCCGCTGTCGCAGAGTCTCTGTCTGCTCCTGCCGATGCCGTTACGGCGTTCATTCCAGACGCGGCTACGCTTTCTGGTGAGGGTGGTTCCGGCCGGCTGGATGTTGTTTTTCCCGTCCTTCATGGAACATTCGGAGAGGATGGCACGATTCAGGGGTTGTTTGAGCTGGCAGATATCGCGTACGTCGGGTCAGGCGTGCTCGGCTCTTCAGCAGGCATGGATAAGGATGTGATGAAGCGGCTCTTGGCGCAGGCCGGCCTGCCCATTGTGAAACATCTGACCGTACTGCGCACCGCCTGGGAAGCATCGCCGCGCAAGACCGTCAGTGCGATTGAAGCGGCGCTGAAGTACCCGCTGTTTGTGAAGCCGGCCAATCTCGGCTCGTCGGTGGGCATCAGCAAGGTGCATGACCGCAAGGAGCTTTTTCCGGCTCTGAATCTGGCCGCGCAGTTCGACCGCAAGATCGTGATTGAAGAGGGTGTGGCAGGCAGCGGCAAGTCTCGGGCGACGAAGAAGGCGCGTGAGCTGGAAGTCGCTGTGCTCGGCAACGACGACCCCAAGGCCAGCGTGGTGGGCGAGATCGTCCCTAGTAAGGAGTTTTACGATTACGAAGCCAAATACCTGAGCGACGGTTCGGTCCCGATTATTCCGGCGAAGCTGACCTCTGCCGAGTCGAAGAAGATACGTGCCATGGCTGTCGAGTCCTTTCGCGCTTGCGATCTGGCTGGCCTGGCGCGCGTCGACTTCCTGATGGAGCCGGACGGCAAGTGCAGGATTTACCTGAACGAAGTGAACACGCTTCCGGGTTTCACCTCGATCAGCATGTATCCCAAACTGTGGCAGGCTTCGGGCCTCAGCTATGCGGATCTGATTACCCGACTGATTGAGCTAGCGCTTGAACGGCATAAGGAGCGAAGTCGCACCAGCTTTAGCTTCGATGTTGCCGGCCAATAAGAACCAAAAATCGAAGGCTGGAAACCAGAGCTAGAATGGGAATGGGACAGCCCGGGGAACAGTTTTCCGTACGGCGTTGTCTCTATAGGTGGCGGCATTGTGTGCAAGCTGCCTATTTTCAAAGTGGAAGAGGCGTTCGCATGAGGAATCCCCAACAATGACCCTGATGGATGCACCCAAGTACGACGCGGGGAAGGTTCGCCGGCGTTCTCAGCTTTTCTATGGTGTTTCCGGCGGGCTGCTGGTGTTCCTGGTATTCATGTGGTTCTTTACCGGCCGTCCAGTGGACTGGCCGTGGAACTGGTGGACTTACTGGTCCGGCGAACGCGACGTGAACCAGTTTCTGCTCGCCGTCGAATCCAACGACATGCCCCGCGCCTACGGCATCTGGGAAAACGACTTCGACTGGCGCCAGCACCAGGACAAGTACAAAAACTACCCCTACGACCGCTTTGCGGCGGATTGGGGCCGGGACAGTTCAGCGAACGACTACGGCACCATCAACAGCCATAAGATCGTGGCCCGCAAGCTGACTGGCACCGAGTTGATCGTCGGTTCCATGATCAACGGGCGCAAGAGCGCGCCGCTCTTTCTGGCCTATGACCGGCACGATCACACGCTGGGATTTTCGCCTTTTGAGTTGAGCATCGATCCTTACTAGCGCCTATTCGGCGGCCAGTTCGGCAAGAGTTTTCTCCAGGCTGGCAGCGTCTTCAACGTTCAGGCACTTCAGATTCCGGTCGATCTGGCGCAGCAGCCCGGTGAGCACCTTGCCTGGGCCGACCTCGACAAAGATCTCCGCTCCGGCGCCGGCCAGCACCTCGACGCATCCCGCCCAATTCACCGTCCCGGTTACCTGCCGAACCAGCGCCTCGCGCGCGGCGTCTGCCGACGTCACCAGTCTTCCAGACACGTTCGCGGCCACAGGAATCTTCGGAGCGGCCAGCGCGATCCCGCTCAGGAATCTAGCCACGTCCTCCTGCGCCGGTTGCATCAACGAGCAATGGAAGGGAGCGCTGACCGGGAGCATCACCGCACGCCTCGCGCCACGAGCCTTGACCAGCTCTGCCGCCTTCTCGACGGCGGTCTTGGCGCCGGAGATGACCGTCTGGTCGGGCGAATTGAAGTTGGCTGCGGAGACTACCAGCCCGGATTCGGCCGCCGCTTCGGCGCAGGCCTCGGCGACCTGATCCGCTGCGAGCGCCAGCACGGCGGCCATGGCGCCTTCACCAGCCGGGACTGCTGCCTGCATCGAGCGGCCGCGAGCCTTCACCGCGCGTAAGGCGTCGCCGAAACTGAGCGTGCCAGCCGCCACATGCGCCGACCACTCGCCCAGCGAATGCCCGGCTGCCAGCGCCGGCGTGATGCCGTGTTCGGCAAGCACGCGCCACGCGGCCACGCTGACCGTCAAGATGGCCGGCTGGGTGTTCTCAGTGAGGCGCAGTTCGTCTTCCGGCCCTTCCAGAAAGATGCGGCTCAGGGGAAAGCCCAGCGCTTCATCGGCTTCCGCAAAGGTAGCAGCGGCGACAGGGAAGGCTTCGGCCAGCGAACGACCCATGCCCACGGTTTGCGAACCCTGGCCGGGAAAGAGGAATGCGATCTTTTTTGTAGTCATACAGGGAGGAATTTTACCGGATTGGAGTGGCCCGGGCGGAAATCGCGCTGAGCAGGTGAGTATGAATCAGTTCCAGCGTTTGCGGTCGTCGTGCTTCGTGTCATCGTCATCCATGGGCCGGCCCTGGCCGTCGAAACGCACGGTCCGCCCCTGCTTCTTCATGTACACCTGGAACTTGCTGGCAGCGCGCTTGCGCTTCCATCGGTAGTACTGGTTGCGCAGGCCGTAGAAGCGCTCGCTGAACACGAAACCAAGGCCACGTCCCGGAGCATAGCGCAGATAGAGAAGTGCGGCGAGACCACCGCCCAGTTGGGCAAAGGCGTACAACCGATAGGTTCCAAACGTGGAGGCGAATGCAAGAAGCGCGTAGATGATGGCCAGATACTTGGCTTTGACGTTCAAGACAAACATCATCAGGAACTCGGTTTCGCCGTGGAGCACGCCGATAGCCACCAGGGTGCCGAAGATGCCGCCCATGCAGCCGTAGATAGGCACCAGCGGCGGCGGATACCCGGCCACGGAACCGAGTTCGTAGATCACAATCGCAGTCGCCGCCGACCCCAGCACTGCGGTGACATAGAGTCCCATCACCCAGCGGTCGCGGTGCATGCTCTCCAAAAAGCCGCACAGGAACCAGAGGGAGAGCAGCTCAAACAGCGTACCGATCGCGCTCGGATGGACCAGGCTGTAGGTGAAGGGCTGCCAGATGCGGCCGGCCATGAACATCTCCGGGCGCAGTTGGAGGTGGTCAATGAGGGTGGCCAGACCTTCGAGGCGAGCTGAGGAGACCAGCAGGTAGATGAAGAATGCCACCAGGTTCCAGAGGATGATGCGCCGCGTGGCGCCGGTGAAGTCCGGTAAGCCGAGTTGGATGGTTCGCGCCATAGGTATCTTCCTGAGCCTACATCCTGCGGACGATAAATGTCATGCGCGGCCGGCGAAGATTGGCGCAAAGCAGGAATTTCAGACCGCCGGGCGTCACGCCAGGCCAATTCCGGAATTCGCCGAGATCACTCAGCGCGGCGGCGCACGAGCAGCAGCGTTTGGTCGTCCAACTGCCTGCCGTAGCTGCGCACGCCGGCCAGAATTGCCGCGGCCAGGACCGGCAGCGGGTCTGCTATTTGCCGGACAAGCAGCCGTTCCAGTGCTTCGATCCCAAATTCGACTCCATGCAGGGCCTTCGCCTCGCCGGTCACTTCCAGAATGCCGTCCGTTGCGATCAGAACCACGTCCCCCGGTCCCATGGCCAGCGGGGAAAAAGGGTATTGCGAAACGGGGAGCAGTCCGAGAGGAAATTGCTCTTCCTCGATGCGAGTCGCTCTTCTTTCGGCTGCGTCCCAGTGCAGCAGCGGCGTGCTGGCCGCCATTCCGTAGAAGGCCTCGCCATCGTCGTTCAGGCGCAGCGCGGCAAAGGTGGCATACATATGCGCTTCCTTGACCTGGGGCAGCACCTGGTTGAGCCTCAGCATCAGCCGCGAAGGCACCGCTCCCCCGGCATCTCCGGGGTTGCTGTCGCCTAGCGCGGTGCGCGCCGAAGTTTTGAGCATGCCCATCAGGATTCCGGCCTGCAGTCCGTGGCCGGCGATGTCGGCAAGGTAAGCAACCATATCGCCGCCGGGTAACTGGACCGCGTCGACCAGGTCGCCGCCTACCTTCTCACTCGGCTCGGAGACGCCGTAAATCTCGAATCGCGGTGTGGTCACGCTCACCGGCGGCACCAGCGTTTTCTGGATAGAATGCGCCAGTTCCAGTTCATTCCGAACGCGCATGGCGTCCCGGCCGGTCATTCCCATAAACCGAAGGAAGCAGATATAGGAGGCAACAACCACCACGAGGATCGACGTGGCGGCAAAATGGACGCCGCTCTCCGGCAAAACGGGCGCGGGATGCCAGGTGCTTTCGATCCACTGCCGGATCATTTCGTTCAGATGCGTCAGGAAGAACTGAAGCGCGATGATCCCCAGGAGCCAATACATCCGCAGCCGCGTGGAAACGAACGCCCACAGCGCCGCATTCGCGCCTGTCGCGAATGCGATGGCCAGCGCAACCGCATAGGGCATGCGTCCGCCCTCATTGAGGTCGTTGTAAAAGCCGACGACGCTGAAGAGGAGGAAAATCGCCGTCAGCAGCATGGCAAACTGCTGCCAGGGCAGACCGCGCATATGGCTCCAGCGTGTTGGCGTTCGCGTCATCCACCGGATCAGCCATTTCCCCATAGCCAGCAAGCCTATCAGAGCGTTTGGGCGAATTTAAGACTTACGGTGTGGCGACCAGTCCGCGATGGCCGGCGGCGTCCACGGCGCGCACACCGAAGACGACGTTGTCCTTCGAAATGGGCAGGGTCAGCTTGACTGCGTCTGTTCCGGTGGCAGGAACAGTCTGAGCGAACTGCCACTCCGGCGCGGTCGTCTCCCGCCAGAGCACTTCGTAGTGCAGACCAGCCGGTGCGCCTTCCGGAGCTTTCCAGGTCATCGTCGTGCCATTGTCCAGTCCTGTCGTCACCAGCTTGAACTCAGCCGGAATCCCCGGCGAAGAGGCCAGCGTGGCCAGCATCGCAGCGTTCAGCTTCGCCACTTTCGCAACATAATCGAAGTCGACGTACTGCAGCAGGTCGCCGAACTGGAGACCGTTTTCCATGCGGACGTTCTGGTGCTGGTGGTTGAAGTCTTCACGCCACTCGGTGATCCGGACGGCGGTAAAGCCCTCTTTGTTGAAGCTGGTGTGGTCGCCGCCTCGCAGATAGCGGTCCGGCCGGGATACCAGAAATGGAGCAAAGGTTCCCGGCAAGTAAGTAAGCGCCACGTCGTCCATGGCCCGCGCCAACTGTCGGCTGGGCGCGTCGTCGACTGTGCCAAGGGCACGGATTCGCTGCTCCTGCTCTGGCGTGGCCGTAGCCGGAATTCCCTCCGAGAACACCCGCACGACATCCTTGCGCTGCAAACTGTCGCCGGGAGTGGTGTTGCCGCCGACGATGTCGTTATTCAGCACGCCTTCAAGTTGCCAGCCTTCGGATTTGGCGAGTTGGGCAAGATGCGCCGACCCTACCAGGCCCTGCTCTTCGCCCGCCACTGCGACAAATACCAACGAGGCCGGCAGCTTGAGCTTGCTGAGAACGCGGGCGCATTCCAGCGACACGGCGACTCCCGAGGCATCGTCATTGGCTCCTGGCGCTGCGTCATGAGTGTTGAAGTTGTCCGAGTTCCGCGAGTCGTAATGTCCGGTGACCAGGTACATGCGCTTCGCAGCCGAGGCGTCGCTTCCCCGCTGGATGGCGTAGACGTTGGTCAGCGTCGTCGGCTTCTTGATCCGATTCGCCCAGGGTGTTCCGGCAGCGGCGTTCGGGTCCGCGACGAAGGTGTCGCGTTTCACCTCCAGGCAGCCGCCACAGTCTTTTGAAATTGCTTCAAATTGCGCAAAAATCCAGTCGGCCGCCGCCGTGACCCCAGTCCCTGGCGGAAGATCCGTATCCATGCTGGAAAGCGTGCTGCGGTTTTTGAACGTAACCAGCTTTTCAATCGTTTGACGGACATGCGCGGCGGAAATCTGACTCAACGCCCCGGCAATGGCCGGGTCGGCCGGCGCGGCGGTAACGGCAGTGGCGTGAAGCTGATAATCGGGCTGTGCATAGACGGGCAACGCAGCCAGGGCGCAAACTATCCCAAGTACGAAACTGGAGGGGGCCGGCAGGCTTTGATTCCGAGCTGAGACTGCGCGCAAGATTCGGTACATGTTCATCCAGGTATTCTCCGAGTGGGACGATTGAAGTACGATTTGCATCGCGTCTGCCCTTGACCGGGAAGGTGACTTTCTCTAAAACTAGCGGAGTCAGACCGCGCAATGCTGTCATCATAAAGCTTGACCGGGCAAAACGGGTCTTGACCGGCTAACGGAAGGGAGAAGGCATCATGCCCAATTGTCCAGAGTGCGAAAACCCGCTGGATTTAGAAGTGGATGAAGTAGAGGAAGGCGACATTGTCGCCTGCGACGAGTGCGGAACCGAGTTTGAGATTGTTGGGACCGAGCCGCTTGAACTGGTTCACGTCAACGGCGACGATCTCGACGAGGACGACGACGAATTTCTGGAAGAAGAGGAAGAGGATTGATGGCACGCCCTGCAAGACCTAGGACGAATTCGCTCGCGACACGCGCGAGGCGCAAACCCGGATTTTGGATTGCCGCAAGTATCTTCACTTCTTTGGCGCTCGGTGTGTTTCCCAACTACCAGCTCGGACTTAAGTCCGGCACCCGCGCCAGCTTGGGATTGGGTCCACAGTTTGCGGAAGCCCAGAACTTTGGCCAGCGCACCATCCAGGGTAAGGTGCTGGACGATCGGGAAGCGCCCGTAGCGGGCGCGACGGTTTTCCTCAAGAACCTCAAGAGCCGGGACATCAAGAGCTTCACCAGCATTGCCAGCGGCTCATTCCGTTTTGCACAGGTAGGCATGGTTGACGATTATGAGGTCTGGGCCGAGCAGGGCAAAAAACGGAGCGCCACTAAGACCGTCAGTTCCTTCGATTCTCGCAAAGACATCGAATTTGACCTGAAGCTGAAGTAAATTCAGCGGTATCTCGTTCCAATTCGCTCACTTCCGGGCAGCGTTTAGTTCGCTGCATGCATCAGAAGTCCTGTCGCTCATATCGCAGTTTGAGTAGCGCAGGAGAAGCCGAATGGCCGTGATGATGCAGGCGTTTTACTGGGATGCTCCCCAGTCTGAGAAACAGGAAGGCAACTGGTGGAATGTAATCGCAGAGCGGGTGGAAGCGCTCTCCAAGTCTGGGTTCAACGCGCTGTGGCTGCCGCCGGTCTCGAAGGCTTCCAGCAACCTTTCCGTGGGCTACGACCCATACGACTACTTCGACCTGGGCGACTTTGATCAGAAGGGCGGCGTCAAGACGCTCTACGGCAATCGGGCCGAGCTCGAGGCTCTGATCGGCAAGGCCCACGCCAACGGAGTCGGCCTCTACGCCGACATGGTCATCAACCACAACTCCGGCGCCGACGAGGAAGAAGTCAATCCGCTCGACGGCCAGAAGCGCTGGACGAAGTTCAAGCCGGCCAGCAAGAGATTTCCGCGCGACTGGAACAGCTTCCATCCCAGCCGCTATGAGCAGTGGATCATGGAAGGCGAAAACTACGCCGGCTTTCCTCATCTCTGTCACCGCAATCCCCACGTCTATGCGTCGCTCTACGAGTATGCTCGCATGCTCATCGAAGAGCTGGGCTTCGACGGCTTCCGCTTCGACTTTGTGAAGGGCTTTGGCGCGTGGATGATCGGCCAGTTGGCCAAATATCGCTATGTCAAGGACGGCCACGAGTTCACGCCCTTCGTCGTGGGCGAAATGTGGTCCGGTCCGCAGGATATCGAGAAGTGGATCGACCAGGTGAACGCCATGACCGACAACCAGATTGCGGCGTTTGACTTCCCGCTGCGCTATAAATTGAAAGACGTCTGCGACTCGCTCAACTACGACTTGCGCAACCTGACCGGCGGCGGCCCGGAAGCGGCCATTGTGATGAATCGACCCATGCACGCCGTGACATTTGTCGACAACCACGACATGGGAGACAACGCGATCGTCAACGACAAGATGATGGCTTACTCCTTCATCCTCGTGCACGAAGGCTACCCCTGCATCTTCTGGTACGACTACTACAACAACGGCCTCGGCCGCGGCGGTACGCCCAATGGGATTGATGCGCTGATTCAGGCGCATCACAAGTATGCCGGCGGCGATTCGCAGATCCTCCATGCCGACCCGGATCTCTACATCATGCAGCGCGTGGGCTTCGACTCCGACGATTTGCATCAGCCTGGCCTGGTGTATGTGTTGAACAACCTCGGCGACAAGTGGAGCGGCACGGTGGTACAGACCAAGTGGATCAATCAAAAATTCCGCCCAATCGCCTGGGACGGCCACGATACCGCACATCCCGACGAGCGCACTACGGATGGCGAAGGGAAGAGCGAGTTTCCTGCGCCGCCGCGGGGGTTTGCGGTGTATGTGCCGGTGTTTGACTAATATTTGAATTGCTAATAGCCTTTTCAGACTATGGCTGATAGCGTTTGCGAAGATTTCTAGCCGCCATGCTTCAGAAAACTGCGGGCCTAAGCCGCCGGGGCGTGGATGTGGAACATCAGGTAACTCCAAACAGACCGCTAACTCGTCAAAGGCCGCAAAGAAGCCATGACCGCGTGAGGCAGTCCGAAAGGAAGCTCCAGCGTCTAATAAAGCGTGGATGAAGAACGGCGAGTCCATGCCCCTCATTCAGAGAATTGGATTCACAGTCTTTTCGCTTCTGTCATGCCTGTGTGGCGCCTGGATGATCTCAGGTGCTATTCAATCCTTTCGCGAGGACGACCCATACGGCCTATTTTTTGCGGCTGCCAGTGTTGTATTCGTAGTTCCAGGGGCTCTCGGTTTGCGAAACGTCCTCCGGTTCAAGCGCACGGAATCTGACGACGCTGAACAGCAATAATTCTGGCTCTCACGCCATCACCGGCAGCTCCGCCGAAAAAATATTCATCGGCGTAAGCCCGCGCGCCCGCAGCGCCCGCAAGGCCAGCGCGTCATGGCGCTTGGCCAGCCGTTGGCCGTTGTGATCCGCCACCAGCGTGCAGTGGAACCACTTGGGCGTATTGAAACCCAAAGCGCGCAGCAGCAGTATCTGCCGCGCCGTGGATTTGAGCAAATCCGCGCCACGCACCACTTCGGTGATCTGCATTGCCGCGTCGTCTACCGCGCAGGCCAGTTGATAGCTGGGCGTATTGTCCTTGCGCCAGACCAGAAAATCGCCCAAATCCTCGCCAGCCACAAAGTGCTGCGGGCCAAGCTGCTGATCCACGAATTCAACGGCCACGCCATCGGTGACGCGAAAGCGCCAATTGGCCGTTTCCAGTCCCAGCCGGCCCGCCGTAGGCCCCGGCAACTGGGCTAATTCTGCGCTGAGGTGGCGGCAGGTTCCAGGGTAGATCGGCTCGTCGTCGGCATGGACTACGCCCTCATGAGGAGCCGAAGCCGCTGCGGCCAAATCTTTGCGTGAACAGCGGCAGGGATAGAGATAGCCGAGACGCAGCAGACGGCGAAATGCGTTTTCATACAGCGCGTGGCGCTTGCTTTGGAAGTACGGGCCGTAAGGCCATCGACCGCCGGCTTTGTCCGCTCCGGCGCCGGTCGTGCCGACCGCGCCGGGGCCCTCCTGCCAGCGAATGCCCAGCCAGCGCAGGTCTTCTATTGCGGCGTCGGCATACTCGGGTTTGCTGCGATCCGGGTCCAGGTCGTCCATGCGCATCACCAGCGTGCCGCCGGCGTCGCGGGCGCGCTGATAAGCGGTCCAGAAGGTGCGCGCGTGGCCCACATGCAGCAACCCGGTCGGCGAAGGCGCGAGGCGCCCGCGATACAGCCCGGCCGGCGCGGCGATACCTCCGCCCGAGCCGTCTTCCGCACTCTGGCGCAAGCCCAGCCGCCGCGTGGAGCGCTTCGCCGAAAACGGCGTCTCAAGGCCCGCGAATAACGACAACTGCAGAATCGATGCCACGGCTCAAGTCTACGCAGATGAGTGAGCGCGCGGAATGGACAACTTGGTTCCATTGCAGCGCGCTCTGGTCTCACCACGAACAAGCTAGCTATTCGGACTCGTCGGAATCCGGCTTGTCGCCCGGCTTAGAGTCGGAAGATTCGCTGTCGCGGCCATGCCGATGCTCTGTAATCTCATCCGAAAGCTTGTCCGGATTGATCGAAATCTCGACCACATTCATCTCCGCATGGTCCAGATCGACCACCAGCATGCCCAGCCGCTCGCCCTCCGGCTTCACATAGATCAGGCTCTGCTCGTCGCCGCTGCGGTTGGTGTCGCGAACAATGCGCTGCCAGCCTGCGCCCATGTGTTCCGCAACCAATGCGTTCAGCTCCATGCCATCGACCGGCCCGTCCACATGCTCAATCTCCGCGACATGAATGCTATGCACGCCGCCGTGCGTCGCGTGGCTGGCTACCAGGCTCATCAGGCCCATGAAAGGAATCTTGTTGGCATGGACGTGATAACGCGTCTCGATTCCCCTAACAACGGAGTCAAATCCGCCGCCGCTCCCGCTTGCCGCCAGCAGAATCGCGGGAGTCATCGCCGCCGTTACGCCGCCTAACACAA
>Ga0302319_10008702_pt1 | contig 19681 bp, 20 predicted proteins | sample Bog_T0_2_FD_203319 | JGI IMG/M metagenome (GOLD analysis project Ga0302319, IMG submission 203319) | Peat permafrost microbial communities from Stordalen Mire near Abisko, Sweden - Bog_T0_2 | ecosystem: Environmental > Terrestrial > Soil > Wetlands > Peat | place: Sweden: Abisko, Stordalen Mire... | reverse complement strand
TCTCGTCCGCCGCTTTGTTGGTGAAGGTGATCGCCATGATCTCGTAGGGCCGCGCGTCGCCCGAGGCGAGAATGTGGGCGATGCGCCGCGTCAGTACTCGCGTCTTGCCCGATCCCGCGCCCGCGATGACGAGCAACGGTCCGCCACGTTGCAACACGGCCTCGCGCTGAGGCGCCGTCAGTCCTTCGAGGAGCGTCGCTGGTTCAAGCACAGTCTCGTCGACGGGACCGTTGCCCCAGAGCGACTCATCAGAGAACGGTGACCGGCTCACTCCCACTCAATGGTGCCCGGTGGCTTGCTCGTCACGTCAAGGGCCACCCGGTTCACGCCGTCCACCTCTCGAATGAGTCGGTTGGCAATTGACTCGATCACCTCGTAGGGCAAGCGGGCCCAATCGGCGGTCATCGCGTCATCGCTCGTCACGGCGCGAATGATGATCGGGTACGCGTAGGTGCGGCCATCTCCCATGACCCCCACGGTACGCACCGCGGGTAACACGGCGAAACTCTGCCAGAGTTCGCGGTAAAGACCGGCCTTTTTGATCTCGTCGACTACCACGTAGTCCGCGTTGCGCAAGATCTCGGCGCGCTCGCGCGTCACCTCGCCGACGATGCGAACGCCAAGTCCCGGGCCCGGGAAGGGTTGACGCCAGACGATCTCGGCCGGTAGCCCCAACTCCTCACCCACGCGGCGCACTTCGTCCTTGAACAGACTTCGCAGCGGTTCAACGAGTTCGAACGAAAGGTCCTCGGGCAGTCCCCCGACGTTGTGGTGACTCTTGATGTTCGCGGCGTGTCCCGAGCCGGACTCGATCACGTCGGGATAGAGCGTGCCCTGGACCAAGAATCGAGGTCCATCACCGCCCTTACCCAGTTCGCGCGCGACGCTCTCGAATTCGCGGATGAAGAGTTCACCGATGATCTTGCGCTTCTTCTCGGGATCGGTGACGCCCGAGAGCGCCTCAAAGAATCGGTCTTGGGCTTTGACGTGGATGAGTTCCACCCCGAATTGACGAGTGAAGGTCTCTTCGATCTGTTCGCCCTCGTTCTTGCGCATGAGTCCCGTGTCAACGAACACGCACGTCAATTGGGTTCCCACGGCCTTGGTGACGAGGGCCGCCGCGACTGCGGAGTCGACCCCACCCGAGAGCGCGCATAGGACTTTTTCTGTGCCAACCTGTTTTCGAATCGCGGCCACTTGGTCTTCAATGATCGAGGTGTTCGTCCACGTCGGCGCAATCTCCGCGATGTGATGAAGAAATGTCGCGAGCAATTCTTGACCTCGCTCGGTATGCGCGACTTCGGGGTGGAACTGCACCGCGAAGAGACGGCGCTGCGCGTCTTCCATGGTCGCGACGGGCGCCTCGGGTGACGAGGCGGTCACCACGAATCCTTCGGGCGCGCGCGCAATGGCGTCGCCGTGACTCATCCAACAATCGGTCGACTGCGACCACTCGTCCATGAGTCGCGAGGGACCGCTTCTCGTGACGACGGTGCGTCCGTATTCACCCGCTGCCGTGTGCGCCACTTCACCACCGAGTTGTAATGCCATGAGCTGGGCGCCGTAACAGATCCCGAGAATGGGAATGCCGAGTTCGTAGATTGCGGGATCGAGCGAAGGCGCGGGGACCTCGTAGACCGACTTGGGTCCGCCCGACAAGATGATCGCCGCAGGAGCCTTCGCCTTTACCTCGCTCGCCGTGATGGAACTGGGAACAATCTCGGAAAACACGTGCGCTTCGCGAACGCGCCGGGCAATCAATTGCGCGTACTGCGCACCAAAATCAACGACGAGGACGTTCGAGGTCAATGTCCCATGCCCACGCCCTGGGAGCGTTGTAACTGCTTACCCTCCGTCTGCAGCGACGGTGCGAGCATGATCTCGGCCTTTTGAAACTCCTTTAACGTCTCGTAGCCCGTGATGGCCATCGTCGTACGAAGCGCACCGAAGAGGTTCAGACGACCGTCGTTCTCGTGCGCCGGCCCGAGGAGGATCTCCTTCATCGTGCCGCGCACCTGGGTGCGAACACGTGTGCCTCGCGGCAACGTCGGATGAAAGGTGGCCATACCCCAGTGGAAACCCCGCGCGGGCGCCTCGACCGCACTGGTGAGTGGCGAGCCAATCATGACCGCATCCGCACCGCACGCGAAGGCCTTGGCGATGTCGCCACCCTTACTCATGCCACCGTCAGCAATGACGTGCACGTAGACGCCAGTCTCATCGAGGTGGCGCATGCGCGCACCGGCGACGTCGGCGATGGCTGTCGCCTGGGGCACGCCGATGCCGAGCACGGCTCGTGACGTACAGGCGTTACCTGGTCCCACACCTACGAGCACGCCCGCGGCGCCCGTTCGCATCAAGTGCAGGGCTGCTTGGTAGCTCGCGCATCCACCCACAATGATGGGCAGTTCGAAGTCGCGGATGAACTTCTTCAAGTTGAGGGGTTCCACCGTCTTGGAGACGTGTTCCGCGGAGACGACCGTGCCTTGAATGACGAGTATGTCCAGACCCGCGTCAAGGATCGTCTTGGCCATCCACTCGGTGCGCGCGGGCGTCACCGACGCTGACGTCGTCACCCCCGCCGCCTTCATCTGCGTAATGCGCTCGGCGACGAGTTCGAGTTTGATGGGCTCCAGGTACATCTGTTGCATCCGGGCAGTTGCCTTGTCGTCGTCGAGTTCGCGTATTTCTTCGAACAACGGCATGGGGTCTTCGTAACGAGTCCAGAGTCCTTCAAGATTCAGTACGCCAAGGCCGCCGAGTCGACCCAGCTCAATGGCGGTGAGCGGTGACATGGCGCCGTCCATCGCAGATCCGAGTATCGGCAGTCCAAATTTGTAGGCGTCAATCTGCCACGAGATATCGACATCTTCGGGGTCGCGCGTTCGTCGCGAAGGGACGATCGCGATGTCGTCAAAGCCGTACGCCTGACGAGCCGACTTATAAATGCCTATCTCTACTTCCGCCATCTGATCCTCCGCCTAGGAATTGGCAACCCCAAAAATGAGTGCGCTTTCCATCCAATCTACCGGAGGTTCCCCTCGTGGTCGTCGCTCCCGCTCGGTTAAACGCCCAACACGATGCGCAACAGCTCGGTCAACACCCGCGCGGTCGCACCCCAAATCAGGTCGCCGGGGACACGAAAGAAGTGAATCGGCGAGAAACCATCTTGATCGGCGCCGGGACGCGCCGCCGTGCGCCGCCATCGCTCCTCGAGGAACGCGCCATCGGCGGCAAGGTCCGCGAGAGGGACGCTGAAGACCCGTTCGACCTCGCGAAGGTCAATGACGAGCGACGGGCGCCCCGAAAGCGTGCCCACAATGGGCCACATCATCGACGCCGAACCGAAAGTGGCGAGTGGTGTCAACCAAGCCTCCGGCGTCACCAGAGAAGGGGCGATTCCGACCTCCTCGTACGCTTCGCGCAGTGCGGTGTCGACCGCGCTCTCGCCGTGCTCACTGCGTCCGCCCGGCAGCGCCACATCACCGCGATGGCTCGAAAGCGTCCGTGCTCGGCGCGTCAACACCACGTGCGACTCACCCTCTTCTTCGAACAGTGCGACAAGAACTGCGGCGCGACCAACGAACGGACGCGCTATATCGTCGTTGACGACGGCAAAATCCACCGGTTCACTTGGAATTGGTGACGAAGCCAACAATCGATGAGCCGCGCCGAGTCGTTGACGAACAAGTTCGAGATTTAACCCTCGCCGCTCTCGTTCACTTAGTTTCGCCCAGGGCGCAAGTTCACCCGTCGTGATGTCGTCGGGTTCAGGAATTACTTGGGGATACTCGTGACCATCGAATCGTGGCGGCCGCACAGATTCAGGCCTCACATTCTCCCCTAGTGTTGTGGCGTCGCGAAGCGCGACGACAACCAAGTTTATTCGCCCAGCCCCCAAAACGAAGCCGGAGTCACCCCCATGAAATCCCTCGCTCGCATGAGCGTCCGTCGCCGGTGGCTGGTCCTCGCCACGTGGATCTTTGTCTTCATTGGCATCAACGTCGCGTCCCAAACCCTGGGGTCCACGTATTCGAACTCCTTCAGTCTGCCCGGTACTAACTCCACCCACGCACTTGATCTGTTGAAGCACGGTTTCAAGTCCAAGTCGGGTGACGTCGATCAAATCGTCTTCTCAGTCACGTCGGGGCACCTCGCAAACCACGAGCGCACGATCACAACCATGCTCGACGAGGTCGCGAAGATGACGAACGTCGGCAGCGTTACGTCGCCATTCTGTCCTTCGGGCACGTCGCTCTGTGCCGGCGCCTTCCAAGTGAACAAGAGCGGAACCATTGGTTTCGCCACCGTCAACTTCACGAAACAGGCGAACTTGCTCACCAAGACGCAAATACGCAACGTGCAAAACGCGGGCGAAGCGATTCGCTCCGCGACGCTTCACGTGAACTTTGGTGGCAACGCCTTCAGTTCCATCGACACGCCCTCGGGCAGTCCTGGAGAAGGGCTTGGACTACTCGCGACCGCGGTGGTTCTTTTCCTCGCCTTTGGTTCACTGTTCGCGATGCTTCTGCCGCTGGGCGTCGCGCTCTTCGCGATTGGTATTGCGTCGGCGGCGACGACGTTGCTCAGTCATGGACTACCAATCGCGCAGTTCGCTCCGATTCTCGGATCGCTCATTGGACTTGGTGTGGGAATTGACTACGCCCTGTTCATCGTGACGCGAAGCAGACAGAACCTTAAGCAGGGCATGACGACCGAAGAGGCAATCGTCACCTCGGTGAACACCTCGGGTCGCGCGGTGCTCTTCGCTGGCATCACGGTGTGCGTCGCGCTGCTGGGCATGCTGCTGCTCGGTTTCTCCTTCCTCGACGGTCTAGGTGTCGCGGCGGCCCTCACGGTCGCGATCACCATGCTCGCCGCACTCACTCTCCTGCCCGCGCTTTTGGCGTTTCAAAAGAACAAGGTGCTCAGTCGACGCGAGCGTCGCAAGTTCGCCACCAGTGGTCCCGATCCCGTCATCATTGAAGGTGGTTGGCAGCGTTGGGCACGCTTCGTCGCACGCCGCCCTCGCGAACTTTCGCTGGTGTCACTGCTCGTCATCGTCACGCTCGCGATACCACTTTTCTCGCTGCACCTGGGCATCTCTGACGCCGGTTCCGACCCCTCTTCTTCGACGACACGAATGGCCTACGACCTCCTCGCCGAAGGCTTCGGCCCTGGATTCAACGGTCCGCTCACCATCGTTGGCTCGCTGCATGACAGTGCCGACAAAGCGACCATGGAATCACTCGCCTCTACGTTGAGCAGCAAACCCGGTGTGGCCGCGGTCCTACCCCTTCAGGTCAATCCCCAAGGAACCGTGGGACTACTCAACGTCATCTCGAAGTACAGCCCTCAAGATACGAAGACGTCTGACCTCATCACGATGCTTCGAGACAAGTACATACCCGACGCCACGCGGGCAACCCACACCGCGATTTACGTCGGCGGCCAGACCGCTCTCGCCAATGACTTCTCGGGAGTACTCGACGCCAAGATCCCACTCTTCATCACGATCATCGTCATCCTTGGTTGCCTCTTGCTCATGGTCGCGTTTCGCAGCATCTTGATTCCTCTTACCGCCGCCGTGATGAACCTCTTAGCCATGGGGGCGTCGTTTGGCCTCGTGGTCGCGGTCTTCCAGTGGGGCTGGGGCAGTTCACTCATTGGATCAGGCTCGGGACCGATCGAGTCGTACCTGCCCATTGTCATGATCGCGATTCTCTTCGGACTGTCGATGGACTACCAGGTCTTCCTCGTGTCGCGAATGCACGAGGAATGGGTCAATACGCACAACAACGAGGACGCCATAATTCACGGCCAGGCGAACACGGGACGCGTCATCACCGCCGCCGCGCTCATCATGGTGTGCGTCTTCTTCTCCTTCGCCATTGGCGGTGAGCGAATCATCGCCGAGTTCGGCATTGGACTAGGTGGCGCAGTGCTTATGGACGCCTTCATCTTGCGCACCGTGCTGGTGCCGTCGCTCATGCACTTCTTTGGCAAGGCGAACTGGTGGATGCCGCGTTGGCTCGATCGAGTCGTGCCTCACGTCGCGGTTGAAGCGGCCGAGGAGGGCGCGCGCGAGACGGTTACCGGTTGAGTTCCCGACGTAGTCCGTCGCGAGCCCGGTCGCCGATCTTCTTGAGCGTGGGCGATAACAGCGGATTCGCAATCCGAAGGATGCCCAACAGCGAGAGATTGGCCTTATAGGTCACGGTCGAACCGGTACCGTTCGCCACGACACGAATCTCATCCACTGATCGCAGCGACGACGTTGAAGCCGTGAGAACGAGTCGCGAGCCCGCTTCGAACTCGGTGATTTCGTAGGTCAAGGGGATACGACGTTTGCCCGTCTGGGTGAGCACCTGGAACTCCGTTCCCAGTTTGATCGGACCCTCCGTCAACCGCTGTGCTTCGATGACGCCCGGGTCCCATTGCGCGACGTTCTCGAACGCCGACATGTAGGCAAAGGCGTCCTTGCTCGACAACTTTGAGTCAATGCTCGTGGTGTAAATGGCCATACTTCGTACGTTAAGGGTGCAATACGCAGCGGTGACCGACGCCGCTGCGCGGTGCCTGAACCGGCGGTGAGCGATTCTCTAGGACCCAATGCGCCACGTTGTTGCAGTCCTCGCGTTCGACGACGCTGTCCGAGATTCATAGCAACACGCGAAAAGCGAGGACCGCGACCGCTACGCCAACGTGGCCGCGTCGAAATCGACCTTCGCGTCGTTGAGCGGCACCACCATCATGGGTTGGATCATTTGATGCTCAGCTTTCGCGAGTCGAACGACTGTGCCCCACGCGACGAAGCCGACCGCGTGCATGGCAAAACGCGTTGGTCCCTCGACTACCTTGACTTCCACAACGCCGGTGCCGTGGAGATCGAGTGCCGCACGTTGCATCCGCTCCATCGCCGACTCACGCGCCGAGTACATGGCTTCGGTGAAATTCGTCAACTCCACGTTCTGGGTTTGCTGTTGGAGCACCGTACCCATGGAACGTCGAGGCGCGAAGACAAAGCTCGCTCCCGTCGCGAGACCGAGGGGTTCCCATCCGGCGATCATCAGCAGCGTGAAGTCGCGCGCGGAGAGGTCCGACACGAACACCGCGTCGAAGCTGATGGTCTTTGCGCCCACGGGTCGCACAGCGGTTCCCACCAGAGCTACCTCGACGTGCGTGGCATGCACCACGCGTTCGATGTGCACACCAACGACGCCGTGGCCACCGGCTCGCGCGGCCTCGTGATGCAGACGCGTGATCGCCCCGCGAAACGCGCGTTCGTGGGCAACCGAGGCCGTGGCGATCTCGCCTTGTCCCCAATTCCAACTTCCGTAGGGAATCGAGAACAGTGAGACGCCGCTCACGAGTTCTACTGGTTCCCACCCGATCGAGTGGAGATTCAATTCCTCGTCAATCGAGAGATCCGAGGTCGTTGCCCCCGCGTCGTTCGCCGCGTTCGCATTCGGTGCGAACGCCCGACGAACTTCGGCCTTGAGGTCAATGGGCGCCGCGGGCGCGCGTTCACTCACGAGAGGCGCACCGTGGGCTTGGGAACGGCGAGAGGATCGAAATCCTTGAACCGACGAATTCGATTACCGCGAAGTCGAGACTCGATCTGCAGATCGCCCCTCGAGAACTCCCTCGTGGCGACCTCGAGCGACGCGCCGTGCAAGGCGTCGCCGTGCAGGTTCGCACGAGCTCGGGCGCGCGCAATGTCGCGTGCGTTGGTCTGGGCGCTGACGATCTGATCGATCTCGGTGGGTTCGCCCGTGTTGGACCATCCGAAGTTCGTGCCCTCCATCAGATACTCGGTCACGCAACTCGCCCATACGCGAATCGAAGCCACCGCGGCAATGATCGACACCGGCGCGTAACCCGCTTCGAAGACCTTGGCGAGGCGCTGTCCCGCGAGGTACGTGCTCCACACGTCCGAAGTGGCTGCGGGCCCGTCCAGGATCGTGACGGCAGTGCCCGTGAGGTGGTACTCCACCACGCCGGTGTCGCTGAGTGGCGCCACGCTGTCGACGACGCCGAGCACCCCGTGGGCGCCCAGCGCCTGGGCCTCTTCAATCATGCGACGATACGCGCTGTTAAATCCGTCGCGCCACGCGCTCTCGATCCAGGTCTGTTGATAGTTCTGGCCCCACATTCGGTGCTCGGCCGAGATCATGCCGTGAGGACACTGGTAGTTCTGCACGTAGCCACCTTGCGCACCGGCGGGCGTCATACCTTGCGCGAATCCGCCCATGGTGTAACCGCCCATGGCGTAATTCGCCACCTGCATCGCGCAAAATCCCTGCACGAGGCCCACCGGCTCGAGGCCCATCTCAAGGCACGCCGCGAAATCCGACACGCTGAGCCCCGACGAAAAGGCCCCCGACGTCAGTCGTCGCTGCGCCGCCTCGGGAAGGTCGCTGGTGGGACCCGCCATCAGTTGTCGAGCGAGATGATGGTGACTGGCTTGGTGAGCGTGACGTCCTCGGCGGACTTCGTCACCGCGGTGCCGATCGCCAAGAACTCAATGGTGTGTGAACCCCACTGGTGCGACTTCTCTTCGAGTCGAACGCCCACGATCCCCGAGGCGCCGAGTTCGTTCGCTTCGTCTTGCATCCTGGTCATGGCCAACTCGCGCGCCTCGTAGAGCGCCTGGGTGAAGTTCGGCAGTTCGACGTTCTGGCCCGTTGTGCTGAGCGTTTGGCCAAGTCCGCGATGGGCAATGTGATACACACACGTACCCATGACGAGACCCTGGGGCGCGTAACCGGTCTGGGACAACGTCCAGAAGTCCTGTCCCGAGAGGTCCGAGGTGAACGGCTTGCCGGCCTTGTTGAGTCTCGATACGCCGTCTTCGGCCTTGACCGCAGTACCGACGGCAATGAACTCAGCGGCGTCCTTGCCCCATTCGTAGTAGTTGACGTCAAGGCGCACACCGACGACGCCGTCGGCACCGAGTTCGGCCGCTTCTTCTTCCATGCGCGTCATGGCCAACTCGCGCGCGTTGTACATCGCCTCGGTGAGTTTGGTCAACTCCTGACTCTGGCTCCATTTTCGAGCCTGGATGCCCGTGTGATAGATGGACGAACCCATAACGAAACCAACGGGATGAAATCCGACTTCTTTGATCAGCAGGAATTCATTCACCGACAGGTCTGACGTGAACAATCCCTTCTCAAGTTCTTCGAGGCGATGCTCGGTCGCCTGGGGCAGATCGTTGGTGGAATTGCTCACTGTTGTCCTCCGATAACAATATTTTCGAGTGCCACACGCGCACTCTCGTTGTGGACCGCTTCACGTTGTAGCGCCCCAAGGAGACGCACTAACCACTGGTCCATGTCGACGGACTCCGTTCGAATTCGAATACCTCCCGACACGTGGCCAATGACGCATCGAAGATGTGAACCCTCAATTGCGGCCTCGAACTCGTCGCCCCCAATCGACATGCGCACTGAGGAAATGAGATTCGATTTTCGTAGCCGACCACCCGCGTGTTCGACGCGAAGTTGCGCGCCCAACGTGTCCTCGAGTTCGAGGTTCAACGCCCGCAACAACATCTGGACGTCAGAACTGTTCGAGCGCAGCGATGCCGCAGCAAGAGAGAGATCAAACGAATCGTCAGTAGGCGTCACTGAGGGCCACCTTACAAGCCGTGGCGAAGGGTCTTTCAGTGTCGCGACTCGCCTAGCTAATCACGGTCGAACGACGGTTTACTCTTGGAGTGCGAGCCAACGATCCTCGGCGCTGGCGAGTGCCGAGCCAACCGCGTCGAGTTCCTCACCGAGGCGCTTCTGGTGTTCGTAGTCACTGGTGGCGAGAATCTTCTCCTCGAGCGTCCGGCGTTTTCGCTCGAGCCGCGTCATTTCTTTTTCGGCGTCGCGCAGTGCGCGACCCTTTGGCGGGTTCGCCGTTTCGCCGATCTCCCCCGACGAAGTGGACACGCCGGTCATGGGCGCGGCGCGCAGAATCCAGGCGTCAATACCGCCAGGGACGTCGCTCACGGAACCATCGGAATGCACTTCGAGCAATCGGTCCGTCGTGCGACTAAGGAACGTGCGGTCGTGCGAGACAACGACGACCGTGCCGGACCATTGGCGAAGGAATTCCTCGATCAGTCGTATCGTCTCGAGGTCGAGATCATTAGTGGGCTCGTCGAGCAAGAGCACGTTCGGACGTAGCGCGAGGGCGAGGAGCAACTGCAGTCGACGACGCTCGCCGCCCGAGAGGTCACCCGCGGGCGTGAGCGGCAAGGCGCCGGTGAACCAGAACCGCTTCATGAGTGCCACGTCGCTTGGTGAGCCGGGGTCGCCTTGGGGACCCGCCACGAGTTCTTGCACGGTCTTTTTGAGATCGAAGTCCCCGCTGCCTTGTTCGAAATACGAGGTAACGACCGTGGGTCCGACCTTGAGGGTGCCCGACGAAGGGACGCGGCGCTGGGCGAAGAGATCGAGCAGGGTGGTCTTGCCCGCACCGTTGGGTCCGACGATGCCCACGCGGTCTCCGGGGCCTAACTCAAGATTGATGCCACGAAGTACGCGTGCTCCGTCATCGTAGGAGAAGCCGAGATTGTGTGCGCGCAGCACCGTGGTGCCGAGTCGCGGCATCGTGACGTTCAAATCGAGCGAACCACTTCGCGCCGCCTGCTCGGGGCGAGTCGCGAGCAGCCGTTCGGCCGCGTCGATACGCGCTTGGGGTTTGGTCGAACGCGCCTTGGCGCCGCGGCGAAGCCACGCGAGTTCGGTCCTCGCCAGATTGCGGCGAACCTGTTCACTCGAGGCGGCTTGCTCTTCACGCACGGCCTGCGCTTCGAGCAGTGCGCCGTAGCCGCCCGCGTGCACGTACGCACTCCCGCGATCGATCTCGATCATCCGCGTCGTGACCTGATCGAGCAAGAAGCGGTCGTGACTCACGAGAACCACGGCACCTCGGAACGTAAGGATCTGCTGTTCGAGCCATTGAATTGCGCCAAGGTCCAGGTGGTTGGTGGGTTCGTCCAGAACGAGCACGTCGTTGTCGTCGGAGAAGAGCTTCGCAAGGGCCACGCGCTTACGCTGCCCGCCCGAGAGCTGATCGACGGGCGTCTCCGCGTTACTCAACATCCCGAGACGATCAAGCGCCGCGTCGGCCCGCCAACCCTCACCGACCTGGTCGCGCACCGTGCCGGTCCCGAGGAGCGGGACCTGCTCGAGGTAGCCCACGCGGGTCTCCTTCGCTCGTCGCACGGCGCCCGAATCCGGCGCGCGTTCACCCGCGATGACGGCGAGCAAGGTGGATTTACCTGCGCCGTTGATGCCCACGATGCCCACGCGGTCACCCGATTGGATCGTCAGAGAAAACTCACCAAGCAGCGGCCGGTCGAAACCTTGAAGTGAGACTTTTTGGAGATCGATGAGAATTGCCACGAGACAGACAGGCTAGTGACCCGCTCGTTCCCTCACTTTTCCCGGCACCACTGGGACTTGTTTTGTGCGGGGCAATACCATCTCGGTCACACGAGCAGTCTTACAATCGTTCTGTGCTTCCATTCGCTCTGCGTGACGACGGGGCATCATGATCGCCATCTGGCACTGGTTCTTGCAGGTCTCGGGCGTCGACAACGAGTCGAGCCGGTGGTACGCGTTCTGGAGCGGCTTCGGCGCCGACTTCACCGAGGGCGCCATCTTCGTCAGCCTCGTCGCGTTCTATCGACGGCACAAGTGTGTGAGTTGCTGGCGTCCCGCTCTCAAGGGAGGTCTCGGCCGCGTTGCGGGCACCCACTATGAGACGTGCCACAAGCACACGAACGACAACGACCACGCCGCGCTCCAAGAGCAACACAAGATGCGCCACCCCGCCATGCACGAACACCTAGCCAAAGGACCTTCATGATTGGCACCACGTTCTTTGACCGATGGATCTGGCCCGCCGGAGGATCAGGTGGCATACCCGGCGACGTCGTGGCGACGTTGATCTGGGTGATAATCGCCGCCATCGCGACAACCATCTTCTATCCCCCGTTTCGCAGGGCGATAGAAAAATATGTCAAACGACACTTCGATGAGGGAACCGCGGAGCTTCACGCGAAACTCGACCACATCATCGAGCATCACCCCGACATCCCTCCCTACGTCTCGAAGAAACGAGAAGCGCCCAAGTAACTGCGCGGTCGATACCCTGGCGAGAATCGTCACGCCGGCGCCAACGTCCCCGTTCGTCTCACGGCTCGGATTGTCGCGCGCACCTCAGCGCAGGTTTGTTAGAGCTTCAGTGCCAACTCCGCAAGTTGACCGAGTTTCGCCTTGGAGAGAGTCGCACTCTCAACTGCTGCACCAAAGTAGTGCGTGCTGTTTTGGATGAGGACGATCTCTTGGAAGTGGATCGTCGAGATCGCGAACGTCAGGTAGTACGCGGGGTAACTAAGACCTCCGTACGAAGAGAAGCTGATCTTCGCGCCGTTGGAGGACTTTTGGATCGATTCCTTTATCTCCGCTGGGGTGATCGGCTTGGAGGACACGTCGGCCTCCAATGAGACGAGCTTTAAGACATCGGCCTCGGTCGCCTCAGCGCCATAGATGCAGCCAGTGTCGACCGATGCGGTCTCGAAGTTGGTCGGGGTGGCTTTCAAGTGGACCACGGAGTATTTACCAGCGGGCACCGTGTAACCCACGATCGATGAGACCGACGCTGCGCTGACCGCACACGCCGTGGACCGGGGCTGCAGCCCGACGGCGGCGCCATCGTGCACCACTGACACTGAGGTCGCTGCGTCCACGACAGCGGGCGTGAGCACCAACGCCGACGACACGACCGCGCCAACGACCAACAGGCGCTGTGCGAGTGACTGCGTCGTTACCCGAACGACAGAACTTTGATTGGTGAACCTCATGGTGATCTCCTCACGATTGTGTGGCTCACACCACTCGAAGTGAACAGCGAACGCCAGCGTGCGCCGCAACTGGTCCAACGTAGCCCATAAAGCGACGACGAGCCCGTTGTTTCTGCGCCGAACTGCCCACCATCACCTTGGTACGGCTCGCCGACGAAGGACGACGAGCCACGCAGCAGCGAAAGCACAAAAAAAGAGACCGGGTCCCCTCAAGGACCCGGTCTCTTCGTCAGCGTGCGCTGACTACATCATGCCGCCCATACCGCCCATGCCGCCGTCACCCATAGGTGGCGCCGCAGGCTCGGGCTTGTCGGCCACGATCGCTTCGGTCGTGAGCAGTAGCGCCGCGATCGACGCGGCGTTCTGCAACGCCGAACGCGTGACCTTGGCCGGGTCGATGACGCCCGCCTTCACCAAATCGACGAGCTCACCGGTCGCAGCGTTCAGACCAATCGAACCCTTCGCGTCAGCCACCTCGCGTACCTTGACGGCACCTTCGTAACCGGCGTTCGACGCAATGTGTCGAAGGGGCGCCTCGAGAGAGTTCGCCACGATCTTCGCACCCGTTGCTTCGTCGCCCGTGAGCGTCGCGATCAACGCCTCCACGTCGGCGCGCGAGCGAACGAGCGCCGTGCCACCACCAGCGACGATTCCTTCGTCGATGGCCGCCCGCGTCGCACTAAGTGCGTCTTCGATGCGGTGCTTCTTCTCTTTGAGCTCGACTTCGGTCGCGGCTCCCACCTTGACGACAGCGACGCCACCGGCGAGCTTGGCGAGACGCTCTTGGAGCTTTTCGCGGTCCCAGTCCGAGTCAGTGTCGTCGATCTCACGCTTGATCTGCGCCACGCGTCCGGCCAGGTCCGCGGGAGCACCCGCGCCGTCGACCAGCGTGGTTGCGTCCTTGGTGACGACCACGCGACGCGCACGACCCAGGAGGTCGACGCTCGCACTCTCGAGCTTGAGGCCGATCTCCTCGGAGATGACCGTGCCGCCCGTGAGGATCGCCATGTCTTGGAGCATGGCCTTACGACGCTCACCGAAACCAGGCGCCTTGACGGCGACCGAGGTGAACGTGCCGCGAATCTTGTTGACCACGAGGGTCGCCAAGGCTTCACCCTCGACGTCCTCGGCGATGATCAGGAGCGGCCGTGCGGACTGCATGACCTTTTCGAGCACGGGTACCAGATCGTGGACCGCAGAGATCTTGCCGGCGGTGAACAAGATAAACGCATCATCCAACACCGCTTCTTGGCGCTCGGGATCGGTCACGAAATACGGCGACAGATAACCCTTGTCGAACTGCATTCCCTCGGTGAGTTCGAGTTCGATCCCGAAGGTGTTCGACTCTTCCACGGTGACGGTGCCGTCCTTGCCGACTTTGTCGATCGCGTCGGCGATCACTTCGCCGATCGACGCGTCCGCGGCGGAGATGGTCGCCACCTGGGCGATCTGATTCTTGTCATCGACGGGCTTGCTCTGTTTCGCGATCGATGCAACCGCGACCGCGACGGCCTTTTCGATGCCGCGCTTGAGTCCCGAGGGGCTCGCGCCCGCCGCCACGTTGCGCAGACCCTCTTTGATGAGGGCCTGGGCGAGTACGGTTGCGGTCGTCGTACCGTCACCAGCGACGTCGTTGGTCTTGGTCGCGACTTCCTTCACGAGCTGGGCGCCCATGTTCTCGAAGGGATCTTCGAGTTCGATCTCACGCGCGATGGACACGCCGTCGTTCGTGATGGTCGGTGCGCCGAACTTCTTGCCGATGACGACGTTGCGGCCCTTGGGCCCCAAGGTCACCTTGACCGCGTCGGCCAACTTATCGACACCCGCTTCGAGGCCGCGACGGGCCTCTTCGTCAAACTTCAGTAGCTTCGACATGACGACCTACTTCGAGATCGTCGCGAGCACGTCACGACTGGAGAGGATCAGAAGGTCCTCGCCGTCGACGGTGATCTCGGTGCCGCCGTACTTCGAGTAGACGACCGTGTCGCCCACGGCGACGCCGGTGGCGATCAGCTCGCCGGAGTTCTCGGTGCGGCGACCCGGTCCGGTCGCGAGAACCTCACCCTGCTGGGGCTTCTCCTTCGCGGTGTCGGGAATGACCAAACCCGAGGCGGTAGTTGCCTCGGCGCTGTTGGGACGGACCACGATGCGGTCTTCTAGTGGTTGTAACTTCATTTTTGTTGCCTCCTGCGCAATTAGCACTCGAAACCTGTGACTGCCAATTTAGCAGCCTTAGGCCGCGAGTGCCAACGCACTAGGGCGCGAGACGCTCGAGCAACCACTCCTTGGCAACCAATCGATACGAAACCCGGTCGTGGAGGCGATCCTCGCGGTGTTGCCAGAACTCGAACGTGTGCGGCGTCAAGGCGTAACCACCCCAATTTTCGGGCCGCGGCACCTCGCGACCCTCGAACGAGGCTTCCAGTTCAGCAACGCGACCTTCGAGCTGGGCGCGCGTCTCGAGCGTGGCGCTCTGGGCACTGGCGTGAGCGCCAATCTGGTGACCGCGAGGCCGTGACGCGAAGTAACGGTCCGAGTCCCCCGCGCTCATTTTCGCCACCTCACCCTCGATGCGGATCTGACGACCGAGGGGCTCGCAGTACCAGAGCAGCGCGGCGTAGGGATTCTGCGCGAGTTCGCGGCCCTTTCGCGAGTCGTAATTGGTGAACCACCCGAAGGTGGCGTCATCCACGTGGCGCAACAGCACCATGCGCGCACTCGGTTTGGCGTCGCGCGAAGCGGTCACGAGCGTGATCGCCTCTCGTTCGCGCACGACCTCGCGCGCCGCATCGAACCACGTGGCGAATTGTGCGAAGGGGCTGGGGTCGCAGTCCGTGAGGTCGAGCGGAACCCATCGTTCGCTCACGCGACGTCGACCAATGGCCAGTTCGGTCGCGCCGAGAGCGCGAGCGAACTCGGTCCACTGACGCGAAGCCGGTACAGGCCTGCCGCGGCGATCATGGCTGCGTTGTCAGTGCACATCGCCATCGTCGGTACGTGCACTTCGACGCCGAACTCGTGTCCCAGTGCCGCGATCTCCTCGCGCAGGCGCGAATTCGCTGCGACGCCACCGGCGAGAGCGATTCCCCTCACGTCATAGCGCGCCAACGCGGCGCGCATTTTTCGCATCAACTGCTCGGCGACCGCCGCCTGAAACGACGCCGCCACGTCCGCGAGCGCAACGTCACGATTTTTCTCGGTCGCGCGCACGACCGCCGTCTTGAGTCCCGAGAACGAGAAGTCGAGATCGTCGCCGGTCATCGACATCGGCAACTTGAGTTTCCCCGCCGTCCCCTCGCGCGCGAGACGATCGATCTCGGGTCCTCCTGGATAGCCCAGGCCCAGCCAGCGCGCGACCTTGTCGTACGCCTCGCCCGCGGCGTCGTCGATGGTTTCGCCCAGCACCTCGTGTTCGCCGGGACCCGACTGCAACACCAACACGCTGTGACCCCCTGAGACGAGCAACGTCAGTACGGGCCAGTCCAGATCAGGCTGTTCGAGCAAGGGTGCGAAGAGGTGCCCTTCCAGGTGGTTCACACCCACGAAGGGGATCTGCCACGCGAGCGAATAGGCCTTGGCGGCCGAGAGTCCCACGAGCAACGAGCCAATGAGACCCGGGCCGCTCGTGACCGCAATGGCGTCCAGCGCCGGCGCGTGGGGGTCGAGTCCGGCCTCTTCGAGCGCCCGGCGCACGACTGGACCAATCGTGGCGACGTGGGCGCGACCGGCCAGTTCGGGTACGACCCCGCCGAAGGCGCGATGCTGATCGATCGACGACTCGATGACCGACGAATGAACGTGCAGTGCGTCGTCGACCACCGACGCGGCGGTCTCGTCGCAACTGGTCTCAATGCCGAGGACCTTCACGAATCCAGCGTAGGGCGCACGGGTCGCGCCGGGTCCTCGTCGGGTTCGATATCGGCCCATAACACGAGGGCGTCCTCGTGGGACTTCTCGTAGTAGTTCTTTCGAATTCCTACGGGCTGGAACCCCAGGCGAAAATAGAGTTCTTGCGCGCGCTGATTCGACGCCGCCACCTCGAGGGTCGCGCGCACGACGCCGCGTTCGCGCGCGTCACGCCAGGCGTCGTCCAGTAACGATGTCGCCACCCCGCGTCCCTCGAATCCCGGCAGCGTACCCAGGGTGTTGACGTGCAATTCGTCAAAGACGAACATGACGCCCAGATAACCAATGATCGTGTCCTTCATCACCGCCACGGTGTAACGACGCGTCTCTTCATTGGTGATCTCTTCGAGCAGCATGTTCTTGGTCCAAGGTTCGGGGAACTGCGCGTGCTCGATGCCCATCAATTCATTGACGTCGCGCCGCTCGGCGAGACGGATCGTCCACGTACTCACGAACGCTCTCGCGTCGTGAAGTTCGCGATCGCGTCAGCCTCGCGAAGATACAGCGGTGTGACCTTCGTGGTGGGCTCACGCGTGGCGCCCAGGGCGAGGGCTGCTTCGAGCGACGGCACGTGCTGGTCGAATACCCGCGCGGTGGGCACGGCCGCGAAATCGCGCAGGTATCGTTCGACGCCGTCGCCGGTGAAGGTGACCGGTCGCGCGTTGGTCGCCCACTCGATGACGACCTTTCGCGCGGTCGTGACCGTGGGAGAAGTCGTCGCCGTGACCTCGTCGTCGCCGAGTGCGAACGTCTGGACGAAAACCTCGCCACGTCGACCGTCAACGGCCGCCAGCACCGTGCCACGCTCGCCAGCGAGCGCCGCGCCGCGCGCAAGGAGCTCGAGGGACGTCACGCTCACCAGGTCGCACCCGAGACCCTCGGCGAGACCAATCGCGGTGGCGACACCCACGCGTAGTCCCGTAAAGAGTCCGGGTCCTACGTCGATCACCACTCGATCAAGGTCGCGCGCGGTGAGCGCGCACTCGTCCAACAACGCCGCGATACCTGGTGTCAAGACCTCAGTGTGACGTCGCTCCAGGTCGAGCACGCGCGTCTCTTCACGTTCACTCGTTCGAAGACCGATCGCGCACGCGCTCGTCGCGGTCTCGATGGCGACAATGTTCACGAGGCGCTCCACGAATCCAGTTGGTCCGCGCGCGACGCGTCAACGGATCCGCCGACCACCAGGGTGCGCGACTCGTCGTTCTCCACGACGAAGTTCACCTCGAGGACGTCACGCCCGAACACCGACGCCGCCAAATCGCCCCACTCGACGAGCGCGACGCCCGACTCCTCGACGAGTTCGCCCAGCGCCAGATCGACCACTTCGTCAAGACTGCGCACGCGATACACGTCGCAGTGGTGCAGTGTGGCAATACCGAGGTCATTGTCGCAGTCGTGTTCGCGCACCACGGTAAAGGTAGGACTCGTCACGAGCCCTTGTACCCCGAGACCACTGGCGACGCCCTTGACGAACGTGGTCTTGCCCGCGCCCAAAAGACCCGACAACAACACGATGTCCCCACTTCGCAGTACGCGCGCGAAACCAATGCCCGCCGCCTGCGTGTCGCCATCGAGCGCGCATCGTCGCTGCCACGTCACGGGTCGAGAAGCTTCTTGAGGACCGCCAGGTCACGTCGCATCACGTCGACCACGCTAGGTCCGCCGCGCAATGCGGCCGCCGGATGATACGTCGCCAGAGCCTGCACTCTTCCAAGCGTCACGACGCGACCGTGCGTGGCACCAATGCCCTCGGTAAAACCCAACACCGCGCGTGCCGCGGTATTACCGAGTGCGAGGAGGAATCTGGCGCGCGAGACCCGAAGCTGCTCCTCGAGCCACGGCTGGCACGTGGCGATCTCACTCGGACGCGGCGTTCGATTCGCGGGAGGACGACATTTGACGACGTTGGTCACGAAGCACTGCTCGCGGGTCATGTCGAGTTCTTCGAGCACCAATTGGAACAACAAGCGTCCGCTTCGACCAATGAACGCCTCGCCACCTTCGTCCTCGGTTTTGCCGGGTGCTTCACCCACGATCGTGAGCATGCTCTCGAGCGAACCGCTGCCCACGACGACGCGCTGGCGCGTCAACGAGAGTGCGCACTTCGTGCAAGTGGGTAGCTCAGCGAGGTCGATCACGTCGGTCCACCACGTCAGTCAACGAGAACACGCGCCACGCGAGCACTGAGCGCGCACAGTATCTCCCAGGAGATCGTCTGAGCACGCGTCGCCCACTCGTCGGCGCTGATGCACTCGTCGCCCTGGGCGCCGAGCAACACGACGTCGTCGCCCACCGCGACCTCGTCATCGCCCACGTCCACGACGATCTGGTCCATCGTGACCACGCCCGCGAGAGGGTAACGTCGCCCCCCGATCAAAACCTGCGCGTCGGCGTCGAAGAGCCGACGCGCGAAACCGTCGGCGTAACCGAGGGGCACCGTCACGACGTTCGCGTCGCGAACAAGCGCGCGTCGACGTCCGTAACTCGGGCGTTCGCCCGCCTTCACGCGCCGCGTCGCGACGACCTTCGCGCGCAACGTGAGCGCGGGCGTCAACGAGATCCCATGTTCGGCGAGCACGTCACCGAGCCACGCCCCGGGTAGGTAACCGTAGAGCGCGAGACCGACGCGAGCAAGGTCGCGTCGCGCGTCGGGGTAACCCAGCGCGCCCGCGCTATTGGCGAGATGCACCACGCGAGGACGACGCGCGTCGTCAAGATCGGCGAGCACCTCGTCAAACGTATCTATCTGATGGCGCGTGAACCGTCGATCCTCGTCACCGGCGCCGTCCGCCACGCTCAGGTGCGTATAGATACCTTCAACGTCAAGCTCGTCACACGCGAGCAGAACGTCGAGCACGTCGCTCACCTCAACAGGCGCGACGCCCATGCGGTGCATTCCGGTGTCGA
>Ga0302319_10008698_pt1 | contig 19685 bp, 12 predicted proteins | sample Bog_T0_2_FD_203319 | JGI IMG/M metagenome (GOLD analysis project Ga0302319, IMG submission 203319) | Peat permafrost microbial communities from Stordalen Mire near Abisko, Sweden - Bog_T0_2 | ecosystem: Environmental > Terrestrial > Soil > Wetlands > Peat | place: Sweden: Abisko, Stordalen Mire... | reverse complement strand
TAAGTGGCGCCTCCCGACCCATTGATCGTCTCCCTTCCGCCACTCAAGTACGTGCCTCCAAAGATCTTGTAGCTATACGGCGCCCCGCTCGTAGCCGTCCCAATCGCCGACACGCGCCACCCATCCAGCACCAGCCGCACCGCCTTCGGACCATCCCGCTCATGCAGTGGAAGTGCCATCGTTCCCGCAAACTTGTGCGGAAACTGCTGGTTCGATAGCCCCTTGTCGTACCCATTCCGAAACGGATCGAACTGCCCGTCGAGCGAAGGTGTCGCCGACCCCTGCGGCGCAAAATCAATCGACCGCGAGAACGTGTAACTTCCCCGAAACTCCAACTCGTGCAGCCCGACCCACTTCACCCCATGCACCTGTGCCTCCGCCGTCACCGCGTGATACGTTGCATTCGCATTCGACACCAGCGCCGTTATCGCTCCGAAATTCGCAATCGGCCGCCGATCGTACAGCGGCACCACGAACGTCTCTCCTTCCCCCAAACCCTTCTGCTTATTGAGCACTCCGTCCACACTCTGCAGTTCGTAACTCACCAATCCCGCAGACGGCGAAATATTGAGGTCCGTGCTCCCCGGCAATTGCATCGCCATAGCCATCGCATAAGTCAATCGCAGGCTGGTGCGAGGTCCGAACCCTCTCTGCACCGATAGTTCTCCACGCTGCACCTCCGGCACTCTATATCCACTCGCGAACACGGTTGCCGACGTCGTCTGCGCCACCGCAGCCGGCGGTGCCGACGTGTAGTCACACGGATACCCAAACCCCTGCTGCACCACTGTCACCTGCGGGCAATCCGTGATCGTCGTCGGCCGAATCCGCACATGCGTCGTCGTCGAAGCCAACGCCGTATTTACCAGCGCCGCATGCACCGTCCCTCCGGGAATGTGGCCGTAGAACAACCCATAGCCAAGCCGCACCGTGAACATCTGCCCCTTCTTGGGCTGGTATCGCTTGGGCAACCCCAACACCGAGCTCGGCGCCCACACCACCGCCAGCCGCGGCCCAAAGTTATTTCGATCCTCCGGAAATATTCCGGTAGCCCCTTCGATCGCCCCACCCACCGCCGCAATGTCCGCATCCAGCAACGCGTTCGGCGCTTGGGGTTTCGGCAGCAGCGTGTAGTCGTACCGAACGCCCAGCGTCACCGAAAGACTATTTCGCACGCGCATCGCGTCTTCCACAAACCCCGCGAAGTCGTGCGTCACAAACTCGCTCGCTATCGCCCCAAAACTCTGCGTGAAGCTGCGAAAGCAAAAATAATGTACGATCGCCCCGATGCTCGGGCACCCTCCATTCGGATACGCATTCACGCTGAACGTATAATCTGTAATCCAATCCACCAGCCCGCCATCCTTGCCGCCCGTCGTCCCACTGTCGTAGCTGAATGCGCCCTCCTCTGCACTCAGCGTGTCGATGCGGTCATGAATCCGGCTCCAGTCCGCACCCGCCGTTAGCAGGTGCCGCCCCGCGTGCCACTGCAACGTATCCGCCAACTCCAACCTCGTCTCGTCCGGATAGGCACTCCGTCCACCTGATGCCCCCGGCGACAGGCTCAACGGCGTTCCAAACGAAAATCCATTCGGCGCAATCGACACCTGCGGAGAATACCCGTACGGCCCAATCCTCGGCTCCTGCGCCAGAGGAACATGAGGCGTCTCGTACTCCAAATCATGCGCAAACTGCCCGCGCACCTCGTTGTTCAGCTGCTTCGAGAACGTATGCACCCACCGCCCGCTGCCAACATCCACTTGCACCACGCTATCGCCGAGGCTTCCCATTCCCCGCGACACCACAGCATCGGAAGCCTGCCCCAACGCCGCCCCCGACGGCGAATCAAATCGATTGCCCGCATAGCTCGCCGTCACGCGGTCGCGCACCGTCGGCGACGCATCCACCCTCACCGTCGCCATCAACCGGTACGCCTGCCGCTCCGTAGTCCCCGTCAGGCTGTCGAGGTAATCCAACGCCGCAACCCGTGCCGCACCATCCACGCCGCGATTCGCCAGCAGCGCCAATTGGTCCGCCGACAAGTCATAAAAGCTGGCCGTCGCCGGCGTCGACACAATGTGATCGTTATGCAACAACGCCTCCACCGACGCGAACAGCGACACCGGCTCGCGTCCGTCCATCGCCCGCTGAAACCTCGACCTCCTCCGCCCCTTCGCACGATTCGCTCTCCCCAGAGGCAGCCCCACTGACGCACCAAACTGCACCTGCGAACCCTCCGGCTTCACCCCCTCGCTCGTCACCACGCCATCGTTATAGTGCGTCGCAATCGAGAAAGGATTCGTCGCCGCCCACGCACTCTCACGCGCCCGCATAAACGCGTTTCCATGCAGCACCGAACTCGCCTCGCGCGTAATCACCGCCACGCCGCCACCCATCCCAAACTGCGCCGAGAAGTTTTTCGGCAACACCCGAAAGCTCCGCACGGACCCCTGGTTATAGCTCGCCCCCGAACTCGCTCCCCCCTTAGCCGACCCCCTCGGTCCGCCACGAAAGCTCTGGTCCCCCGACAGCCCATCCACCGAAAACTCCCCCTGCGTCGACGGCAGCCCCGCATAGCTCACCCCCGAACTCGCCGCTCCATCCAGCGCCCGCGCACGGCTCCGCGGATCGTCCTCATCATCAGTATTCCCCGCCACCTCCCCCGCAGAGGAGTCTTCATTCGTCTCCGAATCCAATTCCACCAAATCCTCCCACCGGCGCCCCTCGAGCGGCAGCGCATCCAGCCCGCCAACGAGATTGAAGCTCGCCGGCTCAAACGCAGCGATGCCCAGCACCGGAACGTTCACCTGTGCGCTCTGCCGCATCGGCGCGAGCGTCAACAGGACATCATCAATATCTCCGCCCTCCAGGTCGAGCCGCGACTCAGCAATCGCGTCGCCCGGATTCCGCGACGTGGCCCGCACCTCATACTCGCCCGGAGGCAACCGCAGCAACAGGAAATCGCCCGCGCTGTCTGCATCCACCTCGCACTCCACGCCCTGGTCCGGCGACGTCACACGCACCCTCACCTCACCCCGCAAACATCCACGCGATTCCAGCCCGCACACCGCCGACACGTGACCGCGAATCGCGCCGTCCGCCGGCCTCTGCGCCCAACCTCGACCCACCCCCGCCGTCACGCCCGCAACCAGCAACCACCGTACGCACGAGCGCGCACGCAGTACCCCACCTGCGCGCCTGCAACAAATAAGTTTTTCCTCAAAATGTGCAGCCAAAGCCGCAACAATTTCTGCCACAACAACCACAGCCGAACTCCACACCGGGGAATCGCCGGAGCTCCTCAAACGCAGAAGGAGTAACCAAGCACGTGCGACGCCCAGGCAGGTAGGCAATCGAAATCAACAAAATCCGTGTACTTCGAGCCTAACGAACTGTGGCCGAAATGGAAAGCAAACCACGATTCCCACTTTGGGAATCAGCCTTCAGCTCGCCGCAAAGAAATGGGCGACAGCCGAAGCTGTCGCCCTTTCCATCAACACAGCCTGACTCTTAGAAACTCAAACGAGCTGCAATTTCAATCTCTCGCGGAGTGTAGAGGAAGCCACTGTTATTGCTGCTGGTAAGTTGCTGGAACGTCGACTGGTAGGTCGCTGTTCCGGCCGTGCCCGTACCGCCCAGCTTGTACGCCGCGGTATTGATCCCGTCGTAGTTCTGGTGGTTGGCCACGTTGAACATCTGCGCAAACAGTTGCAGGTTGTAGTTCTTATACAGCGTGAAGTCCTTCTCCACGCGCAAGTCGTCGACGATCTTCCGTGGCAGCTTGTACGTGTTGAGGCCGATGGCCGGGATCAACGCCGTTCCGCCTGAACCGTTCCAGTCGGAGACCACGCCCGGGCCAGTGTAACCCGTTGCGCCCGCCGTATACGGCAAACCACTTTGCATCTGGAAGGAAGTATCCACCTTCCATCCGTTGCTCCCGTAGGTGTACCAGGCATGTCCGTGCAACTGGGGCAACGAGTAAATCGCGTACCCAACAAAGCGATTCGGTACGTTATACGCCGAGTTGCCATAATTGGTGCGTGGATTGCCGAACGGGTCATACCAGGTGTTACCCGACGTCGTCGTGGTTGCGTTCTGGTTGAAATCCAACGAATGCGACCACGTGTAGTTGAAGTCGAACTCCAGGCTCTTGAGCGAACGATTCTGAATCTCCGCAACAAATGCGTTGTAGCTCGAATTCACATTGCTCGTCAGTTGTGAAATCGCCTGGTACGACGTAGCCTGCGGTCCGAACAAGGCGACGTTGCCGTATTTGGTGTAGGTGGGCACAACAAACGACGTTCCCGCCTTTGCCGCCGGTCCAAGATTCCCGCCGGTCGCCACGAGTTTGATCGTGACATTCTCAACGGTCGTCGGATCCAGATTCAGATCGAGGAAGTTCGGCAGTTCGCGACCCAGCGCGCCCAGGTAGCTCACCTGGAACACTGTTCCGCGACCAAGTTCCTGCTGCACCATCAGGTCATATTCGTGAACCATCGGGTTCTGCAGATTCTTTGCAAGAAAATAAGAGCTAGGCGTCGGAGCGGAACCGCTCGTCAGAATATTCGGAAAAACGGGAGGAGTCGGCGTCGTGTACGTCGGCTTGACCGTCGTCGAGTACTGCCCATTCGGGCTACCCGTATTCAGCAGGATGTTCAACAGGTTGCCGTTGGTAATGCGACCGTAGAACATGCCATAGCCGCCGCGCACCACTGTCTTTCCAGTGCCATACGCGTCATACGCGAAACCAATGCGCGCACCGGCATTATTCTTGTCGCTGGGATGATTGCTCAACTGCGCATACGGTGTGAATCCCGTAGTCGCGCTGATCAGGTTCGAATTCGGTGCCGGCAGGAACTCGTAGTCGTACCGCCCACCAAGTTCCAGCGTCAGCCGCGGCGACGCCTTCCAGTTGTCCTGCACAAACGCGCTCCAATCCGTCGTCGATACACCGAACACCGGATTGCCAAAGCCTTGCACAAAGCTGCTGTAGCACTGGTTGGTTCCGGTCCAACCCGTAGCCGCCGCCGTCGTCGGATTCTGCCCGCTCTGCGATCCGCAGGAACCCTTCCGTCCAGCCTTCTCGTTCAACAGGTCGTTGAAGTAGTTGCCGAGATAGCTGTACGAGTAATCGCCATTGCTTTTGTACGTGTTGTTGATCAGGTCAGCGTTTCGCAGAATGTCGCCGCCCGCGCTGAGGCTGTGGTTGCCCTTCTGCCAATGCAGCACATCACCCACCTGCCACTTGCGCTCATCCGGCAGCGCCTTGCGGTAAGCGTAGTACTCCGACCCGATGCTCGCGAACACGCTCGTGTTGAGGTCAAGCTGTACCGCGTTCCCGTTGGCGATCAAATTGTTCGTCGTGTACGGGCTGTACGGCTGCTGCGACTCGTCATCCAACTCGCGCGAGTACTGATACAACAGTTCGTTGCTGATCGTGCTCGTCACCACGCTGGTCAACTTAGCCAAGCCATAATCAAGCTTCACAAAGTCATTACCAAACGAATCGACGCCGTAGTTGTTCGAGGCCTGCGTCTGCACGCCGCCCGGCGAATCCCAGCGCAGCCGGTGATACAGCACGCTGACGCGTTCCTTATCATTTACCTGCCAGTCGAGCTTCGGGGTATTGATCTCTTGGTTGCCAAAGCGCGGCACCCGTCCAAGATCGCTGTTCAGGGAAGCAATTTGCGCATCCCAGATCGTCGCCGCCTGCGCGAACGTCGTCGGATTTCCTGCCGCCGTCTGCCGAGCCGCCAACAAGCAAACCTGCGCGTCGATCGCGTTCGAATCGGTACCCGCCAGAAGGCCATTGCCCGTCACTGCGCACGTCACACCCGTTGGCAGTGCTGCATTCGGCAGCGTGTAAAACGTAGATGCCGAGGTCGGCACAGCCGTTCCCGGAAACACACGATGGTGCGTGTCGAACGTATACATCCAGAATAGCTTGTCCTTCAGAATCGCTCCACCGATGGTGAACCCGCCGATCTTGCGAAGATCCTCCGGCTTGATCGGCGTCGCCACGTACGCATTCGTCGTCGTATTCAAAACGCTGATCTTGGTGAAGTCGTTGTACGCATTCCACTTGCTCTGGCGATCGTAGAAGTACACGTCGCCGTGCAACTGGTTGGTTCCGCTCTTGGTCACCGAGTTGATCACCGCACCGGCAGCGCGGCCATACTCTGACCCATACACACCCGTGTTCACGGCAAACTCGCGCACCGCGCCCGACGAAGTCGAGTACGCCTCACGTGTCCGTCCGCGCTCTTCCGAGTAGTACGCTTGGTTATCGTCCGCGCCGTCAATCAAAATGTTGTTCAGAATCGGGCTGATCCCACGCACGCTCACCAATCCGAATCCGTTCGAGTCCGACACTACACCCGGCGTCGTCAACGCCAGCGCTGACCACCGGCGATTGTTCACCGGAATATTCGCCAGCGCCTGTGTGTTCAAATTCGTCGTGAAATCCGGGCTCTCCGTGTTGATCACCGGCGTCTCCGCCGATACATCCACCACCTGGTTGTCCGCGCCCACTTTCAAGTGCGGTGCCACGCTCGTCACCTGGCCAACCTGCACGATGACCTGGTCCGCCTTGTAGCCTCCAAAGCCGCCCGCCGTAATCGTCACGGTGTAGGTTCCCGGCTCCAGCAGCGACGCGTCGAAGTAGCCCTTGCTATCCGCCGTCAAATGCTGCTCGGAGCCCGTCCCATCGTTGTGGATCGTGACGGAAGCGCCCGGAATCACTGCGCTCGTAGCGTCTTCCACCGTTCCTGAAATTGCGCCCTGCGTTGTCGACTGACCGTTCGCCACCATCGCGGCCAAGCCGAGTCCTGCAACCGCGAGCAAGCTCGAGAGCCTGCTCAAAAAACGTATCCTTAGCATCCTGTTCCTCCAAAAATTTGTTACACGTAATCCTGATCGAGCCTGCAGCCCGGCATATACCAGTACCGCGACGATGTCTCAGGAGCGCCCCCGTTGGGGCGGTGAAAATAGCCCCGCGGCTTCCCGCAGACAGGGCAACTGGCGCTTTCCGCACACCAGTAAGGTTGGTTATGTGATTAACCTTACCCTAGCACCTTCGGAATCCTGTGAACGGCCTGTAATTTTCCTTTCCCCTTCCATTCTCCGTCGCCCATTCTGTCCGAAAACCGCCCAAACCCTCTGGATTCTGTAAACTTGAAGGTTGAGGCCGTTAATGTTCATCGATGAAGCACGAATCCGGATTAAGGCTGGCGACGGCGGCAATGGCTGCATGGCCTTCCGGCGCGAGAAATTTGTTCCCCGCGGCGGCCCCTCGGGCGGCGATGGCGGCCACGGTGGCGATATTCTCATGCGCGCCTCGCTCTCCCACAACACCCTTGTCCACTTTCGCTTCAACCCCGAATGGAAGTCGCAGCGCGGTGGTCACGGCCTCGGCTCCAATATGTCTGGCGCCGCCGGCGAGCACACGATCCTCAAAGTTCCTGTCGGCACCGTCCTCTACGACGACGACACCGGCGAGGTCGTCCACGACTTCACCTACGCTGACGACGAAATCGTTATCGCCCGCGGCGGTCGCGGCGGCCGCGGCAACCAGCACTTCGCTACCTCGACGCACCAGGCTCCTCGGGAGCATGAGCTAGGGCGGCCCGGCGAATCCCACAACTACCGCCTCGAGCTCCGCCTCCTCGCGGACGTCGGCCTCGTCGGCTATCCCAACGTCGGCAAATCCACGCTCATCTCGCGTCTTTCCGCCGCAAAGCCAAAGATCGCCAACTACGCCTTTACGACCCTCGAGCCCAATCTCGGCGTCGTCCAGATCGGCGACGCACCCTACGAGCGCAGCTTTACCGTAGCCGACATGCCTGGCCTCATCGAAGGTGCACACCTCGGCGCTGGCCTCGGCGTCCAGTTCCTCAAACACATTGAGCGCACCAGCGTCCTCGCCCACCTGATCGATATATCCGACGCAGCCGCCACCACCGAGGGTTCTGCCCGCCCCGACCCCGTCGACGACTACAACGTCATCACGGCCGAGCTCAAATCCTTCGACTCCGCCCTGGCCGCCAAGCCCACCATCCTGGTAGCCACCAAAGCCGACGCCGCCAACCCCGACAAGCTCAAAAGGCTCACCACCTTCGCCAAGCGAAAGAAGCTGCCCCTCTACTTAATCTCCGCAGTTTCCGGCGAAGGCATCGAGAAACTGAAGTACGCCATGGCCGACGCGGTAGAAGCCCACCGCACCATCGACCTAACGGCCAAACCCGACACCGAGCCAGCGATCTTCAAGGCCGCTCGCCGCAAGCCCAACTACCCACCCCCAGCCCCCAACGCCAAAACCCGCGCGCGTTAACGTTTCGCGCAACGCCAAAAGCCAGAGCGTCCCTAGCTCTGGCTTTTGCCTTTCTTTCTGTCATTCCCCTCGGAAATCTGCTTTTCAAAGCGCGGGTCTGAACCCGAACAGGCGCCTAGAACGACGGGTGAAACAGCACCAGAATCCCGACGCACCCAACGCCAAACGTAATCAGCAACAGCGGCCACCAACGATCAATCCACGATTCCTTCGAATGCAAGCTCATCCGCGCACCAACCTTTCCAAAAAGATTCTACCCGAAGCGCTCTGGCATCATTAGGACCGCCACGCGAAGCTGTTCGCCGTCCGCGCAGGACCGCAGGATCACATCTCGGCCCATTGTCGTAGCAGGTTGTGATACACCCCGGTGGTCTGCACAATGCTCTGCTTCACCGCTGGCGTCTGCGCGTGCTCACTCCCCGCCAGCCGCTGGATCGACTCATCCAGCTCAAACAGGAGCGTCCGCTGCGCATCCTGCCGAATCATGCTCTGAATCCAGAAGAACGAGCTCACCCGATTGCCCCGGGTCACCGGTTCCACGCGATGCAGACTCGTCGCCGGATACAGCACCATATCCCCGGCCGCCAGCTTCACACGCTTCTCGCCATAGCTGTCCTCGACCACCAACTCCCCGCCGTCATACTCCTCCGGCGCGGTCAAAAACACCGTCGCGCTCAAGTCCGTGCGAACCCTCTGCCCGGTGGTCGACAGCTGCCGAATCGCCGTATCCACATGCGTGCCAAACGTCTGCCCGCCGGCGTAGCTGTTAAACATCGGAGGAAACACCCGCAAGGGCAGCGCCGCCGCCATAAACCTCGGCGACCGTGCCAGCCCCGCCAAGATCATCTCGCCCAACTCCTTCGCCACCGCCGACCCCTCCGGGATCTGCGCATTCCGTTTCACCTCCTGCGCCTGGTACCCCGCCGTCACGCGGCCGTCCACCCACTCCGCCGCCGCCAGCTTCTGCCTCGCCGCCAACACCTGCTCAGCCGTCAAAACCTTCTCAATCGCAATCAACATCTGTACGCCTCTCAATCTCTCTAATCTCTGCCGGTTAGAACTTCCAGCTAGCCCCGATCAGCGCACTAGCTCCCGCGCCCGGAATCAGATGGCTAGGATGTGGCTGGTCGATATAAAACCGGTTCAACAGGTTATAGACATTCGCCTGCAACTCAATGTGCCTTGTGATCTCCCGCTTCAGCATCAGGTTGAACACCCAGTAACCCGGCACCTGCTTCATCGCCACCGACGTCACCTGGTAGCAAGTAATCGCGCCGCAAGGAGAAATAGCCGCCGATGCAAAAGGAACCGCCGCCGAATATCCCGTCGGCACATACGGAGTCGTCGAGCTGGCGTTTCGACTCGCCACATAGTTCCCGCCAAACCCTCCGGCAAACTTGAACGGCAGATTATGCGTCAGGAACGCGTTGAACGTCTGCTTCGGCACGTTCGCCAACGGGAAGCCGATCGACGTGGGAAACAGCTTCGACGCCAGCACCGAGCTGTCCAGGTACGCATACCCAAACACAAAGTCCGCACCCTCGGCCAGCCTCCCAGTAGCGCTCACCTGCATCCCCTTCACCAGCTGGTTGCCCGCCTCGACAATGTTGTTGGAGTTCGTCGGGTCTGTCTCTCTCGCATTATCCTGCTCCGTCCGGAACACCGCGCCATCCACCATCAGCCTTCCCTGCAGGAAGCTATACTTCGCTCCCGCCTCATAACTCTCGTTCTCTTCTGGAGGCAGCACACTCGTCGCCACACTCAAACTCAGCGTCTCGGCCGACGGATTGAAGCTGGTCCCATAGTCGAAATAAACGCTGCCATGCGGGTTCGGCTTATACACAAACGCCGCGCGATAGCTCGGCTGCTCCACCGTCTGCGCGATCGGATGAATCGCCGCGGTCAGCGCCGCTCCCACCACACTCGTCGGAGGAGCATAAAGGTTGAAGACCGTGTTGAAGTAGTCCCAGCGGACGCCGCCGCTGAGCTCGAAATGCTTGCCCAGCTTCATCGTGTCGACAAAATAAAGTCCCACACTCTGCGACTTCACATGCGTTACCGACGCGATATATCCCACACCCGAAAACACATCCTGCGGGTTCGGCTTCGCCAGATTCGTCGGCGTCACGCTGTTAATCTTGTTCTCCGTATAGCTCGTCTTGATCGGGTTGGACACCTCCTGCCCGCCTTCAGCGCCACCCACGAAATCGTTCTTGATCCCCTCAACCTTGAAGTGCGCCGTCACCTCCGTCTGGTCCCAAAGATCGCCTTCCACGCTCTTAATCTGGATCTGGTTTCGATTCACCGTCACCTGCGATGCCGGAGTCGCCTGCGTATACGCGCAGGGCACATTCGTGTTCAGTGCATTCGTCGGCAACGCCGCAACATACCCGCCCACCGGAGTACTCACGCTCACATTCGAGCAGATCTGCGGCTCCGTAATCTGCACATCGCGCGGATAATTCGCCCACCGCGCAATCGTGTGCACGTCCACATTGTCCGCGCTATCCAGCGCGCGGTTCGCCTTCAGCGTAAGAATGTCATCGTTGGTATTCAGATGGTTCGCATCCGGAAACCCAAAGTAAGAGTGCCGATTCACGCCGTGCGCCAGCCCATTCTGAAACCACGGCAGCCCATAGTCCGGCGTATCCGACTCGCTCAAATGGAAGTAGCTCACCGTCAGCCGCGACGCAGAATTCATCCCCAGCGTCAACGACGGCGCCACACCAAACCGCCGAACCTCGTCATACGGCCGGCCCGCAACACCGCCCTCATCCGCCATCACATTGATCCGGAAAGCTCCGCCACCCGGAAGCTCCGGCAGAGGCTGGTTAATGTCCGCCGTCACCCGTCGCGTCAAGTCCGTCCCAAACTGCGTCTGCACGTTCGAAAACTTCTCCACGCCCGGCATCTTGCTTTCCTGGTTGATCACGCCGCCCGTCGATCCGCGCCCAAACTGGACGCCCGCCGGTCCCTCCAGCACCTCCACCTGGTCGAGGTTGAAGCCGTCGCGATAGTAGCTGCCAAAGTCGCGAATCCCGTCGAGATAAATATCATTGCGAGCCGTGAACCCGCGGATCGTCAGGTTATCGCCCTGCGCCCCACTCTCGCCCGCCGCAATGCTGATGCCCGGAACATTGCGCACCGCGTCCAGCAGCGTGTGCGCCTGCTCATCTTTCAAGATGAACTGCGGAATTTCGACCACCGTCTGCGGAGTATCCAGCACCGGCTCCGTAAACTTCGACATCGTCACCGCATCCGGCATCGACGAATTCACGCTCACCGTCTGCGTGTCATACATCCCCAGCGACACCTGGTCGCCCTTGAACTTGAACGTCAGCCCCGTCCCCGTCAGCAGCTCCCGAAGCGCCTCCTCATTCCCATAGAGGCCCATCACCTTCTGCCCATCAAACCCCGCCAGCGCCGCCTCCGGTAGATCCAGCGTCACCGTCACCCCGCTCTGCTGCCGATAAGCATCCAGCGCCTCCGGCAGAGGTCCCGCCAAAATCTTGAATCGGCGCACCGGCATCTGCACCGGCACTCCACTCTTGCCCGGCTCGCCCACCACCTGTTGCGCCCTGGCGTCCACCCGGCTCATCGCCACATAGGCCGCCATCGTTGCCATCGCTACAAACCGTGCCTGCTTACCCTGCTTGCGACCGCCTAAACCCTTGCCGTTCACGTACCTCTTCAAAACCAAGCTCCTAATCTCGCTCATCGCGTCACCAAACCGAATGGCGACCAGTTGAGTCCGATTTAGAGTAACGCATATACGACTACTTTGGTCCTATTAAAATGAACATTTGTTCATAAATCTTTCCCCCGCTAAAAGTTGTCACACCCTGGCGCCCCCATGAATCTCCAAACCGCACGCAAAGAGGGAGAGCGAGCGTGCAGTCGCATCCGGAAACACTTTAGAATGTGGGAGGTCGCTTACCGTTGCTTAGCCCGAAACTCGTTGGCCTTCGCGAACTCATCCCGCAACTCTGGCGTCTTCAAATTCTCGCGGACATGCGCCAACCGCTGCTCCATCGCCGCGAGAGTATCAGCAATCACCTTCGTATTCGTCATCGCCACATCCCGCCACATGCTGTACGGGCTGGCTCCCAGCCGAGTCATCTCCCGCAACGCGCGCCCGCCAATCGCCTGCACCGCGGCCAGCCCCTCGCGATCATCGGCGAACCGGTCCTGCAACTCAGCCGACAGCGCCGTAGAGAGCATCTGCGGCAGGTGGCTAACCCAGGCGCAGACCTCGTCATGCCGCGCCGGATCCAGCTCCCGCATCACCGCGCCGAACCGCACCACCCACTTCCGCCAGTCCATCTCCAACTCGCCACCCGGCGCCCACCCAGGCCCCGTGCAATACAGCCACGTCGCTCCGCGAAACAACTCCGCCTCCGCCAGCGCAGCCCCACCCGATTCCTTCCCCGCCATCGGATGCCCGGGCAAAAAACGCGCTTTCCCGGCCTGATTGAACAGTTTTGAAGCCAGCGCGGTAATCTCGCCTTTCGTGCTGCCAACATCCGTCACCAACTGCGTTTCCGTCAGCATCGGAGCCAACTGCGTCATCCAGTCCAGAATCGGCAGCACAGGAGTAGCCAAAATCACCACATCCGCATCCGTCTCCAGAACAGCCTCTCGCCGATCCAGCGCCCGATCAATGGCCTTGATCTCCAGCGCCTTCGCCAGCTCCGAGGGATTCGCGTCCCAACCCGAAACCTCACCCTCAAACCCATTCGCCTTCAACGCCAGCCCAACCGAAGCCCCAATCAACCCAGTTCCGACGATCAGCACCTTCTTCATCGCGCCTCCCGCCTGTGCGTAAACGCCTTGGCATTCTCTCCCCGATACTCTGCAGCAACCTGCCCATGACCACGCAGCACATACTTATACGTCGTCAGGCCTTCGAGCCCAACGGGTCCGCGAGCATGCAGCTTGCTCGTGCTGATCCCAACCTCCGCGCCGAACCCATACCGAAACCCATCCGCAAATCGAGTCGAAGCATTATGCATCACGCTGGCCGCATCCACCTCGCGCAGGAACCGTTCGGCCACCGCCTTATCCTCGGCAATCACACTCTCCGTGTGCGACGACCCATGCTCATGGATATGCTCGATCGCCTCCTCCAACCCATTCACCACGCCGAGCGACACGGCAAGCTCGCCATATTCCGTGTGCCAGTCCGCGACCGCCTCCACCTCCACCCCACGTAGCAGCTCCCGCACGATGTCATCCCCATGCAGTGCAACGCCTTTCGCGCGAAGCCGCTCCGCCAGCTTCGGCAGGAACTCCGCCGCAATCGCCCGATGCACCAGCACGGTTTCCACCGCATTGCACGCCGCCGGATAATCCGTCTTGGCATCCTCGATCACCCGAAGCGCGACCGCCTCATCCGCGCTCTCGTCCACGTAGATATGGCACACGCCCTCCGAATGCCCCAGCACCGGAATCCGCGTGTTCGCCTGCACATACTCCACCAGTTCCTTCGACCCGCGAGGGATCACCAGATCCACCAACCCATGCATCCCCAGCAGCTCCTGCGTCTGCTCCCGCCCAACCAGCAGCGACACCGCATCGGCCGGCAATCCTTGACACACCAGCGCCTCCCGCAGCGCCCGCACCAGCACCCCGGCCGTCCCCTCAACCTCCTTTCCCGCCTTCAAGATCACCGCGTTGCCGCTCTTGATCGCCAGCGCAGCAATCTGCGTCACAGCATCCGGCCGAGCCTCAAAGATCACCGCCAGCACACCCAGCGGGACACTGATCTTCGTCAGCCCAAGTCCCTCATCCAGCTCAATCGCATCCAGCACGTGCCCCAACGGATCCGGCAGCTGCGCCACCGACCGCACCTGCTCCGCCATCTCCGCCAGCTTTGCCTTATCCAGTTTCAGCCGCGCCAGCGTGGCGCCACTCAACTCCGCCGCGCCACCCAGATCCAAGACATTCGCCGCCAGCAACTCAGCGCTCGCCGCCTCAATCGCCGCCGCCATCGCCGCCAGCGCAGCATTCCGCTTGGCTTCGTCCATTCCCGCCATAACTCGCGAAGCCTTCTTCGCCGCCTCGGCCATCGCGCGCACATCCGCGCGCACAATCGGCAACGAAGCCGCCGCACTCATCGCGCGACCTTCTCCCCTACCAGTTTCCCAGCCGGAGCAAACCTCGTTCCCACTGACTCGCCCGCAACAATCCGCTCCAGCACATGCGGTGTCCGTCCATTCGCAATCACCACCTGCTTGCCCGCATGAAGCACAATGCGCGCCGACTCCAGCTTCGAGATCATGCCTCCACGCCCCCGCCCATTGACCCCATCGGCCAGCGCCAGAATCGTCTCGTCTACCGCCTCCACGTGCTCCAGCAGCATCGCTCCAGGCTCCGTAGGATTGCGGTCATACAAGCCGTCCACGTCCGACAGCAGCACCAGCAAATCCCCGCCAATATGCTTCAGTAGCAGCGCCGACAGCTTATCGTTATCGCCGAAAATCCTCTCGCGTGGCCGCATCTCCGTCGCCCGGTCCAGCTCAATCGTCGACACCGTATCGTTCTCATTCACAATCGGAATCACGCCCATCGTCAACAACGCGTCCAGCGCCGCACGCAGATTGGCATGGCGCAACGGGTCGCGAAAGTCATCTTCCGTCAGCAGCACCTGTGCAATCGGACACCCCAGCCGATCGAACGCATCGTCATAAAGCGCCATCAGCCGCGACTGCCCAATCGCCGCGCATGCCTGGATCTGCGCCACCGCACTCGGCCGCTCCATCAAGCCCAGCCGCTCCATCCCCAGGCCCACAGCGCCCGAGCTCACCAAGAGCACCTCGACGCCCTGCGCCCGTAACTCGGCAACCTGCTCCACCAGCCCGCACAGCAATCCCAGCGCAATCTTGCCGTCGTGCCGCATGATCACGTTCGTTCCGAGTTTGACGACAATGCGATGCAACGTCTTGCCCTCATCCACTCTAAGCATGAATTTGCGAAACAGCGGGCGCAATCGTTCGATCCACAATCGGCGCCAGCCGGCGCAGTTGCTCCACCAGCTTGACTAACTGCTCCGGATACAGTGACTGCGCGCCGTCCGACAGCGCCTTATCTGGATTCGGATGCATCTCCATCAACAATCCGTCCGCACCCGCAGCCACGCTCGCCAGCGCCATGGGAGGCACCAGGTCGCGCTTGCCCACGCCATGCGACGGATCGCCCAGCACCGGCAGATGTGTCAGTTTCTTCAGCACCGGAATCGCCGACACGTCATACGTATTCCGCGTGTACGTCTCGAACGTCCGAATGCCGCGCTCGCACAGCATCAACTCGTAGTTGCCGCCCGACAGAATGTACTCCGCGCTCAGCAGAACCTCTTCAATCGTCGCCGCGATGCCGCGCTTTAGCAGCACCGGCTTACGCACGTGGCCAAGCTCGCGCAGCAGGTTGAAGTTCTGCATATTGCGCGCGCCCACCTGGAAGCAATCGATGTACGGCAGCATCAGCTCGATCTGCGAAATCTCCATCACCTCTGTAATCACGAGCAGCCCAAACTCATCCGAAACTTCGCGCAGCAGCTTCAGCCCTTCCAGCCCCATACCCTGGAAGCTGTACGGCGAGCTGCGTGGCTTGAATGCGCCGCCACGCAAGAATTGTGCACCCGCCGCAGCCACTTGTTGCGCACTCAGACTAATCTGTTCGCGGCTCTCCACCGAGCACGGCCCGGACATAATGACGACCTCATCGCCGCCAACCACCACGCCGTTGGGAAACGTAATACGAGTTCCCTCCGGCCGAAATCCGCGCCCCGCGAGCTTGTACGGCGACGAGATCCGATACGCCTGGTGGACACCCGACAGCACCTGAAACTCCGTCACCTCAAAGTGCGCCGGCGTTCCCACGCCCGCAAGAATGGTCTGGGTCTCGCCCGTCGTTCGGTGGACATTGAATCCCAACTCCACCATCCGCTCAATCACATGTTGTATCTGTTCATCGGTGGCTTGGTCCTGCATCGCGACGATCATCACTGGATTCCTCTTGTAGTCCTAAAGTAAATTTTCACTGCCTGGCACCGCGGCGAACAACGCAACCAGCCGCGTCTGCAAATCTCAAATCACGGCTGCTGACGCTGCAACGAGCGCATCACATCCATCAACCGTTCGTACACGTCCTGCACCTGCGTATCCGTCAGCGGTCCCGGATTCACCTTCCGCACGTGCTCAAACACTGCCTTCTCCCGCATCGGTTCATAGATGGGGACGTTAATCTTCGCCTTCAGCTTCCCAATCTCAACTGCCGCTGCCGCCCGCTGAGAAAGCAACTGGACAATCTGTTCATCCAGCCCGTCAATCTTGTTACGCCAATCCGAAATATCCATGCTGCCTCATGCCGCGAGCGAGTTGCTCGCAAAGATAGTAGTGCTCGCCGCAAAGCCAGGCTGGAAGTCGCTTCCAGCTGGGTTAGACGCGGAACCAATAGTCGCCGCGCGTTCAGGGTCCCGACATCATGATACGTGTTATCAGCAGCGTTCATGCGCCTTTAACTCCGCCGCACAAGCTGCGAATAAACTCTCCAACCGCCCGCGGAGCCTCCGCAGTCGCCGTCTTTTCAATCAACCCGACAATCGCGCTGCCAACTACCGCGGCGTCCGCAAACTCTCCAACCGCCCGCACGTGCTCCGGCGTCGACACCCCAAAGCCCAGCGCAATCGGCAGCTTCGTATACTTCCGCAACCTCTCCACCAGCCCCTTCGCATCCGACGCCAACTCCGTCTGCGTCCCCGTAATCCCCACCCGGGAAATCGCGTACACAAACCCCTGCGAGTTCTCCGCAATCGCCTTCAGCCGCTCATCCGGCGACGTCGGAGCCGCCAAAAACACCGGCACCAGCCCCTCAGCATGCATCACCTTCAGATACTCCGCGGCCTCTTCGACGATCATGTCGGTCAGCAGCACGCCATCCGCGCCGGCCTCCTTCGCGGCCTTCGCAAACGCCTCCAGCCCCAACTGCAGCACCGGGTTCAGATAGCTGAACAAAATAATTCCAGCCGCCGGCCGCGCCTCGCGAATCTCCTTGCAGATCACCAGCACATCGGTCAGCCGAGTCCCCTTAGCAACCGCTCGCTCGCTCGCCCGCTGAATCACCGGCCCATCCGCCAGCGGATCACTGAACGGCACCCCCAGCTCAATCACATCCGCGCCATTGTCGATGGCAGCAATCGCCATATCGCGCGTCGTCGCGAGGTCAGGATCACCCGCCGTAAAGTAAATCACCAACCCCGGCTTGTTGGAGAACGAAATCGGCATTAGCCCTTCGCCTCCGTCGTCCCATCGAGCTTCAACTCGCGTGTCAAAATTCCAATATCTTTGTCCCCGCGTCCGCTCACATTAACAATTACGATCTTGTCTTTCCCCATCTTCGGAGCCAGCTTCATCACTTCAGCAATTGCATGCGCGCTCTCGATGGCCGGAATGATTCCTTCCGTCCGCGACAGCACCTTCACCCCCTCCAGCGCCTCGTCATCCGTAGCGCTCGTGTACGTAGCCCGCCCCGAGTCATGCAGCATCGCATGCTCCGGCCCCACACTCGCGTAATCCAACCCCGCGCTCACCGAGTGCGTCGACGCAATCTGCCCCGCCGCATCCTGCAGCACGTAGCTGTACGTCCCCTGCAATACCCCAGGAACCCCGCCACCATTGGGCGCGAATCTTGCCGCGTGCTCTCCCAGAGCAGTCCCGCGCCCGCCAGCCTCAACGCCAATCAGCGCAACATTTGTGTCCGGAAGAAATTCGTAAAATGCACCAATCGCGTTCGATCCGCCACCCACACAAGCGATCACGGTGTCGGGCAACCGGCCTTCATGCTCCAAAATCTGCCGCTTCATCTCCTTGGAAATGACACGCTGAAAATCTCGCACCATCGTCGGATACGGATGTGATCCCAACGCGCTCCCTAAAATATAAAACGTGCTCCGAACGTTCGTGACCCAGTCGCGCATGGCCTCGTTGATAGCGTCCTTCAGCGTCGCCGACCCCGATGCAACGCCACGCACCTCCGCGCCGAGCAGCCGCATCCGAAAGACATTCAACTCCTGTCGCCGCATGTCTTCCTCGCCCATGTAGACCACGCATTCCAGCCCGAAGAGCGCACACACTGTCGCCGTCGCCACCCCATGCTGCCCCGCGCCCGTCTCTGCAATAATCCTTTTCTTCCCCATCCGGCGAGCCAGCATCACCTGTCCCAGCGCGTTATTAATCTTGTGCGCGCCGGTATGCAAGAGGTCTTCACGCTTCAGATAAATCTTCGCCCCGCCCAGCATCTCGGTCAGCCGCTTCGCAAAATACAGCGGCGTGGGACGTCCGCAATAATCCTTTAGCAACCCATCCAGTTCCACATGAAACGCGGGATCCGCCTGCGCCTCGGCGTACGCCGCGTCCAGTTCCAGCAGCGCCGCCATCAGCGTCTCCGGAACATATCGCCCGCCGTACGCGCCAAATCGCCCCGGCGTACTATTCGCCGCCACACCTGCCGGCCGAACCATCGATGCTGTAGTGCCCATATCTATTCCATCCTCATCACTGCCTGAAAACACGAAAGCCGCAACCTTTTCGGTCACGGCTCGGGGAATCTAGAAATCGCAGGTGCTACTTCATTCCGTGCGAAACTACTCCACCGATGCCGCTACGATGCGCCAGTAGCGGTACGACGGGGTAAATCGCGGGCTGAAGAAAAACTTCATGAATTTCAATGTACACCGGTGCCCCACCCTCTGCAACTAGCCCTCAGGCAATCCAGCCGCCCGAGCCGCTGTCACAAACGCCCGCAGCCGCTCCGGATCCTTCTTCCCCGGAGCACGTTCCACTCCACTCGCCACATCCACGCCCCATGGCCGGAACGCCGCAATCGCCGCCCCAACATTCTCGGCATTCAGCCCGCCCGCCACAATTACCCGCCCGCCCGTGGCCTCCTGAACCTCGCGAACCACCGCCGCCGTCCGATCCCAATCAAAGCTCTTCCCCGTCCCACCCGACGCACCCCCATGCGACGCATCCAGCAGCGCCGCCAGCACATTCGGATGCGACAACACCGCCGTCAACAGAATTCGCAACTCCTCCAACTCCATCCCCACCGGCACATCCACCACCTGCACCACGCGCAGCACGCCGCCGCTTCCAGCGTCGATCGCGTCCACCAGCTTCGGATCGAACGCGCTATGCAATTGCACCGCCGTCAGCCCTGCTACCTTCGCCGCCTGCAAAATTTCTGCCGCGTGCGTCGACGTAAACACCCCCACCTTCGCGAACTCCACGGGAAGTTCGCGGGTAATTTCCGCAACCTGTTCCGCAGTCACGTGACGTTTGCTCGGCGCAAACACGAATCC
>Ga0302319_10008697_pt1 | contig 19688 bp, 14 predicted proteins | sample Bog_T0_2_FD_203319 | JGI IMG/M metagenome (GOLD analysis project Ga0302319, IMG submission 203319) | Peat permafrost microbial communities from Stordalen Mire near Abisko, Sweden - Bog_T0_2 | ecosystem: Environmental > Terrestrial > Soil > Wetlands > Peat | place: Sweden: Abisko, Stordalen Mire... | reverse complement strand
GGTTCGCGAGGAGGACAACCGCATCCAGATCCTGTTCGGCGAGCGCGTACCTCGCGAGATCTTCGAAAAGATGCGCAGCCAGGGATGGCGCGCGACGCCATCACTGGGCGATGGTGCCTTCACGCGCATGGCCAGCCCCGGCATCCGCGATGCTGCGCGGCGCATCGTGCAAGAGATCCAAGGCGCCGCCGACAGGACGGAGCAGGAGATCGCGACGTACGCCGCGAGCGGCTACCCCGGCACGCTCGTGCGTGCCGGCGCCATCCAGCGCGGCATCCGCGTGGCGGGTCCGTGGAAGAAGATGGAGCGCATCGGTCCCTTCTCCGGCGTGTTCTCCCCCGTCCAGTACACGACCACCACCAAGGGAAAGACGCACATGCGGCTCGAGGACGACCGCATCCTCGACCTGGGCGAGAACGAGCTGATGGTGGCCGACGTCCAGGCCGCGCAAAAAGTCACGTCTCCTGTCGTCCGCGAGGAAGCCGTCGCCGTCGCCGTCTGCCCGCGCTGCCTCGACATCGAGCCGGGCACGCCGGGCGGCAACCCGGAAGAGCCTCACCCCGGACCCTTCACGGAGAACCTGTGCGCCGCGTGCGTCACGGCGAGCGCGCCGATGAAGCAGGAGGTAACCGAGAAGCTCATCGAGCTCGAGGTCGCCAAGGAAGCCGCAGAGACGCCCGAGGAGACGAAGGCCATCGTCGCCGAAGCGGACCTGGTGCGCGCGACCGCCGAGGTGGCCAAGCTCGCGCCCCCCAGCGTCGCCGCGATCGAGGAAGCGGCACACGAAGTCGAGCGCGCGTCGGTCCGCGGTGGCCTGAAGCAACAGGTGACCGAGCAGCTCGTCGTGATGGAGGTCGCGAGGAGCACGGCCAAGACGCCCGATCAAGAGCGAGCGATCACTGCGGAGATGCAGGAGGTGCGCGAGCAGGCCGAAGAAGCCAAGCTCGCGCCGCCTAGCCACGCCGCGATCGAGGAGGCCGCACGCGAGATCTCTTCCGCGGGCATCGTGGACCACAGGATGGCCGACGAGGCGACCGGCTCCAACGACAAGCCTCGCGAGAAGAGGAAAGGCGTCGGCTGCTACTACAACGGCAAGTCCTGCGACATGGCGTACGTCGAGGACCCGAAGAAGCGATTCAAGATCGCCGCCATGCGCATCGTCGACAACGGCGCGGAGGGCTACGTCACCGACAACGACAAGATCTACTTCGTCGGGAAAAACAGCCGCACGTCGAAGCTCCTCAGCGGCGAAGCCAGGGACGCCGCGCTGAAAACGATCGAGGCCATCGAGTCCGGCGTCGTCGCCAAGCCTGCCGCCCCGAAAGATCTCAGGATTTACCACCTGCGCAAGCCAAGCACCTCGGCAACCGGCGAGCCGATGGCGCCCGGCTTCTGGATCTCGGACGGCGGTGGCCTCATCAACTTCGCGGGCCCGTTCGAATCGGCCGAAGACGCCGAAGCCAAGGCCGCGCAGGAAGGCTGGACCGTGACCCGTCACGAAATCCAGCGCATCGCCATGGTGCCCGGCGAAACCTTCCGCGTGATCGCGCAGCTTCCCTTGTGGGTGAAGCCGACCGAGCTTCTGGTGCGTGCGCCAAGTGCCGACAAGCTTCGCGAAATGAGACAAGGCGATGTCCTCGCCTATCTGAACGATGGGATCTGGCGCCTGGCCGCAGAGGGCCACCCCGCCGCTCACGCCGACGACATGACCGCGATCGAGCGAATGCCCATCGCGGCCGACCTCTCCAAGCCCGAGGAGCCGTCGCCCAAGCGCGCTGGCGGCGCCGATCTCGCAGGACTGTCTCTCGAGGCTGCTGCCCTGAGGAAGACCGCCAAGGATCTCGCGAAGAAGGTCACCAACGGCGGGCTCCACCGCCACGCCACGCCCAAGGATCTGAAGTCTGTCGCTGCCGCGCTTCTCGAGGCTGCCGATCTCTGCGCACACGGCACTCCCGCGGAGGTCGCCGGCGCGTTCAAGCGCGCGCAAGACCTCAACACCGCGATCCAGCCCGGCACCTCGCCGCTCTACCACCGGCTCGGGCTGCTGATTCTTCAGGCGCAACGCCTGCCGGAGAGTGCCGGTAGCTCTGTCCCCGGCGCACCTGCCATGGCCCCCGCGATCGCCGCGGAAGGCGTGGCGCAGGCCCTCGTCGAGCTCAAGGTCGAAGAGATGAAGGCCAAGGCCGAGGGCGACGCCGCTGGCGCCCGCAAGGCCGCCGACGAGGCGAAGAGCGTCCGCGCCGACGCGCTCACCTTGGGCGTGGAAGCCCCCGCGGCCGCAGACGTCGCCGAGGTCGCCAAGAGCAACGTCCAGACCCACGCCGAGATCCTCGCTCGCGGGATGGGGCAGGAGAACGCCGAGCGCCTCGCCAGCCTCCTGCGCTCGGGGAAGGAAGTCGAGGTCCGTGCAGACGACAACGTTTTCGCGATCGTCCCGCGAGCCTTCGCAGGCATCTTCAGCCAGTTCGCGCCGAGGCCGCATGGCATGGCGCGCGTCCCGAAAATGCCCGGGTGGCGAACGATGTCCAGAGACGACCTCGTCGACTGGCTCCTCATGTGCTCACTCGTCGAGCCTGCCAGGTCCAACGCCGGCGCCGCCGAAGGCTCCGAAGCGAACATCGTGAGCGGTGGGGTCCAGGGCCATGGCCCTGGCGCAGGGGGCGCGCAGCCCCCGAGCGTCACCCCCGTCTCTCACGACGCCGTTGCGACCATCGGGCACCTGGTCGACCTCCACGTCGCGCATGACGCCGGTTCGGCAACGGCGAGCAGCGAGATCGCCGAAGCGCGCGCCGAGGCTGACGCCAAGGGAATCGCGCTGCCGACGAAGGCCGAGATCCAGGCGCTTGCCCGTACCAAGGCCGAGAGCCTGCGGAAGGCGTACGTCGCGGAAGAGTCGAAGGCCAAGGCCAAGGCAGAACCGACCGGAGATCTGGCAAGCAGCATCGCGCCGGGGATGTACGTGAGCGACGACGTGACGGGCGCAAAAATGCGCCTGCCGCGAGGTCCGGTGTTCCCGCACAAGTGCGTCGGCGACGCGATGTGCCACGACATCTCTCACAAGCGCATTCACACGCTCGCCAAGCACCTGGCGCACATCGCCGGCGTTGCGACGACGCCGGCCCAGGCCGAGAGCGAGACGCTGATCGGTCTCCTCGCCGAGCTGGCCGAAGCGCGCCGGGACGCCGCCGGGCGCCTGCGCGAAGCGCAAAGCCTGGAGGGCAAGGCACAACGAGCTCGCGAGCACGTGCTGAAGCAGGCCGAGCACGCGACCACCAAGGACAAGCGCGCAGTGGCACGGGCCGCCGCGATCGAGACCTCGGCGATGCCCGAGGCGGCAAAGGAGGAGGCCATCGCCGCGATCGTGGCGGAGAAGGTCGCCGAGATTGCGCAGATCGACCCGGAGACCTACCACAACGCGACCGTGGGCGCCGAAGAGGCGATCGTCGCCACCCACGCCGCCGAGGCCGCCATCGCACATGTCAAGCGGCTCGAGGCCGAGGTCCAGAGCGAGCAAGACGCGATTGAAGCGAACCTGAACAAGCTCCGCGGCAAGCTCGTTGAGAAACAGCGCGAGCAGCACGACAAGCGAAAGAAGAGTCTCCGCGAGAAAATCGCCGAAACGATCAAGGACACGATCGATGACGTCCGGCGCGCCAAGGAAGAGGTCCCGTCGAAGAAAGACGACCTCACGGAAAGCAAGCAACGACTCGTCGGGAAAGAGAGCGATCTCGAAAGCGCAAGCCGGCAAGTCGCCAAGATTGCAAGCAAGCAGAACAAAGAGCAGCTCGAGCGAGCAAAAAACGCGTACGACAACGCAAGGAAGCATGTCGCGAACTGCGAGCGATGGCTCTCGGAAGCCGTCGCCAGCGGACCCGCGGCAAAAAAGAAGCTCGACAGGGCTCTCGAAGCCAGGCGCATCCTCGGAACGCCAGAAGCAGAAGCCTACCTGAAGCGGATCGACGAGATCTCGGAAGCCTGCGACAGGAGCATCCTTCGAGGCGACGCAGACGAGGACAGTCGCGCTCGTCCCATCTCTCGCGAAGAGGCGAAGGTGTGGAATGACACCGAAGACCCGATCGAGATGCTTCTTTTTCTCGCGAAGCACGTCCACGGCGACGTGCCCGAGGGACAGCTTGGCCTCGGCCTCTTCGACGCGCGCCCCGCCAGGGCCACTCCTCCCGCCGCCGTCGCCACCAGCGTCCAGGCCGGGGCTCTCAATCCCGCGGGTGAAATCAAGGAAGCCATCGCCCAGCAGGCGCTCAAGGCCGTCGCCCTCGGAGCGCCCGAGAGCGCGATCCACGAGGCCGAGGTCAAGATCGCGAACATCGAAGCGAGCGAGCGAAGCGCGCAGCCTCTAAACGCATCGACCTTCGAGGGCGTCGCTGTACCGATCGGATGGCGCGTGTGGGAGAGTGACGGCCGCGTCAATGTCCAGCTCCCTGGACGTCCTCTCGACAACTCCCCAGAGGCAGCCTTCTCGGACTACCTCAACCACCACGGCTTCAACTGGTGGAAGTCGACCAAGACGTGGTCGCGCCGCACCGGAGCCCCAACGCAAGACGCAGCCGCGCACGCGCTTCGCGCCTACTGGAAAGCGACCGGCGGCGAACCTGGCGCGAGCGAACATGCCGCGCAGACCGTCACCGCAAACGCGACGAGCGGCACGCCGCTCACGCAAGCGCAAGCCGCGCAGCGGCTCATGGCCACGTTCAAGGCGCTAGGCGCAGGCGTCACGCTCCGTGAGCCCAGCGCCGGACGACGCGAATGGGAGGTCGAAGCCTACACCTCCAACGTGACCGGGCACCTGAAGACCGAGACCTCGATCGATCTGGGGCGGTTCGCGATCAAGATCGCGGGCGGCGCTGGAACCAGCGCCGTGCGCGCCGATCTCCGCGAGCAAAAGACACTCGCCCGCGACCTCCTCGACCGGGCCATGAACGGGATCCACGTCCTGTCCTCGGACGAAGAAAAGACCGGCGCGCAAGGTACTCCGGAGGCCGCAACCGTCGCTCCCATGCTCGCTCGCACCAGCACCAAGAGCGCCATCGAGGCACTCCCTGCGGGCACCGTCCTCGCCCCCAAGGTCGCCGCAGAGCGAATCCACAAGGCCCTTCGCGGCGTCTACAGCAGCGAAGAGGTGGTCGAGAACAAGCCCGGCCTCAACAAGTCCAAGGAGCCGGTCTACTACGTCGAGATCACGACCCACGGCACCCGGTACAAGAAGCCGTTCGAAGAGAGCGTCGGGCGCGTCATCGTGCGCCACGCCGGCGGCGTTGGCCTCGATGCCGTAGCCTTTGGGGCCTTCAAGTTGCACGGCCCGCAAGCTCGCATGGCCGTCGAGCGCGCCATGGCCGGCGTCACGGTCATGCCGAACAACGAAAGCGCGCTCGTGACTGCGCCTTCCGCTCGCTCTGAAAGCGCGCCGGCCGTCGTTGCAACGAACGTCACCGAGAAGCTCATCTCGCTGGCGCTTGCCGAACAGAGCGGCTCGAGAGAGGCCGCGGTCGAGGCGAACACGATCCGCGACATGGCCGAGTCTCGCGGCGCCGTCGTGCCCAGCAGAGCCATGATCGTCGACGCGGCGCAGGAGATGGCTTCGTTGTCACGCCCTGAAGCCACCACGATGACCTTTCCGCGCGGCGCGAGGGTGTACCTGGACGGGAAAGATGGCGTTCCTGTCTACGTCATCGGCGCCTTCCCGAAGGGGACCACGTCCTACTCGTTCCCGCACTACGTCATCCTGGTCGACGGGAAGAAGCTTCCGGACGGAAGCTTTGACAAATACGCAGGAGAGCGAACGGTTGTCGCCATGAACCGGATCGGAGCCAAACTCGCCACCGGCGCATCCACGCCGACCCGGCTGGAACAGGCCGTCGCTTCCGTCGGCGCGCACCCGATGGTCCTCTGCGTCGCCCGTGCCCTGGGAGAAGCTCACGAGTCTCTCGAGCTCGACGAGGTTTACGCGGCGTGCAAGCGCGAGGCTGGCATGATCGAAGGCTTGCCCAAGACGTGGACGAAGAGCGACGTCGGGCGCGCGCTCGCGTCGATGGTGCCGCACTACGCCCAGCAGGACACCGACCACCGCTGGCGCGCCAAGAGCGCCGACTTCCCGGACGAGAGCGCCGGCCGCCCCGACGTGCTGCTCGACTGGAAGGAGTCTCCTGGAAGCGACATCCAGGCACCCCTGTCAGGCGCCGGCCCGTACATGATCTCCCACCGCAAGAACGAGCACAACGTCTCATACAGACCGATCGGAGAGCATCACCACGTCGGCACGTACACGACGCCGGAAGCCGCAAAGCAAGGCGCGGAGGAGCACGCAAAAAAGCTCCCTGCTGGACTTCTCGCCAAGCAGACCGAAGCGCTCGCGGAAGACGCAAAAGATCTGGCGCAACAGATCCAGAATCGAAGAGAAGCCGATTCGAAGAACGAAAGCACCGTCCCTCCGACCCACTCGAATCTCGTCGTACATGCCGTGAAGGCGCTACTCTCCAAGCGCTCGATGCCATACTCCAAGACGGCGCACCAGGGCGTCACCCACAAGGGCGAGCGCACGCACTGGCACGACGCGCTCGAGCGATTCATCGAAATGAACACCGGCGGCGCCGGCGCCGTCACGTACCCGGAGGACTACAAGCCTGTCGCAATCGCGATCGTTCCGCGCGACATGTTCGCGCGCGTCCGAGGCGCACTAGAGACCGTCTACCAGGGCAAGGTTGGCCTCATCACGCGCGAAGCTGTCTCCAAGCTCGCGCCGGAAGCCATCAAGGCCATCCCGATCGTAAAACATGACGCAGGCACCGCGGTCGGACCCGACGCAAACCGGATCGCGTCGTTCAAGGCAAGCCTTCAGTCAGGCGCACGCGCGATCACCTTCCGCCGGTTTGCGGATAGGATCGCCACGCGCGGACAAGAGCACGGCGGACAGATCGTCGAGCTCCACCCTGGCGGGTTCCCCTTCTTCGCCGCCGACGCCGACGACATGCTCCAGAGCGCCGAGATGCTCGGGTGGATCAAGCGCGTCGGCAAGCGCGACATGAACACCAGCCAGGCTGCGTTCAACGGCCTCCAGTACAGCAAGAGCTCGGTGCCGGACAGCCCCAGCTTCTTCAACTTCCAGATGGGTCCTGACGCGGCAGGCTTTCGCGCCTACCTGGCAGCCGCGCCGCCTCCGGGGATGCCGAAAGAGCCGCCGGCGACACCTGTCAGCGCAATCCCGCACAGCAAAACGCACCGCGAGATGACCGAGGTCTCCGCGTACGACGGGAGTCACGCCGCCAAGGATCTGCTGGCTAACCACGTCCCGCAACGGCAGGTTCACTACCTCCAGGCCAGCGACAAGGGCGAGGCCGAAGCCACCGCATGGGCAGGAGAGTGGATGGAAGCCTTCCCCCCGAAGGGAGAGGCCGCTCGCGTCACGATCATCCGCCGGACGAAGAGCGGCGACAGCCGCACCGTCGTGCGCGTCATCGCTGTCAAAAAGGACAACGGATGGATCTGGCACGTCGAAGGCGACGCGCCGAAAGAAACCAAAACCAGCGAGAAGCCCACCCGTGAACGACTCCAAGTCATCGAGCGCTTCCGCGAGGAGCCCGAAGCGCTCGATGCTACGAAGCTCATCAAGCCCGAGGCAGTGCGCCACACGAACCTCGTCGAGCCCAAGGTCTGGTATTTCAAAAAGAACAAGATGTGGCTCGTCGAGACCCACCACGCGAGCGAACAGGGCGCCGTAGCGACCGGCGAAAAGCTCTACAGGAGCCTCTATGGCAAGAGCGTTCTCGCCTCGCAAGATCCCCACCTCTGCGACATGGCGCTCCTGGTGACCTACCGTGGCGGCGTCGTCGAGGTGAAGAGCTCGAAGGCACAAAAACAAGATCGCTACAAGACTGTCGAGAAGCCGGCCGACCTGGGCGAGAACGAGGCCATCCTCAAGACCCCCAACGGTCCGAAGCGAGTCCGCGTGCTCGCACGCCGCGCTGACATCCTGGTTCACGAAAGCCTCGGGGAGAATCACGCGCCCAACCAGGCGTTCACCGTGTCCTACGAGCCCGTTGGGCTCGCCATCGGACGCTTCGCCACGCAGAAGCTCGCCGAGGCGCGCGCCGAGCTCCTCGCTCACCCCAACATGCACGCGCTCCTCGAGCGCGCCGTCAAGGGCGACGACGCAGCCGGCAAGAAGCTCGTCGCGCACCTCGCCAAAGCCGAGGCTCCGTTCTTCACGCCGGCCGAATGGAAGGACTTCATCCGGTTTATCCTTCCACTGCTCAGCGAGCAGACTGGCGCACAGTGGAAGGTCTCCGTCGAAAAGCGACACGCGCGCAACACGACCAGCGGTCGCGAGGTCGCCTACGAGGCCAAGCTCCACGCGGACGACAAGCAAGGCATCCTCGACATCATCTCCACTCGCGAAGAGGTCGCCGGCTCCGATCCTCGCTACGGCGTGTCCATCGCCATCACCGCCAAGACCTCCGTCGTCTTCAACGAAAGCGCCGACCTCGAGAGCCTGGACTCTGCACGGATCTGGTTCACGCAGAGAAAACTGCCCAGAATCTGAAAAAAAAGCCAGAGGCTTCTCACCAGGCCACAAGCACCATGCACTCCAACAAGGGCCAAAAGGCCATGGACTCTGGACACTTCAGCTCATGACGTTCGCATCGAGAGCCGTGGCGCAAAGTGCAAAATTCGTGATAGTATCGACTCGAATTGGGCCGGTGAGGCGGGGCGCACCTGCCGCGGGCTGGTCCACGAGGAGACGAACATGAAGCAACCGACGAGAGACGAGATGGCCGCAATGGGCGAGTCCCGGCTCAACAACGACGACCCGAAGGTGAGAGCTTCTGCAATCCGAGAAGTTCTTCTGATGCGTCACAGAAACAGCATTCCCGACGGGTTGGAGGAGGTAAAGCGCATGCGCGAAACCGCGGACGCGCTCAAAGACATCCTCGACGCCGAATCGATCAAAAGATTCGGCATCGACTACGATATCTACCGTCGACGCAATGAAAGCCATGAGCTGAATCGCTGCCTTGAAGTTGGCTCGAGCCAGAACATCGATCCGGGATCCAAAGAAGAGATCCACGCGTGGATCGCTACGCTTTCGCGCAAACATGTTCTGCGCATCGACGACGGAAGAGCCGTCGAGTTCATCCGGCGAACGTGGAGAGCGAATCAGGAGTGGAGTCTCGACGGCAAGGATCCACGGCTCGTTCGATTCGTGAACCTGAGCGTCGCTCAGCTCGAGGCGCTCGACGCGGGCGGGAACTGGCCGTCTCTGGCGCGATCGGCATGACGCCTTCGCACGAACACAAGGGCCCGATCGAGGCGTGCCAAGCCTGCTGCGCCACGGCCACCGCATCGGCCGCGAGGTTCGCTGAAAAGATCGTCTCGCTGACGCCTCACAGCAGCGAAGGAGGCGGGTTCCAGGCTTCCTGGAAGCGTGCAGAAGCTCAGGCCGAAGCCCGAGAACGCCTTCGCGTCGCGAACCGCTGAACGTCCACGCGCGGCGCGCTACGACTCCACCATCTCCGCAACCCTTCGCACCGCCAGCTCCGCCGCTGCCGTAGCCCCAGCAAGGCTCCGCGTGGCATCCTTGCCGATCCTGCCGCCCGGATCTGTCCGCCAGGCCGTGGCCGCTCGACGCGCAGCCAAAGCCGACGCCTCCAGCGCAACCGCGCTCATCTCCAGGGCGACGAGGACGTTGCCGGCAGATCGCGCCTGATCAACAAGACGAAGCGCCGCTTCGGCGCGCTGCCGCGCCTCCCACCCCTCGCGGGCATAGATTGCCGCGTCGCCCGACGTCTTCCGCCACCCGCTCACAGGTTCATGCTCTACCACGCGCACATTCCTCAAGCGAGATCTGCGACTCGTCCAGCCGGCCGTCGCCGCATTTCGTAAGCTGCGCCAGCAGCACGCCCACGACGCCATGGCCCGTTGAAGACGATCTCAAGATAGACGTGACACGTGACAGCGCCAGACGTATCATGGCCCGGACACAACCGCACAACACCAGATGCCCACGGTACCCATGCGCAAGAAGATCGCCGCCATCATCCCGCTCATTACGATCGTCGTGATCGCGTTCTCCACCTCGTGTGGCTCAGCGCCGACGGAGCAGCCATGATCTTCGCCTTCGACTACGACGGAACGTTCACAAGCGATCCATCGGCGTTCATCGCGATCGTGCGCCTGCTCCAAAGCCTCACCCACGTCTGCATCCTGGTCACCGCACGAAGCGATGACGAAACGCACGGCCGCGAGCCCAAGAAGGTGATCGGGGATCTCATGCCGATCGTCTTCGCGGACGGAGGGTGGAAAGACGCGGCTGCCAGGCGCGCAGGGTACAAGGTAGACATCTGGGTCGACGACGAGCCCGAAGGCGTCCGAGATCTTCGCGAGGCCCTTGCCGTCGAGAAGCACGCGCGCTCCGGAACGATGGCCCAGCGCGCAAGGCACGACGAAGACGACGACGCCACGTCGTGCTGCATCTTTCACAGAACGGGAGGGCACCCGAACGACGGCTGCCGATTCAAGCAGGATGCGCAAACGACCTACGGCGTTCGTAATGTCCCCATGTTCTTGCTCAACATGGCCGAACAAGAAAAGCCTGGGCGCGCCAAGCGCGTGAGCTGCGTCGAGCCACTGCCGTTCGCTCGGATGCTCGTCGAGTGCCGTCACGGGTACGATCTGTGTCCAATCTGCGACAAGCCGTGAGTCGTGGGTAGGCCCAACCGCCACTTCCACGGCGAGGTCCACCTGGCAAGCAGGAAAGACCACGCCGGAGCGCTTCCGATCTTGCCAGATACGGATGTGCGCTTGCGGCAAAACGCAGGATTGCTGTGGACAAAGCACCAGGGCGCACTCGTCAAAATCAAGCTATGCCGGCTGAGCGGAGATGAAACACGAAGCTCGCGCTGGCTCGTGCGAATCCAGTGGCCAGGAAACGCAACAGTCCAAGAGGCATGGGCCGGGTTCTTCGAGCCTGTGGTAGCAGATTCATGAGCTCGATCGACGACTACCCCAACATCATGACGTGGGACCTCCGCGAAACGCTGCGGCGCGAAAAGAAGTCGCTCGGGTTCTACGTCTCGGGGCACCCGCTCGACCGCTACGGGCCAACACTTGCGAGATTCGGCGTCGTCCCGGTCATCGCACTCCGTGGAATGTCCACCTGGGCGCGCGTCCGGGTCGGTGGCATGGCCGAGAACTATCGCGAAAAGACGTTCCGAACAGGCAACGGGAAAGTTGCCTTCTTCGTACTGGAGGACGCAAGCGGTCGCGTCGACGTCAAGGTGCGCCAAGCTCAGATCGAGAGCTACTCGAGCATCCTGACCAGCGGCGAGCCCGTTCTTGTCGCCGGCAAGACTCAGCTCCCGCAGCAAGACGAGAACGACGAGAGCGCCGAGCCCAGCGACCCAACTCTGATCCTTGATCAGGCAGTCCTTCTCGCCGAGGCCGTGTGCGTCGAAACTCGCGTCGTGACCGTGCGCCTCGACGAGCGGCGCCATCGCCAGGACCAGCTTCATGGCCTCCGTGAAGCACTCGCCAAGCACCCCGGCCCGTGCCCCGTTCAGCTCACCATCCGGCTCCACGATGCCCGCACCGCGACCCTCACGCTTCCAGCCGTCTGTCGTGTCGAGCCTGCCGACGAACTCCTCACGCACCTCGAAAACTTGTTCGGCGAGAGCGTCATCGAACTAAGTTAACGCATCGCGTCATTGACCAAAAGATCCGCCACCCATCGCCCACGCTCGCGGCTAGATGTAGTACAATCGGGCCATGGTACCGATCAAGAATGTCAAGCAAATCGCAGTCTTTGCGATTGTCGCGGCAATGGCCGCCGTCGTGGGGTCCACGGCCTGAGTGAACCGAGTGCGGTAGCTGCGGAACCGTACGCCTCGACCAGCTCAACGAGCCGCACGCCGCACAGCGCGCTCACCAACAATGGCATGAGCTTGACCAAGAAAACGCATCGCAGACAGGGCGTGCGGTATGGTACGATCTTGACATGTCGACGATCAAAGACGTCAAGAAGATCATGGCCTTCGCAATTGCGGCAGCCGTGCTCGCGTTTGCTGGATCTGCTACATGGGTGGGTGCCCAATCTGCCGTGACGGCCGTCAGCGTGCCCACGTACGCGACGCCGCTCGCTCTTTCTCTCGCGAATGTATCTTACCTCGCGACAGGAGCCATCGCAGAAGTCCCGAACATGGGTCAGTGGCAGTATCAGCCGACGTGTCCTGCATTCTGTGATGGAACAGCGACATGCGTCACAGCAGCCGGTGTCGACGGCGGCCTGGGCTGCTGGACGGTCCCGCAGGCCGTGCCGGCGTGCGTCCAGGCGCTGTGGACCATCAACCCGAGCACGGGCAGCGACAGCGCAGCGGGTACCAGCGCGGCGCCGCTCGCCACCCTCCAGGAGTGGTCGCGGCGAGTCAGCGGCTGCACCGTCAACGTCCAGATGACCGTGACGATGGCTGGCAGCGCTGCCATCAACGGCGACTGGCCTGCATTTCCAAATATCGGCCCGCGGGGATACCTCACCCTCGACTGTCAGCCCGGCGCGACCGTGCTCTACACGAGCAGCGCCTCGGGCCTCACGGCCGTCGCTGCGCACTCGGGCAACCTGCCCAACATCATGACGGACAGCGCGGCGGCGTTCACCACGTCCTGCCACGGAGGCGACTGCGCCGGGTACCGCATCCGCATCACTACCGGCGCCCGAGCCGGTACGGTCGCGTGGATCGTCAAGGACACCGCCACCACGATCACGATCTCGGACCCGGAACTGGACCCCTACATCGCGACGCCAACGACGCGGCCCTCGCCGGGATACTCGGGACTGACGTCGGAGGTACTTGCGGTCGGTGACCGCTACGTGATCGAGCAGCTTGCGCTCGTTAATACGCCCGTCCCACCCGCGACGATCGCGGCCGACGAGAGCAACAACGACGGCGCGCGCCTGACGCTGCACTCGTGTGCAAGCTCGGTCACGATGCAGTATCCGACGTACTCGCAGCAGGTCATCTCTGAGATGGCGTGGCCGCTGTACGGACAGCCCGACACGATCGCGATCGTCGCGGGCTACCCTGGGTGGAATGCGGGCGCATTCGCCGCCTACGCGAGCCTTTTCGACAACTTCTTTTCGCAGCAGTACATCCCCGGCGTTCCCTTTTTCTTCGGGTGCGCGTTCATGGGAAACGTCTCGCTGGCGTCGGGATACTTCTACCAAGGAACGGTCATCCAAGAGTTCTGCGGCGCGAACTGCCCTTACGCGAACGGGAGCAGCCAAATCGCTTCGGGAGCGATCAACGTTTACGGATCACTTGGGATCCTCGGCGGCGGTCCGTTCGTACTCGGGCAAGGGACGAGCCTCAAGATCGACGTGGGGGCTGGGGGCGTACTTTGGGGCACGCCGACATCGGGCGTTTGCATCAGCATCAACTCGGGCGCATTTTTCACGTCGAACCCGTATACGTGCGGCGACGCGGGGGCGACGACGATGGGCACCAGCAACCCGACGACGTTCCCATGGTCGTCGATCACCGACGCCGGCGGAATGTTCTACAACGGTGCGTGGGCGGGGCTCTGACCATGGGCACCACGAACGCCGCCCGCGAGGACCTCGCCTGGCTCTTCAGCCAGTGCGAGAGCGAGATGGGCATCAAGTCCAGCTTCGGGACCTTCATCCGCGCGAGCCAGTGGGGCGCGGCGCGGGCGCGCGTCGACGGGGACACCGGCGACCTGACCAACGGCGCCCAGGAGGAGCTCGAGGGCGAGGGCAGCCGGTGTCGACGGCGGCCTGGGCTGCTGGTCGCGCAACCCAGGAGGAGTTCCTGGCGCGACGACGCGCAGCTACTACTCCGACTCGAATCTCGGCAACGATGCGAACGACTGTCTCGCGCCTGGTGCCGCATCGTCGCCCGGCGGACATGGCGCCTGCAAGAGCTTCAACGAACCTTGGCGCAGGGTCGCAAAGCAGGTCTTCGACGGCTCACTCGGCATCTACCCGGTATTCAGCTACACGGGCGACTACAGCACCGAAAACCTCGATCTCGACGTCTACCTCGACAGCTTTGCCTATGTGCAGATCCAGTGCTCGCGGAGCTACACTGGCGCCGGCATCGGGCCTGACGGAGGCGGGTACAACGGCTTCGTATCCTCTGCGGTGACCTGGGACGGAGGGGCCCACCAAGAGGGTGTCTACATGGTATCTAGTGCGCCCAATGGAGGAGCGTTGGCCACGTTCATCGCATCGGCGAGCACGCCCGATGCCGGCTTCATGCTTGAATACACCACCGGCGCGAATGTGGGCGGAAATCTCATCATCGGAGAGCCGCGCGACGCAGGGGTTTTTGCGTCTCCAGGAGGAACGCTCAATTATTCAGGCACTGAGCCTGCGGCGGGAAACGGCGTGCGCCTCTACCGGCCAACCCACGCTGGCGCCGAGGGCATGATTCGGATGCACGGAGCCGGCGATCTCATCATCCAAGATTGCGACGTGGGGCCTTACAGTAACGCGGCCCACAGCGTCATCCTTACTGGCGACTCGTCTGGAGACGCGATTCTTGGGATGTACGCGTCAACGATGCGAGGAGTTGACCAGCAGAATGGATCGAACCTGGAGCCTGTTGGTTCGGTCGTTACACGCGAGACAATCTACGGATACACGTACTGTACATCGTCACTGTTGGCTGGACACGTCCGTCCGACCCAGCAAGGCACGCTGCAACTCGACGATCGCTGCATGGTGAGCGGCGATACAAGCGGGGGGATCGGACAGCCAGGTTACCCAGGGGGCAACGTGATCGTTGGAGCGGGTAGCTGCGCGACAGACTACGCAAGCACAGGCGGCGTGGTGCTCAACTACCCGTCCACATTCGTCATTGATGCGGCGCTCGGCTCTGGCGCGTCTCCGCCAAACTTCTGGGTGTGGGGTTCGCCGTCGTCATCTGGGCCCGCGATTTTCGTCCAGTCGGGAATCGTCGCTACTTACGACAGCGGACGCGCGCCTGCCGCAACGGGTACCCAGTCAGCGACGCCGCTCAAGCTTGCGGGCACAAGCTACGCATTGAGTGCACTTCCACTCGCAGGATTCGTAGTGCTGCAATGAGAGCTACCATACTCAGCGAACCAGTCTCGCTATAAATCTAGCATCGTGCTATGCCACGGCATGATCTGCAATATCATGATCGTCGCAGCGATGCTATGTTCACTGCACGCGTCGCCATGGAGCGTGATCGTCGAGCGCGAAGCTGCCGACGCGCGCGTGGATCCACGAATCGTTCACGCGATCATCAAACACGAGTCGCATGGCATTCCATCCGTCGAGAATACGCGCGGATGCGTGGGGCTGATGCAGTTGTGCCCGAATACGATTCGAGCATGCCGAGACGATCGGGCCTCACAGGCATGCGAACAGGCCCGCCGTGCACTCTTTGACGGTGAGCGCAACATCCACGTCGGGACGCAAGAGATCGCATCGTGGCGCGACTGGTGCAAGCGCACCACGGGACACGCAGAGGCGCATCACTACCTGAGCGGATACGCGGGAACCGATCGACGCGGTTCAAGATGCGGACAGCGACGAGCGCGAGGGGGATGGCGCGACGATCCTCCGCACCCGATCGTGCTCGAGCTCCTTGAGCTCGCGGGGATCCGAAAAAAAGCGACGGACAAGACCAGGCACGTCCGATGAGCTACATCCACGAGCTAAGCGCAAGGCGCATGGCATCAATCGCCGCATCCCTCGCAGCCGATGCCGCGGTAGACGAGGAAGAGCTGCGACTGAAGCGAGAAATTCAAACACTGCGCCGCGCACGGTACGGAACCTACGTCGACCCGCTTCAGCATGCCGACTTCGATCACCGAGGAGCCCCAAAGAAGCGAATCGCGTAGCCACGTGGAACGTGTACCCGAACCCATGCACGCGAAGCGCGCCTTCTGGTACAAGCGATCCCATGTCGCTCACCAACGAAACGATTCAGGTCGACTCATCCGGCTGGACGGCAAGCAATACCATTGCCGTGATCTCTTCCGTCGGCGCGAATAACCTCAACCCGGGGGACGTGATCCAGGTCTGGGGAAGCGCGACAGGAGAAGAGGCAAACACCGACCTCGGGGTCGAGGTCGGCACCGTCTACCTCGACCCGACTCTCGGCGTCACGGTAACTCCAAACCCGAAATACTGGAGCGCCTTCGCGTACTACGCCCTGATCCAGATCCAGGGAGACACGCCGAACGGCCAGGTCGTAATCGGCGGCCACTGAACCGCACCACACCGAAGAAACGCGGCACGCGGCACGCGGCACGTAGCGCGTGGCACGAGCCCGCGATCAGGGTAAAGTTGCTCTCATGAAAAACGTCCAGATCCTGATCTTGGCAGCGTTCTTCTTTTTCATGGCATGCAGCGGAAGCCCCATCGGCCCAAGCTTCGCAGGCTCGAGCGGAGGCGAGGGCGGAGGGAGCCAAGGCTCAAGCTCCAGTACACCCAGCTCGAGCTCCGTCAGCACGACTGCATCCAGCTCGGCAAATTCGACGGGAGCAAGCTCCGGCAGTTCTGTCGGCTCTACAAGCTCGAGCTCAAGCTCAGGCGGTGGCAAGGACGCAGGGACGCTTGCGAGCGTAACGATCCGAATCAGCGCGAAAGGCTGGACGCCCAGTTCAGCCGTCGCGACGATCGCGTCGGTGAACGAAATCGGCCTCATGTCAGGTGACGCGGTCCAGGTCTGGGGAAGCACAACCGGGAAGGAACCGTCGACCAACCTGGGGAACAACGTCGGAACCGTTTACCTCGATCCTGTTCTTGGAATCACGGTCACGCCCGATGCCAAGCTCTGGGAAGCGTTCCCCTACTACGCCCTGATCCAGATCCAAGGAGAAGGCCCCAGCGGAGAAATCGTCATCAGCGGGCAGTAGGCCGTCCAGCGCAAGTGTCGATCTTCGTAGAAATGAGGCAAAATTTCCTGTAAACCAAGGGGGTGTCTTCCAACCTAACTCCCGTTGCTGCTCCCGCTCAAGGCGCGTTCGTAGGGCCGATCGACCTGACCTCGCTGAATCTCGGAACCACGAGCCAGATCATGATCGGCTTCCTCGAGGCCGCAGCGAACGAGCAGTGGTGCCCCTACTTCGGGCTGTCCAACAGCCTGACCCCGACCGAAGGAAACCTGGCCGGGCTCACGCCCGCCCCCAACGTGCCCGCGAGTCCGGCCGGACTTCCTGTCCTGATCGGCCCTGGGCCGTTCTCGATTCCTTTCGGCCCGATCAATCCAGCCCCTGGCGCGTACCTCTACGTCCTCCGCCTCCTCGGATCCGCCAGCGGCGTGCAGGTTCAGGTCTCCGGACAGACCTGACATGGCACAAGAGGAGGACGAACACGCGCAGGAGTCTGACGAAGACCCACGCCTGCTCGATCTCCGCGCGCGCATCAAGGGCAAGCGCGCCGACGCCAGCTCCACGAGCACAAGAGGCGATCTGCATGCACGCCGCGATCGCTTTGACGCATGCAGGGGACCCGCCAGACCAAAAGGCATGTCTACTGACGCGAGACGCGGAGCGTGGCTGATTATCGCATCCGTATTCGACGTTGCGGTAGGCGACCCGTCGTTCACGACAGCTCGTGCCATCGTCGACGCAATCCGACCACAGGCGACGCCTGTAACCAGAGCGTCCCCTCGAAAGCGAGACTCCGAAGCGCCCGAAGTCCACGAGGCAGAGATTGTTGCCGCGGCCACTGAGGCAGCGACGCAGATTCAGGTTCAGGTCACAGAGGCTTCCGACGGAGCCGACCAGGACCAAGAAATCGTCGGAAAAGAAGAGCTTGACCAGCAAGTGCGCATCGCAAACCTGCGCGCAAAGCTAGCTCTCGCAAAGTCAAAAGAGCAAGAGGCAAAGGCGCAGAAGGCCAAGCCAGCGTCCGCGTACAACGCCGATGAATCAAAATCGGCACCGATCAATACGCCGCAAAAAAACGCGCAAAATCTCTGCCGATCTATCCTGACGCACGAGTCTCTCCGAAGAGCGTCCGCAATCAACTCGTGATATTCAGGAGACATGGCCGATAGAAACGATCCGTTCCGCGTCAAGCTAGGCCCTTCGGCCGGACAGCCTCCGGCCAAAGCAGGCCGACAGGCCGAAGAGATCGCAAAGCCGTGCGACTGCGGCGGCAAGGCGATGGGGGGGAACGGGTTCCACTACCCTGGGGGGCCAGGGTGCAGAAAAGGCGCAAAGACGACAGGAGCCCCCGGCGTCTTCGTCGGATCGACCCAGAAGACTGCCCAGTGGGGCCTCCTCGGAACAAGCGACAAGACCCGCGTCGGACTCGACCTCGACGGCTGCAACACGGTAGCCCTTCTAGGCGTACAGGGAGGCGGCAAGAGCTACACGCTCGGAGTGATCGCCGAGATGGCCACGCTACAGCTACCGGGGATCAATCACCTCCCCAAGCCTCTCTGCACGATCATGTTTCACTACGACCAATCCGAGTCGTACGAGCCCGAGTTCTTGTCCGCGCTCCGCAAGAACACGCGCAAGTCCGACGTCACGCAGCTCGCCGACGAGTACGGCGCCACGCCGGCCGCACTCGCAGACGTCGTCCTCCTGGTTCCCGAAACCAAGGTGGAGCACCGAAGGGAGCAGTACCAAGATCTCGGCATCCAGGTCGAGCCCATCAAATTCGACCCGTCCGAGCTCAAGGGTATGGGCTGGAAGATCTTGATGGGAGCCTACGGCAACGACGCGCTCTACCTGCGTCAGCTCGGCGCAATCCTCAGCCGGATCCGCAACGACATCTCTCTCGACAGCCTTCGCGCCGAAATCACCGACGCCGGCCTCTCCAGATCAATCGAGCAGCTCGCCCTCGACAGGATCAACCTCGCCGAACCGTTCATCCTTGAAGGCCGAGGCCGATCCCCACGTCGGCCCAAGCCCATCGAAAGACCCGCCGCCCCCGCCGACGAGCTCGACGAAGGCGAACCGCCGATCGTCGCAGAGACCGAACGACAAGCCGCCGAAAAAGAGACCGAGCTCGCTGGCGAGGCGCCCAGGGGCATCGGCACCCTGCTCAAAGCTGGGCGCACCATCATCGTCGATCTTCGCGACATGTACATGGAGAAGGCAAAGGCTCTCGAGCTGATCGTGGTCATGATGGACGTCTTCGGGGCAGCGGAGCGCGACAAGTACGGCCGGACCGACTTCAACAGACTGTTCGTGCTCGACGAGGCCCACCAGTACATCGACGAGGAGGAGCTCGTCGCGCAGTTGATCGGGACCGTCCGAAAAATGCGGCACCTCGGGATGACGATCGTTCTCGCGAGCCAGGATCCGCCTAGCATCCACAAGACCATCATTGAGCTGTCGACCGTCGTGATCTTGCACCGGATGACCTCTCCAGCATGGCTCAAGCACCTCCGCGGCGCCATCTACGCGCTCGAGGAGGTATCGGAGAAGGACCTCGCTGAGCTTGGCCCTGGAGAAGCTTTCGTCTGGGCGCAGAAGACTAACGATCGGCGGTTCAACATCAGGCCGCAGCGAATCCAGATCCGGCCGCGGTGCACCGCCCACGGCGGCGACACCAAGACCGCCGTCCAGGACGACTGACAAAAAAAGCAAAACGAAGAAAGACTTTCTCGTGAACATCGACGACACTGCCGCGTCGAAGGATTGACGCGGCAGTGTCGCCGCCTTACCAAGGA
>Ga0302319_10008696_pt1 | contig 19690 bp, 22 predicted proteins | sample Bog_T0_2_FD_203319 | JGI IMG/M metagenome (GOLD analysis project Ga0302319, IMG submission 203319) | Peat permafrost microbial communities from Stordalen Mire near Abisko, Sweden - Bog_T0_2 | ecosystem: Environmental > Terrestrial > Soil > Wetlands > Peat | place: Sweden: Abisko, Stordalen Mire... | reverse complement strand
CAATTCTCGCGCGGCAAATAGTGTGCGCTATTTGCCCGGCGCTGCGGTCTGACGAAACGCGGCCCGTCGGCCCGAACCCAGCGGTGCTAGCCGGCGAATCCGCGTGAGAAGAAGTCCCACACCTCGTCGGCGCCGATGGGATGAACCGTCGCGTCGTCGTTGCCGCCGCTGGACTGGGCGATGAACATGACCGTCTGCATCGTCATCGCGGCCATCCGGCGGGGATTGACGTCGTCACGCAACTCCCCGGCCTCGCTGGCCGCCTCCATAAGCTCGGCCAGCAACGCCAGCAACGGAGCGTGCGCAATCTTGACCTCGACCGGGTGCGTGACCAGCAGCCGCGGTGCAAAGTCGGTGAACAACGGCCGCTTGGCCATCGGATCCGGGCGTGAGGACTCATACAGCAGCTCGACGGCGACCTTCAGGCGCTCGAGCGGATCGGAGTGGCTCTCCGTGGCCGCGCGGATCTGGTCGGCGGACCGGCTCAAGGCGTCTTCGAACAACGCTAGCAGCAGCTCGTGTTTACCATCGAACTGCAGGTAGAAGCTCCGCAGTGACTGGCGAGAGCGGTCCACGACCTCCTGGACGGTGAAATCAGTGGTGCCCTTTTCGATGATGATGGCCTGCGCCGCATCGAGGAACCGCTGAACGCGCTGGCCCGCCCGCAACTTCGCCGTCTTGATGGACCGCTCGACCGCCCGCTGCTTCCAGGCCGGCTCTTCGCTTGCGCTGGTCACCGGCGGCTCCGACGATTGCCGCAAGGGGAGAACATCATTGGACTGTACCGGAGAACGCCGTGACATCGGTGTGCTCGACCCCCTCACGGACCATGTTTCGGAGATTGTAACTTTCTTACTACGAGAATACTATTCTCTTGCGCGTGTGTATGGAAGCGCAGCGAAAAGAGCAGGACGCGCCGTCCGGGAGAACCTCACAGGGCTTGATCCGCGGTTGGCCGGCGAACACCCGGGAGTGCTGTGCAGCTGACCTTTGACGCCGACGTCGAGGCGTTCCGCGCCGAGTTCATCGCCTTTCTGGACGAGCACCTGCCTGGCGTAATCGACTCGGGCGACGTCCTCGATCGACCCCGGTCGAGCTCGGACATACCGGAGTGGGCGCGCCGTTGGCAACGGCTGCTGTTCGACAGTGGGTGGTTGCTGCCGGGCAATCCCCCGGAGTTCGGCGGCCGCAATGCCTCGCTGATACAGCAGTACGTGTACTTGGAAGAGTTGGCGCGGCGGCGGATGTACCAAAGCTTCAATCCGCAGGGCGTGGGCATCATTGCCGCGTCCTTGCTGTCGTTTGGCACCCCGGAGCAGAAACAGCGATGGGCCATCCCGATTCTGCGCGCCGAGATCACCGCATCACTGGGCATGAGCGAACCCGGCGCGGGCTCGGATCTGGCATCACTGAAAACGCGGGCGGTCCTGGACGGCGACCACTTCGTGGTCAACGGGCAGAAGGTGTGGACATCCGGCGCCCATCACGCTGATGTGTTATTGACCTTCGTGCGCACGAACCCGGACGCGCCAAAACACAAGGGCATCAGCGCTTTACTGATTCCTACCGACACCCCCGGTGTGGTCCGGCGCCCGTTCGCTTCGGTCTCCGACCACGAAGACGTCGACTTCAATGAGGTCTTCTTCACCGACGCGCGGATACCGGCCGAGAATTTGGTGGGGGAGCTCAATGGGGGCTGGCAGGTGGCGACCGGATCGCTCGGCCACGAGCGCGCCATGCTGTGGATGGATTATGCGGACATGTTGCACGGGTTGACCGTCGACTTCGGTCCGTCGGGAGTGCTTCAGCGGGACCATTACGCGACCCTGGTGATGGATTGCCACGCGCTGCGGCTGATGGGATCGGCGGCCTTGGCCAAGGCCGCTCGCGGAGAAGAGGATGTATCCGCGCACTCCGTGCTCAAGCTGCTCGGCTCGGAGGCGATGCAACGCGCTTGCGAGGACGCGCTGAACGCCAAAGGGCCAGACGGGCTCGTGCTGCGCGCGGTCACCGCCCCGTTCGCCCCGCTGAACCTGGACAGCCACTACAGCAGTTGGTTCGACCGATACACCCGCACCTTCGCCGCCACTATCGCGGGCGGTACTTCCGAGATCCAGCGCAACATCATCGCTCAACGAGTGCTCGGCTTACCGCGCAACTAGTTTGCCGGATCGCGCATCGGTGCCTCGTGTCGTGCTAATCGCTTTGCGAGGCGAAGTAGCCGATGGCGACAAGCCCCGCCACGATCGCCACCGCACCTAACACCATGCCGGCCAGCGCGGTTCGGGGATTGTTCGACTGACCGCGCTTCACTCGGCCGCGCGCGATATCGCCGGTCACCACGGCCGCTATACCGAAGAACGTCCCGATCAGCGCCCAGCACGTGATCACGCCCACCACGCCCAGGATCACCGACGCAACGCCGATCTGATTTTGAGGTGGATCGGGTTCCCTCATGGCCCCAATTGTAGGCACCCGGCCGCTATTCACGAGGCTGCGCCGCCGCATCCGCTACAGCTGCGCTAGCCGAGGCGCAGATCCCTTGGCCCGCAACGCCGCACCCGCCTCGCGGGTCAGTTCTCGGGCGTTGCCGAGCAGTCCGTCCAGGACCAAGGCCCGCTTGACGTGGCGATGCAGCAGGTGTTCGGCGGTGAAGCCGATACCGCCGAGCACCTGCTGGCAGTGACGTGCGGTGGTCAGCGCCGCCTGTCCGGCCGCGGCCTTCGCCAGCAAGCTGGCCAGACCGTCGGGATCATCGGTGACATCGACGTCGACAGCGGCCTGCAGGGTCGCCTCGGCACCTTCGATCGCGACGAGTGTCTCGGCCAGTCGGTGCCGAATCGCTTGGAACGAGCTGATGTGCCGCCCGAATTGAACGCGGTCCACCGCGTGCTGGCGCGCCAGCGCAAGCATCGCCCGGCTAGCGCCGACCAGCCACCATCCCACCGCTCGGCGACCCGCGGCGAGTGCCGCCGATGGTAGGGGATCCCCCTCTGGCACGCGATGAATCGGCAGCTCGCCGTCGAGCGCGGAACTTGGACCGTCGGTGCGCTCCCACACCACCCACGAGCTGCCCGCGAACGGCAGCGTTGCGGTGCCGCCCGGTGCACGTCCGGCGGCGCGCAGCACGACGTCGTTGAGCACGGAAGCGTGCGCGCCGGTTTCGCCGAGCAGTCGGAATACTAAAGATATTGCAAATTCAGGGATCTCGTCGAGCATGTCGAGCCAGCCTAGGTCGACCAGCGCCGCATCGAGCTCAGCGCCCGAGGCCAGGGAAGGATTGGTCATGGTGGTACGCAGCGAATCGGCCAGTAGCTGAAGTGACTCGAGATCGGAGGCGGCGCTCAGAGACTCCACGTCACTCCTTCCCGAGGTCGAGCAGTCGGCGGGCGATGATGTTGCGTTGAATCTCAGCGGTGCCACCGTAGATGGTCGCTGCCCGCGAATACAGGTACTCCGACCGCCACGGCGTGTCTTCGAGCTCGAGCGCACCGGGCAGCAGGTCGTGGACGGTGTCATAGAGACGTTGTTCGGCGGCGGCCAGCAGCACCTTGTCGATAGAGGTATCCGGCCCGAGCCGCGCGCCGTCGCGCAAGCGGTGCTGGGTAGCACGCGATCGGCAGCGCACCGTGTGCAGCGCGAGATAGGCCGCACCAAGGTCGTATTCGTCGTGGCTGTCGGCGTTGCCGACGTCAGAAATCGCGGAAGTCTCGCTGATCAGCGCGTCGAATCGCGAGTAGAGGTAGGCGATCCGTTGCCAGAAGCAGGTGGAGCGTTCGTAGGGCAGCAGGTCCATCGCGAGGCGCCACCCGTCGCCCGGTTGGCCGAGCATCCGGCTTGCCGGGATCACGACGTCGTCGTAGTACACCTCGCAGAATTCGTCGACCCCGTGCATGGTGCGCAGCGGCCGGATGGTGATGCCCGGCGTGTCCAGGTCGACGAAGAACGCGGTAATCCCTTCATGGGATGAGTGGCCGGGTCCGGTGCGGGTGAGCAGGACGCATCGGGTCGAGAACTGAGCGAAGCTGGTCCAGACCTTCTGCCCGTTGACAATCCAGTTGTCGCCGTCCTGGACCGCCCGGGTGGTCAGTGACGCCAGGTCGCTACCCGAACCCGGTTCGGAAAAGCCCTGACACCACTGCTCGCGACCGCTGAGCATTAGCGGCACCATTTCTGCCGCGAGTTCTGCTGGGGCGTAGTCGATCATCGTCGGGGCGAGGACCTCGATCATCGAGTACGGGCCGGGCTCGGAGAGGCGGCGGCCCACCACCTCCTCTCCGACGATCGCGCGCAGCAGCGCGGGGCCGCCCAGCCCGCCAACCTCGACGGGCCAGCCGTAACGCATCCAATCGGCGTCATACAGCGCCCGGCTAACTCGGAGGAATTGCTGCATGTGCCCCTGCAGCGAGTGGTCGGGACCGGGCGTCAGGTCGTTCTCGTCGAGCCACGCACGCAGATCCGCGCGGAACTGCTCGACATTCACGGTGTCGGGCGGCCTATGGCGTGCGGCCGCCCGTGGTCGTGCACGCCGCTGCGACGGATGAACGTCATCGCCCGCGTCTTGAGTCGCCACCCGTCGACGGTGCGGGAGTAGGTGTCGCGGTAATAGCCGATCCGCATGTCGTGCGTGGCGTTGTCGATGAAGCACAGTGGCTGGGTGCCGCTGGCCGCGTCACCATCCAGCTCGATGACTGGAGTTCCGGTGAGGAACAAGCCCTTTGGTGCCGCGGCCACCAGGTCGGGGAACCTGTCCAGGGTGTAGGTGGAGCCGAAAGCGCTGTAGGTGCCGTCGGGGGTGAAGACGGCGACCAAGCCCTCGATGTCCTCCTGGGTGATGGTGACGGCGTAGCGGGCGAGCGTTTGCTGGATTTCGACCAGATCGTCGGTTCTGCTCGGTTGATTACTGGACAAAGATCTTGCCGCCTTTCATGACGAAGCTGACGTCGCGGGTAACCGTGATGTCTTCCAACGGGTTTCCCGGCACCGCAATGATATCTGCGAGCAGACCAGGGGCTAGACGGCCCCGGTCGGTGCTGTTGATGAGTTCGGCGGCGGTAATCGTGGCCGCGCGCAGCACCGCCAACGGCGGCAGGCCCCACTCGACGAGGGTGACAAGCTCGTCGGCGTTCTTGCCGTGCGGTATCGCGGGGGCGTCGGTGCCGACTGCAATCTTCACGCCGGCTTTGTGGGCGGCCAGTATCGACGTACGCGACTTCGGGAACATCTCGGCGGCCTTGGCCTGCAGCTCGGGGGGAGCGTGCGAGACATCCATCCCCTCGGCCAGGCGCCGCGTGCTCACCAGGAAGGTGCCGTGCTCGACCATCGTCGCGATCGCCTCGTCGTCGATGAGAAAGCCGTGCTCAATGCAATCGATTCCGGCCGCGACGGCGTGCTTGACGGCGTCGGCGCCGTGGGTGTGGGCGGCGACACGCAGCCCGCGCCGGTGCGCCTCGTCGACGATCGCGCGCAGCTCCTCATCCGAATAATGTTGCGCGCCTGCAGAACCCGTCAGTGACATCACCCCGCCCGAGCAACAGACCTTGATCAGCTCGGCGCCGTGTTTGATCTGGTAGCGCACGGCCTTGCGAATCTCGTCGACCCCGTTGGCGATGCCTTCTTCGACGGTCAGCTCCAGCACGTGCGGTGCGAACGCCGCGAACATCGTCGGATCCAGGTGCCCACCGGTCGGAGTGATAGCGTGCCCGGCCGGGATCACCCGCGGTCCGTCGATCCAGCCCGCGTCGATGGCCCTGCCCAGCGCGACGTCGAGCAGATAGCCGCCCGTTTTGACGAACAGGCCGAGGTTGCGCACCGTGGTGAACCCGGCGCGCAGCGTGCGGCGGGCATTGCCGACCGCGCGCAACACCCGCGTCGGCGGGTCGTCCTGAACCTGGGACAGCCCGGGCTTCTCGCCGCGTCCGCCCATCAGGAGGTTGACCTCCATGTCCATCAGCCCAGGCAGCAGGATCTGGTCGCCCAGGTCGATGAGATCTCCCTCAACCTCGCCCCCGACGCCGACGATTCGGTCGCCCTCGATCCGCAGGATGCCGGGTCGAATGATCTCCCCGGCGTCGACGTCTAGCAGGCCAGCCGCCTTGAGCGTCAGCACCGCTTAGATCACCGGTTCGTGGATCACTTCAACCCACGCCGCGCCGCTGTCGGGGACGCGTGGCTGCTTCCATGCCTCGATTGGGAAGGACACCATGACCAGCGACTGCATCACGTGCATCAGGGTTTTTGCGTCATCCGGCAAGTCGTCCAGCGGGTACTGGTCGCAGTACGCAATGACGTCGTTCAGCAACGGGAACGCGACGTCGTAGAACTCCTGCATCTGGGGCATCGTCGAGGCCAGTCGCTTGGCGTAGCGCTCGGGCTCGGTGGCCAGATCCCAATCCAAATACGGCTGCAGGGCCGCGAATTCAGACGGTAATTTTGCCATTGTTCTGGCCCTCCTTCGCCCAATTGGCTACATAGTCACCGGTCACCTTGTGCAGATGACGGATCAAGACTTCCTGGTCGCACAGCAAGAAGTCTTTGACGACCCGGGTGCCGATCATGGTTTGGGTGGCCTCCAGCGTGTTGGCGTCCTGCAGCGCGTACTCCTTGAACGTCACCGCGGCCAGTTCCTGGGCCAGGCGTTCCCGCGCATTCCGCGGCGGGACGAAATACAGCGTGGACTCGAAGATGTGTTTGTCCACCGCGGTAGGCCAGTAGTGGTAGGTCAGGAACCAGCCCGGCTCCCAGATCAGCAGCATGAAGTTCGGGTAGAAGTGCCAGGAGTCGATGCCCCACTGCGGCACCCTCTTCACATTGACACCCGGCGGCAGCTCCAGCTTCTCGATGATTTCCGGCTTGTCCCACGGACCGAACAAGCCGCTGCGCAACACCTGGTCCAACGGCTTGACCATGGACATGTCCGGGGGCGGTGCCTGACCACCCCAGGTCGACTGCAGGCTGTGCGGGCTCGCCACCTCGTAGTGCAGCGCCTCGTAGCCGAACTTCTGAATCTTGGCGGCTTCTTCCTTGGTGTATTGCCCCTGGTGCAGGATCGGCGCGTGGTAGAACTCGACGAACGCGTCGATGAACAGCTTCCAGTTGCTGCCGACCTCGGCCCGGTAGGAGTAGGTCTCCGTCATCTCGCCGAAGGGGTACCCCTCGATGCTCTTGGCCAGCGGTCCGAGGTAGTCGGTGAGCGGCGCCGCGCCACTGTCGAAGTTGATGAAGATAAAGCCTTCCCACACCTCGCAGCGAACGGGTGCGAGGCCGTAGTTGCCCTTGTCCAGGTTGAAGAACTCTTCTTCCTGTTGGACGAAGGTCAGATCACCGTCGAGGCTGTAGCGCCAGGCGTGGTACTTACAGGTGAACTGTCGGCAGGTGCCGGACGTTTCCTCGTTGGGAAAGTCGTTCCACACCAGCTTGTTTCCGCGGTGGCGGCAGACGTTGTGAAACGCCTTGACGGTTCCGTCCTTGGTCTTGACGATGATCACCGACATGCCCGGGCCCGCCGACGGCAGCTCTTTGGTGAAGTAGCTGCCGGTGCGGGGCAGTCGCTCGACGCGGCCGACGTTCAGCCAGGTCTTCTTGAAGATCGCCTCGCGCTCGGCCTCGAAGAATGCCGGATCGATCGAGTCGCTGTAATCGACGGGCGCGGTGCCCAGTTCGGGGTAGTTTTCTGTCCAGCTGCCGGCTGCTGGCTTCGGGAAGTGAGCCAAGGTACTTACCTCTCTTGTGCGGTCTATTCGTGCTCGAGCTGAATGCCAAAAGTGTTAAAGGCCATGGCCAGTAAGGTGTAGCAACCGACCGTGAAAACGTAATCCATCCGCTGCTGGTCGTTGAGGCGCTCGCCGAGCGCCGCCCAGGTCGCGTCGGACAGTTCGGATTTGTCGATGAGCTCATCGACCCCGGTTAGGACAGCGCGCTCAAACTCGTCGAAGCTGCCGGCGTCCTCGCCGGCATAACTCTGCACCGCGGCAATCTCGTCGTCGCTGATTCCCTCGTCTTTGGCGAGGGCGACGTGCTGGGTCCACTCGTAGACACAGTCACGGAGATGCGCAACCCGCAGGATCGCCAGTTCGCGGATGCGGGCCGGCAGCGTCGATGAGTACAAGAGGTGGACGTTGAATCGGAGAAACGCCTTGGCGAGCGCTGGGTGGTGGGCGAAGGTGGCAAGCGCGTTGTTGGCGTCGCGCGGGCCGTCCGCGGGCAGCATGGGAGCGAGGGCGCGATGCACAGTCTCGTCCCACTGGGCAGCGGGGAGCGGCGCCAAGCGCATCGACAGTGTCCTCTCGGTCAAAGAGAATCATATTCTCATTTCCAACCAACAGACTTGCACGATTCGGTCTTTTGGTCAATGTGCGCGGCCAGGGATTCGTACTCGCTGGGCTGCCTGCGGCCCGGCGTCAGGCGTCGGTCGCCGGGCCGGTCCCGCAGCTGAGCACCCTGGTGCCAAACTTTTGGTCCGTTCCTTGTTGGCCCGTTTTACCGGCATTTCCGTCGCAACGTTGTCGCAGCTGAGAGCCCAATTTGCCGAATCGCCCAGGATTGCAGAACGCGTTCTGGATTCGCCACCGGAGAACCCTGAATGTTGATTCTCGCTTCACGAGAAGATAGTTTTCAACACTAGAGGGCTTAGGGCACCCGGCGGTGCCTCCCCGATGCTGGGGGAGCAGACTGTTCAGAGGGATCCGATGGATCCAACGTGAAGGGAAGGCTTATGAACAAAGAAGACATGATCCTGATCAGTGTGGACGACCACACCGTCGAGCCCCCGGACATGTTCAAAGGCCACCTTCCGAAGAAGTACATCGACGACGCGCCTCGGCTGGTGCACAACGCCGACGGCTCGGATATGTGGAAGTTCCGCGACACGGTAATCCCGAACGTGGCCCTCAACGCAGTGGCCGGCCGGCCCAAGGAGGAGTACGGCCTGGAACCGCAGGGTCTTGATGAGATCCGCAAGGGTTGCTACAACGTCGACGAACGGGTTAAAGACATGAACGCCGGGGGCATCCTGGCGTCGATCTGCTTCCCATCGTTCCCCGGCTTCGCCGGGCGGCTGTTCGCCACCGAAGACCACGAGTTCTCGATCGCCCTGGTGCAGGCCTACAACGACTGGCACATCGACGACTGGTGCGGGGCGTACCCCGCACGGTTCATCCCGATGGCGATACCGGTGATCTGGGATGCCGAGGCGTGCGCCGCTGAGGTCCGGCGGGTCTCAAAGAAGGGTGTGCACGCGCTGACGTTCACCGAGAACCCGGCTGCGATGGGGTACCCCAGCTTCCACGACGAGTACTGGAACCCGCTGTGGAAGGCGTTGTGTGACACCGACACCGTGATGAACGTGCACATCGGATCCTCCGGCAGGCTAGCCATAACGGCGCCAGACGCGCCGATGGACGTGATGATCACCCTGCAGCCGATGAACATCGTGCAGGCCGCCGCGGATCTGCTGTGGTCAAGGCCGATCAAGGAGTACCCGGAACTGAAGATTGCGCTCTCCGAGGGCGGCACCGGCTGGATCCCCTACTTCTTGGAGCGGGCGGACCGCACCTACGAGATGCATTCGACGTGGACTCACCAAGACTTCGGCGGCAAGATTCCCAGCGAGGTTTTCCGCGAGCACTTCCTGACGTGCTTCATCAGCGACAAGGTCGGGGTCAAGCTGCGCAACATGATCGGCATCGACAACATCGCGTGGGAGGCCGACTACCCGCACAGCGACTCGATGTGGCCGGGCGCGCCCGAGGAGCTTTGGGATGTCCTCAGTCTGAACAACGTGCCGGACGGCGAGATCAACAAGATTACGTACGAGAACTCGATGCGGTGGTACTCATTCGACCCGTTCACTCACATTCCGAAGGACCAGGCGACAGTGGGCGCCCTGCGCAAGGCTGCTGAGGGCCACGACGTGTCCATTCAGGCGCTCAGTCACCACAACAGCACCAGGGCGGGCTCGTCCGTCGCGGACTTCACCGCCAACGCGAAAGCGCTGACCGGCAACAAGGACTGACGCGCCACCGGAACGCCCATGCGCCGGTGCATGACCTGAGCTAAGGAGATACCAGCAGTGCCCGGCGGTGGAATGAATTTCGAGCTGACCGAAGACCAGGAGCTGATCCGTAAGTCGGTCGCTGAGCTGGCGCGCAAGTTCGACGACCAGTACTGGATGGAAAAAGACCAGGCGCACGAGTTTCCGACCGAGTTCTACCGGGCGATAGCCGACGGCGGCTGGCTGGGTATGACGATCCCGACCGAGTACGGCGGCCACGGCCTCGGAATCACCGAAGCCACGATTTTGCTCGAGGAGGTCGCCAAGTCCGGCGCCGCCATGAACGGGGCCAGCGCGATCCACCTGTCGATCTTCGGCATGCAGCCGGTCGTCGTGCACGGCTCCGAGGAACTCAAGGCGCGCACGTTGCCCCCGGTCGCGACGGGGGAGGTGCATGTGTGCTTCGGAGTGACCGAACCCGGTGCCGGGCTTGACACGTCGCGCATCACCACGTTCGCCAAACGCGACGGGGATCGCTACATCGTCAACGGCCGCAAGGTGTGGATCTCCAAGGCGATGGAGTCAACCAAGATCCTGCTGCTGACCCGGACCAAGAGCTACGACGAAGTCACCAAGAAGACCGACGGGATGACGCTGTTTCTCACCGATCTCGATCGCAGCCGGGTCGACATCCGCCCGATCCGCAAGATGGGCCGCAACGCCGTGAGCTCCAACGAGTTGTTCATCGACAATCTCGAGGTGCCGGTTGAGGACCGAGTCGGGGAGGAAGGCAAGGGATTTCAGTACATTCTGGATGGCCTGAACCCGGAGCGGATGCTGATCGCCGCCGAGGCGCTCGGCATCGGCAGGGTGTCGCTGGACAAGGCGGTGAAGTACGCGAACGACCGCGTGGTCTTCGACCGGCCGATCGGCATGAACCAGGGCATCCAGTTTCCGCTCGCCGATTCGCTGGCCCGGCTCGACGCAGCCGAGCTGATGCTGCGCAAGGCAACGTGGCTCTACGACAACGGTAAACCCTGTGGGCGCGAGGCGAATACCGCCAAGTACCTGTGCGCCGACGCCGGCTTTACCGCGGCGGACCGAGCGCTGCAAACGCACGGCGGAATGGGCTACGCGGAGGAGTATCACATCACCCGCTACTTCCGGGAGTCCCGGCTGATGAAGATCGCACCGGTCAGTCAGGAGATGATCCTGAATTTCCTGGGAGCCAATGTCCTCAAATTGCCGAGGAGCTATTGATCGTGACGGCCCGCGGCCGCTGATGACGTCGACTTCTGGGACCGACGACCCCGTGCTGCTGTCAGATGACCGCGACGGGGTGCGGACGCTGACGCTCAATCGTCCGCGCCGCAAGAACGCGATCAACCCGGAGCTGTGGATCGCGTTGCGGGACGCGCTCAACGCGGCCGGTCGTGACCAGAGTGTGCGCGCGCTGGTGATCGCCGGTGCCGGCGGGAGTTTTTGCTCGGGTGCCGACATCTCGGTCCCCGACGACGTTCATCCCAGATACAAGATGCAGCGCTTGACCGACGTGGCGCTGGCGCTGCACGAGCTTGCGATTCCGACCGTCGCCAAAGTGACCGGGGTCGCCGTCGGCGCCGGATGGAACCTGGCGCTGGGTTGCGATTTGGTGGTCGCCACGCCGGAATCGACGTTCTCCCAGATCTTTTCCAAGCGGGGGCTGTCAATCGACCTCGGCGGTTCCTGGCTGTTACCCAAACTCGTCGGCCTGCAACAGGCTAAGCGGCTCGCGCTGCTGGCCGAAACCATCGACGCCACCGAAGCCCATGCCCTTAACCTGGTCACCTGGGTGGTTCCCGCCGCGGAGATCGACACCTTCGTCAGGGACCTCGCCGGCCGGCTCGCGGCCGGCCCACCGTTCGCGCTCGCCCAGACCAAAGCACTGCTGAACGAGGGGGCGGACTGCACCCTGCGCGACGCGCTGGCCGGCGAGGCCCGCGCGCAGGTCGGCAACTTCGGGACGGCCGATGCGGCGGCCGCCTATGCCGCATTTGCCGAGCGGCGAGAGCCGTCGTTCACCGGTCGGTGGGCGCTATCGGGGTCCAAAGACGCGCCGGAACCTAAAGAAGACAAGAAATCGGAGTAGACGCATGCGTGAGACGGTCATCGTCGAGGCGGTACGGACCGCGGTCGGGAAGCGCAACGGCGGGTTGTCCGGCATGCATCCCGCCGACCTGTCCGCAGTCGTCCTCAACGGATTGTTGGAACGCACCAGTGTCGACCCGGCGATCATCGACGACGTGATCTGGGGCTGCGTGTCCCAGGTCGGCGACCAGTCCAGCAATATCGGGCGCTACGCCGTCCTGGCCGCCGGCTGGCCCGAGAGCATCCCCGGGACCACGGTCAACCGGGCGTGCGGTTCCAGCCAGCAGGCCCTCGACTTCGCTGTGCAGGCGGTGATGTCGGGCCAGCAAGATGTCGTCGTAGCCGGCGGCGTCGAGGTAATGAGCCGCGTCCCGCTTGGTTCGGCCAGGGCCACCGGGATGCCGTACGGTCCGAAAGTCCTTGCCCGCTACGACGGCTTCTCCTTCAACCAAGGTCTGTCTGCCGAGATGATCGCCAAGAAGTGGGGGCTGTCCCGTAGCCGGCTCGACGAATACTCCGCTCAGTCTCACGAGCGCGCCGCGGCGGCCCAGGACAGCGGCGCCTTCATTGAGCAGATCGTTCCCGTCTTTGTCGATGGGGCCGAGGGATCCGACGGCACCGTCGTAACTGCTGACGAGGGGGTGCGGCGCGGTACCAGTGTCGAGAAGCTGGCAGCGCTCAAGCCCGCTTTCGCCGATGACGGGGTAATCCACGCCGGCAATTCCTCGCAGATCTCCGACGGTGCGGCGGCATTGCTGGTGACAACGGCGGAAATGGCGCTGGAGCTGGGTTTGACGCCGATAGTGCGGTACCGCGCGGGCGCCGTGACCGGAGCGGATCCCGTGCTCATGCTCACCGGCCCGATTCCGGCGACCGAGAAGGTGCTGCGCAAGGCCGGTGTTGCCTTGTCCGAAGTCGGCGTGTTCGAGGTGAACGAAGCCTTCGCGCCGGTCCCGCTCGCGTGGACCGCCGAGACCGGCGCCAACCCCGGCCTGGTCAATCCGCTGGGTGGTGCCATTGCGCTGGGCCACCCGCTGGGCGCTTCTGGAGCCGTGCTGATGACGCGGATGGTCCACCACATGCGCGATAACGGGATTCGTTACGGACTGCAGACCATGTGCGAAGGCGGCGGCACTGCCAACGCCACCCTGGTCGAGCTCGTCAATTAGGGCGGAGCTTCGAGCCTGCGGTTTTGGCACCGAAACTGCGTACAGCGCGTGTTCTGTTGCGACAAGCAGCCCTGAGCGCAGTTTCGATGGAGTATTCGATGGAGTAATTGTCACAGGCGCCAAACCAACCTACTGTGTGTTCACTAGGTTGGTTTGGCGCGACCGCTAACTAAGGAGTTCGGTGCCCGAAGCACGGCGATACGACACGCTGCTCGCCAAAGGCGAGGATCGCAAGCAACTGATCCTCGCTGTCGCGCAGCGGCTCCTCACGCGCAACGGCTGGCGCAGCACAACACTTGCCCAGATTGCCAGCGAAGCCGGCGTCACCCCCGCGGGGCTGCTGCATCATTTCGAGTCCAAAGAGCAGCTGCTGCACGCGGTGCTCGACGCACGCGACCTCGATGACGAGTCGCACTCCGACCGGACCGGGGATCTCCTTGCGCAGATCGTCCAGGTCGCCGATCGCTTCAGTCGGGCCCCCGAACTGGTGGGCACGTTCTCGGTGCTGTTGGTCGAGAACATCCTTCCCGACGCTCCCTTGCACGACCGCATGCTGGCCAGGCACCGGGATGCGATCGAGATCGTCGCCGACGCGATCCGGCGTGGTCAGGCAAATGGCTCGTATCGCACGGACATAGACCCCGCCGTAAAAGCAGTGGAAATTGTCGCCTTCACCCACGGAATGGAAACCACATGGTTGCTCGATCCTTCAATACCACTGACCGAGGTGTTCAAGCAGTACGCGGAGACGCTGGCACGCGACTTCGCCCCGACCCAGACACCCAACAAGACGTACAAGAAGACATGAGATACCGGCTCGACGTTGTCGCCTCCAACGTGGTCGACGTGGTGCGCTTCGCCGGCGGCTGGCTCTTTGACCGGGCGATGGCGGGATGGGACGTTACCGTCCTGGTGGCCGACCAACCCGACGTGCGACCGTTGCAGATCCTCGGAGCCCAAACGCTCGGCCTCGAAGGGGTTCTGGGAGCGATCGATTCGGGGGCCGAACCCCGCCCCCGTCCCCAGGCTCTGGCGGCCGCGGCCGATCTGTTCGGATGCGACTCGCGGGTTCGGCAAGGCGTGTTGCAGGCCCTCGATCATGGCGTCACCGAGGTCACACTATGGGGAGATAGCTGGCCGTCCGAGCTCGATGACAGCGTTGGCCGGGTCCAGCATCAGCTGAGCGCGGCCGCCCAGATATTCAAGGCGCGGGCGCTTGCCGCCGCCTTGAACACCTGGGTTCCGCCGAGCTCGATCGGTGAGACAGAAGCATTCCGAAGCGGTCTGCTGGCCTGCCCTTCGGTGGCCGCCGACCTGGTTCCTGCTGGCTAACCGGAGGTTTCACGTTCGTTGGCGGCACCCGTCGTTGACGGTCAACCAGCCGTATGGAAATGTAATACTCATCTCTGAGAGGCACATTCTCACGTGTCGAGATTGGAACGGTGCGAGATGGTGAACGACATCACCGAGTTGGACTTCTTCCGGGGCAGCGAGCTCATCGCGGACCCCTACCCCTACTACGAGGCGCTGCGGCAGCAATGCCCGGTGACCCCGGAAAAGCACCACGACGTCACGATGGTGACCGGCTGGGACGAAGCCTGCGCCGTCTTGAACGACGCCGAGACGTGGTCCTCGTGCACTTCGGTGACCGGGCCGTTCCCCGGATTTCCGGTGCCCCTGGAGGGTGACGACATCACCGAGCTGATCGAGCAGCACCGTGACGAGCTGCCCTTCAGCGACCAGCTGCCCACGCTCGATCCGCCGACCCACACCAACCACCGCTCCCTGCTCATGCGGCTGATCACCCCGAAGCGCCTCAAGGAGAATGAGGACGCCATGTGGGCGCTCGCCGACGAAGCGCTCGACGGGTTCCTGACGCCAGGGCACGGCGAGTTCATCAAGGGCTTCGCGAGCCCGTACACGCTGCTGGTTATCGCTGACCTGCTGGGCGTGCCCCTCGAAGATCGCGACAAGTTCGTCAAAGGCATCCGTGACCACTCGGGCGGCGGCGTCGGCGGCACCGGTAAGGAATCGCTGGCCCACAGCCCGCTGGAATTCCTCTACGGTCTTTTCTCCGACTACATCCACGACCGCCGGCGCGAACCCCGCGACGACGTGCTGACTGGCCTCGCGACCGCCACTTACCCCGACGGCTCCACACCCGACGTCGAAGACGTGGCCCGCGTTGCAAGCAACGTCTTTTCGGCGGGTCAGGAAACCACCGTGCGGCTTCTCGGTGCGGCGCTGCAAACGCTCGGTGAGCGTCCGGACATCCAGGCGCAGTTGCGCAAGGACCGCAGCCTGATCCCGAACTTCATCGAAGAGTCACTCCGCGTCGAGAGCCCGGTCAAGGGCGACTTCCGCCTGAACCGGGTGCCGGTCAATATTGGCGGCGTCGACCTGCCCGCGGGCACCACGGTGATGATTCTGCAGGCGGCCGCCAACCGCGATCCGCGCCGGTTCGAGGACCCCGCCACCTTCGATCCGGCTCGCAAGAATGCGCGTCAGCATCTCTCGTTTGGCCGGGGGATCCACAGCTGCCCCGGTGCGCCGCTGGCACGCGCCGAAACCCGGGTGGCGCTCGAGCGACTGCTGGACCGGACGTCTGACATCAGGATCAACGAGAGCGTCCATGGTCCGGCGAATGACCGCCGCTACCAATTCGTTCCGACCTACATCCTGCGCGGCCTGACCGAGCTGCACTTGGAGTTCACACCGGCATGAAGGTCTGGGTAGACGACCAGCGCTGTCGCGGGCACGGCATGTGCCTCACGCTCTGCCCGGATGTTTTCAGCCTCACCGACGACGGCTACGCGGTGGCGATAACGTCCGATGTGCCAACGGAATTGGAGGCGGCCACCCGGGAGGCCATCGAATGCTGTCCCGAGCAAGCCATTAGCGAGAGTTAACCGCGCACGCCATAGGCAAGGAGATCAAAGGCAAATGAGTGCTAACGGGCCAAAAGGGTACGTCATCCTCACCGAGGCCATCAAGGATCCAGAGGGTATGAAGGCCTACGGTCAGGCTGCCCGAACAACAATGAGCGGTGCCACCGCCCTTGCGGTGGATACTGCGCCCACAGTTCTTGAAGGCACCTGGCACGGCGACCAGACCGTTGTGCTGGAGTTCGAATCTGTGGATGCCGCCCGCGCCTGGTACGAGTCCGAGGGCTACCAAAAGGCAGCGAAACTGCGCCAAGCCGCGGCCGACTGCAACGCGGTCATAATCGCCGGCTTTTAGGTCGTTACTCCTTGAACGAGATGGCCTGCCGGGGACATTGACGCACGGCCTCGCGCAACTGTGCTTCGTTCTCCGGTGTTACGTCCGTCTGCAACACGGTCAGCATGTCGTCATCGCCGAGCTGAAAGACCTCAGGGATGATGCCCATGCACACCCCGTTGCTTTCGCACAGACCCCAATCGACGTCGATCTTCATCGCAGCGCGCTCACCGCAGCACCTTGACGGGTACGTGGTGGTACCCGGCGACGTTTTGCATATTGACGCGTTGCAAGCCGTCCCAGTTCACCTCGTAGCGGGGCATGAAGTCGAGCAACTTGTCCAGCGCGATGGCGCTTTCCATCCGGGCCAAAGCCGCACCCAGGCAACTGTGAATCCCGTATCCGAGCCCAAGATTCTGCGCCTCGGCGCGATCGCGGTCGATGTCGAACACGTCCGCGTCGGTGAAAGCGTCCGGATCGCGGTTCGCCGCTGCGCCGCACAGGAATACCGGCTTCCCCGTGGGAATAACACCACCGCTGACCCGAACTTCTTTCAGGGTGTAGCGGACGTTGTACTGAACCGGCCCCTCGTAGCGCAACAGTTCTTCGACCGCCGCCGGAATCTTGCTGCGATCGTCGAGGAGCTTCTGCCATTGTTCGGGGTTGCGGGCGAAGGTGACGGCTGCGGTGCCGAGGAGTTTGGTGACGGTCTCGGCTCCGGCACCGCCTAAAAGTGTTGCAAAGCCGGTGATTTCAATGTCATCCAGCTGACGGGTGGGGCCTTCTTCGGTCGGGATCTCAGCCGCGATGAGCCTGCTGATCATGTCGTCCTGCGGGTCCTCGCGCCGCTGCTGGATCAGCGTGAAGTAATACATCGCGGTGTCGATGTTGGCCTGCATCGCGGTTTCGCTGATCTCGATCTGGCCGGGTTCGTGGTGCAGGCTGGTGTCGATCCAATGCCGCACCTGCTGGCGGTATTCCTCGGGAACCCCGGCCATCCGGGTGATCACTTCTACCGGGAACGGTCCGGAGAAGTCCTGGACGACGTCGAAGTTGTCGGGGTCGGCCTCGCTCAGGTACTTGTCGATCAGTTCAATGACAGTCTCTTTCTGAGACTGAATGGCTCGGGGGGTGAAAGCCTTGTTGAGCAGGCTGCGCATGTGCCGGTGGTCGGGTGGGTCCATGAAGATGATTGACCTCTGCGGAACGTCGCCTTTGCGAACCATCGCCAGGTCGCACCCGCGGGCCGACGAGAAGCCTTCGTAATCCTTGAACGCGGCAGCCACGTCCTCGTGGCGCGTCAGCGCGTAGAAGTCTTCCTTCTCGTCGTAGTAGAGCGGTGCGTCCTCGCGCATCCGGCGATATATGTCGAACGGGTTCTCGAAGTACTCCGCAGAGAACGGGTCGAAGACGACCTTCGGCTTTGTCACTGGATCCTCCTCAGTGGCGACGGACGGGTGTGGGGCTGGCACCTTTACGGCTGAATGCCTGACTGTAACGCCAACGGTAGCGGTTTCACCGCGATCCGGAAAGGTCCAGATGGCTGATAACTTCGATGGCGTCGTCGAGCACACCGAGATCGCTGCCGAGGTCCGCGGAAATGCTGCGGACGACGGCCACATCCTTGCCGACGAATTCGCCTGCTAACTCGATGAACGAGGTGACCGAACCCCGGGCCGCGACGATATCGAGCACCCGGCTGGTGGCGCTGCCGTGACTCAACGCGGCCAACAGCGTCGACTCCGAGACACCAAGCCGGTCGCCCAGGCGGACGGACTCGGCGAGCAGCCCGACATGCCCCGCGAACAGCGCGTTGTTGACCAGCTTCACCTTCTGGCCCGCGCCAATGGGCCCGACGTGCAGAACGGGATCGCCGTAGCAGTCCAGCACCGGCCGCAGCCGCGCCACGGTGTCGTCGGCGCCGCCCACGAACAGGGTGAGCTTTCCCGCCGCGATGTCATGCGGGCCCCCGCTGACCGGGGCGTCGACTATGTCGACGCCATGGGCGGCGGCTTGCGCCGCGATGGTCTCGACCGTGTTCGGGCTTGCGGTGGTGTGTACCAGCAGTGCCGAACCAGACGGCATGGTTGACAGCAGGGCGCTGTCGAGGCAGACCTGCCGCAATTGTGCGTCGGTGAACACGCAGAGCACGACGACATCGGCCTGCGCACCGGCCTCGGCCGCATCGTGCACGGGCGTCGCACCGAACTGTTCGAGGTTGCGCCGATTCTGGGCCGTTCGGCCGAGGGCTCGGACGTCGTGGCCGCCCTGCACGAGGCGGGCCACAATGGGGGCCCCCATCCGCCCAGCTCCGATGAATCCGACTCTCATCGGGGATGCCCCATCAGGTTCAGCGTGGCGTCGGCCGAGTCGAGTACCGCCCCGCCTTGAGTCCCGGCTGTGTCGGCCAGGTCGACGACCAGCCGGACATCCTTCTGCAGCAGCGTTCCCGCCACGCCGGCAAGGTTTTCCAGGCCACCAATTCCGCCGAGGGCGTTGAGCGCGAAGCTATTCCCACTGCTTCGGGATACCACCTCGGCCAGCCGGTCCGGGGAGACCCCGAGGGACTTCGCCAACGAAAGGGCGCTGGCCGCCGATCCCAGGTTGGCGGTGAACAGCAGGTTGTTGAGCAGCTTGGTGGTTTGGCCCGAGCCGAGCTCGCCGAGGTGGATGACCGGATCGGCGTAGGTTTCGAACACCGGTCGGCAGCGGTCCACCACGTCGGCATCACCACCGGCCATGACCAGCAGGCGACCCTCCGCCGCGGCCGGTCCACCGCCGCTCACCGGCGCATCGATGACCGAAACGCCCTGGGCTCCTGCCCTATCCGCGAGTTCCCGGCAGGTGTTGGGGTGCACGGTGCTGTGCACGGCGATCACGCCGCCCGGCTCGAGCCCGGCCAGCACTCCGTGCTCGCCGCCGATGAGTTCGTCGATATCGGCGTCACCAACGACACACAGGCACACCAGGTCGCTGTCGGCGGCGAGTTCGGCCGGTGATCCGGCTAGCTTTGCCGCGGTGCCGGCGAACGGCGCCAGGGTCCCGGGTCGGCGCGCCCACAGAGTCGTCGGGTAGCCGCCCTCGATGATCCGCCGTGCCATCGGGGCGCCTTGACTGCCCAATCCGATGAATCCGACTTTCAACCCGCAGCCTCTTCTGCTGCTTCGTCTTTCGAGGGCGACGC
>Ga0302319_10008694_pt1 | contig 19692 bp, 16 predicted proteins | sample Bog_T0_2_FD_203319 | JGI IMG/M metagenome (GOLD analysis project Ga0302319, IMG submission 203319) | Peat permafrost microbial communities from Stordalen Mire near Abisko, Sweden - Bog_T0_2 | ecosystem: Environmental > Terrestrial > Soil > Wetlands > Peat | place: Sweden: Abisko, Stordalen Mire... | reverse complement strand
CCAAACCCGGTGTTCACGCCATAAACCGTCTGCCCCTCGGTCAGAATCCCTTCAATCAGCTCCCGGCTCGCAGCCACGCGTGCCGCAGCAGAAGGGACGATGGCCACCGGACGACCCGTGAGCGACACACTTTCAATCTCGGCCAGCGTCAGCGCCTGACCGTCCAAAAACAAAACTTCCATGTGCCCGATGCTATGCCGCCGCTCCCGGTCGAGACAAATCGCCCGCAGGTTTGGCTTGGGGACCTGAACTCGACTATGCTTACAGGCGATTGAGATCGGTTGCGCCCCACCATGAGTTTCACCCGCAGAGACTTCGCCAAACTCGGAACATTCACGCTCGCCGCCCGCTTCGCCCCAACCCTCAGTGCCCAGCCTCCGCTGAAGAAAACGGGCTACGCCGTCATTGGCCTCGGCCGCATTGCCGGCCACTTCCTGCCTGCCGCGCGCTCCACCACAAACTCGCACATCACGGCCCTGGTCAGCGGCCATCGCGAAAAAGCCGACCGCATTGCCGCCCAGTACGGCATCCCCTCCAACTGCATCTACAACTACGACAACTTCGACCAGATCGCCGCCAATCCCGCCGTCGATGCTGTCTATGTCGCGCTGCCCAACTCCATGCACGCCGAGTACACCATCCGCGCTGCCAAAGCCGGCAAGCACGTCCTCTGCGAAAAGCCGATGTCCACTAACGTTGCTGAAGCCGAGCAAATGATCGCCGCCTGCAAAGCCGCCAACGTCAAACTCATGATCGCCTACCGCTGCAACTACGAACCCACCAACCTGCGCGCAATCAAGCTCATTCGCGATGGAGCTCTCGGCCAGGTACAAGCCATCGAAAGCCCCTTCGGATTCAACATCGACGCCGGCGAGTGGCGTCTCAGCAGGAAGATGGCCGGCGGCGGCCCGCTCTTCGACGTGGGCATCTACTCCCTCAACGCCTGCCGCTATCTCACCGGCGAGGAGCCCTCTCAGATCTCCGCCTACGCCTCGGTCATCGATCACGATGGCCGCTTCAATGAAGTGGAAGAGAACGTCGCCTGGACCATGAAGTTCCCTTCCGGCATCGTCGCCAGTTGCACCACCACCTACGGCGCGCAAATGGAAGGCTACTATCGCGTATACGGTTCGAAAGGCTGGCTTCAGGTGGATCAGGCATTCGTCTATGAAGGCCTCCGCCTGCGCGCTCAATTCGGGGACACAAAGCTTGACGAACTCAACCCCGCCCGCGACCCCTCTCACTTCCAGGCTGAAGCAGAGCACTTCTCTCATTGCGTCCAGAACAACCTGGAACCCCAATCCCCCGGCGAAGAAGGCCTGCGCGATATGCGCTACATCACCCAGATTTACCGCTCCGCCGGAATCGCGATCTAGCGAACTCAATAGCCTTGAACGGCACGCAAAGCGTTGCCCAGCATTCTCTAAGATATACTGCTCGCTCAACCCATTCCCCGTGTCTGGAGGGCCCGCCTTGCAATTCCGCAAATCTGTGCAATCTGCTTTCTTAACCGTCGTGCTGACTACTCTCATCGCAGCGCCGCTTGCCCTGGCGCAAGACAAACCTGAAGGAAAGAAAGACGCCGACGCAAAGGCCTCTTCCGCAGTACCGCCTGCGGCCGATTCTCAGACGGATGGCTCCGTCACCATCGGCGGCCAGGCCATCGCCTACCGCGCCGTCGCCGGAACCCTCACCGTCGGTTCCACTGATGTGCAGGACGCGACGCTCGGCCTCGACGGAAGATATCTTCCCGATTACGCCGCGGATCTCCCCTCCAAGCCCGAAGACCAGCCTGCAACCGCGCGCATTTTCTACGCGGCCTACTTCAAGAAAGGTGCCGCAAACAGCACACGCCCCATCACTTTTCTCTACAACGGCGGTCCCGGCTCGGCAACCATGTATCTGCACATGGGCGCCTTCGGTCCCAAGCGCGTCGTCACTCCCGACGTGGAGCACAAGGAAGCCGCGCCCTATCAACTGGTCGAGAACCAGTTCAGCCTGCTCGACGTAAGCGACCTGGTCTTCATCGACGCGCCCGGCACCGGCTTCAGCCGCGTCCTGGGCAAAGACGCCGGCAAGGCCTTCTGGGGCACGGACGAAGATGCTCACGCCTTCGACCGCTTCATCCGCCGCTTTCTCACCAAGTACGATCGCTGGAACTCGCCTAAATACATCTTCGGAGAGAGCTATGGAACCACGCGTAGCGCGGTCCTGTCGCGCATGCTGCAAGGCGTGGACCTGAACGGTGTGATCCTGCTCTCGCAGATACTCAGCTTTGACGACAGCGCAGATGGCCCGGAGGGCAACCCAGGCACCGATCTGCCCTATTACACTTCGTTGCCATCTATGGCGGCCACCGCCTGGTATCACCACCGTCTCGCCAATCAGCCCGCAGATTTGGAGGCCTTCCTGCGCGAGGTGGAGCAGTTCAGCCTGGGCGAATACGCATCCGCGCTCGTGCAAGGTTCGGACCTGCCCGAAGATCGCAAACACGCCGTCGCCGACAAGCTGTCGGCCTACACCGGCCTGCCCGCGGCGTACTGGATCAAAGCCGACCTCCGTGTCAGCGGCGGCGATTTCTCCAAGCAACTGCAGGCCGACTCCGGCATCACCACCGGACGTCTCGATACGCGCTATGAAGGTCCAGACATTGATCCTTTGAGCAAGGATGCCGGGTACGATCCGTTCACCAATTCAATTACCTCGGCATACGTCTCCGCCATCAACCAGTACGCACGCGACGACCTGAAGTACGGCGAAAACATGACCTACAAGCCCAGTGCCCGCCAGCCCAACTTCCACTGGAACCTCTCTCATACTCCGCCTGGAACCCAGGGATGGGAAGACACCAGCGTCAACGTGATGTCGGACCTGGCCTTGGCCATGAAGCGTAATCCGAAGATGAAGGTCATGCTGATGGGCGGCTACTTCGATCTGGGCTGCACTTACTTCGGCGCCACGTACGAGATGAAGCACCTGCCCATCCCGCATAATCTCGAAGCAAACATCAGCTACCACTTCTTTCAAACCGGCCACATGGTCTACGTGAACGAACCGGCCCTGAAGAATCTCCACGACTACACCGCCGACTTCATCAAGAGCACGGACGGAGTCCACTAACGCGGGGTGCCCCACCCTCGCCACGCCTTTGTCTTTGTGGCTAGGGTGGGATAGTACGAACCTCAATCGCAGCACACTGAATCAGGCGGTCAAAGCCCGAGAATTCTCCGATTCCGTTCCTCGTCCGCCCCACCCCCGGCAAAATCGTCAAACGCCCGTTCCGTCACGCGAATAATCCGTTCACGAACAAACTTCGCTCCCTCCGCCGCGCCGTCCTGCGGATGCTTGATGCAGCACTCCCATTCCACAACCGCCCAGCCCGGAAAGTCGTACTGAGCCATCTTGCTGAAGATCGAGTGAAAGTCAATCTGTCCATCGCCCAATGACCGGAACCGTCCCGGCCTGTCGATCCAATCCTGGTAGCCGCCGTAAACCCCGCTCCGCCCGCTCAAGCGATACTCCGCGTCCTTTACATGAAACGCCCGCACCCGCTCGTGATAGAGATCGAGGAATGCCAGGTAATCCATCTGTTGCAGAATCATGTGGCTCGGGTCGTACAAAATATTCGCCCGCACATGCCCACTCACTGCTGCAAGAAACCGCTCAAACGTCGCCCCATCGTGCAGGTCTTCGCCGGGATGCAACTCGTAGCAAACGTCCACGCCCGCATCCTCGAACGCATGCAGAATCGGCAGCCACCGCCGCCCCAGTTCCGCAAACGCCTCGTCGATCAGTCCCGCCGGCCGCTGCGGCCACGGGTAGAAGAAAGGCCACGCCAGTGCACCAGAAAATGTGGCGTGCGCCTTCAGGCCCAGTCGCCGGCTTGCCTTCGCCGCGAAACGCAACTGCTCCACGGCCCACGCCTGCCGCCCCTTCAAGTCTCCCTTTAATTCCGCGGGCGCAAATCCAGCAAACAACTCGTCATAAGCTGAGTGCGTCGCCACCAGTTGCCCCTGCAAATGCGTCGAAAGCTCCGTTATCTCCAGCCCCGCCCGCCCCACCACGCCCACCACCTCGTCGCAGTAGTCCTTGCTCTCGGCAGCCAGCTTCAAGTCGAACAGCCGCTTGTCCCAACTCGGTATTTGCACCCCGGCAAACCCCAGCCCCGCCGCCCATTGCGCCATTCCTTCAAGCGTGTTGAACGGCGCATCATCTCCAGCAAATTGCGCCAGAAAAATCCCCGGCCCCTTGATCGTCTTCATTCCAAAACTCCCATGAAAAATGGGTGCCCCAGGTCCGGATTCTCGGACCTGGGATTCCGCGAACTTCAGTTCCTCAATTCCATTCAGAGTGGCTCAAAACTCCACCCAGCTTTCCCTGCCACTACTCTCGATCGCCCGTTCGATAAACCGCATCCCGCGCACCCCCGCCCGAATCCCCGGCAGCGTAGCCGGCACCGGATTCGCCTCACCCCTCCACCATGCATCCATCGCGTCGGCAAACTCACGATACAGCACCGCAAACGCCTCGATGAACCCCTCCGGATGCCCACCTGGCAGCCGCGTCACCGCCCGCGCTTCCTCGCTCAGATAACTCCCTCCCGCGTGGCGAATCTCCTCTGCTCCATCCACCCATTTCACGCGCAACCGGTTAGGATCTTCCTGCCGCCAGTCGATCGAGCCATTCTCCCCGTACACGCGCAGCCGCAACCCGTTGCCCTCGCCCGCCGCCACCTGCGACACCATCAGCACCCCGCTCGCGCCGCTCTTCAGCCGCAAAAGCGCATTGCAATCGTCGTCCAATCGCCGCCCCGCCACCACCGTGCGCAGCGCCGCGTTCAGGCTTGTCACCTCAAGCCCGCTTACATACTCCACCAGGTGAAATGCATGCGTGCCAATATCCCCGATGCACCCCCCCGGTCCATTCAGCGCCGGATCGGATCGCCACGCGGCCTGCTTCTGTCCCGTTTGTTCAAGCGGCTTGCTCAGCCATCCCTGCAAATACTCCACCGCAATTTTGCGAATCGCGCCCAGCTTCCCGCTCGCGCAAATAGCCCGCGCCTCCCGCACCAGCGAATACCCCGCGTATGTATGCGTCAGCGCGTAAGGCAAACCCGCCTTCACCACAGCCGCCTCCAGAGCCAACGCCTCCGGGTAGGTAGCCGTCGCCGGCTTGTCGCTCACCACCGCAAAACCCGCTTCCAGGGCAGCTTCAGCCACCGGCAGGTGCAGCGAGTTCGGCGTTGCAATCACCACAAAATCGATCGCGTCGTTACGCCCCCGCTCCTTCTCGAACATCTCCCGGTAGTCCGCATACGCCCTGCCCGGATCAATCCCGAAACTCTCCCCGGCCGCCCGCGACCGCTCCGCAGACTGCGAAAATGCCCCCGCAACCAGCTCAATCCGCCCGTCCAGTTCCGCCGCCATCTTATGCACCGGCCCAATGAACGCACCCGGTCCCCCGCCCACCATCCCCATCCGCAACTTCCGTCGTTCTTCCATATCGCCCTCGTTACCTCAACAGCTTTCTTCCCATTCACCAGACAAAGGGCGCCAACCGATATCTCACCCGGTCTCGATACTCCGGGTAACCAGTCAAATTCCTCGCCAGAAACCGCTCCTCGTCCATAAGCCTGACGACAATAACAATCGTCATAGGTATAAAGGTCAGCAATCCCCACCACGAACCAAGCGCCAAAGGAACGCCCAATAACATCACAAGAGCCCCGGAATACATGGGATGGCGAACCACCGCATAAGGCCCCGTCGAGATAACCTTCTGCTCGGCGACAACCTCGATAACTCCCGACGTAAACGTATTTACCTTGAAGACTCTGAAGATCACCAGAAATCCAAGTACCACCAGTACGTCACCAGCTATCACAAAATACACCGGAACCGCCGACCAGCCAAAACGGTGGTCGATGCCGGGCAGCGCCAGGACCGCGATGAACGCCAGTCCCGCGAAAGCCTGGATAACTTTCTGTTTCTTCTCCTTCTCAGACGCCGCCCCGGCATGTACGCGGCGTTCCAGCAACCCGGGATCATTCCTCATCAGATATAAGGTGATCGACAGCGAAGGTACAAAAAATGCTCCCAGAAAAATCCAACCTTGCCAGTAACTCAAGGTCCATGCGGAAAGGAACAATGCCGCCGCCATAACGACGAACAGGTTTACCAGACCGGCAATGGCCTTCTTATGCAGATCTTTCATGGGCATCTAGCCCTCCGGCATTGCCCGCTTCAACCCCGGAGCCAATGTCCGCAACACCACCAGCGCCACAAGATATGCCGACGCCGAATAAAGAAACAGCGGCACATAACTGTGCGTGAACTGCAGAATATGCCCCGCCACCGCCGCAAGAATCGCTCCGCCCAGCGCCCCGGCCACCTGGCCAAAGCTCACCACCGTCCCCACAAACTCATGTGGAAACATATCCGGCACCGTCGTAAAAATGTTGGCCGACCACCCCTGGTGCGCGCTGGCTCCCAGGCTCAGCAGCGCCACCGCGCCCCACTCTGAATGCAGCCCACCGGCAAACCCCACCGGCACCACCAGGCAAGCGCAAGTCAGCATCGCAGCCAGCCGCGCGGGTTTCAGCCCCATGCCCAGCCGCTCGAAACCACGCGGCAGCCATCCCCCGCAAACACTGCCCACCGTCGAAAGGCAATAGATCACGATCAGCGGCGCGCCCAGGTGCGACAGGTTCAAATTGAACCGCGAACTGAAATAGCCCGGAAGCCAGAACAGAAAAAACCACCACACCGGATCGGTTAGAAACTTGCCGAACGCAAATCCCCACGTCTGCCGGAACCCCAGCAGCTTCCACCACGCCAGCGGAGGCCCGGCCCGCGGCGCAATCACCACTCCGCGGCTCCACTCCATCGATTCACGCGGTGTTCGGTACTTCAATGACCACCAAACAATCCAGCTCGCGCTGAATAGCCCCGTCGTAAGAAACGCCGCGCGCCATCCAAAATGCCACGCCACCCACGGCACAATCGCCGGAGCCAGAATCGCCCCCACGCACGCGCCAGAGTTGAAGATCCCCGTGGCCAGCGACCGCTCTTTCGGCGGAAACCACTCAGCCGTCGCCTTGATCGCCGCCGGAAAGTTCCCGCTCTCGCCCAGCCCCAGAAAAACCCTCGCCACGCCGAACCCAAATACCGAGTGCACCAGCGCGTGTCCCATCGCGGACAGGCTCCAGAGCCCCGTAATGAGCGGATAACCCTTGCGGCACCCAAGCCGATCCACCAGCCGCCCCGCAAAAATCACACCCAGCGCATACGCAATCTGGAACGACGTCACAATGTAGCCGAACTGGACCTCGTTCATGCTGATGGATTTCTCAACCGTCGGCCATCCCGGCAGCAACGGCGCCAGGTGAATTGTGCTCTGCGCCAGCACCGGCTTTAGAATCGCGATCACCTGCCGGTCCATGTAGTTGATCGACGTCGCCACAAACAGCATCGCGCAAACGGTCCAGCGCCCCGGCAGCGCGGGCGGATCGGCAAAAATCTCTGTCGGCTCGGTCGAATCCTTCATAAAATCCCCAATCGCAAATTCTCCCGCCTCGTTCCGGTTTCTGTGCACTGCCCCTTGCACCTGACGACTCGCCCTAGCCGGTTAGAATTCATCATCCGCACCCAACCCAAAAACCTTATCACGCAGGGCGATCCTCTCAAGCCCCCCCATCACGCCCAGCTCAAAGCACAATGCGGTAAAGTGTCAGTGAATGACCCTCAAGGATCTATGAACACAATCCTCATTCCCGATTCGCCGCGCCGCTGGGATTGCCTCAGCCTCGGCGAAGTCATGCTCCGCCTCGATCCCGGCGACAGCCGCATTCACACCGCGCGCAACTTCCAGGTATGGGAGGGCGGTGGTGAATACAACGTGGCCCGCGGTCTCCGTCGCTGCTTCGGTCTCCGCACCGCCGTCGCCACCGCGCTTGCAGACAATCCCATCGGCCGCCTCGTTGAAGACCTCATCCTGCAAGGCGGCGTCGATACCTCGCTGCTCAAATGGGTTCCCTACGACGGCGTCGGCCGCACCATGCGCAACGGCCTCAACTTCACTGAGCGCGGATTCGGCGTCCGCGCCGCCGTCGGCTGTTCTGACCGCGGCCACACCGCCATCAGCCACGTCAAGACCGGCGATTTCAACTGGCCCGCAATCTTCGGCCCCGAGAACGGCACGAAGTGGTTCCACACCGGCGGCATCTTCGCCGCGCTCTCTGACTCCACTGCTGAAGTCGCCGCCGAAGCCATCCGCACCGCCCACCGTCACGGCACACCCGTCTCCTACGACCTCAACTTCCGCGACTCCCTCTGGAAGTCCATCGGCGGCAAACCCAAGGCCCAGGAAGTTAACCGCGAGCTGGTCCGCAAAGTCGATCTGCTCCTCGGCAACGAAGAAGACTTCTCCGCCATGCTCGGCGTACACATCAAAGGCGTCAGCGACGACTTCGCCGAGTTACCCATTGCGAGTTATGAAGAAATGCTGCGCGAAGTAGCCGCCAGTTATCCCAATCTCAAGCTCATCGCCAGCACCCTGCGCACCGCGCAAACCGCCAGCCGCAACGCCTGGGGCGCCATCGCTCTCTATGAGGACCAAATCGTCCACGTCCCCCAGCACACCATCGACATCTACGACCGCGTCGGCGGCGGAGACAGCTTCGCCTCCGGCCTCATCTACGGCCTTCTCGCGGCCAAGCCTATCGATTGGGCCCTCCGCTGTGGCGTAGCCCACGGCGCATTAGCCATGACCACCCCTGGCGACACCAGCATGGCTACCCTCGCCGAAGTCGAACGCCTCATCCACGGCGCCTCCGCCCGCATCGCCCGCTAACCGCATCGCCCCCAAGGGTAAAAATAAATGCAGGAAACCACAGCCCAAATCATCGAACGCGTCAGCATCATTCCCGTCCTCCGCGCCCGCTCCGCCGTCCAGGCCCATGCGGTAGTCAAAGCCATGCTCGCCGGCGGCATAACCGTAGTCGAAGTCACCATGACCGTTCCCGGCGCAGTCGAGCTCCTCGCCGAACTCAAGCGCGAGTACGGTGGCCAACTCCTTCTAGGCTCCGGCACCGTCACCACCGCCCAGCAAGCCGAAGACACCATCGACGCCGGCGCAGAATTTGTCGTCAGCCCCAGTTTTCATCCCGCCGTCATCGCCGTCACCAAGGCCCGCAAAAAGCTCTCCATCCCCGGCGCTCTCACGCCCACTGAAGTCGTCACCGCATGGGACGCCGGCGCCGACTACGTCAAAATCTTTCCCTGCTCTGCCATGGGCGGCGCCAGCTATCTCAAGTCGCTACTCGCCCCGTTCCCGCACCTCAAGCTCATCCCCACTGGGGGCGTCACCCTTCAATCCGCTGAGAGCTTTCTGCGCGCCGGCGCCCGAGCCCTCGGCGTCGGCAGCGACCTCGTCAACGTCGCCGCAATCGACTCCGGAGCCCCTGAATTCATCACCGAAACCGCCCGCGCCTACCTGAAAGTCATTGCCCAGGTCCGCGAGGAACTTCTACCGGCGAGTTAGCGCTGCGCACACAAGTTATACTTGCCCATTACATCGAACCGAGCCCGCTTCTATGACCGAATTGACCACGCCGCCTTCCCAATCTGTTGTGGAACCCGCGCAGCCCTTCCGCCTCGACAACCGCCATGCTCTCGTCACCGGCGGCGCCAGCGGCATCGGCGAAGCCGCCGTGAAAGAACTCGTCCGTGCCGGCGCCTTCGTGTGGATAGCCGACATCAATCTCGCCGCAGCCGAAGCCCTCGCCGCGTCCCTCCCTTCCGTCCAGGCCCTCCCTCTGGACGTCACCAGCCCCACTTCGATCTCCGCGGCCGCGGCCCGTCTCTCGCGCCTCGACATCCTCGTCAACAACGCCGGCATCGGTCATGTCGGCTCCATCGAAACCACCGAACCCGAAGACTTCGACCGCCTCCTCAACGTCAACGTCCGCGCCGTCTACCTGGTTACGCGCGCCTTTCTCCCATTGCTCCTGGCCCATGCATCCGAAGAAGAAAAGAGCGCCCCCAGCGCCATCGTGAACATCGCCTCCGTCGCCGGTCTGGTCGGCATCAAGCAGCGCTTCGCCTACTGCACCAGCAAGGGCGCCGTCGTCGCCATGACCCGCCAGCTTGCGGTTGAATACCCCAGGACCCTGCGCGTCAACGCCATCTGTCCCGGAACCGTCGAGACCCCCTTCGTCGAGGGCTATCTGGAAAAGTTCCACAAGCACAATAAAGAAGAAACCCGCGCTGAACTCCGCGCCCGCCAGCCCATCGGCCGCCTTGGACAGCCCCAGGAGATCGCCTCCATGGTTCGCTATCTGGCATCCGATGAAGCCGCATTCATCACGGGCTCCATCTTCACCATCGACGGCGGCTGGACTGCAGCCTGAGCCACTTCAGTCTTCTCGTTCATCGCTCAAAATCACGGAGGTTCATTGAAACTCATATCCTTCTCCACCGCTGACGGCCGCGTCCGCCCTGGATCGCTCCTCGATGAAGGCGACCTGGTCGTTGATCTCTCAACCGCGGGTTACGCTGACACGCTCGCCGCTATTACTGCCGGATTCAGCGCGGTCGATAAACCCGGCGCATACGTCGCCCATCGTCTCAGCGAAGTCCGCCTCCACGCCCCGCTCTTGAACCCGCCGCGCATCTTTGCCATTGGCCTTAACTACCGCGATCACGCCATCGAGTCCGGCATGGCCATCCCCACCACCCCGGTGGTCTTCTTCAAACTGCCCACCGCCATCATCGGCCCCGGCGACGCCATCGTCCTGCCCAAAAACTCCACCCAGCCTGACTACGAAGCCGAGTTCGCCTTCATCATCGGCAAAGGCGGCTTTCGCATCCCTGCCTCCGCCTGGCGCCACCACGTGTCTGGCTACACCATCGTCAACGACGTCAGCGCCCGCGACGTCCAATTCGCCACCACGCAGTGGTCCCTGTCGAAGAGTTTCCCCACCTTCTGCCCCATCGGCCCCGCCATCGTCACCGCCGATGAAATCGCCGATCCCCACGCCCTCGACATCGGCCTCACCATCGACGGCGAACAGCTCCAGCACTCCAACACCCGCGAACTGGTCTTCAAAGTCCCCGAGCTCATCGAGTACCTTTCTTCCATCACTCCCCTGCTCCCTGGCGACATCGTCTCCACCGGCACCCCTCCCGGCGTAGGGCTAGGCCGCACTCCCAGGCGCTGGCTCAAACCCGGCGAAACGGTCACCATCACCATCGAAGGCCTCGGCTCTCTTACCAATCCTGTAATTGCCGAATAAACAACAACGGGGCCCGGCCGCCGGGCAATTCAACCCCGGCCACCGAACCCCGCCAACTCACTGACTCGCGAACTCACTACTTCACTTTTTCACAGACTCATTTCTTCATTAACTCGTCAACTCCGCAGCCTTGTGTCAGATTCCCTTCCATTCGCAGCCTCATCGCGAATAGGTGGGAATCCACAAGTCCCCACCAGCCGAATCTCGCTGACTGGCTGGCTATTCGACTCGCTCCACCGCCGCCTCTCCCCCAAACCACGCATACAGCGCGACAAAAGCAAAGCACACCACCGGCACCAGGTAAGACATCTGGACTCCGCTGGCATCCCGCAGCACACCCATCACCTTGGTCAACGCCGCGCCGCCCAGAATAGCCATCACCAACAGCGAGCTCGCGGTCTTGGTCTTGTCTCCCATGCCCTTCAATCCCAGGGCAAAGATCGTCGGGAACATGATCGACATGAAGAAACTCGTAATCAGCACGCAAACCACGCCCAGCCAATTCGGCTGCAACACGCCAATCAGACCCAGCACCACGTTGGCCACTGCATAAAATCCCAGCAAAGTGCGAGCGCTGATGTGCTTCATCAGCCACGCCGAACTGAATCGTCCCACCGCAAATGCCGCGAGCGTTCCCGTCAGCATGTACCCCGCCGCCTTGTCGCCCACCCCCGTCGAGTGCTCCACATAGGGAATGAAGTAACTCCAGGTCCCCACCTGCGCGCCCACATACAGAAACTGCGTCAGCACCGCCAGTACAAAGTGCCGCTGCAGCAGCGAGACATGCCTCGGCGGTCCCGCGTCCGGCCGCGATGCGTCCTCATTGTGCGCGTCCGGAAACCGCGTCAGCAGCCCCAGCACAATGTACGGCGCCACCACCCTCAGCGTCTCCTCGTGCAAATATCCGGGGTAAGTCCCCGCCGCCTGCATCGCGCTTACCTGTGCATCGCTCAGCTTTACGCCACTGAAGATGAACACCGTCCCAATCAGCCCCGCCGTAATCGACCCCAGCGGATTGAACGCCTGCGCAAGATTGAGCCGCCGTTCGCTTGACGCCGCCGGCCCAAGCTGCGCGATAAAGGGATTGGAAGCAGTCTCAAGAAACGATAGCCCGCTGGCAATCACAAACAGCGCCGCCAGAAAGAACTCGTACTTGTTCGCCTGCGCCGCAGGATAGAAGAGCAGGCAGCCGGACCCCAGCAGGGCCAGCCCCGTCACAATACCCATCTTGTATCCGAAGCGTTGCATCAACTGTCCCGCCGGAATCGCCAGCAGAAAATAGCCGAGATAGAACCAGATCTGCACGCCCGCCGCGCTCGACCCGTTAATTTCGAACGACTTCATGAACTGCCGTATCAGAATGTCGTTCAGGTTGTTGGGGATGGCCCAGATAAAAAACAGCGCTGTCACCACTAGAAAGGGCAGCAACCTTCCCGCCGGAATCAGCGGTGCCTCTAAATCATCATCTTGTGGAGTCCCGCGTTCGCGCCCAATTGACCCGGTAGAGATGCTCAAGTGTTTTCACCCTTCCCAAAAGTGGCTTCCTCAACAAGCCTGCTTGCTCGATCCGAGAAAAGCGCACCCATTTTCAGACTCGTTCACTTTAGCGGTAAAAGTTCCACCCATTTCTACCCAATCCGGCCACCAGCTGGCAAATCACCGACCCAAAATCTCGTTCAGCAAAGATGAGCCACCCATTACAGCACCCTCCCCAGCCACTTCCCCGTATGCGAAAGCAGGTTTCCAGCAACTTCCTCCGGCGTACCCTCCGCCACCAGCCGCCCACCGCCTTCGCCGCCCTCCGGCCCCAGGTCGATAACCCAATCCGCCGACTTGATCACATCCAAATTGTGTTCAATCACAATCAACGATCCACCCCCGTCAATCAGCTTCCTGAACGCCGTCAGCAGCTTGGAAACATCGTCGAAGTGCAGCCCCGTCGTAGGCTCGTCCAGAATGTAAAGCACGCGGCTCGCCTGCGAGGGTTTTGCATTCGCATTGGCCGCCCTCACCTGCGCCAGGTGCGCGGCCAGCTTCACACGCTGCGCCTCGCCCCCTGACAAAGTGGTCGCACTCTGCCCCAGGCGCAGATATCCCAACCCAATCTCATCCAGCACAGCCAGTTTTTCCAGCAGCCGCGTTTGCCCGGCAAAGAACCGCAGCGCCTCTTTCACCGTCATCTGCAACACTTCGTGAATATTCTTGCCCTTGTACTGCACCTGCAGCACCTTCGCCTGGTAGCGCGTGCCGTTGCAGTCCTCGCACGGCAGCTCCACATCGGCCAGAAACTGCATCTCCACCGTCACCGTCCCGTCGCCCTCGCACGTATTGCACCGCCCGCCAGGCACGTTGAACGAAAAGTGACCTGGCGTCAGCGAAAGCCGCTTCGCCTCCGGCTGTGCCGCATACAGTTCGCGCACCAGGTCGAATCCCTTGATGTATGTAATCGGATTCGACCGCGGCGTCCGCCCGATCGGTGTCTGATCCACCAGCACCACATCGTTCAGCCGCTCCACCCCAGTCAGCGACTTGTACAAGCTTGACGGGTCCGCTCCCTCGCCCTGCCCCAGCGCCCGCGCCACGGCTCGGTACAGCACCTGGTGCACCAGCGTCGACTTGCCCGACCCCGAAACCCCCGTAATTGCCACCAGCAGACCCAGCGGAATCTCTACATTCAGCCCGTGCAGATTGTTCGCTTCCACTCCTCGCAGCACCAGCCGCTCTTTTCCCGGTACGCGCCTCCGCGTTGGCACCGGAATCGAAACCTGCCCAGAAAGATATCGCCCCGTCAGCGAATTCGGATTGGCCTCAATCTCCGCCAGCACGCCCTCCGCCAGCAGCTTGCCGCCAAACTCCCCGGCTCCCGGGCCCAGATCGAGCAGATGATCCGCGGCCCGCAACACGTCCGCGTCGTGCTCCACCACAAGGATCGTGTTGCCCAGGTCGCGCAGCTCCTCCAGAATCCGGATCAGCCGCGCCGTGTCCCGCGTGTGCAGTCCAATCGAAGGCTCATCCAGCACATACAGCGCCCCCACCAGCCGCGACCCCAGCGAAGTCGCCAGTTGAATCCGCTGCGCCTCGCCGCCTGAAAGCGTCGAAGCCAACCGGTCCAGCGTCAAATACTCCAGTCCCACCGCGTCCAGAAAACTCAGTCTCTGCCGCACTTCGTGAAGAATCGGCCCGGCAATTTCTTCGTGCATCGGCGAAAGTCGCAGCGAGTCGAAAAACTCCTTCGCTTGCGCAATCGTCAGCGCTGTTGCCTGGCAAATATTCTTCCCATTCAGCCGCACACTCCGCGCTTCGGCCCGCAGCCGCTGCCCCCGGCAATCCGGACACTCCGCATACCCGCGATACTTGCTCAGCATCACCCGCACGTGCAGCTTGTATTTCTTACGCTCCATCTGGGCAAAAAACCCAAACACGCCAACCAGGCCGGGTACCCTCTGGGTGTTGCCGCGCAACACTGTCTCCCGCGCCGCCTCAGGCATCTCCCGCCACGGCACATCCATCGGTACGCCCAGTTCCGCCGCCTGCTTCTTCAAGTCCGTAAGCCAAGGCTTGTACTTCGGCCGATTCCACGGGTCAATCGCGCCATCGGCCAGGCTGAGTCCCTTGTCCGGAATCACCAGGTTCATATCGAAGTCCACCGTGTTCCCAAACCCCTGGCATCGCGGACACGCCCCGAACGGATTGTTGAAGCTGAACAGCCGCGGCTCCGGTTCCTTGCCCGGCCTGTGGCAGCTCTTGCACTCGAATGCTCCACTGAACCTGTGCCGCTTCCGTTCCGCCGTTTCGTCCCGCGGAACTTCTTCAAACACAACCTCGCCGCCCTCGCGATACGCAATTTCCGCCGCATCCACAATCCGCGCGCGATTCTCCGCGTTCACAACGATCCGGTCCAGCAGCACAAATACCGGCAGTGTAAAGTCCAAATCAAGCAACGATTCCGGCGTGGAAAACTCCACAATCTTTCCCTGCTGGTAAAGCCGGTTGAATCCGCCCGTCCTTAGCTCCGTCAGCCGTGCCTTCAGCGTCTCCGTATGCGGAGAGTCGCCGCCATTCCCCACCGGCTTCCCCTTCACGGCAGTCTTCGCCGTCCGCCCCGCAGCCTTCACTGTCTTCGCCGCCGGCTTCGCTGCAGCTTCAACCTCTGCGGTCGCCGTCGTCACCGGAAACAGCGCATTCAACCGCGTTCCCTCGCCCAGCGCCAGCACCGCCTCGGCTACCTCGTCCATCGAGTCGCGTTTCACCAGGCCGTCGCAATAGATGCAGTGCACGGTCCCGCAGCGCGCGTACAGCAGCCGCAGGTAGTCGTAGATCTCCGTCGCCGTGGCCACAGTCGACCGCGGATTCCGCGTCGTGTTTTTCTGCTTGATGGCAATCGCCGGCGCCAGTCCGTCGATCAAATCCACATCCGGTTTCTCAATCCGTTCAAGAAACTGACGCGCATACGAAGAAAGTGACTCGACGTACCGCCGCTGCCCCTCCGCATAGATCGTGTCGAAGGCGAGCGACGACTTACCCGACCCCGAAACTCCGCTCACCACCGTTAGCTTTCCGTGGGGAATCTCGCAGGAGATATTCTTCAGGTTGTGGGTCCGCGCACCGCGGATAATGATGGCGTCATTCAATGGATTCAATGGGAAAGCACCGGAAAGAATTGTTAAGTCCGCGTCCCTGCCCCCTCAGTGAGGCTCAGGACGCAAACAGCCATTCTTTATTATAAGGCGTCACGCAAGCGCCAACTCATCTCGCCCCAAAGCTCGAAGAGTCTCATGCCCACGATTTCTATCGTTGCTCTTGTGCCGATTACAAACACCCTTATCCCAGCAAAAAAGGCGGCGGCGAACCGACCGGCTCGCCGCCGCCTTGCTTCGACTCCAACTCGACTATCCAGGCTCCCTCAGAGCGTGGCCTCCAACTCCGCAATAGCCTTATCGATGTGGTCCAGTGACCGCTCACGCAATCCCTGATTCTCTGGTCGATCACGCCCGTGATCCACATCCCCACGCGCTTCCTTCAACAGCCTGATCGCTGAATGAACCGGCATAGCTGGGTCTCCCCCGCTTTGCGGTGGCGGCGTGTGCCAGGGAGTCTTCCCATCGTCCACCGCGGCCTTCTTGATTTCGTCGAGGGCATGATTGATCTCTTCGATCGCGTGGTGCCTGTGGCCTTCGAACTGCGGCCGGGCGTCCTGCTGCAGATATGCGCGCGCCGTGCGCAAATCGGAGATGGCATGAAGATATGCAGGGAATTGAGCATGTGCCGGCGTCGCCGTGCTCAGAAACAGAAGCGTCAACAGCGCGAAGGCTGCCGTGGTCAGAAACTTCAAACTACGCATGTTCAGTCGTACCTTTCTCTTGGGAGGAACTTCAACTGCATGGGCGAGAGCATACTACGTGGTCTGCTCCACTGCATAGCGCATACTGTTTCAACTCTCGCTTTTTAACAGGGCACTCAAGAGTCCGGCCAAGGCGTGCCGGCCCCGTTAGGATACGACGGCCGCCACCGGGTTACGCGCTGACTCGCCCGCCGGACACTGCCTCAAGCTTGCTGCGCCAATCGCGCCACGGCCGCGGCGGTAGGACGAGCCAACCGGGATATGTCGTATCTCGTCACCGGTCGTAACCCGGCCCTATTGGGGGATCAGCCGGATTCTCCGTTGCCCCTCTCTCCGCACTGAAGATTTCTGAATCGCCGGCTACTTTGAAAAGAGGTTGTTGTTTTTCTCATCATAATGCTGAACGGTTTTTGTAGACTTCGTCGCGGCCTTCTCGGCCACGAGAGTACCTTTCTTCGCCGCTGTTGCGTCTGATGCTGTCTCGTCTTCCAGTTTCGTTTCTTCCGGGTTTTCGAATTGTTCTGGCATGGTTGATCACTCCTGTTGTGAGAGTGCATCACATTCCGCGGAGAGGATGGTCTCTTTTGCTCCCACAAGCGACATGACTCATTCGATGCGCAATACCCATGTCACCCTTTCGGCTGGTTTGTCTCCTCTACAGCGGTTCCAGGATTCCTGTACCCCGAAGGCAATACACCCGAGTCGGCCCAACCCCAAGAAGGGGCGACCTGGCACAAAAGCTGGATAGGGTACATCTATCCTGGAACCGCTCTATCCATCCACACCAAGGCGCCCAATCCTTCAGGCCATACGCCGGGTTGTGGTCATCCGGATTAGGCAGCTTCGGGAGTCGCTTCTCGTCAGCGATTCATATCGATCGAGTCCGCCGGGCTCCCGGTGCGCAGAGCGTGCGCGATCGCTATCCCCGCGATCGTCAAAATCTGCTCGCTGAGCGACGCTCGCGAGAGCCCGACACGGATCCAGCTGCCGATCAGCGGGCCGTTCCAACCGTCCCACGAGAGTCGGGCCAGCGAAATCTTGGAATTTCTCAAACCCAATTGATTAGCCTCATGCCACCAGGGCTGGACGGCGGGAGTATGTGGCTTCCAGTTCATCTTCCAGCTCGCGGTCCAGCACCCCTGCCAAACCCATAAGCACTGCGGATGCACACGCCGGACACTGCCTCGCGCAGTTCCCAACGCAGTTGCAATCCTGGCAAAGGTATGCAGACGACAAGGGGATATGCTGCATTGTGTCGAGAGTCATAGAGTCACCCCGATAATTGTTGGCAAGGAAAGAGCGTTCGTGGAACCGACCCCCAATCGCTCTTCCTTTTTGATGGATGCAATATGCTTCCGCAGAGTTTTCCCTGGCAAACCGCGCACCTTTGCGACTCACCGGCCCCTTCCACGTTCCGCGCACTGCCTATCCACTTAGCCTTAACGGATTAAACCCCGATTCTCCTTTCGTCCTGCCAGGGCAACACCGGCTGCATCGCTGCAACAAATTTACACAGTGAGCCGATTGCTCCCCGCCACCCGCGCATAGCACAACCCCGAATCCTCCTGGACACTTCGCGCCACTTACGTCTTTGATCCACCGTTCAACTCTTCGAAGTCCACTGCGAACTCAGTGTATGATTCTTGTGTGATTCGTCGCCTGTATATAAACAATTTTCGCTGCCTCCAGAACTTTGATCTGCCGATCGCAGGCAAACCCTCCTCCCTACTTATTGGAAGGAACGGCGCCGGAAAGAGCACCGTCGGAGCCGCACTGGAGATACTGCAGAAGATCGCGAGGGGCACAAATAGGGTCGGAGACCTAGTGAGACCGAAGGACTGCACCCGAAGCCAGACCGACATCCCAATGCGCTTTGAGATTGAAGTTGAGCTTGAAAAGAAAATCTATGGGTATTCGGTGGCCTTTGATCTCGGCCGAGGGTCCCGTGAAATGAGAATCCTGGACGAAAAGCTGACCTTCGGCGGTATGCCGATCTATACGCGAGACCGGGCTCAAGTCACCCTTCTCCGACAAGGGAAGGTTTCAGAGGCCAAATTCCTAATTGACTGGTACTTGGTCGCGCTGCCGATCATTCAGCAGCAATCCCCAAAGGACCCACTGTTCCTGTTCAAGCAATGGCTTGCCCAGATGCTGATCTTGCGCCCTATTCCTCGCCTGATTTCTGGAGACTCTGACCAGGAGACACTTCAACCGAGACCCGATGTCTCCGATTTTGGTGCGTGGTTCACTGGCCTCTTGGCATTTGCACCGTCCGCCTACACAAAAATCGACGAGTATCTGAAGCAGGTAATGCCCGATCTAAAGGACATTAAGAACCCATTGGTTGGAACAGATTCAAGAAGCATCGTGGTTGACTTCTCGACTGAACAAGGGACCTTGACCCTACCCTTTTCTGACCTCTCGGACGGCGAGAAGTGTTTCATGATTTGCTCTCTTGTATTTGCTTCGAATCTCGCAAACGGTCCTGTCCTATGCTTCCGGGATGAACCAGACAACTACCTGGCCCTAGATGAAGTGGGGCATTTTACAACTGCTCTTCGCAAAGCATTCGCGGTGGGTGGTCAATTCATCGCAACTTCGCATAATCCGGAGACTATTCGCCGCTTCTCCGATGAAAACACCCTCGTCCTCCAGAGAAATAGCCACCTAGAACCAACGAATGTCCGCCCATTGAGCGAACTCCACGTCAGAGGAGACCTCGTCGGCGCAATCGTTCGGGGTGATCTTTAGCGATGGCTGTCAACAAATACCTGCAGCACATCCTCGTTATTCCAGAAGACGAAGCTGACCGCCAACTTGCAAACGGATTCCTGATGGATCAATCGTTGGTGAGCGCTATGTGAAGTGCAGGTACTTTAGGGCAGGCGTGCCGCCTGAAGCCGTTTCCACTGGTCGGGGAGCCAGTTTGGCAGTTCGCTTTTGCGCGCTTGCGATAAGTTCGTCAGCAACTGCGTGAGATACAACTGCGGGTCTCTATGCGGTGGAGAGGCAGTGCAAAGATGCTTCCGTGGAAGAGCGCCTGAAGTTACGCCAGCGG
>Ga0302319_10008689_pt1 | contig 19698 bp, 18 predicted proteins | sample Bog_T0_2_FD_203319 | JGI IMG/M metagenome (GOLD analysis project Ga0302319, IMG submission 203319) | Peat permafrost microbial communities from Stordalen Mire near Abisko, Sweden - Bog_T0_2 | ecosystem: Environmental > Terrestrial > Soil > Wetlands > Peat | place: Sweden: Abisko, Stordalen Mire... | reverse complement strand
AGAACCACCGCGCCTTTTGTCATCTGAATATCGGAGAGCGACAACAGCGCGGCCGGCGTAGGCTGCACCGATACCTGTGAAATGTTGGTTGGTGGCAGTTCCACCTCCGGCCCCGGCACGGCCACCGGAGAAGTCGTGGCGGCCAGCGCCAGCAGCTTCGGATGATCGATCGGACTAGTGGCGATATTCACATCCGCCAGGTTCACTTCCTCGATGGGAGGCGCAGGACTGGGAGTGACGTTTGCCGCCGTAGGCTTTGAGGGCTGTGGTGCAACCACGGTCTTTACCTGCGTCTTGCTTGGTGACCAGACCATCAGCGTCGGCAAAGGTACCAGCTCCTTGAGCGCGATCTGTTTCGGCAGGTCGGGCTGTACCAGCGTCTGCGGTCCCTTGGGCGCGCGCACAACCTTGCGCAGAGCGGTCGGCTGTCCGCCGGTACTCGTGTCCACCTTGGCAGGCTTCGGTGTCGGATACTTGATCAGGCCTTTCGTGGGTCGCAGCGGCTGCGCGTCGGGCATGTCCAAATCCAGGCGGCGCACGTTGTAGCGCTCCGCGATAGCTTTGGTGTTTAAATGCGGCGCGTAGAAGATGCCGAACGAGATCACTCCCACCGCAAGGCAATGGAAGACAACCGAAGCCGCAAGCGATACGGGGCCCTGGCTTGTCTCTCGACTCTCGGTGAACAGAGTAATCGTGCGGGAAGACTTCATATATGGATGAACTCCCTCGCTTGCTCGGTGCATTGGAAACACTCTCACGGTTAAGCCTGCGCTAGGTTGGCCGGTGCGCTCTTTGCGCCCCTCGGCATTTCCGTCAGCAAAGTTTCCAGGACGTTCTTGCGTGAATCAATCCAGCAATTCTCGTCTCTAATAGCATCGCCGATTTTCCATCCAATAGTCATATCTCTCTTGGTACTTTTGTGCTATTTGAATGAGTTACCTTGAGGTATATTCTCCCGGCAGACGATACACTGAAACCGCATTTTGAGATATCTTAATCTGCTGGTTTATCCCCAGCCGGGCTGGGCCCCGTGGGGGGGCGTATCCTTTTGCGCGGAATATTGCGAAGGAGATAGAAAGACCAACCTGGCCATTGTGTCAGGCTCGTCAATAGTTATGAATCGCAGACTGCTCACCATTCTCCTCATCTCGCTCACGATTGCTTTGGCTTGCGCGTACCTTGTTTATCGCAGCTTAAGCAGTCACGTTGGGGCGTCGCACCAGGTTGTCTCCACGCAGGTGGTCGCTGCTGCTGGCGATATTAAGCTGGGCACGGTCCTTACCGCGCAAAACCTCACCACTGTCCAAATGCAGGGTCCGCTCCCCAAAGGCGTCATCCTTAAAAAGGAAAGTGCAATCGGCAGGGGCGTCATCTCCGATCTCTACCAGGGTGAGCCGATTCTCGACAATCGTCTGGCGCCCCCGGGTTCGGGCGGTGGACTTGCTGCAACCATCCCGCAGGGAATGAGAGCCTGCGCCGTCAAGGTTGACCAGGTGGTCGGTGTAGCTGGCTTCGTTACGCCGGGTTCGCGCGTCGACGTGCTGGTTTCAGGCGTGCCGCCCGGCCAGGAGGCCGTGTCGCAGGGCACCGTGAGCAAGACGGTGTTGCAGAATATTCAGGTTCTGTCGGCTGGCACAGACATTCAAAAGGACGCAGAAGGCAAGCCGCACGATGTGCAGGTCGTCAATCTGCTGGTTACACCGGAGCAGGCGCAGACTCTTAGCCTCGCGGCCAACCTTCTCAAGATTCAGCTCGTGCTGCGCAATCCTCTCGATACCAAGGTGTCGGACGTGAACTCCACCGCCGTGAGCCAGATGTTTGGCGGGCTGATTCCAGCGCCGCATCCCGTCGTTAAGGCGCGCAAGGCTCCTCCCAAGGACTACTCCATCGAAGTCATCAACGGGAACAAGACAAGTACCGAAAAATTCAATTCGCCCGAGGCAAAACAGTGAGAGCGAAATCGTCAGCCTCCTTTGCGTGTGTTAGTGCATTGTGTCTCATTATCGCGGCCGTACAGGCATGCGCCCAGGCCGCGCCGCCGCCCCCAGCTACCAGTGGGGCGTCCTTCCAGGACTCCGCGAACGAGCTATCCGTCGCCGTGGGCAAAACCGTGCTCGTCGATTGTGCGCGGCCCATCAAGCGGATTGCCATCGGTTTGGGTGACGTGGCCGAAGCCAGCGCTGTCACGCGCTCTGAAGTCATGGTCAACGGCAAAGCGCCCGGAGAAACCAGCCTGATCATCTGGGACGATCAAGGCGGACGCCAGTTCTTCAACGTGACCGTCCGCAGCAGCGTCGCCGCCATGGAGACCAGCTTGGACTCGGTCCGCCGTGAGATTCGAAATGAGCTCCCGGGCCAAAACCTCACCGTTACTGCTGAAAATGGAGTCGTCTATCTTCGCGGCACGGTCAATGACCTCAACGGATCTTCGCGCGCCGTGCAAATCGCCGGCACCGCAGGCAAGGTCGTCAACCTCCTCAATGTCGTGGTGCCGCCCTCCAAGGCGCAGATCCTCCTCAAGGTAAAATTCGCCAGCGTCGATCGCAACAAAGCGAAGAGCCTCGGCATCAATCTATACAACCTCGGCTTGGGCAATGTAATTGGCGATATCTCCACCGGCCAGTTCAATCCGGTCACCGTCTCCGGCTCCGGCACAGGCTCCTCCTCCGGTGCGACAGCGACAATCCCGTCGGACATGAACCTATCGGCCTACTTCCCCGGCCTTAAAAGCGGCGCGACCATTGAGGCTCTCCAGACAGAAGGTGTTGCCGAAGTCCTTGCTGAGCCTAATGTGATGGCCATGGATGGCAAAGAGGCCAGCTTCCTGGCTGGCGGCGAGTACCCGTATCCTGTGTCTCAGGGATCCGCTTCCGGCTCAGGAGGTATTACCATCGCGTTCAAGGAGTATGGTGTTCGGCTCAACTTCATCCCCACCATCACGCCCCGCGGAACCATCCGGCTCCAGGTTGCCCCCGAAGTCAGTTCGCTCGACACCGCGGACGCCGTAACCATCTCAGGATTCACCGTTGACGCGATTACTGTCCGCAAAATGAATACCGAAGTCGAACTGGCCGACGGCCAAACTTTTGTGCTCGGTGGTTTGCTCAACAACAGTGAAACGGAGTCCTTTTATAAAATCCCCTTTATTGGAGACGTCCCGATTCTGGGCAAGTTCTTCCAATCGAAGTCGATCAACAAAATTAATGCAGAACTGATCGTCACGGTCACGCCGGAGATTGTGAACCCGATCGCGGCTGGAGCATCCGTTCCCGAACTCAAGTTCCCGGTCAAGTTCCTGCCGCCCAACTCCAACATCCCCATGCACCAGCCTGACGCCAAGACGGCAGAAAATACTCTGGCTCCGCCCCCGGCAACCATACCTGTCGAGAAGCTGATCCAAAGCATGAAGCCTGAGGCGCCGCTTATCGTCGATAGTGCCAGCGGAACCTTCGGTACGGGCTCCTCAGCGTCCACGCCCAGTTCGTCCGACGCCGCTACTCCGCCGCAATAACATGAGCGGATCTGGTGAAGCACTCAATTGCCGGTTCAACGCGTGAATCCCATCGCGCAACTGGTGAAAGCAATCGGCGGGCAGCCTTCTTCAAGGTTGCCCGCATCTGCTAATGGCCGCCTCCGGGTCTCCAATCGCACTCGCGGCACCGTACTCGCCACGCAACTCGAAGTGGCCGATAGTGCTCCCAAGCGCAGCAAAGGCCTGCTCGGGCGCGACGGTCTCGCAAAAGGCGAGGGTCTCTGGATCACTCCCTGCGAGTCTGTCCATACATTCTTCATGCGCTTTCCCATTGACCTCGTGTATCTCGATCGCAAGTTCCAGGTCAAGAAGGTCAGATGCGCAGTAGGCCCCTGGCGCTTGTCCGCATGCCTCTCGGCGCATTCCATCATCGAGCTGCCCGCCGGAACCATCCGCGCATCCAAAACGCAGCGCGGCGATGTCCTCGAACTTTCGCCCGTCTCCAGCCTTAGCCAGAAAGCATCCCCGCAAAGCTGAACCGCTTTCAAAACTCACACGAGAGTGCAAGAAGCGTCAGGGCATGACTTCAGTCGTGCCGCATTTGTGGCTTTAAATAATAAGGGTTTTAACCCCTGCAGTGTTTGTTATTGTCGCTTGCAGTTCCGCAAAAACAATTCTGCAAGTAGCTCAGTCGATCTAGTTTTCTTCGAAGAAGATGACTGTCCTCCTCCGAGAAAGCCATTCCGTCGCCCGGTTACTCGGTCCCCGGCAGAATCTCGGCCTGCACTACCCCACCATCGCTCAGTTGGTGGCTATGCCGCACATACACCCACAGATAAAAGACCGCTGTCGCCAACAGAATCAGAGGGACGGGTAAAACCTGCACGCCGATCAGCAAACCCGCAGTGAGTCTGGTTGCGGGCAGGTGCAGGGCGTTCAGCAAATTGAGAAAAATGATCCAGGGAATGTCGCCCACCAGCACCATCGCCGCGGTAGTCACGGCGAGCGCGAGCCGTCCAAGCCAGCCGCCCCTAACCGCGAGCATCGCGCAAGCTGGAATCGTCAGCAGCAGCAGTCTGGTGTCCTGTTGGCGGTGATAGAAGGGCAGCATCGTCAGCGCCGAGATGGAGGCAAGCGCAAGCCACAGCCGCATCGGCGTTGGCCGCCGTCGAACCGTCGCGCCAATCCAGACCAGCAGCAGCACTCCGCACACAATATACGTGGCCGTGTTGTAAAAGCCCGGATTGTCCCACATCGCGCTGAAGACCGTTTGCAGGTTCACCATCATCCCCAGCCCATGCGCCCCTGTCGAAGTCAGCCCTGGATCGTTCGTCCCGCCATGCACCGCATCCGCAACCAGGTTGGCCTTCAGGCCTTCTGTCCAGTGCGGAGCCACATGCCACAGCCAGAGAATCCCCGGCAAGCTCAAGGCGATCATCGTCGCCAGCGATTGCAGAGCCCGCCTGCGGTACACGCCGCCCGCCAGCAGGAAGTAGAGCCATACCAGCCCCGTATCGTGCGGCTTTACGGCGAGGGCAATCGCCAGACACACCACTCCCACTGCAGCGTATCGTCCGCGGAAAAAGCACCAAACAGCCACAACACAAAGGCTGATGGCAATGCCCGCGGAGTTGGCCGCCACCACCAGCAGCTCGCTGTTCAGCAGCAGGCAACCAATCAGCGCGCCGCAAGCCAGCGGCGCGTACTCCGCCCCAATATCCCAAATCAAAAACGACGCAAAAATCAAGCCCCCCACAATCAGCGCGATCCACAAAATGTGCGCTGCGCCCCACGGCAAAGCCGCAATGGGCAGCGTGAGACAGAACACGGTGGGCACATAGATGAACCGCATCACCTCGCGCGCCTTCGCAACATCCTCCGGCCGATCTCCCGTCTCAGCCACGGTCGAGCGCAGCAGCACATCTGCGTTGTACGGGTCGCCATGGTTCAGCAGGCATCGCGCCGGGTAGTAAAGAACTCGAAAGTCCACCATCTCAATGCCCGAGGTGTAGGCCAGCACGGTTCCCAGCAGCAGAAACGCAAGACTCCCCAGCAGCATCAGATACAAGCCGTCGAGCCGTGCCTTGGTCATCACGCCTCCCCGGCAGCTGTAGCGGTTTTCAAGCTCACTTCAGATCCGCGCCGGGCATACGCCCACAGATAGAACACGCTCATCGCCAGCAGCGCCATCGGCGCGGGAAAAACCACGATCGCGGTCAGCATCGAGTCGGTGAGCCAAGGCATCGCCGGGCGCATGGATCCCAGCAAGACAGAAAAAACCACCCACGGCAGATCGCCTGTTAGCACGAACGCCGCCGCGTTTACAGCCAGGGCCAGCTTACCCATCCGTCCGCCCTCGGCCCATAGCAATGCACACGCGGGAACCGTCAGCAGCAGCAGCTTCGCATCGTAGATCCGGTGGTAAACCGGCAACAGCGACAGTGCCGCAATCGCCGCCAACGCTAGCCACCCCCGCTCCATCGTGAAACTACGGCGCAGAGTCACCGTAATCCAAAGCAGAATCAGCGGTCCCGCGATCAGGTAAGCGGCCGGATTGTAGAAGCCCGGCTCGTCGCGGAACAGGCTCGTCACCGTCTGCAGGCTCACCACCATCCCAAGGGTGTGCGCGCCCATTGACGTGGGTCCAGGGTCGTTCAAATCGCCACGCGCAGAGGTCGCGGCCAGATTGTTGTGCAACTCCTGCGTCCAATGCGGCGAGATCTGACCCACCCACAAAACCGCCGGCACGCACAGCACCGCCGCCAGCGCCAGCGCCTGCAGTGCGCGCTTGCGCAGCACGCCGCCCACAAGCAGAAAGTAGAGCCATACAAACCCGGCGTCGTGCGGCTTGAAAGCCAGGCTCACAGCCAGGCACACCACACCCGCCCATTCGAATCGCCTCTTCATGAAGCACCAAACAGCCACCAGGCACAGCCCAATCACAATGCCCGCGGCATTGCCGATAATGGTCAGCACTTCGCTGTTGGCCAGCACAAAGCCGATCAGCGCACCCGCAATCACCGGCTCGAACCCGGCGCTCAGATTCCACATCAGGTACGCGGCCAGCAGCAGGCACGCGGCCATGGCGACCATCCACAGCGCGTGCGCCGGCCCCCATGGCAAAAGCGCAAACGGCGCAACAAGAAACAGTGAAGTAGGCAGATTGATGCAAACCAGAACCGCCCTCTCGACAGAGCGGGCGATATTCGGGTCAGCAGGAAATTGTCCTCCGTCTGCCCGGTATTCCTTCAGGATCTCCCCATCCTTATATGGATCGCTATGGTGGATCACGCACCGCGCAGCGTAGTAGATCGCTTTAAAGTCCGACATCGGCCCCGGCACAATGTTCTCCAACACCACTCCCAGCAGCAGAAACACCACGCCGCCCAGCAGCATCAGATACAGACCGTCGAGCCGTTCCCTTGTCAATGAGAACCTCTTACCGCCGCAGCGCCGGGCAGCTCATCCGCTACGCGTTTGCCGGCCTCAGCTTCCTCAGCTCCAATCCCAGCCTTCGACGCTCCAGCAGTGGCGCACGCTGCCAGGTACCACGCAAGCCACACCGGCGCGGTCAACACATACACTCCAGAGATGATTTTGAAGCCGTAGATCATCGCCGCCACCACCAGCACGCTCAAGCCCGCCAGCACCGTCAACAGCGAACGCACGCGCGTTCGGTAAGCGGCATCCAGCAGCGCGGGCAGGGCCAATGCCTGGTCATAGAGCCAGCAATACGGCGCGGCCACAAGTGACACCAGCGCCAGCAGACTCCCGTCGCTCATCCAGTTCCACGTGTGCCGCCTGCGCCAGTAGTAGGCAAGCGCCCAAGCGCAGGCCACTGCTGCCGGCAGATACTGCACCCATAGTGAACGCGGGAAGAACCACTCGCGCAGCACCACGCTCAGGCAGGGAATAAACTCCTCTTCGATCACTGGCGCATGCATCATCGCCGAGTACCCGCTCCACGCCGCCGGATAAAGCAGAGCGGCAACGGCTGAACTGGCCGCCAGCGCCGTAACCGCGCCGGCCAGCACCCGGTAGCTTTTTGTCACCGCAATCCACAACAGCAGCACAGCGCCAAACGGCAGCAGCAGATGCGGCTTCAGCGCGCACAGCCAAAGCGCCATCCCGGCCAAAAACGGCCGCGTCCCTTGCAGACGTTGGAACAGCACCAGCCCCAGCAGGGCAAACAGCGCCGTCTGCCCCACCATCAGGCAGCACAGCGATGGCGCAAACGAGAGCATCAGCCAGTGAATGCGATTCTGCCGGCGTCCATGCATCTCCCAGATCAGCCGGCCGGAAACCAGCAGGCAGCCCAGCAACTCCAGCGACCACAGCAGCGCTCCAACGCGCAGGTTCACAAGCCCCAGCGGCAGCGCCAGCGGCAAGGCCCACGGCGGGTTGCGCATATAGAGGATGCCGTACCCGGCCGGCAGCCCTGCGTTGCGCTCAATGCGCCCCATCGCCGCCGTGTCGTATGGATTCGCATGATGAGCTAGTTGTTGGCCAGTCGCCCAAAACACAACATAGTCCCGCGTGCTGGCGGCTTTGCCGGCCAGAGGCGCAACCAGCAGAAACATCGCAATCAGCGCAAAGGCCAAGCCTCCCGCCGTCGCAATCGAAAGCTCCGCTAAATCGTTGTCGGAATTGGCTCTGGTTTTACCGGTCATGCCTTGTAGGTTCGCTACCTCATTCTCTATCCCCGCTCCCGCGCCTGCATCCCCCTGATAGGAATGATGTGTCCAACTTCCGTGTCATGCAAAACTTTGCTCTGTATACGCGGCTGTTCGTTATGGGGCACTGGTGTAAACAGCCGTATACAGTCGTTCTCACCTCTTGCAAATGCAGGACTTAGTACATCGTTGATTTAAAAGGGGCGGAGAAAAGAATCAAGATTGGCACGTCAGATGCTATGTCCAGGGTGCCCCGGCAGAGGCTGGGTCGACTCTACGATCGGAGACCGATATGAATAACCTGCTTCTCAAGCTCTACGTCAAGCTCCAGGAACTGAAGGACCGCGAGGAAGGTCAGGACCTGGTTGAATACGCCTTGGTCGTCGCTTTGGTTGCATTTGGCGCGACTGCTGGAATGGGCGCACTCGCCGGCGGCATCAACACCGCCTTCAACAATATCAGCACCAAGCTGGCGGGCGATATCACCAGCATCCTGCTGTAAGCAGTTTTACGCAGCACAGTTTCTTGTGATGCTCTTGCCAGAGAGTTGCGGAGCGGGCTGATCGCCCGGCGTAGTCTCTCCGGCAAGAGCACTAAATTCCAGTTGGTCGGCGGCAGGAGTTGGGCCATTGGCAATTGGATACGACACTAATCTCTCGGTGTTTCCGTTCGCTTGCCATCGGCAAGAGAACGGAGTATCGAGCCAAACGTCTCTCGTGCTGCGGCCAAGTCCGAGCCGGAGAATTAACTCCTAAATAAGGAAAGGGATGACAATGAACAACCTGCTTATCAAGCTCTATGTCAAGCTTCAGGAACTCAAGAACCGTGAAGAAGGTCAGGACCTGGTCGAGTATGCTCTGGTCGTGGCTCTGGTTGCGTTCGGCGCTACCGCCGGAATGGGCGCATTGGCTGGCGGCATCAACACCGCCTTCAACAACATCAGCACCAAGCTGGCGGGCGACATCACCAGCATCCTGTTCTAAGTCTCATCCAAGGGAGCTGATTCTCATTTGTCTTGCGGGAGTGTTACGGCCTCCGGTTCATCACCGGGTCGTATCCTCCCCGGCAAGGGCCATCAAGGTGTTTTAATTTCGCTCGAATGTTGATCCTCCATTGACCCGGATGACCAGGAATCTTTCGAGTTCTCGCCTTGCCGGCAGAACTTGCGGAGAACGGAGCGGAACCCATGATGGACCGTTTCTTAATGACGATTTACTTGAAGCTCCAGGCCCTGGCCCGCGATGAGTCGGCTCAGGATCTGGTTGAGTATGCTCTTCTCGTCGCCCTCGTCGGCTTTGGCACGACAGCCGGTATGGGCGCTCTCGCGCAGGGCATAAACGGGGTATTCAACACGGTCAGCACCAGGCTAGCGACCGACATCAACTGCTATCTGCTCTGTTTCTTATGAGCAGCGCACTCTGCTAAAGGACTGCACGCTGAAGAGAGCGCATGTCGTACTGTCTGCTGCAGGAACTTCTGCTGCGGAAATCAACTGAGACTATTTTCCTGCGGTCCAAAACCACCGCGGGAGTACGGATATATCCCGGGATACTCAAGGCCTATACCGCTGAATCAAGGTTCATAGCCTCAGAACATCGATTGGAACGCAAGTTGTTCTTGCTGTGCTTGTAAAAAATAGATTGATCAGGGGTGTTCGCTCATGAAGGCTTTGTTTCTCAAACTCTACTGTCGCTTGCGAGATCTCGCGGGACAGGATGAAGGTCAGGATCTTGTCGAATACGCTCTTGTCGTTGCTTTGGTCGCTTTTGGAGCCACGGCAGGCATGAGCCATCTGGCCGCGGGCATTAACGTCGCGTTCGATAACATCAGCACCAAGCTTGCCACCGATATCACCTGCATACTCGCTTAATACCGAAATCTAGGTCCAAACTCCATACACAAGAACCATGTCGGAGCGTCGTACTCGGCCACGCTGTTGCCGAGTCGTGCTCCTGCGTTCGCTTCCAAACTTCCGTGCTATAGATAGCTAGCTGAAACATTGATTAGAGTGTTGCTTGAATCGGAAAACAAGCGGCTCTCGGATTGCAGTCTTCAAGCCATTGCGGCTTAACTCGGCAACGGCTCCCCCCGCAGCCAGTCAGTTACACTCTTTCGAGAGCCGCCATACACGTTTAGGGAATAAAGTCGGTATGATCTTGCACGCCGCATCGGATAATGCTCCATCGCTGCTGCTGGTTGAGGGCGGCCTCACCTTCATCGCTGTCGCGGCCGCCTACGCGTGGCCGAAACTTGGCAACAGTTGGTTTGCCCGTGTCGAGCGTGCGTTCACAAGCCTGGCGCGAAAACAGGGCCTGGCGGTTGCAACCGTCGGTCTCGGCACGCTTCTGCTCCGGCTCGCCATTCTTCCGCTTTTTCCAGTGCCGCTTCCATTCGATCCCAACGACTTCAGCAACCTGCTTGCTGCCGATACCTTCGCCCATGGCCACCTCGCCAATCCAACGCCCGCCATGTGGACTCACCTTGAAGCCGTCCACGTCGACATGCAGCCCACCTACGGTTCCATGTACTTCCCCGGCGAGGGGCTGATGCTCGCCGCGGGCAAAGTCCTCTTCGGCTGTTCCTGGCTCGGCATCCTCATCGCGGGCGCTCTCATGTGCGCCGCTCTCTGCTGGATGCTCCAGGCTTGGCTGCCTCCCGGCTGGGCGTTGCTCGGCGGCATTCTGGCCATGCTGCGCATCGGCCTGTTCAGCTACTGGACCAACACTTACACCGGTGCTGGTGTCCTCGGCGGTCTCGGCGGGGCGCTTGTTCTCGGAGCCATGCCTCGGCTGATGAAGACCGCGAGCATTCGCTACGGCCTGCTCATGGCCGTCGGCATCGTGCTCCTCATCTACTCCCGCCCCTATGAAGGCCTGCTCCTCTGCCTCCCGGTCGCATTCGTGCTCGTAAAATGGGCAATCCGCGGCAAAAACCGCCCCGCTCCCGTCGTTCTGCTCCGCCGCGCCGCTTTGCCTGTCTTGATTGTCCTCGCCGGCTGCGCCTGGTTCGGCTATTACAACTACAGCGCCTTCGGCCGCGCCACCACGCTCCCCTATACCGTCAATCGCGCCGCCTACGCCATGGCGCCCTATTACATCTGGCAACCGCCTCGCCCCCAGCCCCATTACCGGCATGAGCTCATGCGCCGGTTCTACTACGAAATCGAGCTAACCGCCTATGATCGCATCCACTCCCTGTCCGGCTATCTACCCATCAACTTTCAGAAAATCGTGGCAACCATCCTCTTCTTTGCAGGACTGGCGCTTTTCCCTCCCATCTTCCTGATGAGGCGCGTGTTCCTCGACAAGCGCATGCGTTTCCTGGTCATCTCCGTCCTCATCCTCATGGTCGGCAACCTCATCATGATCTATATGATCCCCCACTACCTGGCCCCGTTTACTGCCGTGTTTTACGCGCTCGGTCTTCAGGCAATGCGCCACCTCTGCTTCTTCAAGCCGGAAGGCCGCGCCATGGGCCGTGCCTTGGTCCGGTCGATCGTGGTCATTTGTGTCCTCATGGCCGGCATCAGGCTCTTCGCCGCCCCCCTCGGCTTTCAGGTGTCTGAGTGGTCCGCCACCCAGTGGGAAGGCACATGGATCGGTCCGGAGCACTTCGGCGTCGAGCGCGCCCAAATTGAAACCAGCCTCGAACAAACTCCCGGCAAACAGCTCGTGTTCGTCCGCTACGGCGCCGATCATCCTCCCGGCGACCAGTGGATCTACAACAGCGCCAACATCGATGCCTCCAAAGTCGTATGGGCATGGGATATGGGTCCGGCCGATAATCGGGAATTGATGCAATACTACGGGGACCGGCAGGTCTGGCTCGTCGAACCCGACGCCCACCCGATCTCGCTCAGCCCCTACCGGGAGCCGCCGCAAGCGGTCGCCGCCGCGCATTAAGCCGCCGTATGGCCCGCTGCGCGCCGAACCCAGCACACGGGAGTGCAGCCTATGATTAACGGAAAGCGCATCGCGGTTGTCATGCCGGCCTACAACGCCGAAAAGACCCTGGAAAAAACCGTCCGCGAGCTCTCCGATGTCGTCGACATCAAGATACTCGTCGACGACTCCAGCAACGACCACACCGCTGAGCTCTCCCGTTCCCTCGGCGTCCAGACCTTTGTCCACGACGCCAACTACGGCTACGGCCGCAATCAGCAAACTTGCTATCGCGAGGCGCTCGCCGCCGGCGCGGATATCGTCGTCATGGTTCACCCCGACTACCAGTACACCCCTTCGCTGGTGCCCGCCATGGCCGGCATGATCTCCAGCGGCGTCTACGACATGGTACTCGGCTCGCGCATCCTCGGAGCAGGCGCGCTCAAGGGAGGCATGCCGCTCTACAAATACATCGCCAATCGCCTCCTCACCGCCTTCCAAAATCTATTTCTCGGCGTCAAGCTCTCTGAGTATCACACCGGCTTCCGTGCGTTCTCACGCCAGCTTCTTGAGACCCTCCCTCTCCTCGAGAACTCCGACGACTTCGTCTTTGACAATCAGATGATCGCCCAGGCCGTCATGTTCGGCTTCCGCATCGGCGAAATCTCCTGCCCCACCAAGTATTTTGAAGAAGCCTCCTCCATCAACTTCCGCCGCAGCGTGCAGTATGGCCTCGGCGTCCTGGCCACCACCGCCAGCTTCGTCATCCACAAACTCGGCATCCGCCGTTCAGCCCGCTACGGAGTCTCCGGCCGCAAAGTCACCCAGCAGTATTACTCCGAGATTGAGTCGTGGCACTAAGGCAGGCTTTGAATGCGCGGTTCATGTCTAGATTCAACGAGGAGAGATGTCGAAGCGTCGTGGAAGCGCGGCGACGCCAAATACTCAGGTTGGGCAGCTGACGCTGCGGCTTGCAAAGCCAAAAGAGCAGCGTCTGAACCCTCGCTGAGTGGTTCGACCGATGAGGTGATGCTATGAAAATGATCAGCGTAATCACGCCTTGCTACAACGAAGAGGGCAACGTGCGCGAAGTGTATGACCGCGTGCGTAAGGTAATGTGCGGGCTCAAACACTATCGCTACGAGCATATCTTCATTGACAATGCCTCCGAGGATGGCACCGTTCGTGTGCTGAAAAGCATTGCAGCGGCTGACACCAACGTGAAGATCATCGTTAATATGCGCAATTTCGGTCACATCCGATCGCCAATTCATGCCCTTTACATGGCGTCAGGCGACCTGGTTGTCGGCATTGTGGCGGATCTTCAGGACCCTCCGGAGCTGATCACCGAGATGGTGCGTCACTGGGAGCAAGGCGCTCTCGCTGTGCTCTGCATCAAGCGGACCAGCGAAGAGTCACCGGTGATGTTCAGAATCAGGAAAGCTTACTACTGGCTGGTCAACAGACTGTCCAGCATCGAGACGTTTCAGAATTTCACAGGCTTTGGGCTCTACGACCGCAAGGTGGTTGAGGCAATTAAAGATCTGAACGACCCATATCCTTATGTCCGCGGCATGATCGCGGAAATTGGCATGCCGCATGTGAAGCTCTATTACGACCAGCCGCAACGCAAGCGCGGCATCACCAAGAACAATTTCTATACCTTGTACGACAATGCGATGCTGGGCATTACCAATCTCTCCAAGGTGCCCTTGCGGCTTGTAACCTTCACCGGTTTCGCAGGCTCTGCGCTCTGTGTTCTAGTGGGTCTTGCCTACGTGGTTTATAAGCTCCTCTATTGGTCCAGATTCCCAGGTGGCGTGGCGCCCACGGTCATTGGCCTGTTCTTTGTGGCCTCGCTGCAGCTCTTTTTTATGGGGATCATCGGCGAGTATGTCGGCGCGATTCACACCTTGGTTCAGCACCGGCCTTATGTGTTTGAACGCGAACGCATCAACTTCGAGTATGGCTCCGGAGAGCCATTGCCCAGCGAGGAACTCATCGGTATCGCTCAGCCAGTTGCCCAGTGAAGAGCAGGTAGTCGTCCGGCCCCATCTTATGAGAGTCCATCTGAAACGAGGCGGCACAGTCGGACGGCTATCGATCTTTCGCCCATTATTCAGTGCGGCGGAAGGAAAAATACTTGTGACCGAGGAAACTGTAGACGACGTTGAAACCCGTCAGCAACGCGCCTGCAACGTAGGGTGCTGAGCGATCCAGGCCCATGCCCAGCCGGACGAGATAAACCACCGGCGGAAGCGCCAGTACACCCAGGACCATAGAGCTCCCGTACATCATGAAGCAGCGCCTCCACTCGCTCCAGTAATTGCCTCTGGTCTTAAACACAAACCACTTGTATCCCAGGTAGGAGACCGTAATGTTGAGCGGTGCGGCGACTATGCTGGCGATGATGTAACTGTAGGGAAGATGCGGAGTGAACGCGGCTGTCAACGCCGCATAGGTGCCATAACCAAAGAGTGTGTTCCAGGCACCGATGACCAGATAACGCCCGAACTGCTTTGGTGGAATGTGGCCTGTCAACCTGCGAATCCATGCCGACTCAAGCATCCTTAAGACCCCTGTCGTAGATTTAGCGATTGCTGCCCGCATGAAGAGTGTTGCCGGCATCGCATTGAATTGCTCTCGCAAAACCATTGTTCAGTATCGGCTCAGTTTTCCATATCCAACTCGACTTATCCTTCCACACCGGGTCGTCGTCTTCAAAAAGTAAAACGGAGATTGAGAACTCGTGGCACGTATCCGACACTTCCTTGGCCGTCACCGGACGCCGGTCGTCGAAGAGTGTGCTCAGGCGCGGAAGTATGGCATTGCGGCAGTATTCCTGGCTTCCTCCGAACACCGTGCCACAATCGCCAAGATCTGCAACCATTGGCCGGCCTGAGTACAACTCAGCCTGTATGTTCCCGATTCCTGACGCCGGTGCGGCCTGAACTATCGCGCTTCTCGGCAGCATCCGGTCCATCTCCTCGTATGCGCGCCGCAGCTCGAAGGTTCGCTGGCCAAGCAGTTGGTCGTGCGACAGCCAGGGGACCTTTTCGACGTTATACATATCTGAAAGAATCGGGAACGTGCGCTGAAAGCATAATTCATAGCACGATCCCATCACGCCCAGCGCGAGTGTCGCGGTAATCAGCCAGCGGTCCGTTCCAGGTTTCCCAGCAGATCTCCCACTTCTTAATGGACCAAAGCCCAACTCGCCTGCATTCCACATCTCCGCCGCCCAAAGCAACAGGATGAACTGCACCAACAGCGCGCTTACATACCCCAGGTCATTGGGGCCGATCACCGTAGACTTCGTAAAAGTGCATAGCAGAAGCGAAGCTGTAGCCAATGCCGCGATTGCCCATTCAGCCTGGTTGCGCAGGCCCTCACGCCAAATCCGGCGGACTCCGAGCGTACCCACAATAAAGAAGAAGCCAAATTCAAGGAAGTAATTCACGGGCAATAAAGCCGCATTGAGAGCTAGTGTTTTCCATGTGCTGGCAACTTTGCCGGGACTGAAAGAATCCAGGATCAAGTCCGGGATTGTGAAGCTACGCACAGTAAGCGAAACAGGAAAGGAGTGAGCGGTTCCCGCGGAGTCCGCTGCTCCATGGGTCAGCTGGAACAGAAAAGGCATCAGTACTAAGGTCGCCAGCACTCCGGCTGCAATCGTCCCCAATGCGGGCCGCCACCAGCGCTTCAACAGGGCAATGGCGATCCACAGCGCGCAGCCTGCGGCAAATGTCATCCCTATGTAAATCGATGTGCCTGCGGTAGTGGCAAAGGCCAGTCCGCCTCCCACAACGCCCGCGATTCTAAACCGCCGCTTCTCCCCGCCCGCCGCGTCCCACACAAGAAGAAATCCTGTCAGGCCCGCAATCACCGCGGCCAGATCGTGTGGCACCCATAGCAGGGTTGAAATCCACGCCCTGACCGGTTCATTCCACGCTTCGATGGTCGGTACAATTCTGTGTCCCACGGCGTCCCACGCCAGGATTGGGACAATGTCCAGCCCAGTCACCAGCAGCAGACATGCTGCAATCAATGTGCGCCGCTCGATCTGGTCGCTTCGCTTTTCCCCAAAAAAGCGCAAATACAGCGCGATCACGCCTAACAGGCCTAGACCACACCACAACGTTCCCGCAATCAGGCTCACGCGCGCGCTGACTACCGTGCCGCACAGACGATTCACCAGACTGCACAGAATCAACCAGAAGTAGTGATAGCGCAGGGGCGCCGGCTGGCCGGCAAAGAAGAACGGATTATGCGGAGGCACTCCATCGCGGGTTAGCGCCGCCGTGAATGCTGCGCGCGTCTGGTGATCGTAAGTGGAGAAGGGAAAGTAAAGCCGGTTGCCGAGTTGTATGTCTATCAGCGAGAGTGCGCCAACAACCAGCCATCCCGCCGCAATACCCAGAACCCACCGGCCCGATCGCAAAAGTCCCAGTTTGCGGCTCCGCCAGTCGCTGGCCAGGAGCGCCGCGCACGCAATTCCGCTCGCTCCAAAGACAATCCATACAAGTGGAAGCCAGATTCGCCATAGTGAATAGGCGACAATCGGCGACAACCCGATCGAGATCGGCACAGCCGCCGCAATCCGTGTCGCCAGCCTGCACCGGCGGAACTCAAAAACATTCGTAAACCACCCGAACGTATACCCAGGAGCGAACGCAAACAGTCCAAAGACTGCGAAACCAACGCCGACACCCAGACTGTCTGAAACTGTATATCCCATCCTCCGCTAGCACCCCACCCCGCTGACTAGAGCGTTTTCGATTCACATATTGCCATTTGAAGATCGTGCAAGGTGGCTTTTTCTTAAGGAAAAAGCCACTTGACATCGTGGTTTCTGTAAGAACTAGAATCGAATACGCTGTAGCCGAATAGCGGACGTGCCTAGCGGTACGACTCGTCGCGGTGAATCACAAACTCGGGATAAGCGCCGCCGCCCAGTTCGTGCAGGTCCATGCCGATGCGTTCGCCATCCGCATCCACGCGGAAGGGAACTACGCGATTGAGCAGCATAAACAGTCCATACACAAGCGGTAGAAACACGCCGAGCAGTGCGGCTATTCCTACCATCTGCGCCAACAGTTGTCCGTGTTGGGGCGCAAACATTCCTGCTGCCAGCAAGCCCCACAAGCCGGGTGCCAGATGAACCGAGATCGCGCCTGAAGGGTCGTCGATTGAAACCGCGAGCTCCAGCAACTCCACCAGCAGCGGGGTAGCAACTCCGGCCACAATGCCAATGAACAGCGACGCCAGAGGCGAAACCAGCGCGGCGCATGCGCTCGATGCAACCAGGCCGGCCATCCAGCCGTTGGCGCAAAGGCTGGCATCGGGCTTGCCAAAGCGTGTGCGAGTCACCGTAAACGTAGCCACCACGGCCGCAGAGGCAGTCAGCAGCGTGTTCAATGCCGTGCCCGCCAGAGAGCTGAGCGGAGCGTTGAGCCACAGGATCGCACCGGCCGCGTTCCACGCCAGCCAGCCCACAAGGCTGAGGAAGCAGCCGAACAGAACGTAGGACGCATTGTGGCCGGGCATGGCTGTGGAGAAGCCTTCCTTGGGAAACTTGCCGCGCCGCGGGCCGGTAATCCAGATAACGGCCAGTGCGCTCAAGCCACCCAGCACGTGCACGCTGGCCGCGCCGCCGGGGTCTACAAAGTTGGCGCCCAAAGCAAAGTTTGCGTTGAGCTGGCTCAGCCATCCACCATTCCAAATCCAGTGCGCGGCGAGCGGAAAGACAAACGCGGCCATCACCGCGGCGGCGGCGGCGCCGGCAGCCAGCCGCCAGCGGTCCGCGCCCGATCCCCACGGCAGCATTGCGGCCAAAACAACGGCCAGGCTCTCAAACAGCAGCGCAAGCTGCGACTGGGCCGGGGCAGCATTCATACCAAGCAGCAGCAGCGGGCCTTTGCCCAGCCAACTCCACGGTTTGCCGCCAAGGTGAAACACATGCCCTGGGCCCGCGTTCAAACAGCCGGCAAATGCCGATCCGATCACCAGAAAAACAATGCTGGTGACAGCCAGAATCAAAAGATTGCCTAGCAGCGCCTGGGCCGCGGAGCGCGAACGCCCCAAGCCTGTATTGATAAGGGCGACGCCGGCAATCGCCAGCGGGGCCAGCAGCAGGAGCGCCAGGGTAAGTGCAACTTCGGAGTCGGGCATCGCAACGGGTATCGGTGAAGTCATTGGCGGAACTCCCCGCGAGCCGCCATGTGGCCGCGTACAGCAACGCCCAGGCCAAGCCCTTCCACAGCCAGGCCGCAAAACACAAACGCGATCCGCTGCCCAGGGTCGGTGAAGAGAACAAGCGCGGCCAATGTGAGAAAAAATCCGGCTGGCATCACAAATAATCCGGCGTACTTCATTCAGTCCCTTTCTACGTGCTGAAAGGCGCTATTGAGCCCATCCAAGCGTGTGCACGGTGCGCCGCAATTCGAGTAAACGCCTGCTGAGAGGGCGCATACCCTGGGGGCTTCGCTTTTCCAAACGACCTGTTTTTGAACGTCGATGCTTCGTCCTTATGAATTCTATAGCAACTGCTTGTTACCCTGCGCCAATGCATGATTGCCGCTTATCCGGCACGAATTCAATGCGCAATGCGGAATGTCGCGAGCAAAACGGCCCTCCCTCGGCCCTCCCGCTAATTCCCACTTCGCGGTATTCTGGTGTGAGCGATCCCTTCCAATCTGGAATCGACTTGCTCGGCTTAGAATCCAATCAGCAAACGAAGTGAGCAGGGCATCCTTCCCATATCGCAGGCTTCATCCATGTCTACCGCGTTTCGAGCTGCCCCCGGCGCTCTGAAATACCAGATAACCATCTAACTCATAAGGAGTTATCCATGTTGACCGTTGGAGAGAATTTTCCCGCATTCGAGCTTACCGCCGTGGTGAGTTCCGATCTGAAGAGCGCTTTTGAAACCGTTACCGACAAGAGCTATGCCGGCAAGTGGAAGGTCTACTTTTTCTGGCCCAAGGATTTCACCTTCGTTTGTCCCACTGAAATCGCCGCCTTTGGCAAGGCCAACAAGGATTTCGCCGACCGCGATGCGCAGATTCTCGGAGCCAGCATCGATTCGGAATTCGTCCATCACGCGTGGCGCAACAGCCACCCGGATCTGAAGGACCTGCCATTCCCCATGCTCTCCGATTTGAAGCGCGAACTCTCTGCGCAGTTGGGCATTCTGGATGCCAAGGCCGGCGTGAGCCAGCGCGCAACGTTCATCGTCGATCCTGAGAACGTAATCCGCTTCGTGTATGTCACCGATCTGTCGGTGGGCCGCAATCCGCAAGAGGTTCTGCGTGTGCTTGACGCTCTGCAGACCGACGAACTCTGCCCCTGCAACTGGCAAAAAGGCCAGGAAACGATCCACGTGTAATGCAATGGTGACCGCGGCGAGTGGACAATGATCAGCCGCATGGATTCTCAGCCGCTGTTTTCTGTCCACTCACCGATCACCGCTGAATGTGCAAATCTCTTTAGGAGCCGCCATGACCCTCGACGCACTGATCGATTCTCTTCCCTCGTTCGCAAAGGACCTGAAGCTCAACTACTCCTCGCTGGTGCGGAACAACACGGAGATGAGCGCGCAACAGCTTTGGGGGACGATCGTGGTTACGACCATCGCCACACGCAGCGCAACTCTTACTGCTGCAGTGCTGTC